>Ga0209008_1000129_pt1 | contig 37211 bp, 32 predicted proteins | sample JacPin_JW_Ref_O3_FD_187963 | JGI IMG/M metagenome (GOLD analysis project Ga0209008, IMG submission 187963) | Forest soil microbial communities from Algoma, Ontario, Canada - Jack Pine, Ontario site 1_JW_Ref_O3 (SPAdes) (version 2) | ecosystem: Environmental > Terrestrial > Soil > Boreal... | reverse complement strand
GAGTTGCTCATCGTCGTGGCGATTATTTTGATCATCGCGGCGATCGCAATTCCGAACCTGCTCCGCGCCCAGATGGCCGCTCACGAATCTTCGGCTGTCGGCTCGGTCCGCACGATCGTGACTTCGCAGGTGACGTATCAGTCCACGTGGGGCGTCGGCTTCGCCAACGGCCTTACGATTCTCGGCACGCCAGCCGCTGGCTGCGCCGGTGCAACAGCAGCTATATCCTGCTTGATCGATCCAGCTCTGACCACCGGTCTTAAGAGCGGCTACAAAATTAACACCGCCGCAGCGGGTGGCGCTGGCACTCCGTCTTCGCCGAACACCACGTTCGGAGTTGATGCCTGGCCGATTACGCCTGGTTCGACGGGTACTCGCGCGTTCTGCTCCGACGAAACTGGCGTGATTCACTACAACACCGGCGGCACCCAGATCGGTGAAACCGATGCGCTGTGCGAAGCTGTTACGGCCGTCCTCCAGTAGCTTGGGGATGATTCGAATGAGGGGGGGAAGCAATAACTTCCCCCCTTTTTTTCAGACAGAAGGATTCAGGAATTGAATCGGAGCACGCAATGACCATACAAGCACAATCCGACCGATGTGCTCCCCTACGGCGCCCGTCAGGCGGCTTTTCCCTAATCGAGCTTCTCGTTGTCATTGCCATAATTCTGATCATTGCCGCCATTGCCATTCCGCAATTGCTTCGTGCGCGCATCGCAGCCAACGAAGCGGCGGGGGCGGAAACGGTTCGCACCATCACCACGGCGGCGATGGCTTACAATTCAACCTGGGGCAACGCTTTTCCCCCGTCGCTCGCCACACTGGGTGGCTTGGCGGGTGCCTTGGCAACTTGCGATCAGGCGGACCTGATGGATCCAGTTGTAACCACCGCTCCGAATCAGAAAGGCGGCTTCACCTTTGCGTATACGGCGGTCGGCGCTCCGGTCACGCCTCCGGCTGGTTGCGGCGCTGCGGGCAGCAATGCATACCTCGTCTCCGCAACCCCCGTCATATACGGCGTCACCGGCATACGCAGCTTCTGCAGTGACGAGCCGGGAGTCATTCATTACGATACCGCCGGCCAGACGCCGGCTACTCAATCCGAATGTGAAGCCTTGCCCCCGCTACAGTGATTCCTTGCGTCTGCCTGATTCAGCCGCACACCCGATGACACAGACGCACACGGCGTCTGCTCCGCTCTCAAGAGACGGCGTCGCGCAAGCCAATCCCTGGGTCTCGTCCGCGCGTTTTCTTGTTGCATGGTCGTCTCCCGTCTTGATGGGTTTCTACCTGAAGTGGTACATGATGGCCGATCAGAACGGCTTCGCCCGTCAAGCCCAGTCCATGGGCCTTCGCTCTTTGAATTTCTTCGAGCGCATCAGCTTTTTCCGGGGGGAGCTCCTCTTCGGCGCCTTGATCATTCCTCTGGTCCTCTTGATTGTGAATCGTTACTTGCGCCCTCGCTGGTCGGCCATTCTCTCCGGGGTATTCAGCTTCGCGTTCTCTTTGCTGCTGGGAATCCAGCTGCTCTCTCTCAAGGAGTTTGGCCGCTTCAGTTCGCTCCGCATGATCGTGGTTGGTTTGCACTGGGCCTGGCACGAACCCGGCTCCAACGCGCAATACTTGCTGTCCAGAGAATTCCTCGCCACGCTGTTGTCTCTGATCGGTATCGTGGTTGCGATCGCATGGGCCGTCCGGAACTTCGGTCGCGCCAGCTCCGCGCGCGCCGCCTTCGGTTGGAAGACGGCGGGTGAGGTCTTCGTATTCGCGGTGGTCGCCGTCCTGACGCTTTCGATAAAGTCCGACGCTCCCGCATCGCCCTATAACCAGAGCAGCATGGTCAGGGCCGTCAGTTCACTCTGGAAGGAAAATGCTGTCGAAACAGGAGAATTCAGCGGTCTGGATCTCCAACGTTCAGCGGGTCTCACCAGCGCCGATTTATCTGGGCTTCCGACTGCGGATCTGATCGCCCGTTATCGTCAACTTGCCCACGCTCCCGTTCCCGAAAGAGATCCTCGTTATTTTGGCAAAGAGGCTGGCGCGAACGTCCTGTTTTTCATTTTAGAGACGACGCCTGAGAAGTACCTTCCGGTAGCTGAAGATATCAAGCAATTCCCGAACTTCAGCCGTTTACAGCAAAATTCGTTCCTCGGCACACGACACTACACTACCTTCCCGATCACGCGAGCCGCCGTCTTCTCTCTGTTCAGTTCCTGGTATCCGATTGATGATCCCAGCAGCGCGTTCGATTCACCGGCCTGGGATTCGACGAACGATTTTCTGCGTCGCTTGAATTCCACGGGCTATCAAACCGCCGTGTTCTCCCCGCTCCGCGATCCGGGCATCCCGGACTCAGCACTCTTTACCGCGGTCGGTTTCGCCCGTCAGTTCTATCCGGAGGTGGCGCTCACTGGTTACAGTCAAAGCCAGTCGTGGCAGGAACAGCGAATCGCAGCGGACCTCAGCACACTCCACTTGCTCGAGGCGCAGCTTGATCAATGGATGAAGCAACGCCAGCCGTTTGCCGCGGCGTTCCTGCCCCAAATTGCGCATTCACCCTATCCCGACGGTAAGTCCGGGAATACTGCGGCTGAGCTCCAAGCGCGCGGCCAAACCATCCTGCGCACAGAAGACGCCTGGCTGGGCGAACTCATAGACCTGTTACGGAAAGACGGCCAGCTCGATAATACGATCATCGTCTTGTTGGGCGATCACGGTTTGCGCGCCCTCTCGGAAAATCCTGATATGCGCCGCGGCACCATCGACGAAACAGCGTTTCACGTTCCGCTCCTCGTCTACGCGCCTCGGGCCCTCGATCACAGCGAAAAGATTTCCTGGCTCACTTCCCATATTGATGTTGTTCCCACGATTCTGGATCTTTTGGGTGCAAAAGATAATCGGGAATCCGAACAGGGAACAGCTATCTGGAATCCCGCACTCGCCAACCGCACCACTTTTTTCTTCGCGAAGCCCATGTTTGGCGCGGATGGATTCACCTCGCAAGGGCAATTTTTCATGTGGCACTATTTCTCCGACACGGTTTATAAGAAAAACAGCGCCGAGTTTGACCCCAGCGATATTGTCCCGCGCCGCTCTTCCGCCGCGCAGGATGTAACGGCCAGCATTGCCGCCATCGTCGCCCTCGAAAAGGCCTGGCATCGGAAGTTCTCTCGCTCCGCCCCACCACCGGAAAAGATTGTCGTGACGGCGAGCGATCACTGACCAGAACGCGCGGAGTCTCAAACCGTCAAGTTCCGGTTTCTCAGTTCTGCTAGACTGAAGGCGTGTTTATATCCGTCTTTTCAGCGATCCTCTCTACATTTTTGTCTCAGCCGCGCGACGCCCAATCCATCCTCCGGGCGCTCGAAGCCCGCTATCATCACGCCCAAACTCTGAAAGCCGCATTCTACGAACGCTACAGCGACTCCAGCAGCTCCGGCGAAGGCTCCGCCGAATCCGGCATCGTCTATTTCTCCCAGCCCGGACGCATGCGTTGGGAATACGAGTCACCGGAAAAGAAACTCTTCATCGTGGACGGCACCAACGTCTGGTTCTACGTTCCCGCCGACCGCACCGTCAGCCGCGCCAAAGTAAAAGAGAGCTCCGACTGGCGCACTCCGCTCGCTCTGCTAACAGGGAAGTCCGACCTTTCGAAACTCTGCCGCAGCATTGAAATCCTGGACCCCGCAAAAGCGCAAGACCCTGAAGACCGCCCCGGCGCCGCCGAAAACACCGTCCTGCGTTGCATCCCCAAACGCGAATCCGCCGACGCCGATGAGGAAATCCGCGCGGTCCTGCTCGAATCTGATCCTGAATCTCATCTAGTCCGTCTGATCATCCGCCAACCAGGAAATCTCGAAACCGAATTTCGCTTCGCCAACTGGGAAGAAAACCTCCCCGTTGCCGAAACCATGTTCCACTTCGCCCCACCCCAAGGCGTGACGGTAGTGGACGAATCCGCCTTAGCCAACCGAGTTCACTGAACGCATTTGTATAGCTTGCCTCGCTGGAATTCGCGCGCCACTTCCACGCGTTAGTGAAGGTAGGGGCGCTGCTTGCTGCGCCCCAACTTGCCAGGGCGTAACATCGCGCGGCGCTGGTTTTCTCTGCGCCCTTCGCGCCCCTGCGGTAGAAGTTCGCTCTTGCCTTTAGCTCTTGACTGTCAATTTCCAATTGTTGGCTTCGGCTTTATCAGCGTTTTCCTCTGTTCATCACTCGTGCCGTTGAACTCCCCGGCTCAACTCTGGCCCCCGCCCTGTTACTACTGTATTAATTCTAAACACCTTTTCTCGTCCCCCCGTGCACCCACCAACGGGTGTGCTAAACTTTGCAAGAGACGTCCCACCCGCCGGGCCGTCTATACACTCGTGGGCCAATATGTATGTAAAGTCGGAGACACCTCCGGCCGCATCTTCCAACAAGTGGAGACGGCCCAGTCCGAGGGCGAGGCGCGTCAGAAGCTCTCCGAGCAGGGCTATCACGTCTTTTCCGTCCGCATACATTTCGATTTCCTCTCGCAGCTCAGCGGCAAGACTCGCGCCAAAAAAATCGTCCTCAACGACTTCGTGATCTTTAATCAGCAATTCAATACACTCGTAAAAGCCGGCCTGCCCATCCTGAAAGCCCTGGATCTACTCGCAGAACGCGCTGCCGCTCCGCGCCTGCGGCCCGTGCTGCAAGACGTCCGCCAGCGCGTCCGCGAAGGCGCGCTACTTTCCGAAGCCCTCGCCGCGCAGGGTTCTTTTCCCCCCGTCTATGTCACCGTAATTGCCGCTGGTGAACGTAGTGGAAATCTCACCGGGGTTCTGGATCAATATATTTCCTATCTGCGGATCAGCACCGGCTTCAAAAAAGAGTTGATCACCGCGCTGATTTATCCCGCCATTCTCGTCTTCGCCGTCATCGTGACTATGACGTTCCTGGTCACCTACGCCGTCCCGCAATTCGCCAAGCTGTATCAAGATTTGGGCATCCAGTTGCCCGCCATGACCCAGATCATGCTCGACGTCGCTGTTCCTCTGCGCGATTATTTTCTCGTGTTCCTCGCGGCAGGTGCGCTCGCCGCTGCTGTAATTTATATTTGGACGCGCTCGGATCAGGGTGCGCTGGCCATCGACCGCCTGCGGCCCAAGGTCCCCGTGTTCGGGGACATCTGGCTGAAGTCGCAAATCTCGCAATTCCTGCGCACGCTCTCCACTCTGCTCGCGGGCGGCACGCCGCTCGTAGCCGGCCTGGAAACCGCTTCGCAAGCCATCGGCAGCCGCCTCATCGCCACTTCTGTCCAAAGCGCCGCAGGCAAAGTGCGCGAGGGCCGCACGCTCCATGAGAGCCTCGCCGAAACGCGTCTCATTCCAGATCTTGCCCTCGAAATGATTGAAGTGGGTGAAGCTTCCGGCGCGCTCTCCGCTATGCTCACCAGCGTCGCCGAATTTTACGAAGACGAGGTCAGCACCCGTCTGAAGCGCACCTTGATCTGGATTTCACCCGTCATTTTGGTGGTCATGGCCGTTGTGGTAGGCTTTATTTTGATATCCCTTTATCTGCCGCTCTTCTCCCTCCAGGTGGGCTCTGGCGGCTAACACTCCATGGCAACCACCACGAACAATCCGATTATTCCTGGCGGCACAGACGACGCCGCTGAACGCGAACAGGCGCGCCGCTTAGCCGAGCGCTATCGCTGCCCCTTCGTGGATCTGCGCGAGCAGCGCATTGATCCCGACCTGTTCCGCAGCATCCCCGCCGAATTAATGTTTCGCTACAAATTCGTCCCTCTCGAAGCGCACGACACCACTCTGGTCGTCGCCCTCGCCGACCCCAGCCAACTCCATCTCACCGACGAGCTTTCGCTCCTCCTCGGCAAGCGTCTGCAAATCAAAGTTGCCACTACATCTCAAATTGACGACCTCCTGAAGCGCACCGAACAATCCCAGCGCGTCCTCGACCAGGCCACCGAAGGTTTCACTCTGCAGGTCGTCAGCGAAGATGACGACAGCGACGAAAACATTTCGATGGACAAGCTCACGCGCGATTCCGGCGTCAGCCCCGTCGTCCGTCTCGTTGACACCGTAATCTTTACGGCCCTTGAACGCCGCGCCAGTGACATCCACATCGAAACGCGCCAAACCGAAGTAGTCGTCAAATACCGCATTGACGGCGTCCTGCAATACGCCATGCAACCCCTCGCCAAGGAATGGCACGCCACCATCCTTTCGCGCATTAAAGTCATGAGCGAGCTCGATATCGCTGAACGTCGCGTCCCGCAGGACGGCCGCTTCCGCGTGCGTTACAAAGGCCGCTTCGTCGATTTCCGCGTTTCCATCATGCCCTCCGTCCACGGTGAAGACGCCGTCCTCCGCGTCCTCGACAAAGAAACTCTCAGCGAAAAATTCCGCAACTTAACGCTCGATGTAGTCGGCTTCGATGGCCCCGATAAAACCCGTTTCCGCCGCTACATTCAGGAACCCTACGGCATGGTCCTCGTCACCGGGCCCACGGGCTCCGGTAAAACTACGACGCTCTACGCCGCCATCAACGAAATCAAGAACGACGAAGACAAAATCATCACCATCGAAGATCCCGTCGAATATCAGGTCCGCGGCATCACTCAGATTCCTGTGAACGAAAAGAAGGGCCTCACCTTCGCGCGCGGCTTGCGCTCCATCCTGCGTCACGACCCGGATAAAATCATGGTCGGCGAAATCCGCGACCAGGAAACCGCGCAGATCGCTATCAACTCCGCCCTTACCGGCCACTTGGTTTTCACCACCGTCCACGCTAACAATTGCACCGACGTCATCGGCCGCTTCATCAACATGGGCGTCGAACCCTACAATTTCGTATCCGCGCTGAATTGCATCCTTGCGCAACGCCTGGTCCGCGTGATCTGCGAAAACTGCAAAAAACAAGTGCAGTACGCGCCCGAAGTCCTGAAAGAATCCGGCCTCGATCCCGTCGAATGGTCCAAAGTTCCATTCTACGAAGGCGCCGGTTGCTTGGAATGCTCCGGCAGCGGCTATCGCGGACGCTCCGCCATCACTGAACTGCTCGATCTCTCCGACCACATTCGCGAAATGATCATCAATCGTCGCCCCACTTCCGAAATCAAACGCGTCGCGAAAGAAGAAGGCATGTCGTTCCTGCGCGATTCCGGCCTCGCCAAGGTCCGCGGCGGCAGCACCACCCTCCGCGAAATCAATAAGGTGACGTTCCTTGACTAGCTCCAGCAGCTTGGCCAGCCAATTCTTTGAGCTAGCTCCGGTGCGGCGACTGGAGCGCTGGCTCAACGCCATGCCCCATCCTTCGGTCGTCGTGGAAATCACGTCCACCCACGTTGCCGCCGCGCATTGGTCTGCCACCGGGCGCCATCTGGAATCGCACGCCATTGAACCGCTGCCCCCTGGCGCCATCATGGTTTCGCCAGTGGATACCAACGTCGTACAGCCCGACGCCGTTCGCTCCATCCTGCGCAAAGTCTTGAGTCGCGTCCCCGCGCACAGCTCGCCGCTCGCGCTTCTGATCCCGGATCCTGTAGTTCGCGTTTTTATTTTACCGTTCGATACCTTGCCGCGCCGCGCCGACGAAGCTCTCCAGTTACTGCGCTGGCGCCTCAAGAAAAGCGTTCCGTTCGATGTGGATGAAACCGCCGTCTCCTGGATGCGCCAGACCGGCCGTCAGGGCGCGCTCGAGATCGTGACCGCCGTCGCGCGTCAGCGGATAGTCAAGGAATACGAAGATGTCCTGCAGCCCTTGGGCGCGAGCGCCGGAGTGGTTCTCAGTTCCACGCTAGGCACTCTACCGTTGTTGGGAGATGATGGCTCTACTCTACTCGTGCGCATGTCCGGCAAAACTCTGACTACCGTAATCGTTAGCGGCGGCAATCTGTGCGTCTATCGCTCCACCGAAATGTCCAGCGAAGCCGCATCCCTTGATCCCCAGTCCATGCTCGATGAAATATTTCCGGCCGTCGCTTATTTTCAAGACACATGGGGAAGCGCCCCAGACCGCGCCCTCCTGGCCGGATTCGGCGCGCGCGAAGAGGTTTTCCGCCGCGCGCTTTCGGCCGAGCTAAAGTGTCCCATCACCACTCTTTCGGAATCAGACAAGGCCCATGAACTCGGCGCCAGTGCGAAGGATTTGATCCATCAGGATCTCGATGCGCTGGTTGGCTGGATGCTCAATGGAGGTTCCTGAGCGGCCCGCGCGCCGCATGGAAACATGAAACTTCGGCTCAATCTTTCCACCACTCCGCTCGATAACAAGCGGCCCTTCCTGGCCGCTGCGGGCGCTCTGGCCGTCGTGGGCCTGCTCGTATTCGCATTGCTGGGCCACGCCGCGTACACTTCCTGGCGCTCCAGCCGCGATCTGCGCGCGGAAATTTCCCGCTGGCAAGGCGAAATTAAGATCAATCGCGAAAAGCAAGCCGCGCTCGAGTCGTATTTTCAGACCGCCCAGGCGAAACAAGTTCTGGATCGCGCCGCCTTTCTGAACTCCCTCATCGGCCAGCGCAGCTTTCCCTGGACCAAAATATTCATGGATCTCGAGCAGATCCTCCCGCCCGGCGTGCGCGTCGTCAGCATTTCACCCAAGCTCGACAACGGACGCGCACAGGTCGAGCTGACCGTCGGCGCCGAATCCGACGAGTCCAAAATTAAATTCTTGCAGAATCTTGAACGCTCCAAAGTTTTCTCGGACATCCAGGTGAAAGCCGACCGCCGCGCCGATCAGCAGTCCACCGGCGACAAAATCACCGTGCAGTTGACCGCCTGGTATTCCACTACCTGACCATGAACATGACTTGGACGATTTGGAAAAAAACGATCGCCGTCGCCCTCGCCCTGCTCCTCGCGGCGGACCTGGCCCTCGTCTATCAAGTCTGGCAATCTTCGCGCGAAGGCTCCGGCTCCTTGAGCGCCCAGCGCGACCGCCTGAAGACGCAGGCGGCCCTGTTGAAGGGCGACGTCGCCCGCGGCGAACGCATTCGCCAGGACCTTTCCGGCGAAGGCCGCGAGTACGACACTTTTTATCACACCGCTTTTCTGCCGGCCGATAGCGGTTACTCCACCATCGAAGACGACCTCGGCAGCATCGCCGCCAAAGCCAATCTGCGCAGCTCCGGCATCAGCTTTAAGCAGAAAGACCTGAAAGGCCGCGACGTCACTGAAATTGACATCTCCGATACCGTCGAAGGCGATTATCCGGCCATCATTCAATTCATCAACGGTCTCGAGCACTCCAGAAATTTCTATCTACTCAGCAATTTGCGCCTGCAATCGGCCAGCACTCCCGGCGGTGGCATCCGCTTGCAGCTCGATCTGCAGACCTATTTCAGGACCTGAGCGATGTCTAAACAAACCCAAATGTACGTGCTCATCGCTCTGGTGCTGATCGCCGCGTACGTGTTTTACGCCGAGCGCAGCTCAGGCCCCGGAATTTCTGGTGTGCTGGCTTCCGACACCACCTTTCGCCCGCTCGATGTCGAAGAGCCGCACCTGCGCCTCGATCTGCTCGATAAAATCAAAAAACTCGATTATTCCGGCTCGCACCGCAACATTTTCATTTTCGGACCTCCGCCGCCTCCGCCGAAAACCGCGGAGCAGATCGCCCGCGACAATTATCGCGCGCAAGGTCCGCACCAGCCGCCGCCCCCGCCGCCCGTCACCGTCCCGGCGCAGCTTTTCGGCTCGGCTCTGATGTCCAAGACCGGCAAGCACGTCGCATTTTTCCTTAACGGCGATGAAGTGCTGGTCGTCGAAGAAGGCTCCGTATTTCTGGATCGCTACCGGCTCGACAAGCTGGGCAACGATTCGGCTGACGTCGAGGAAACTTCCTCCGGCCGCCACGCCATCGTGCAAATGGTCCAGCCCGCCAATGGCGATTCCGGTTCAGGCGCTCCGAATTCGAATCCGAATCAGAATTTTAATCAGAATCCGAACCAATGACCGAACGCCTCATTCCCGGCGCTTTTCTCCGCGCGTCGCGCCCTTCGCGCGTCACAGTGGCCATTCTGAGCGTGTCGCGCCGCAGAGCGCACGACTCAACCTGCAATCGTGCCCGCATTTCGCCGCGCCATCGCGGTGGGGAATCCGGCTACGCCTTTCTCTTTGTCTTGGGCCTGATTCTGTTGATGATCGCCGTCAGCCTTACTGCGCTACAGATGGGCGCCACCATCCGCCGCCGCCGCATCGAGCAGGAGACCATTTGGCGCGGCAATCAATACGCCCGCGCCATCCGCCTCTACTATCACAAGACCGGCCACTACCCGCAAACGTTCGACGATCTCGTGAAGGGCATGCCTGATCTCCATTTCCTTCGGCAAGCCTACAAAAATCCCACCAACTCCGGTGACGGCTCCTGGCGCTTCATCTACGTCAACGCCGCCGGACAAATTATCGGCAGCACGAAGTACGCGAACCTCCAGCAAATGGCTCTGTTGGACGCCAATGGCGGCCAGCTCCCCACGCTCCAAGGTCAGCCCGGCCAACCGGGCCAGCCAGGCGTCCCAGTCTCCAGCCTCGCCGATGCCAGTTCCGGCGGCGCGAATTCGCAGCCACCGCAAAGCACTGCGCCCGTCCTCAACGATAATTCCACCGGCTCCACTCCGGCCGGTTACACGCCGCCCAATTCCACGCAGAACGGCTCCGCGCAGAATGGCTCGACGGACGCATCCGGAAATCCAACGTCCAACCCGCAAAATGGCCAGCCGCCGAACGGCGACAATTCTCAGAACCCTTCCAACACCCAAAATCCCCAAAACTCTCAAAATCCGCTGAACACTCTAAACTCCGGCGCGAATTCCTCCAGCCTGAATAATCTGGGCCTGCCCCAAAATAATCAGCAAGGCCTGGCAGGCCTCGGCCAAGCTGGCCTGGCCATCAATCAAGCCACGCTCGCCGCCATGGCCCTGCTCAAACCCACTGGCCCGGTGGACGGCCCCGTGCTGGGCGGTTTCCTGACCGGCGTAGGCTGCACCCAGGACTCCCCGTCGCAAAGGGTCTATCACGGCGGAAAAAAATATATCGATTGGGAATTCATCTGGAACCCGCTAGAAGACGCCGCAGCAGCCATGCAACAACAACTCGGTGGCGCCCAAGGCGGCGGTCTAGCCGGCAGCCCCGGCCTACCCGGCAGCGCCCCAGGGCTGGGCACCTCTAGCAGCCCATTCGGCAACGCCCAAGGCGGCAACAACCCCAACCAGCAAAACCCGGCGCCGCCCTCAAGCAATCCATTTCAACAGCAACCGCAACAACCCCAGCCGCAACAATAACCGCACATCCTGGCACAGGCCTGCCCGCCGCAGGAGGGCACTCCTGGCGGTGCGGCAAGGATGTAGCCACACGAGCCTCGCAGTTGAATTCGAACTGGTAGTTGAATTTGTGAATCGCGCTACAGCGCGATTCGTCCTGAGATCCCGCTGTGTGGGGTCGAAGGGTAGCGGCCGTGCCGCGAAGCGGGACGAGCGGTTTTGACGTTGCTTTTGAATTTGGGCTCTTTGAAGTGATCTCGTGCAGAAAAAATCCGCAGTGCAAAACGCAAACTAATTCTTCGCCACCAAAGTCTGTTCCCGAGCAGCCATATGCCCCGTAATCACCCGCACATACTTCTGCGTCTCCGGAAAAGGCGGCACTCCTCCATAACGCTCCACCATCTCCGGCCCCGCGTTATACGCTGCGAGCGCCAACCGCAAATCCCCGCGATATCGCGCTAACAGATCCTTCAGATAACGCGTCCCCGCATCAATATTTTCCGCAGGATCAAAAATATTCGCCACCGAATAAACCGCTGCCGTCGCCGGCAAAAGCTGCATCAACCCCTGCGCCCGCTTCCGCGAAACCGCCCGCGGATTAAAATTACTCTCCACGGCAATCACCCACCGGATCAGGCTCTCATCCACGCCATGCTTCTCCGCCGCAGCGTGAATCAAATTCCCAAAAGGCCCGGGCGCAATCACCGCCGCCGGCACCGCCGCGAAATGCTCCTCCGGCTCGATAGCCACCAAATCCGCGGCCGCCACGCTCACCGTCCCGCCATCGACCGTCAAACGCACCCGCTCTCCATCGCGCTCATATCCCGTAATATGCAAACGCGCCCCCGACCGCAAAACCGCATAGTCCGCTGCAGCCGCAGCAGGAAAAAGCCCCGCAGCACAAAGCAGCGCCACAACGAAGCTCATCGCCGGAAATAAATTTCGCAATCTCAAATTTCGCCCGCCACCATAACTCCGAAAGGAACTCCTAGCTTTTAATTTTGAACTGTGAACTTTCAACTTTCTCAACTCTGAACTTTCAAATCTCAACTTGGATCTCAATTCTCATCGAACGCATAATTCCGAATCGCCGCGGCCACTCCATCCTCATCATTCGACAAAGTAATCGGCCAACCGCACTCCTTCAATTCCGCGATGCAATTTCCCATCAGCACCGGACTCCCCGCATATTCCAGCATCTGCCGATCGTTCCAATTGTCCCCAATCGCCAGCACGTTCTCGCGCCCAAACCCGCGCTGCCGCGTCCACTCCGCCAAAGCCTTCCCCTTAGTGACGTCTCTTCGCAGCACATCCAAAATCGAAAAATCCCGGTCCTCATACTCCGTCAAAGCCAAAGTAAAATCCCGCGCCCGCGAAAGCGCCTCCAGACTCTTCATCGCCGCCCGCATCGGCGCGCAATTTCCCGCGTACATCACCTGAATCGGATCCTCGCTCCCCGTCAAACAATCGCCCAAAGGCGCGACCTCCGCAATATACTCGCGATTCCGCCGGAAATATCCGCCGCGAAACGGGTCCTCCCAATCCACGCGCTCCATAATCACTTGCCGCGCGCCAGGACGGTCGAAAATCACCGCCGCGCTTCCGCGAAATTCCGGCGTAGCAGCCAAAACCTGCCGCGCCGTCTCCGCCGGCAGCATATACCGCAAATGCGTAGTCCCATTCCGCGATTTCGCCAGCGCTCCATTATTCACAATCAAATGCAAATCGCAGGGCAGGGCATTGGCAATCGGCAAAGCGAAGTCAAATCGCCGGCCGGTCACCAGCACAATTTCAATCCCGCGCGCCGCCGCTTCCGCAATCGTCTCCGAATTTCTCTCGGATATCTCGGACTTGCTGTTCAGCAAAGTTCCGTCAATATCCATGGCAATCAGTTTAATGGGCACGTTCTGATTCTACCGCGTCCAGCCGCTTGGCGTCACAGTCTCTATGTTATTCTTGCCCTGCATCAAAAGGAAACTGACCTGACGGACAGGCTCTACTACCACGACTCCTTCCTCCGCGAGTTCGACGCCACCGTCGTTTCCTGCACGCCCGATGGCCCCCGCTGGAGAGTTATCCTTAATAGGACCGCCTTCTACCCCACTTCCGGCGGCCAACCGCACGATCTAGGCACGTTAGGGGATGCCCAAGTAGTTGAAGTTGTCGATGTACCAAACGCCGGCGCCGCAGACGCCGCCAGGTCAGACGTCTCCAGCCCGGGCGACCCGCATCACTTAGTCCACTACACCACCGCAGAAGTCCCCGCCGGCCCCATCCACGGCCAAATTGACTGGCCCCGCCGCCTCGATCACATGCAACAACACAGCGCGCAACATCTACTCTCTGCCGCCTTCATCGAACTGTTCGGTTTTCAGACTGTCTCCTTCCATCTAGGCAAGGAAATTTCCACGATCGATCTCGCCGCCCCCTCGGTCGTCCCGCGCCAACTAGAAGCCGCCGAGCGCCGCACCAACGAAATCATCTTCGAAGATCGCCCGGTCGTGATCCGCTTCGGCACCGCTCAGGAACTAGCCGCATCCGGCATCCGCAAAAAAGTTGACCGCCAGGGCATCCTCCGTGCGATAGAAATCGAGGGATTCGATCGCCAACCCTGCGGCGGCACGCACCTCGCCCGCACCGGCCAAGCCGGTCTCATCCTCCTCCGCAAACTGGAACGCACCCGCGAACACACGCGCATCGAGTTCGTAGCAGGTTACCGCGCCCTGGCAGCCGCCCACGGGGACTTCGCCACGCTAACTCAAGCCGCCACCCAACTCAGCTGCGCGCTAGCCGACGTCCCTGCCGGCATTACAAAAAGCATCGAAGACCGCCGCGCCAACACCTCCACCATCAAACGCCTCGATGAGCGCCTTGCCACTCTCGAAGCGCAGCCGCTGTTGCATCAAAATCCAGAAACGCCAGCCGGTGTCCGCCTGATCGTAGCCACGCCAACCGACGCGACGCCAGCATACATGGCGCTGTTAGCCGCAAAGCTCACGACCGAAAAAAATGTGATCGCCTTGCTAGTCAGCCGCGAAACAGGCCACGTAGTTGCAGCTCGCTCCGCGGACGTGACGCAAGACATCGGCGCCACCCTCCGCGAATCCCTGAAAGAATTCCAAGCCAAAGGCGGCGGCGCCAAACACTTCGCCCAAGGTGCCCTATCCGATCCTACGCAAACCGACGCCTTCATCAGACTCGCCAAATCCCGCCTGACAAGTTCCTAACGCCCCGACGCATAATTGCACCAGGTAGGGGCGCTGCTTGCTGCGCCCCAGCTTGCCGCGACGTCAGCCGCATCCCGCCTCTATCCTTCTCAGATTTGCTCCGTATTCTCTGTGTTACCGTTCTCGCCTTTCTCTGCGTTCTCTGCGTCTCTGCGTTGAAACTCCCCACCCCTGCTATAATCTCATCTGCAAACTACGAAAGAATTCTCGGCAAAAAATCCCAAGGAGTCCGCAATGAAAAAGTTCCTGATTGCATTCGGCTTCGCGGTTATCCTCGCTGCCACCGCCCAAGCCCAAACCACCACCTGGCAACTAGACCCCGCCCACTCCAACGCCCAATTCTCCGTCCGCCATCTCGGTATCTCTAATGTCCAAGGCGAATTCACTAAAGTAACCGGCACAGTCCAACTCGACGACCAGGACATCTCCAAATCCACAGTCAACGCCACCATTGACGTCAACTCCCTGGACACCCGGGTGCAAAACCGCGACAACGATCTCAAAAGCGATCACTTCTTCGACGTAGCCAAATATCCCACCATCACTTTTCAATCCACAAAAATCACAAACACCGGCGACGACACCTCCAAGATGACCGGCAACCTCACCCTTCACGGCGTCACGAAAGAAGTAACCTTCGACGTAACTGGTCCAACCAAAGTCATCCAGGTCATGGGCACTCGCCGCGGCGCTTCCGCCACCACCAAAATCAATCGTCAGGATTTCGGCATGGTTTTCATGAGCAACGCCATGCCCGGCGGCGACCAAATGATCGGTGACACGGTAACCATCACCCTCGACATCGAAATGGTGAAGAAATAGCCGACGCCATAGCGCAGCGTCCGTAGGGGCACGGCATGCCGCGCCCGCGTACGATGGGCCTGCCCCCGCATCCAACCAACCCCCACCCCCAACCATCCAACCCAATTTCACCGTCGCAACACAAACACCCGTACCGCTGGCGCACGGACCCCGGAGTATGCAATTCTTACCCGGTCTTTACGCCTCGTTTACGGCAGCTGTTATCTACTGCAAAGCACTTATAGATCTGAGGGTATTAATGAAACGCGCGGGCACCATCACATCACTAGCCGCACTCCTCGCAGCCGCATCACTACTCTTATTCAGCTGCGGCAGCGACACAAAACAAAACGACTCAGCCGAAGCTCCTCCTCCCACCCAAGTCGAACACGAAGGCGACCCCAACGTCGTCCAGGTTGATAACGCCTCCCAATTCCCACTAGCCGCCGCCACCGAATACAAATCCGCCTCGCAACTCACAGTCACCGGCACAGTCAGCCCAGACGTAGCGCGCACCGTCCCGGTAATCTCCATCGCCTCCGGCCGCGTCGTGGAAATCAGCGCCCGCCTGGGCGACACCGTAAAAAAAGGCCAACTCCTTCTGCGCGTGCAAAGCGCGGATATCGCTGCCGCCTACTCCGACTATCGCAAAGCCGTCGCCGACGAAACTCTGGCCAACACCCAGTTCGATCGCGCCAAAGGCCTTTACGACCACGGCGCCATCTCCCTCAACGATTTTCAAGTAGCCGAAGACACAAACAATAAAGCCAAAGTGGACGTCGAAACCACCGCCGAGCATCTTCACGTACTCGGCGCCCCCCTCGATCATCCCTCCGGCATTGTTGACATCGTTGCCCCCATAGCCGGCGTAATCACCGACCAGCAAGTCACCAACGCCGCCGGCGTGCAAGGCCTCTCCTCTACCAATCCATTCACGATTTCAGATCTCTCCGATGTATGGATCATCTGCGACGTCTATGAAAACGACCTATCCGACGTCCGCCTGGGAGACGCCGCCGACGTCCGCCTCAATGCCTATCCCGATCAAGTCGTCACCGGGCGCATAAGCAATATCGGTGCAGTCCTCGATCCCAATATCCGCACCGCCAAAGTTCGTATCCAGGTCCACAATCCCGGCGACATGCGCCCCGGCATGTTCGTCACCGCCACTTTCCGCGGACAGAAGAAAGAATCCCATGCATCCGTCCCAGCTTCGGCAATCCTCCACCTGCACGATCGTGATTGGGTCTATATCGCCGCGGGCGGCAATAAATTCAAGCGCGTCGCCGTCGTCGCCGGAGAAATGCTCCCCAACAACACGCAGGAAATAATCTCGGGCGTGAAACCCGGCGACCAGGTCGTCTCCAACGCCCTCGTCCTGCAAAATACCGTGGAGCAATAGTTGCCAGCTAATCGCCACCAAGGAACGCCAGCCGCCTGATGCGACGCCTGATCGACTTCGCGCTCAATAATCGCTTCATGGTCCTCGCGCTCGCGGCCCTGTTTCTCGTGTGGGGCGCCATCTCCTTCCACGCCCTTCCGGTCGAAGCCTATCCGGATGTCGCCAACAACTACGTCCAGGTCATTACGCAGTGGCCCGGCCGCGCCGCCGAAGAAGTCGAGCAGCAAGTCACCATCCCCATCGAAATTCAGATGAACGGTCTCCCGCACCTCGCGCATCTTCGATCAGATTCGCTCTTCGGTCTCTCCAGCGTCATGCTCATTTTTGACGACAGCTCCAGCGATGATTGGAATCGCTCCAAAGTTCTCGAGCGGCTGTCACAAGTCACTCTCCCTAACGGCCTGCAGCCGCAGATGGGCACGGACTGGAGCCCCGTCGGCCAGATTTACTGGTACACGCTGCGCAGCACCAATCCCAAATACGACCTCATGGATCTCAAAACCATCGAGGACTGGACGCTCGAAAAGCAATTCAAGTCCGTGCCGAATGTCGTGGACGTCTCTAGCTTCGGCGGCATCACTCGCGAGTATCAAGTCCGCGTCGATCCCAACGCCCTCGTCTCCCACGGCCTCAGCATCAGCCAGGTCGAACAGCAACTCGCGAACAACAATGCCAACGCCGGCGGCAGTTTCGTAGAATCGGGCCTCCAGCAAATCAACGTGCGCGTAGTCGGCCTCTTCAGCACTGTTGGTGACATCGAGCAAACCGCCATCACCACCAAGAACGGCACAGTCTTGCGCGTGAAAGATATCGCCACGGTCACCCAAGGCTCACGCATTCGCCTCGGACAAATAGGGAAGGGAATTCACAAAGCGGATGGCACCATTGTTGACAACGACGACGTCGTCGAAGGCATCGTCCTCCTCCGCAAAGGCGCCAACGCCGACGAAACCCTCGCCGCCATCCATGAAAAAGTAAAACAACTGAACGATCAAATTCTACCGCCCGGGGTCAAAATCGTCCCCTTCCTAGACCGCAGCAATCTCGTGCACCTCACCACGCACACCGTTCTCGAAAATCTCACCGAAGGCGTTCTGCTCGTCTCCATAATTTTATTTTTCTTTCTGGGAAATTCCCGCGGCGCGCTCATCGTCGCCCTCACCATTCCGTTCTCACTCCTCTTCGCCTCCATTTGCCTCGACCTCAACAAAATTCCCGCGAATCTGCTTTCCCTCGGCGCCCTCGATTTCGGCATGGTCGTGGATGGCACCGTCGTCATCATCGAAAACATCGTCCGCCATTTCAGCCTCTCTTCCAGCGCGCAAAAGACGCCCCTCGAAATTATTCGTGACGCCGTAATGGAAGTCCTCCGCCCAGTTTTCTACGCCCGCGCCATCATCATCACCGCCTATCTACCCATCTTCACTCTGCAAAGCGTAGAAGGGCGCCTCTTCAAGCCCATGGCCTGGACCGTTTCGTTCGCCCTGCTCGGCGCGCTCATCTTCGCCATCCTGATCGCTCCCGTCCTCGCATTGCTAGTCTTCAGCCACGGCGTGAAGGAATGGCCTAACCCTGTGATGATTTTTCTGCGCGATAAATATCGCATCGCGGTCGGCTGGGCCATCCACCATCGCGTTTTCACCGTCAGCGTAGGAGCTGCCGCCTTTGCTCTCGCCGTTTTCCTGATGCTCAGCGGCCTGATCGGCTCGGAATTTCTGCCCCACCTCGACGAAGGCGCGATATGGGTCCGCGGCACGTTAGCCCCCAGCACCGGCCCCACTGAAGGAGTGCGCGTCGCCAATCAAGCTCGCGATATCCTTGCTTCGTTTCCTGAAGTCACCATAGTAACCAGCCAGGTCGGCCGGCCCGACGACGGCACGGACACCACCGGCTTCTTCAACACCGAATATTTTGTTGACCTGAAACCCAAAGACCAATGGCGCCCCGTCTTTCACAAGGATAAAGACGAACTCATCTCCGCCATGGACACCCAGCTAAGCAAAATGCCCGGCATCCTCTGGAATTTTTCGCAACCGATCGCGGACAACATGGAAGAAGCCGTCAGCGGCGTGAAAGGCGAACTGGCCATCAAGATTTATGGCGACGATCTGAAAATCCTGGAAGAAAAAGGCGACGAAGTTGTAAACGTAATGCGCGGTATCGCTGGCGTAGAAGACCTAGGCCTCTTCCGCGTTCTGGGCCAACCAAATCTGAATATTTCCGTGGACCGCCAGCAAGCCGCGCGCCACGGCATCAACGTCGCGGATGTCCAAGACGCGGTCGAAACCGCAGTCGGAGGCAAAGCTGTAAGCCAAGTCCTGCAAGGCGAGCAGCGCTACGATCTGGTAGTCCGTTACCAACCCAACTATCGCGACAGCAAAGAAGCCATTGAGAATATTCGCCTTCTCGCCCCGAGCGGCGAACGCGTATCCCTTTCGCAACTAGCCACCGTGAACGTCCGCGACGGCGCCTCCGAAATTTACCGCGAGGAAAATTCCCGCTACGTCGCCATAAAATACAGCGTCCGCGGACGCGACCTGGGCAGCGCCGTGGAAGAAGCCATGAAGCAGGTGAAAGCCCGCGTGAAACTTCCAGTCGGTTACCACATTGACTGGGCCGGCGAATACGAAAGCCAAAAACGCTCCCAAAAACGACTCATGATCGTAGTCCCCATCACCCTGCTGGTAATCTTCATCATTCTGTATACGATGTTCAGCTCAGCAAAATGGGCTGGCCTGATCCTAGCCAACGTTGCCGTAGCCCCGCTCGGCGGCCTGCTGGCATTGCTCCTCACCGGCACGCATCTCAGCGTCTCTTCCGGAATCGGCTTCCTGGCCCTCTTCGGAGTCTCAGTCGAAACCGGCGTCATCATGCTCGAATACATCAATCAACTCCGCGCCCACGGCCACTCCATTGAAGATTCCGCCATCGAAGGCGCTGTCCTCCGCCTCCGCCCCATCATGATGACCATGCTAGTCGCAACCCTCGGCCTGCTCCCCGCCGCCACCAGCCGCGCGATCGGTTCCGACTCCCAACGCCCCTTCGCCATCGTAATCGTCGGCGGCCTCATCACCGCCCTCATCATGGGCATATTCCTACTCCCAGCCATGTACGTCTGGATAGCCCGCGAATCCGACAAACTCCCCGACACCGAAGACTCCTTCGAAGTGTAGTCAGCTGCATACCTCAGCGGCCACGTGGAAGCCGCAACGTCCGAAGTAGGGGCGCCGCTTGCTGCGCCCCAGCTTGCCAAGATCTCAACATCTTCTCGGAGCCGTAGGGGCACGGCATGCCGTGCCCGCTTCAAGCGCGCCGAAAAATCTAAATCCCCGCCCGCATTTCTTTTCCTTATCTGCCCCGCCGCATTTCCGCTAGAATCGCCGCGTCACCACCGACCCGAGGCCCCCACAAAATGAAACGCGACGGAATCCACTCCCGCATCGAAGCCATCGGCATCATTCCCGCCGTCCGCCTCTCCTCTGCCGAAGACGCGCTGTTCGCCGCCGAAGCCGTCTCCCGCGGCGGCATCCCCATCGTCGAAATTGAAATGACGGTCCCCGGTGCCATCGCCGTAATCGCGCACCTAGTTAAACACGCCCCCAAAATGATCGTCGGTGCCGGCGACGTCTTCGATTCCGAGGTTGCGCGCCAGTGCGTTGACGCCGGCGCCCAATTCCTAACCAGCCCCGGCCTCGATCTAAAAATTATCGAATTCGCTCTCGGTGCAGACGTCGTCGCCATGCCCGGCGCCCTAACCCCCACCGAAGTCACCCGCGCCTGGAAATCCGGCGCCGATTTCGTGAAAGTTTTTCCCTGCGCCCAGGTCGGCGGAGACACCTATATCCGCGCCCTGAAAGCCCCATTCCCGAATTTGCCGCTGGTAGCGTCCGGCGGCGTCAATCAACACACCGCCGCAAATTTCATCCTAGCCGGCGCCGCAGCCCTGGGCATCGGCGGCGACTTAATCCCCAAAGATGCCATCCGCCTCCGCCAATCCGAACGCATCTTCACTCTGGCCCATCGCTTCGCCAAATTCGTAGCCAACGCCCGCGCCCTGCTCCACCCCAGCGCGCCACCCGCAAAATAAATCACCGCAAACGAAAACTCCCGCGCGTAGCCATGGTAGGGGCGCTGCTTGCTATGCCCCAGCTCGCCACCCATTCAACTCCGCTCCGCTCTACCGAGAAATGAATCAGGGCAAATCAGAATTAAGGGAAAGTTCAATCACTGCGAAAGGGTACCCCACCCTTTCGGTTTGAAGCTGTGAAGAAACGTCTCGCGCAGGTTGGTTTTTGTGGCGCGAGAAAGAGCTTGTCTTTTTAGCCTGTGCTGCTCGTGTCGATTCCGTATTTTCCTGACCCTGCAGTTTTCTGAATCTAGCCCTTGGCTGCCGCGGGTTGCGGTTTTCGCAAGCGGATCCACGGTTGCAGGTTGTAGGTAAGGCAAGCCCAGAGCATCTCCATCTGCACTTTGACCAGCCCTCGAACGTGAAACTGGCGCAGTCCCAGCTTACTTTTGATCCAGGCATGGCAAAATTCCACGACTCTCCCACGCCGACGATAGCTCGCCCGTGCTTCTGCGGTTTCCATCTTCTGCCGGAAAGCCAGAACCGCAGCGCTCTCCTCCCAACGCAATATCCCCCGGCCTGCGCTGCGATTTTCCGGACAGCACTCTGGCTTGCGGGCACAGCTTAGACAATCCTCCGCCTTCGCCACATAGCGGCGGGAAACCAGCCCGCGCTCCTTCTGGAAGGCATCCTTCGTGGCGCAAGAACTTGCCCTCGGGACACACCTAGCGATTCGTCTCCGGCTGAAAAAGGAAAGCGCTGGGTGGCAGCCGCTGGCGAGCGCTCCTTCCCGTGGCCGCGTCTTCTCGCGGCAGGCTCCCCAGAAAATCCATCTTTCCTTCGGCCATCTCCTCGATAGCCGCGCCGGGGGTGTAACCCGCGTCGGCCACCCTCTGCTCTGGCTTTCGCTGCCACCGTTCTGCGATGCGTTCCAGCACCGGAAGCAACGGGCCCGTATCGTTGGCCTCCTGGGTTATCGCTACACCCACCATCAACCCCTGTGCCGCATGCGCGGAAATCTGCGCGTGGTAGCTCAGCGCCAATCCTCCAGCGGACTGCTGCATCACCCGTGCCTGGGGATCGCTGCTGCTCACTCCTGCTTTGCGCTTAGCCTTTTCTCCGTCCTTGCGATCTTGCAGCTTCTCCAGTTCTTGCAAGGCGTTTTCCAGCCGCTCTTGTTGCTCGCGCCGGCCCCGCGCGCGCGCCTGCTTGGTTCGGGGGTTGCTCTCTTCGTTCCATGGATCACCCATCTCCTCCACGCGTCGCGGTGCCCGCTGCAGATGCCCGCGCATCGTCTGCTCCAGCTGATCACTCCTGACGCTGGCCGGGGCCTTGATCTTGGTGCCGTCTTGCATCACCTGCTCCCGAGTAATCAGGCCTTCCTTGCGGAGCGCCGCCAGCACCTGGGTGCACCGTTCATCCAACGCCTGCTGCTTGGCCACACGAAAATCCGCCCGCGTGTGCTAGTTCACTTCGTCCAGCCCCGTCAACCACTGGAAAGCCGGATCCAACTGGCAGCGTCGCGCCACTTCCCGCGCCGCTCCCATCCCCTGGCTGTAGGCGTACACCCACAAGCTGAGCAGCAGTTGCGGAGCGAACGCCGCTCGCCCGCCTTCTTCCGCACTACGCGCAATGGCTTGATAAAAACCACTCAGGTTCAGCCGCCCCAGCAGCGCCCCAATGGCTCTCGCCGCATGGTCTTCACCGATGAGTTTCTCCACATCCACCGCGCGCCAGCTCCGCTGCTGGCGGTTCACGTAGCGAAGCAGAGGCTGTTTGCTGATCGGATTTTCTTGGCTCATGCCGCGAGCTTACGGCAGACTTCTTTTTTTGCAAGATGGAAATTCAGAGGGTTTCTGCACAGCTTCTTTTTGAAGGGTGGGTTTTTGAAGTTACTCTTGCTCTGGGTTAATCAGTGTTGGCTTCCAGTTTCCGACTAACGCACCAGCCCAATTTTCCGTTTTCTCTTTTCTATTTTCGCCTTCGCTTCTGCGAATTAGTGCTGATTATGCCGCCAAGCATAATATTCCTTTTTCTCGGCATCATTCCGCCGCTTGAAATCCACGTGCTCCCGGTGCGTCTCATGCTCCCAATTGTTGTAGTAAACCACCTCGCCATGATTCCACGTATGGTAATCGCCGTAACCAGCATCGTAGGTGCGAACCTCTCCCTCGCATCCCGCGATCAACACCGGCCCAGCCAAAGCCACCGCCAGCAGGCCCACCGCAACATTCCGAAACGAAAAGCGCATCGTCAGTTCCTCCCGTGCAAATAATCACGCAACTCCAGCACAAAAGTAACCCGCACAAACCACGATTCCGCTGCCGGAAATCCTGTACGCCCCGCAGCCGCCAAACCAACCACGCATCGGCTAAAAAAACTGAAACTCTCCCGTATAATCACCGCATGCACCCCGACGCCTCTAACGCGCTGCTCACACTGCAAACTTTCACCGTGCTGTTCCTCGCCCTTCACGATTGGCTTCCTCTCGGCACGCTCAACAACCTCGCCGGAGTCCACGCCGCAGACTCCGGCGCCAAACTTTTCACCACCACGCTGGTCAGCGCCGCCCCCTACGTATTCGGCCTCGCCGCCAGCATCCTTTACTTCCACAAACCCTATCCGGACTGGCTCTTCTGGTGGCTCTGGATCAGCTACGCACTGCTATTCCTCGGCCAGTTGCGCGCATGGTGGATCCCATACCTACTCCGCCCCGATCCCGAGCGCGCCGCCCGCTATCAAAAAATGTTCGGCGGCACTCGCGCCTTTCTCCCCGAGCGCAACGGCATCCGCCCCAACACTCTCCACATTCTCCTCCACGTTTCTACGGCAGCGCTGCTGATCGTCCTGGCAGTTCTCACCTTCGCACACCACTTATAGCCCTCGCGTTGACGTTGCAGACAGAGACGAACTGCGGGTCACGAATCTGCATCAATCGCAGTTGTTCCGGAAGAGATTTTGCGATCGGCTGCAAAAGCGCGCAGTGAGATGGAATAAGCAGTGAGATGGAATAAGGAAAGATAGAAACTCAGCCGTGCGTGCTCCCAACTCAACGGCCCGGCTTTCGAATCGCAGCCCAGCGCGAGTTCTGTCGTGCATAGCCGAACCAAAGCGCGGCCACAGTGAAGGGAGCGCACTTCCTTCCGGAGGGCTCGTCGGAAGTGGCGGGTCCAGCCACGGCAAGTGCTGGCGCCACGGCGCTAGCTGGTCAAACCAGATGAAGACCCACCGGGTGGGTAGATCGCCGCTGGAGGGCGGAGCTATTGTCTTTCTTGTTCGTGCATGGTATTTTCTTGTTTATGCATGGTTCATCAGGGGCGATAAGAAAAAGCGAGATTGAAACTCGACTGCTGCGCGGCCTTCCCGTCAATGCCAGTGCCCTCGCGAAGGAGTTCCTGGTGTCCGAGGACGCCATCCGTCGAGATCTGCGGGCATTAGCGGCTGAAGGCAAGTGCAAACGGGTTTACGGTGGCGGGCTTCCGATATCGCCGGAAGGAGTCCCGTTTGAACACAGACTCTTGATCGACTCGAAAGAGAAACGCGCTTTAGCCTTGGCCGCCCTGAGCTTAGTCTCTGAAGCTTCGACGGTGTTCCTCGACAGCGGAAGCACGAACTTGGCCTTGGCCAGAGAGCTGCCGCCCGATCGCTCCCTTACCGTCGCCACAAATTCGATCGCAATCGCAAACTCCCTGCTCGATCGAAAGAATTTCAAAGTCATTGCTCTGGGAGGAGAGATCGATCGTGAAACCGGCGCAGCCATTGGGCTGTCTGCGATCCGCGAAGCCGAACGATTGAGCTTTGATCTGTGTTTCCTCGGAGCTTGCGCCGTTTCCGTATCTCTTGGAATTGGCGCGTTCCACATGGCAGATGCCGAATTCAAACGCACACTCATCGCGAGAAGTGATCGTACAGCAGCGCTTGTCACTAGGGACAAAGTTGAGACTCGGGCGCCGTTTCAGGTGGCCGCACTGTCCGTCCTTGACCACGTCGTTCTCGAGTCCGGTACATCGCAGGAGATTGTCTCGACCTTTTCCAACGCCGGCCCCGAAGTCATCATTGGGCAACCGTAGCTTGCGTCTCCTTCGACAAAATTGAGAGCGGGAATTTTCATGACAGAGGGTTTGTATCTATCGCGCGCGAAGCTATCGACCAGGCTGGCGTTCATTGCCGCAGGTTTCGGCGCAGCTTGCTGGGCTCCCTTAGTGCCTTTCGCAAAGGCCCGCTGCCATCTCGCCGACGACACCATGGGGTTGGTTCTTCTGCTCATGGGCGCCGGGTCCGTCGTCGCGATGCCGCTTGCTGCGAACCTAAGTGCGCGCTTCAGTAGTAAGCCGGTCGTACTCTCAGGTGGAGTAGGACTGGCACTCATGTTGCCGCTCTTGAGCATCGTATCGTCACCGATCGCCCTTGGAGTCGCGCTGTTCGCCTTCGGGGCTTCTCTGGGATCGTTAGATGTTGCAATGAACCTGCATGCTGTCGATGTGGAGCGTGTCGCTGAGAAGCCGTTGATGTCTGGATTTCACGCACTATTCAGTGTTGGCGGATTTCTGGGCTCGGGAATTGTGACAGCGCTTCTCTCTCGAGGCATCGCACTCAGTTCCAGTACAATTCTCAGCTCCATCATTCTTATTTCACTGATTGTTGTGGCTCTTCCGCGCATGCTCTCGAATCGAGAGGGAACTAAGCAGCCCCTCTTTGCAATCCCGAGAGGTGTCGTGCTCGTCATCGCTGTCTTCGCATCAATCTCATTCTTGGTTGAGGGCGCTCTGCTCGATTGGAGTGCGCTTTTGCTTGTCGGCGAACGCCTCGTCTCTGCCGCGCACGGAGGGCTGGGATACATGCTCTTCTCCATCGCGATGACGTTCAGCCGTTTCCTGGGCGATGGCATCGTAGCGCGATTCGGGAATCGCCTTGTACTGACACTTGGTGGGATGATAGCGGTTCTAGGATTGTGCGGCGTTCTTCTCGCACCGGTCGCATGGATCGGGCTTGTCAGTTTTGTCTTTGTCGGCCTTGGAGCCGCAAACATCGTGCCTATCTTGTTCAGGCTCGCGGGTACGCAACACAAAATGCCAAAGGGATTGGCCGTTGCCGCTCTCACTACGGCGGGTTACGCGGGCATGCTGACGGGACCAGCCGTCATTGGCTTCCTGTCCAAGGGAATCGGCTTGCACAACGCGTTCTGGTTTCTGGCAGCCCTGCTGGCGTGCGTGCCGATTTTCTGCAAACATGTGACGGCAGAATATTCTCACTGAACGAGCGGGTATGAGTCCCGTCGGGAGACATATGCACAAGCGCAAGTTTGGTTTTTACTTCCTTCGCACCGTCATCGCAGCCTTGGCAATGATCATCTCAGCCTTCGTAGCCGCCGCTCAGGTCGCAGACCGTCCGTGGATGAATCCCAAACTCTCCCCAGAAGAACGTGCCGATATGGTTCTCAAGCAGCTCACCCTCGACGAGAAGCTGGCTTTATTGCACGGGAACGGGATGGCTCACGTGCCCCAGTGGCAGATGCCCCTGTCGCACCTTACCAACGGCGGCGCGGGATACGTTGAGGGCGTCAAGCGCTTGGGAATTCCTCCCCTGGTAATTTCCGATGCGGGCTATGGAGTGAGAGACAGCGGAGCTAACGGAAGGTATTCGACAGCTATGCCTTCGAGCTTAGGCGCTGCGGCGAGCTGGGATCAAGACTCCGCCTGCGAGTTCGGGACTGTGATTGGGCAAGAGCTCCGGGCGCAAGGGTTCAACATGACGTTGGGAGGCGGGGTGGATTTAGCCCGCGAGCCACGGAATGGACGCAGCTTCGAGTATGCGGGTGAAGATCCACTCCTCGCGGGCACCGTGGTCGGCAACCTCATGAGGTGTGAACAAGCGCAACATGTCGTCGGCGACGTGAAGCACTTTGTGATGAATGATCAGGAGACGGGGCGTCTCTTTGTGAACGCCCTCATCTCGAAGCGGGCGATGCAGGAATCTGACTTGCTCGCATTTCATATCGCCATTTCCATCGCGAATCCCGGTGCAGTGATGTGTTCCTACAACCGAATCAATGGCGACTTCGGCTGTGAGAACTCCTACACGCTGCGCGATGTGCTCGAGAATGAATGGGGCTTCAAGGGATTTGTCATTTCCGACTGGGGTGGAACACACAGTACGGAAAAGGCATCCGCGGCAGGTCTTGACCAGGAACAGCCTATGGCCGACTTCTTTGGTCCAAAGCTGAAAGAAGCGGTTGAATCCGGCAAAGTTCCGCTGTCGGAAATTGACGACCATGTACGCCGAGTTCTGTATGCCGAGTTTCTATCGGGAATAGTAGACGATCCGCCGCAGCCGGGCGTGGTGGATGTCGAGAAAGGATTTGAAGTCTCCCAGCGACTGGAGGAAAAGAGCATCGTAGTGCTGAAGAACAGCCCGACGGTGCTTCCGATTGATCCATCCAAGGTCCACACCATTGCGATAATTGGCGGGCACGCGGACGTCGGGATGATTTCTGGTGGAGGATCGGCGCAAGTGGATCCTCCCGGCGGCAATGCCATCATGCCTCCTGGCAAAGGCGCGACGATCTGGCAGAAGCCCGTTTGGTTCCCAACTTCTCCTGTAAAGGCGCTTCAGACCAAGCTGCCCAACGCAAAGATTGAGTTCGACCCGGGAACAGATCCGAAGTCGGCTGCGAACCTCGCCAAGTCTGCTGATCTCGCGATTGTCTTTGCATATCAGTGGCTGGCAGAAGACATGGACGTGCCCAGCCTTTCGCTTCCAAATAACCAGGATGCATTGATCGAGCAGGTGGCGGCAGCGAATCCTCACACCATCGTCGTGCTCGAAACTGGCACCGCCGTCACGATGCCCTGGATCGACAAAGTAGCGGGCGTAGTCGAGGCTTGGTACGCCGGAAGTTCAGGACACAAGGCGCTGGCAAACGTGCTCGTTGGAGACGTCAATCCGGCGGGCAAGCTCCCGCTGTCTTTCCCGAAAAGCGAAGCGGATCTTCCGCATCCTGATGCGCCTAAGATTCCATCCGAGAGCCAGGTACGCGCTGGAGATGTTGCCGACAACGGTGCGCCTACAGCGGATGCTTCGGCCCGCGCTGGTTACGCTGTCCACTACGATGAGGGACCCGAGGTTGGCTACAAGTGGTATGAAGCACAGAATAAGAAGCCACTGTTTCCCTTCGGCTTCGGTTTGTCTTACACCACCTACGCGTACTCCGGCCTTTCTGTCGATTCGACCGCCAAGACTGCGCGCTTTACTGTCAAGAACACCGGCGAGCGAACCGGCACCGAGATTGCTCAAGTCTATGGGCGGCTTCCGAAAGGTTCAGACGAATCCTTCAAGCGGCTTGTCGGGTGGAAGCGAATCACGCTCGCTCCTGGCGAGTCTCAGACGGTTACGGTTGCGATTGATGACCGGGTGTTGAAGTCCTTTGATGAAGCGAAGAATGCTTGGAACCTGCCCCCGGGCGATTATCAAGTGTTGGCCGGGAGTTCTTCGGACAACACGCCTCTGACCACAAGTCTTGTGGTCCGCTGAAACATCCGTCGCTGCAAAACGCGCACAGAGAAGGGCGCGGTGCCTGAATTGTGGAGGACGGTCCGATGAATGTTGCCATCACCGTGGACCGTACCAGTGGTGGAAAAGAACACTTTGAAGTCCTGGATGGCTTGAGAGGATCCGCGGCCTTTCTGATCGTGCTCTTTCACGCATTCAACTACCCATTTGACTTCAGCCCACCTCTTCACTTAATGCACCACGCCTATTTGGCAGTCGACTTTTTCTTCGGGCTGTCCGGCTTTGTGGTCGCGTATGCATACGACGACCGCTGGACACGGATGACGACGCTTCAATTCTTCCGCATCCGTCTCATCCGGCTTCACCCTCTGGTTCTGATCGGAGCCACTCTGGGCCTGCTGGGTTACATCTTCGATCCCTTCAGCAAGGCGATGAATCATACTGCCGCTCCGATCCTGCTGCTCGCATATATGGCCTCATTGCTCCTGCTGCCGTCACCTCCGGTTGGGGGGAGATTGCACGAGACTCAGGCACTCAATGGGCCTGCCTGGTCACTGATGCAGGAGTACCTCGGGAACATCGCATATGCTCTGATTCTTCGCAGGCTGCGCACAATCACTCTGGCGATCATCTTTGGATTGTCAGGGCTGCTCCTCGTTTGGACCGCAAATACGAAAGGTTCGCTTGACGGAGGTTGGGCTTATCCGGAGATCTGGATGGCGCCGCTACGCCTCACGGTCTCCTTCGTGATCGGTCTCTGGCTCTATCGAATTCATCACCGCATTCGGTTCCCCAAGATTGGACTGCTCCTGCTTTCGATTGTTCTCGTGGTGTGTTTTCAGATGCCACAGTTCTCGAACGTGAGTGGTCTCTCGTTAAATGGTCTTTATGACGCGGCGTGCGTGCTCTTCTTGTTCCCGCTCGTCATCCTTTGTGGGGCGCACTCGAATGCCGGCACAGGCATGATCAGGCTCTGCAAGTTCAGTGGCCGACTTTCCTATCCCCTCTATGTCACTCACATTCCGTTCGTATATGTCCTTGAAGGCTACTCGTCCACGAGGCATCCGAGCATGGATGTGAAGCTGATATGGATTTTCTTGCTTATTCCATTTGTGATTTTTGTGGCTTGGATTGCTCTGAAGTACTTCGACGAGCCCGTTCGCGCTTGGCTGACCCGTCGTTACGCCATCAAGCGGAGTGCCAGCATCAAGCCAGTGACCGCTTCGTGAAAGTCGCGCAGCGCGTGCCGATGCGAATCGATTTCGATCGCCCTCTGGGTCAAAAGTTCAACGTCGAAGGATTGTTAAAGCCGTAACTGTCGGTCGAACACAAGGTGCAGGTGCGATGAGTACAAATGCGCTCTCTCACTGCTGTACAACACAGGTCATATGCCAGCCCAGAGGCAGCTCTTCGATCGCCGAAGTTGCAGCTTCGCTAGCGGCATTCGTCGGGGTGCTGCGTGGGCCGAGGAAGGGGACTAGGGAGAGGAGCGATTGAATTGCCACGGGGCCGCTGCGACGGGATCACACGAGTCCGCCGAATCGCCTTCATCGGAGTTGCGAATGTCGGCAAGCGCCGATGAACAGCGGAGATCAAGAAAGAGATCGCCGCGACGCTGGGATAAATGAGATCGATCGTGGTCCCAAGTGGTCCCAACTTGAAGCGTCTAAAGCATTGCTGTAAAGTGTCTTAACCTGTTAAATCGGAGGGCGTGTAGCTCAGTTGGGAGAGCGCCTCGTTCGCAACGAGGAGGTCAGGGGTTCGAGCCCCCTCACGTCCACCACTTCAACTCTTTTTACTGCAAATACTTAGTTGGTGTTTGGCTCGGGAGTTCAGGGGCGGGAATTGGCGCCGGTGTCCAAATAGTGTCCATTCGATCTCGCTGCGAATCCATGTATTCCGGGGAGAGTTTCGCGTAGCGCTGCGTCATCTTCAGATCCCTGTGCCCGAGGATGCTCGAAAGCGCGTAGAGTTGCCCTCCCTTCATCATGTAGTGACTCGCGAACGTGTGGCGCAGATTGTGAAAGCGGAAGTTCGCGATTCCGGCGTCCTTCAGCACGCGACCGAAGCTCCCCTTCACAGCTGCCATCGGTACGACCTTTCCATTGTTATCGAAACTGGGGAATACCAGTTCTTCGTTTTTCACGCGGCTTCGATGTTCCGACAATTCGCGGAGTAGAATCGAGTAAATCGGTAAACGCCGCGCTTCACCGTTCTTCGTATCCAGCAGGAGCAATGTCTTCCGCTCCCAGTTGACGTTTTCCCACCGTAGCCCGAGGATTTCGCCTTTCCTCATGCCTGTGTGGAGCGCCATGACGACCACCGTGTGGAGATACTGCCAGGACTTCCGCGCAGATGCCCTCATCTTGTCCGACGAATTCTTGACGATTCTCGCCTGGATTGCCGTTAGAAGCGCCTCGATCTCGTTCATTTCCAGGTAACGCTCCCGGCACTGCTCCTTAAAAGCTTTCATGCCGATGCGGCCGCGCGCCGGGTTCGTCACAATAATGTTTTGATCTATCGCGACGTTAAACATGTGCCGCAAAACGGACAACTCCCGGTTTACGGTCGCCTTGCTGACGGTTTTCAAGCGCGCGATGCGAAACTCAAGGACCCTGTTGCGCTCAATTTTGCAAAGCTTCGAAGGTCCAAAAAAAGCAACCAGGCTCTTTATGAACCATGTCTCGCGATCGTAGCTCTTTTTGTGAACGCTAACGGTTTTGAGGTAAGTCTCTGAAAACTCCGTGAACGTCGGCGACGCGTGAGGGTCCGTGTACGTCCGGTCCTTCTTTGCGAGATCGATCTTCGCTAGAGCCGTCTTCGCAGCGTCATGCGAACCGTACAGTTTTCGCCGACGCCGTCCCTCTGGAGTTCGGTAGTCGATCCACCAGCGGCCGCGTTTATCGTCCGGTTCATTTCGACGCATCCTGATGATGATCACATCAAGGGTCTAACAGCTCTTCATGAAGAAATGAACTTGGTCAACTTCTACTGTGTTAGGAATGGGACGACAAAGCCCGACTAGACGGACGATTTCGACCAATACGGTGCGTTGAGAGACGACCCCGAGAAAGCCTTCTACATTTTCAGGGAATGCTCCAGAAAGTGGATGAATCTGGGGAACGAAGTACGTGGTCAATCGGGAATCAGTATTCTGTGGCCCGACATAACAAATCAGGATTATCAAGAGGCGTTGCTTCAAGCGGCGGACGGACAGTGCCCCAACAACATTTCGGCGATTGTTCAGTACTCGTACCAAGGCGGTGCGACCATGTTATGGATGGGTGATCTAGAAACCTGTTTCATGGAGGACTTGGCAGCAATTCCGGTGGGCGCTGCGGATATCCTATTTGCTCCTCACCACGGTAGAGACAGCGGCAGAGTTCCAGCAGAATGGCTCGAACAGATTCAGCCAAAGCTAATCATCGTCGGCGAAGCTCCTGCCGAATACCTCCACTACCACCCCGGCTACGATACGATCACTCAGAACTCAGCCGGCGACATTACTTTCGAGTGTCGCGCCGGAAGGACGGACATCTATGTTTCGGAATGGGATTACTCTGTTGATTTTCTGACGGGCTTTCGCCTGGCTGACAATCACGGCGGCAAGTACATCGGGTCGTTGGAGCATAGATACGCCGTGAACCGAGGGGCGTCCATGAAATATGCCGTTCAGTTAATAAATGGCTCCGAGCCTCTCATGAGAAACGCCGCGGTTTGTTTTCAGGGTGCCTTCGTGCGAATTAGAAAAATTGGGGACGACTGGTTTCTCGAATCCTCCGCGTTTGACGGTTGTGCAATTCCGGGTGAAGTGTTTCCCATAGCCGACAAGCTTCTTCGTTTGATGCAATGGATTACTGCAGTGCATGCGAGACTGTTTTCAATCTGTGAAATCGGCTACGTCCAAGCCTTCAACGAAGCCGGCATGCCAAGCACAAGAGGGCTGCGCGGAACGATAAGAGTGCAAATTATCTCCCCAGACGGGATTCAAGAACTTTCGGAGGTGCATGGTGAGCAGTCAAGGGGTTCCATGCTTGCGGCCGTAGCGATGGCAAGAGCGGACCTGCAGGAAGCATTGGCCTTAGTCGGCGACGGATACGATCTTCAGTGGGCGCAGATATATAACATATTGGAGTTCCTGGGCGGCGCCGACGCTATGGTCCAGAGGAAATGGGCAACTCGAGATCAAATTCGCAAGTGCAAACAAACAGCCAACCATTTTAGGCACCTCGGCAGTCCTCAGAGGTACCCGCTTCCCGCCAGTCCGCCAACGCAAGGTGAGGCTACAATTCTGGTGTTCAGCTTGCTGAGGAAATGGATTTCAGAACATTTCGCGGCGTGAAAGGCGGCGAAGGCTCGCGAGGCCGAGTTTGAGCGATGTTGTTTTTTTGCTTGGGCGTCGTGCACCGCGGCGGCCTGGATTCGGTTCCTTCTTGAGATTTTGCGATCTCAAAATCCTCTGTTGCGTCTGATGACCGGGCAGCCGGCGCTTCGCTCGGCCGGACGCGTCCGTGTCTAAATGCCATCAACGACTCGATATTTCTCTGACGCTGGAGTTTCGCGCAGCACCGCCGACACGTATAACGGTTACTCTCCGTGGAACCGACAAGAGCGGGAATCTGTGCGGCGCCGCATGAGCACACCAGGAACGCGGGTGTTGGCAAAACAAACCTCCAAGGTTGATTTTCGACTGGACTGGATGCCGCAGCGCTATTTCTCTCGGCTAAAACCGCCTGACCTGCATGTTTGCTGGCGGGGGGCCTTGCAGAAGCGCGGCGGTGCCCGGCGCGCCTACGCGGAGTAATTCAAGATCTTCAGGGACACGTACGAGTGGGAGCGCGGCGTGTGTCGGTGCCTCCAAACTCTCCGAAAGCTACGGGATAGTCGCGGTCATCTTATTTGAAGGCTTACTCTCTCCACAGACAGGCTCTGCTGGGCATTCTGGGGCGAATGTGGTCACGTAGTAAAAGTACGTCTTCCCTGCGGCGGCAGTCGAATCCACGTACGAAAGTTCGGAAACCGTTGCCCCGATCTCCACGAAATCGCTTCCGGAGGTCTGCGATCGCCAGACGTGATAGCCAGAAATCTCCGGCGACGTCGATTCGGCCCATGTCAGTGAAACCCGGTACTCCTTCGCGCCTGTGATTGTCAGGGTGACTGGAACACTGAAGGAAGTCGGGGTTTCGTCGGGCGACGAGCCGTTGATCTTTCCCGTATAGGTCCCGCCTGCTAACCCGGTCGTCTTTATCGATATGGCGTAGTTAACGCTGAAACCCGACCACGTTGGCTTTCCGACAACTATCCATGGCACGGTTGCATTGGCAGTCGGCGGGCAGCCGGCGCAGTTGCCAGCGTATTTTACTTCGAGATTCTGCGGAGCCGGCGCGGCCGATCCCGCCGCCGCAGAGAAGGAAATGGAGCTCGGGCTAAATGAGTAGGTCGAGACGTCGGCAGGAGTCACCGCGGGAGAGGCTCCCGTCATGGAGTAAGACGTGTGAGCGATCAGGAGCGCCAGGGCCAGAAATAGAGTCTTTGATAGTAAGTTCATTCACTAAGAATGGCTTAGCGCAGAGCGAGAAGACTACTGTTCCAAGGAACAGGCGAAGGTCCGGCCTACGGACCAGCTAAGAACTGCACAGCCGTCTGCGTCGCGGCGAGGGGGACTCTGTAGAAGTTCCAACTCTCGAACCTCTGCGCGACCGGTAGGATAGCCAGTCGCCGTGCCGAGGACGGCGCCCGGCGCCCCGCAAACGAGTCGTTCCACAGTCCGACGCGGTAATTAACTTTCTGGTTACGACCGACAGGCGTACATTTGTGGCCTTCAGTGCCCAGCCCGTTGTGAGGCGCAACATGAAAGTGAGACTGGCAGTTGCTTTTGCTGTTCTGCTCTTTGCAACGCTCGCACGCGCCGATTCAACTCCGGTAACAGTGGATATAACAGCGATAAATTGCCTCTGCGGATTCCCCGCCACCACGCCGATCAATCTTCAAGCGCAACTCACAGTAGAGCAGGTAACTGGCACGTTCTTCTATCCCGGCGAGGCGTTCTCCTTCACAGGCACCGTGGACGAGGTAACAGCTATTACTGGCACTGTGAACGGCTTTGCGATGACGTTCTTGCAGGCACCGCTCGGTGACGGATCGTGGGTCGAGGCGCCAGGATTTGACTATTTCTCGACGGGTGCCTACGGGCTGGGTTACATCTACTTCTCAGCGGACGGTATCCCCTCGTGGATGTTTAACGATGTAACCAGTTACCTCGAAGGATTCGATGGGAGTAACACCGTCGTTTACTCGGCAGTTGATCCCGCGCCCGCGGGCGCGCCAGAGCCTCCCACACTACTGCTTTCAGGAATCGGCCTCGCGCTGTTCTGTCTTTTTGCGAAACTCAAAATGCGCGCGCCGAATAATTAGCGCAGCACGAGCGCGGAATCAGTTTTTCACTTGAAAGCCACGGCATCGACTGAGCTTGATACGGGCCTGGTGGGTGAATCGTGCGAGTGGGCGTACGCCTCGGAAAGTTACTTGCCGGTTACGACCGTAAGATGTACATTTGCTTCCCCCGCAGTACCCAGCCACGATGGGAGACAAAACATGAAAGTGAAACTCGCAGCAGCACGAGGAGTTCTGTTTTTCGCAAGCGTAGCGCACGCTGACTCGACGAGACAATTTCCGAATCGCGCTTCAGTTCAAAAACAGGAAGCTTGCGTCTCGACTTTTTCCCGTTGCCATCAATGAGTCGTTGGTAGATGGTTCCGGAATCTCGCGCTACAAGTTTCTTGCAAAGAACCTTCGCGACAGAAAGATCTATGATCCGATATGGAGTCATGTTTTTGAGCTTTTTCCCATCTGCCGTAACAGTAATGGGATCTCGAATTAGCGCTGGACTAGAAACACCTGGCGGAATCTGAATCATCGCATCTCCCTGGCACACCCTTTACGTATCGCTGTCTTTGCAGCGGTCGTTGCAGGACGTTCCTGCCGCCCTTTGGGTTAGGGCCTAACCTAGAAACCGACATCATTTTGAGATTCTCAGAACGACCAACTTTTGGATCTACTTCGCTTGCCAACATATGTTCGTCGCAATTAACTTTTACATATTGCACTTAGTACCGTCTATTACTGAAATGTCGGTAGTGGCTAAAAACGAGGTGTAGTACAAATGATCTTGAAATTAGCACCCCTCTCGGTAAGCGAACTGCAGCTTTTGCTGGACGCTCTAAGGCTTGCAAACGCGAACACGAACGAAAAGATTCCAGACGGTGAAATTATGAATTGTGAAAAACGGGTTCTCAAATACATTGCAGCGACGAAGCGTAACCGCATCGGGTTCCAGGATCGAAAAGTGTGGGATGACGCAGAAAAAATGGGTGCTACCGCCGTGAGAAATTCTTGGGCGGGAGCGGGAGGATATGCGGTATTAGTTATTTCGCAGGGCCGAAATCGCCTCGGAGCGTTTTGGCCGATCCCTCCAATGTCTCTGCCCTGTAAAAATCCATTCGTCCTTGTAAATAGTCGCTTGGATTTCTTCAACTGGCTTTTCGCTAGGGCCGTTGCCAATTCCCAATGGCTACTTTTTGTGAAGTGTCAGCTTTGTGGAAAGGTAAATCTGAGACGCCGGGCCAGAGTCGAATCCCTGTATTGCACAGAAAAATGCCAGCGCGACGCAGGGATGGAGAAGCTTCTCGCCGGCAAGGCTGAGACCGACCTTGAAAAATAGCTTGTGAATCTACCGGAACAAAAGCCGGCGAGGTTCAAATTGCGGGCTGCGATGATAGGGAAGCGTAACGCGAACAGAGATCAGGCGAATCTTAAAAAGTGGCTTGCTGATAAGCAGAAATCGAAATCGCATAAGCCCACCGCCTAAAGGTTAAAGAGCTCGTCTTAACTTGGCGATTCGACCTTCACGCGTTTTCCAATTCCCGCCATGCGATAAAACGCCTTCACTGCTCAGACGCTACCGATAAATTCTTGTCGCTACCAACAGGTTACGAATAGACAGCTATAACTGAACTTTGCAAAAGTAAAATCTCGGTATGGAGTCGGAACGATTTACTCCGAGGAGGCAAAAAGTGAATCAGATTGAAGAAGCCAAGAAAACCAGCCCGGGAAATGTCGTCAACATTGGTGACGCGCGAGACAAAACCGCTCCGGCTGGAGAAGCTCGATCGCGGCGCCCACGAGCGGATGAAATGATGCAGGAATTTCTCGGTCTCCTGAAAGCCGAGTGCGATTCCGAATCTTTTTTCCACACTCCGGACAGAGAAACGTTTGCCCACATCCGTGCCAACGGTCATTTCGAAAATTGGCCGCTAGGTTCAACCGGTTTTCGAACCTGGGTCGCACACGCATTCTATCGGATGATGAAAATGTCGCCCGACGAAAACACGATGAAGTTGCTGATGTTGGAATTCAGTGGCAAAGCGCTCTTCGATGGCCGAGAAATAGCTGTGGCGATTCGCGTCGGCGAATACGCAGGCAAGCTTTATGTTGACCTCTGCGAATCGCAGTGGCGTGCAGTGGAAGTCTCAGGTTCAGGGTGGAGCGTTGTGAGTGATCCGCCGGTGCGGTTCCGGCGATCAGCTGCGATGCACGCATTGCCAAATCCGGAGGAGGGTGGCGACGTAACGGAACTCTTGAATTTCCTCAATCTCGCCACGCGCGATGACAAATTGCTGGCTCTGACGTGGATTGTTGCTGTTTTTTTGGCTCACGGGCGCATCCGATTCTTGCGTTTCACGGAACCGCCGGGAGTGGGAAAACAAGCGCCGCCGCGTTGTTCAGTCGCCTAGTCGATCCGTCGAAGGCGCCGCTGCGATCATCGCCTCGCGATGAGCGGGGCCTTGTCATTTCTACGCGACACTCTTATTTGCTGGCGTTGGACAATCTGTCCGGTATTTCTGATTGGCTTAGCGATGCGCTCTGTCGACTAGTTACTGGGAGTGGATTCGCGACGAGGAAACT
>Ga0209008_1000128_pt1 | contig 37603 bp, 34 predicted proteins | sample JacPin_JW_Ref_O3_FD_187963 | JGI IMG/M metagenome (GOLD analysis project Ga0209008, IMG submission 187963) | Forest soil microbial communities from Algoma, Ontario, Canada - Jack Pine, Ontario site 1_JW_Ref_O3 (SPAdes) (version 2) | ecosystem: Environmental > Terrestrial > Soil > Boreal... | reverse complement strand
CGCCCCCGCTCTGCTGCCGCAGCTGCATTTTCCGCCGTGACGCGTGCGTAGCCCTCATCCTTGCACCGTGCACTCCAAACCGACTCTCAATCAGTCGTCGATCCGGCGGCCACCTTTGTGTCTCGCGTTCTCCCACAGACGTGATGTCATATGTTTTCCCTCGGCACTTTTGCAATCTGATCTGGCGAAGTTCGCTTCGTCGCCTAAACCTATTCGAGCCGACCAAATAGAACCCTTGCGCGTGTTTCCCATTGCGCTTGACCAACAGGGCCAAACGGAAGCGCTGCTCGCACGGTCCAACAAAACCAGGGGGAGCCTTTGGCTTTCCAATAACGGTGCCAGCGTGGTGCACTCTTGCTGCGCAGTTGTGCCCGAACAAGCGCGTGGCACCCCGTAAATAGTCGTCCCACTCCGACGTAACTTGTTGAATCCGAACAATAGGCCCCAGGACGGCTTAGTTTGCTAAACCGTTATACGGGCTAACACCTGTACCGAGGGTTCGAATCCCTCCAACAAGTTTGAAAACCTGATGTCCTTCCTCAAGGCGCAGGGGATTCGCGGCTTGGTGGGAAAAAATGACTGGCCGCGTTTTACTGAGGAGGAGCCAGAGGTCTATGAGACAAAAGAAATCGGCAAGCTGTTCGCAACTTGCGATGCAGAGGAGCGGCTATGGTACGAGTTCTTTTTGATGACCGGGATGCGAGAGCAAGAGGTCATGCATACGTACTGGGGTGACGTGAACTTTGCTGCGTCCACCGTGCGCGTCAGTCACAAGCCGGATAGGGGATGGACGCCGAAGGCTTACAAGGAGCGGGAGATTCCGATTCCCTCGAAGCTGGCAAAGAGTCTCAAGGCATGGAAGGCGAAGGCGAGCCGGGATTGCAATCTGCTGTTCCCAACTGCCGTCTGGTTGTGAGTGTAATCGGGAGTGGGTGTTGAAAAAGTCCGGTCAACGGAATGTCTTCTCGGCTACGAATGCCTCTGCCGAGTTTTTCTTCTGTCGGTTCGGCTAAGCGATGGCTAACCGAACCGGTGTTGTCGATGGGCTGAGGAACCGCACCAGTCGCTCGATGTTCTGAGCCGCCGCGGGAAACAGATTGCTCTCGAGACCGTGCTGCTTGGAGTACAGATGGAACGTCCGCGCGGTGCATAGAGTTCTTCGTGAGTGCCGTGTTCGAAAATCGTTCCCGCTCGACCACCAGAATCTGATCGGCGCTCCGAATGGTCGACAGACGGTGCGCGATCACAAAGGTTGTGCGGCGCTGCATCAGGTAGGAGAGGCCTTGCTGGATCATCTGCTGGATTCTAAAAGCATGCGCGTCATATTTGAGCCACTCGTCGGATACGCAAACAGCATGTGCTTTAAATCGGTGAACCGCATTCCGGAACGGATGGCAAGCGCGAAAAGATTGATGACTTCGCCGGCCTCGCTCCCTAGAATATGCGCGCCCAGAATCCGGTCCGTGCCTTCCTCCACGAGCACTTTGTAGCCGGAATGTGTTTCCGCAACCCTCCGAGAGGAATACCACGCTGAGGTCATCTCCTTATTGACCCTGAACTTAAGTTTTTGCTCACGTGCCTCTCGTTCGCCGAGACCGACAGCAGCGAGCGATGGGATTGTGAAGACGACCGACGGAACGCCGAGGTAATTTGGTCTCTGATGGTTTCCCTGCAAGAGGTTTGCGGCCACGATCATCCCTTCATAGCTTGCCACAGGAGCCAGCGGCGGGCCTCCACTGGCGGCGGCATCTCCCGCTGCGTACACAGCTGGAATCGACACACTTTGCAGAAATTCGTTGACTCGCACTCCCCGCTTCTCCCATTCGATCCCCGCAGCATCCAGATTCAGGTCCTTGATCTCGGGCACGCGACCCGCCGCATGCACAGCCATATCCGTCTGAAACGTGCCCGTCTCTCCAGAGGCCAATGCCCTGACAATCAACTGAGCCACGGTCTTTTCGATCGCTATCGCTTCGGTTCCGAGATGAACGTCAATGCCAAGGTCGCGAGTTCGCTCAACCAGTTGATAAACGAGATCCGGGTCAAAAAGGGCAAGGGGACGCGGGCCACGGTGGAGGATTGTGACCTGCGATCCCGCAAGCGCCGCTACATGCGCAAACTCAAACGCGATATACCCGCCTCCGATAAAGAGAATCCGCCGCGGGAGTTCATTCAACTCCAAGAACTGATCGCTTGTCGTAAGGTGCTCAGCCCCAGGAATCCCCAAATCTGCCGGTACCTCCCCGGCCGCGATAACGACGTGCCGTCCCTCCAACGTCTCTTCTCCTACTTGTACTGTAGTTGGACCAGCGAAGCGCGCCCGACCATGGAACGCCGCGATGCCGGCTTTCGCGAATCCGTCTTCGCGCCGTTTTGGAACCGGCTCGGTGAAAGAACGCTTGAAACGCATTAACTCGGGCCAATCAATCTGAAGCTTCGTGGCCTGAATTCCTTTTCCTTTCATTCGACGAGTCCAGTCAACGGCTTCGGCAGCGCCGACGAGCACTTTCTTTGGGTCGCATCCCCGTAGGGCACAGGTACCTCCGAATGGCCTCGAATCCACGATCGCAACCTGCCATCCTGCTTCGCGACAGTGCGACGCCACCGCCGAAGCGCCTGATCCTGTTCCGATTGCGATCACATCAAATTTTCTAGGCATGTTTCCCTCAAGCATTTTGCATTTTGTTCCGTCAAGTTGAGACACTGACGCGCTCGGCTTCGAGGCTTTGGAATCCGGACTTTCGCTTCACAGAACAGTTTAGACCTGCGAATTGCTTGCCACACATCGGCTTTGCAAAACTTGGCAGTTCCGCGAAGAATGCGGAGAACGGGTGGGAGCGAATCAACTCATTTCGGCACAGGGAAGGAACACAACGATGTCCTATCAGCCTATCGGGAATTACGGAATCATCGCAACATGCGCGCAGTTGCCTTGGTCGGGCATGAACGGTTCGATCGACAGGAACTGCTACCCACAGTTTGACTCGCCCAGCATTTTCGGAGCGATCTTGGATGACAAAAGGGGGGCGATTCCAAATCCCCGCCGGCGCCGACGGTCGCCGGCAACAAGCAGGTCTATTGGCCTTCCACCAAACGTCGTGGTTATGCCCATTTCTAGCTAATTGGCCCTAGTTTGCTGGGGTAGCTGCGCGTCCTATACGGTTAGGCCTTGGACATCTATCTAATTGATGGCACATACGGTTGTTACTCGGTGAGAACGAGAACAGAAATATTCGTGGATGTGTCGTGGCTGAGAAGGAAAAGCTCTTTCATTGACTTGCCTGTTTCCCCCAACGTAAGATTTTCCCCTAATGCAAAACTACTGTGGGTGGTTGTCGTTTTCAGTCTGAAGTGTCTTCTCGCTTGCCCCACGGCCACTTTCAGGAGCTGCAACTGTCTTGACTGCCTTCCATAGTGGCTTGCTAGTTCGCCCTGCACCTTTAGCCCATCTTATGCCCGCCGAAGGTTTACCTTTCGTAGTCTCGTCGCTAGTCTCCGCGCGACCCTCCGGACTGACTCCGAGTTTACCGGCCGTCTCCGTATCAAGCTGCCCTGTCACCGGCAGATTCTCAGCCTTCTGAAATCCGCGTATGCTCGCCTGGGTTCGGAGACCGAAGACGCCATCGACCTCCCCGCGGTAGCGTCCTTTGCCCTCCAGAGTTTGCTGAATCTTTCTGACATCGTTCCGATTCTTGACCGCTGGTACTTCTTTGTTGAGGTTGGTTCCCAATGCGAGCGGCGTTGGACGTGGCCCCGAGACTCCCGTCGCTAGCAATATGAAGACGATCCCAGCCCACGCCGCTTTGCCGGCTAACAACATTGCTTCTCCTCGATAAGTTCTGTTTGACTGTCAGATATCGTTCGAACAGTGAGGGCCCTGTTGCTGTATGGTTTGCCGCATGAACTAGCGACTATCCGCCACAACTATCGGTCGGTTGAGTATGTCCGCGGCCTGCGTCAGAGTCAGATCATCGGATACTCTGTGGAAATCCTGGTGGTTTTCCTTCTTTTGCACAACGATATTCGCGAACAGAAGCGCTTTGCCTGTCATCTCCAAACTCAGGGTAGTCATGTCCCAATGGCCGGGGACAACTTCTGCCTGCGTGACCTCAAAGTGGCCTCCCTTGTCCAAGTGTCCCAGCAGACCGAATCCGAATTTCACCGTCTGTGTGAGATGACCATCGAACCCAGCCAGTCGCTCTTGTTTGCGGTCGACCCACATCTCACCTTCCATGTCGTGGAAAACACGGGCCTCCATGGATGGCGCGTGAAAACTCGGGTTTGGTCTAAAACTCAGCTTCACCAAGTTTCCGTCGTCGCCTGCGTAGCTGAACACAAATGCATCCGGCAGCATTTTGAACAAGCGTCTACCTTGTAGGATCTCAGCGTCCAGAGCTCGCCGCAATTTTTGTTGTGCGCTTCGACTGGTCATTAACTCCCGCATACGCTCGTCCTCGTCCAGTTGTTGCTTCGCGTTAAGGGGCCGGTTGTCAATAGATAGGAGTCGACTGAGAGAACCTTCTTTGGTCTCAACAATTTCCTCGACCTGTTTCTTCCCATACTGTTCTTTTTCTAATCGGTACATCCAGTTGGCGTGGTCATCTTGGAATTTTAGTTCGTTAGTGACTACCCACCGCGCGAGGTCGTTGGCCGACACTGAGCTGTTGGGAACGGACTGAGGACGCGCGGATACGCCGAGCAGGATGATAGTCAGTATCAGGACTACGGAGTTGCGTTTCAGCGTCACAGGCAATGACAACGCCGGTACATCGCTCATTTTGAGCCAGCTATGCATTTCGCCCCTCCTCCCAATGAGACAGTGCTGCCCACGGTCGAACGTTCATGTCCACGGCGGTTCCTCGCAATGTCTATCCTGACCCGGAGTGCACCCAAAAAGCTGGTCAAAATCGCGCACTCTCTATCCAGACTGTTCATCGGATCTTCGCAACTCTGAATCGCGTTGGGCCGTCCAATGCTTCGCAATCTGCTCGAGCGTTGGGTTGCGACGGCCAGGGCCAAGCTGCCGCTCGCGGACCACTAGATTCCTGCTGGTGATGACCTCGCTTCGGCACCTGCTCAGCCATACCCCGAGCGGCAGGGATCAGCGAGCGGCAGAGTATGACAAAATCGCCGACCGGATCACCGCCAGGAAATGACGACCAAAAATAGGCAGGAATCGATCGCTCACTTCTCGAGTCACCTAGGGTTGGTGTCCAGTTGAAACTTTTCCGCCGCGGGGGCGTAAGTAAGGAATCGCCCGCTCCAAAGCCGTTTCGCTGTAGCGCACCCAACGCGGAGTCGGACGTGGCGTCAGCGCCAGCATGTTGGACAGGTGACATAAAGACGGATGCAAATCCGCGACCAGTTTGATGAATGCTGTGAGCGGCACAGCGAGCAGCAAGCCCATCACACCCCACAACCAGCCCCAGAAGAGAATCCCAATCGTTGCCGCCACCGGCCCGATACTCACCCGATTGGCAATAAATTTCGGAATAAGAAGATTCGCCGACACGACGTGCAGGAAGAGAATCGTCAGAGTAATGACAATATATGGCCCCGGTGTGCTGAACTGAAGGAGCGCCGCTGCTAAAGGAAGCGCAAGGGAAGCAATCAGTCCGAGGAACGGCAGCAGATTCAAGAGTCCGCTGGCGATTCCGAGAGGTATGGCTCCTTTCACGCCAACACTCCACAAGACCATCGTGGTGGCCAAGGCCATCACGGAGCCGACGACAAGGTTGCCAGCTACGAAGCCGTGAATCATCTGGTTCACGTTCGTGATGAACCGGTCCGCGTCCGACCTAGAACTGAAGAGGCCATTCGTTCGGATGGCCATTTGGTCCTTGGTGCACAGCATGAAAAACGTTAGAAATGGAACCACGCCGGCAATGATCAGCGCTCCCCACACCGATCCCACACCGCGTACGAGATAATCAGGCCAAGTTGGTGATTCCTGTAGCCGAACCTCCGGGACTTTCTTGGTGGGATGTACGTCGTTCGTAAGGTTTCCGGCACTTTGTTGAAAGTTTTGGATCTTCCGGCTAATGGGCTCAATAGTTTGCTGAATCGTCGAGGCGTAGACTGGAAGTTCCTCTGCAAAGCTCATCGCTCTTCCGTAGAGCTCGTAACCAAGCAGGCCGATCAGCGCGATGCCTGCGAGCACAATGCCAGCCGCGGCCACACTGCGCGGCATATGCAATCTCTCCAGTTTGATTACCAGGGGGTCAAACAGGACCGCAAGAAATCCCGCCAGGACGACTGTGATGCAAATCGAGCTCGCGTAGTACCCGAACACCGTCAGCAAGCCGGCGACTAATTATGAAGAGCAGAATCGCGATTCTGCCGAGCAGCTTTTGGGATGATGAGGCCGAAGCCGGCGATGTCATCTCGAGCGGACGTAGCTGACTTTGCTCGGCAACAGCGCTCATATTCGTAACCTGATCAGGCATGCGTTTTCCGCGCGCAGATGTGCAGTTGATTGTCCACAGGTTTGGCGGAGCAGGGTTCGTGCACCGGGTGTCGGTCGGTGAGGTTGACAGCGTGACCCTTCTCCGAGCGACAGGCGGTACGTCAGTTATCTCGAGCGTTCGAACCCGCTCCGGGCAGACGCTGCCAAATCACTTCTCGAATACTTGTTCGATCTGTCGACCCTCTTCTCAACTTTGCCAGTGTTTTTTTCGGTGTTGCCTTCGGCCCGTAAGTTAGGATTATTCGTGACTTTGCCAGCGGTCTCTTTGACTTTGCCTTTAACTTCATGAACAGTGCCTTTAATCTCATCTTTCGCACTGGTGTTCATCTTTATTCTCCTTGTGGTCGAATAACATTGATCCACAGATTCTCATGGAGAGGATTCTTCCCGCATCCGAAGCGTGTTCTTACAGCTTCAGTAGTCTGTCAAAAAACGAACGATAACGCTGTAGGGCAATCCGTAGGTCCTCTGTGGACACGTTGTCACCGTGGTCCCACTGCTTTTCCAATCCCGACCGCTCGTTGGCGAAACCCTCCGCGAGTCGCTGCATCACCGCAGTCACCAACTTGTCAGCTTCTTTAACCGTACGGCGTGGTTCGTCCACGAAGCCGGTCTGTACTTTGCTCCACTGCGATCGAAAATCTCCCATCTCCGATTCAGAAAACAAAGGCATCGGCTGCAAAACTCCAACCGCTCTGTCCAGAGTCTCCGGCTCTTGGCTTTTCACCAGCTTGGGTCTGTCGGGCTGCTTTTGCGGAATGCCGTAGCTCGCCACTTCGGCCGCAGGCAATTCCTCCTCTATTCTCTTCAGTTCAGCCATTACGCCACCTCTTTCTGTTCCACAATCGTCGGTACCTGCACCAGTTCCTCAAACCAAGGAGCGATAGTGAATCATCGCTGTTCGCAGATCTTCTGTACTTGCTCCATTTTTCCCAACCCGGAGAGCAATATCATGCGCAGACCGGTAGTTCTCCACAACCCTGGGATGGTCGACAGACATGTCTGCCGCACGTTGATCGAAATCGGATACCGGATAGCCACGAGTTTTCATTAGAGACGACACAAGGTCATCTGCTTCCGCGACCGCCCCACTGGGGGAATCGACAAAACGAGACTGAACGGACTCCCACTGTTTCGAAAAACGTATACGTTCCATCGGGTCAAGATCGCGAATGTTGAGCTTTTCAACCCGCTCCTGGCGATCCGCTAGCTTGGCTTCTGCTTTTCGTTCTGACCCCTGCTGCTGCACCGCTCGCTCGTACTCGGGCCCAAACTTTTTTCGCAGGCCCGCCGTCGTACTCCTGCGTTTTTGCACGTGCAGCCACGCCACCACTGCAATAACCAGAATCACCCCGCCGGCGAGCATAATAAACTTCGGATCTAGTAGATATTTATTCATCGAAACCTCCCTGCAGCAAGAATGCTCACACGACCAATATGGTCACGAACATCCTTTTGCCGTTAAAACTGTGTGAACCGCCAGTATCAAACATTGAGGTTCGCAAAGCTGGTCAGAATTGATCGTCCTTTGGAACTGCAGCGGTTCACCTTACCAAAAGTCTCGATGCAAATGATTTACGCCGCTCAGTCCCAATATCATCAAGACTGATTGAAGATTGCCGCGCAACATCTCCGATCTAGCCAGGGACAAGCCGTAAAGTTTAGGGGTTTAGAGTCCGCCATTGTAACGGCGGTGCTCTTGTGGTTTCGGATCCAGCGGAGGCATCGGTCAGAGCTGACCCAGTGCTGTAGCCAGACAGCTTCGGCGATTTCGTCTGCTTTGAACAGGGAGAGCCATAATAACTTTCCATATACTGACTTATCGGTACCATCCGGTTAGTTCCTCGGGCCGTTTATCGCCAATTTCGGGACCAACCACAACTCGGCTCGCAAATGCCAAAGACGAAATCGAGGATCAGGTGACGCAGTCAGACTGTCTGCATTCATGGCGGAGTCAGCATTTGTTATGTTCGACTCCGCCCGCAAATCCTGCGACCTGCATTTTCGGCTGCGGCTTGGTCATCGTCCGCTCACTTCAAAGCGCACGGACTTTGCTGTCGCACTGATGTTCGGATCGTAGTATTCGTACACGCGCGAGGCGAACGCCTGCGCGTGGATTGGGTACTTCGCTCGCAGCCGGTACCGCGCTTCGAACGAATCGCGCGGCGCAATCGAATCGAAATATAAGATCGCCTGCGTTGCCGTCAAACTGAATTTTTCCAGCCGCCCGCTTTTTGCGCCCGCGGTTTTCTCCACCATCTTCTGCAAGTCTTCGCTCAGCAATTCGAATCCGGGAGGAATCCCCAGATCCACCATCACCATTTTTGCAGTCTTATCCAGATTGTTGCGGATTTTCGCCGTCCCCGTAACTATCTCATCCTGGGCGAGCCGCGTGCGATCGTACTTTACTTCGATTGCCAGCGGCTCATGCGTTGCCACATGCTGCCACGGAACAAAGTAGCGCCCGGCGATCTGATAGGCCGGTCCGCCCTTTCCGGAAAAACGAATCTCAATTTCGTTGTCGCGATCCGCGCCCGTTTGCGGCAGGACGAACTCGTGGAACAGATCGTTGTTCTCCTTATTGATTTCCAGGCTCGCTACCTTCTTCCCATCGAGCAGAACTTCGGCCGTTCCGTGGACATCGCTCCCGCTTTGTTCGGAGGCCCGCAGAAGCGCACGCAAGGCCATGATCGTTGCCTGCGTCGTCCCCCAATTGCCGTCGCCACTCTTTTTGGAAGCGATCCACGAAAGCGACTTGCGGACGACATCGGTGTATCCTCCGGCCTTGAGAAACGCCTGCACTGCGAGGCCTGTCGTCTCGACGGCCGCGCTGTCGCCAGTCGCATATACACTGGTTTCGTCCGCCGACCACCACACGAAGTCGCCCTTTTCCGTTGCCGCGTCCCTTAACATTTCCAAGGCTCGCCGCGCGAATTCCGAGTCCTTGCCGTTCTCTACCGCGAAGTTCGCAACCACAGCGAGCGTGTACGCGTCCATCCTGCCGTCGAGATGTTTCTCGACAAACTGCCTGGCCTTCTCAATCGCCGGTCCTTTGTAATCGGCCGATTCGAGCGCCCACGCGATGTACGCGGTGATGCGCACCACATCCCCGTTGAAGCGGTTCGTCGCGCCTTCGTTGATGAACTGCGTGTCGGGCCTCCAGCTTCCATCGGGCTGCTGCTGACGCACCATCCAGTCGCTGGTGCGCGCAATCACCTGCGGGTCCATGTCATAAACCTTCGCCATGTCATGGAATTCCATCAGTCCATATGCGGTGAGAATCTTGTTGGCCGGAGCGTTGCCGAACCATGAGAATCCGCCTCCCGGAACCTCGAAGGTCAGGAGCCGCTGGTAGCCGGTTGCGACGAAGCCTTCGGCCTTCGCGTGAATCTCGGGCGTCAGCTTCTTTGTCCGCTTCATGTAATCGAGCGCCAGCACATTCGGATAGGTGGCTGACGAAGTCTGCTCGAAGCAGCCGAAGGGCATGCGCAGGATGCTGTCCATCCCCTCGATCACCTGGCTCAATGGCCCGGGGTAGAGCCGGACGAAAATCTTGCTTGCATCCGGGATGGAAGTTTCCGGGAAGCTCACGGTGTGACGCACCGACGAATCCAGCCGTCCGCTGAAGACGATCTCCTTGGCCTCCCCATTGGGCACAACCTCAATCTCGCGCACCACAGTGTCTTCGTGCTGCGGGCCGCCTTTCATGCGGCCGCTGAGCGTGAGTTTGAATTTGCCGATCCTCTCCGCCACGATGGTGAATTGCGCCGCGCCTACCTGCCCGGCGCCGACCGAGACGCTCCGCTCGCCCGCTCCTTCCAGAGAGAACCAATCCCCGGGTTCCAGTTTCAAATCCACGTCGCCGGCATGGCCTGCGTAGTTGTACACAGCCACGGGGATCGAGACCATATCTCCCTGCGTCAGGGTCACGGGAAGATCGAGGTCGACAAAGAAATCCTGGAAGACCTTCAGTTCCGAAGTTCCGGTTCCCAGCGCGCCGGTTTGCGTGGAGGCCAGCATCGCCATGCGCCACGTCGTAATCGAATCCGCCAGCGGGATCGTGATGCTCGCCTTGCCTTCGCCATTGGTGAGTATCTCGGGATTGATGTAGAGCGCCTCAGGGAAGTAACTCCGGACATGACCACCCGGCGCGGCCGCAGCGCCCGCGGCGCCCGACTCGTCTTTCGCCCTCACGTCTTCCTTGGTTTTCTTGGCGCTTTGGAACTGCGCCCGTTCCATAACACTGCGGCCGTTCAGCGGTAAATCTTGTAGGCGGGCACCAGCGACTGGCCCACCGATTACGGCATCCATCGTCGCCATTTGGGCCGCCGCCTCCGCTACTTCCACCATTTCATTGACGGCGCCGACCTGCAACGTCGCGGAAAGAACTCCGCGGTCGCGGTCCGAGAGGGAGATCATCCGAACGCTGGTTCTAAATCCAGCCGCTTCGACTTGCACCCGGTAGCGTCCCGGAGGCAATGCCGCGAAGGAAAATTTTCCTTCCGCGTCAGCCGCAGTATTCCGGCTGCTCCTATCCTCGATGCGTTGAATTTGAACCCGCGCGCCCGAAAGCACTGCGCCGGTAGCATCCGTGACCGTGCCATCGATTTCGGCAAGACCATTCTCGGGGCCGACCTCATGCTCCATCCGCATCGTGATCGTATTTTCCGCCGACCTCCAGGCATTCCATTGCGGCTGATTCGACACCCACGCGGTTTTAGGCTCCAGCCACACTGTAAGATCGTCCGCCGTGCCAAACGTGCGGTCGGGACCCGCGCTCGTCACCCGATGCGAGCGGTAGTTCGCATTCCGCCATGGTGCAGCATCGATACGCAGATCGGTGCCCCACGCATCGCGTGGCGAGTGGCCGCTTGCGTCTTTCAGTGCCCTGAATGCCGGCAACACACTCTGCTCGTCGCGCAGGTTCGTCATCTTCGCGGCAAGGTCGCGCACGTAGTCGACAAGCGCATTCTGGTAGCGCGCCATGGCAGCGGTTTTTTCCGTCTCTGGCAGCGCGCGGCCAGCCTCGCTCTCGAGCGTGTGCGCCGCGACCGTTTCCTCTGCGGCAAACAGCGCCCGCGCGGCGCGATCGTGCGACTCGTCGGACTCGTTTTCCGCCGGCTCGATAACCTGCGCCGAAGAGAGCGAATGAATTTCGTAATGCGGCTTCATCAATTCCTGTTCCAGATAGAAGAAGACCTTGGCGAAGCCCGGCTGTTTCTCGGCCAGCGCAAAAACCGCCTGATCCACAACCTCTAGTCCCAGGGCGGCGCTGACGCCTTCGCCTTTTTGATTGGTCACGTGGAAATGCACTTTCGCTTCGCCACCCGGCAGATAACTCCTGGCATCGGCCACGGTTTCGATATGCAACTCCTCGGCAGGCTGCACAAAAACGAGCCTCTGATCCTCTGCCTCGCGGCCGCTGCGCCCAATCACGTAGGCATCAACCGTCAGTGTCCCGCTCATCCCCGGACCGACGACCACGCTCATCTCCGCGCGTCCGTTCTCGAGATTGACATCGCGCGTCAGAATCGTCTGCCCATCGCGCACTAGGTCGATGTAAGCCGCGCCGCGCTGCCGCGTCGACAGCACCGCGATCTCCATGCGATCACCGGGCCTGGCGACGGCGTGCGATGTGCGCACCAGCACCTGATCTTCTCCGGCGCGCGTCTCCAGCGTTAGGCTTTCCGAGGCGCGATTGCCCTTGTGATCGTCAGCATCGATGCGCAAAACGCTGTTGGCGTCATTGCCCAGAATCCGAACTGTGGCAATTCCGGCTTCGTCCGTCTGCACTCGATCCTGGGCAGCGGCCGTGTGCACTACCAGGTCCGCTTTGGCCGGCGTTCCGCCCGGATACGATGCCAAAACGAACACTTCATTCTCCAAGCCCCGCACCAGCTTGCCACCTTCAGGAACAGCCGTAATCAGCAGCGATGTTTGGCTTACGGTGATCGGCTCGCCGCGCGTCTCCGAATGATCCGTCGCGTCCTTCACTGTGGCTTCCACCACGACCGGCGCCGCGCCGTGGCGCTTTCCGTTGCCGGCAAAGAATTGCGGCAACACCAGGTCGAAGCGATAGGCACCGTCGCGATCCGTGCGCCCCTTGGCCGATGCCGCTTCGAAAAGCTCCGCATCCATCCCCGACGCCTTCATCGTGACCGATGCATTGTCCACAGGCTTGCCAAAAAAATAATTCGCTTTCACGGCGCCGGTGACGTGATCGCCAGGCCGGTAATCGCGCTTCAGCTTGCCGTTTTTCGAATCGAACTCGATCGCCACGCGAAACTTCGGCAATAGATAGCGCTCCACATTCACCGCCAATTCGGCGGCGCTCGCCTCGCCTATCTTGGCGCGAATGTGATACGTTCCCAGATTCACTTCGTCGGCCAGCGTAAATTCCGCCGATGCCACTCCGAAATTGTCCGCCGCTGTACTTTTGCGGAATACCTTGTTTCCTCGCGGATCTTCTACTTCGAAGGTCAGTGCGCGGCCGGCCGCGGCATGTCGATCGGCGCGATCCAATGCCAATGCGCGCAAATGAATGGTCTGCGAAGGCTGATAGATCGCCTTCTCGCTCGTTAGCAGCACAGAGACTTTGTCTTCCAGTTGCACCGTCTCCGTGGTTTCCACGTGGCCCAGCGGCGTATCAGCCGAGAAGCGCACTGGAAAACTGCCCGTCAATCCTTCGGGGAAACGAAAATCCGCTGCGGAGGAACCGCGGTGATCGAGTTCTCCGGCAAAAAGCAGCCTGGGCTCGTGATCGAGCTCGAGCAGTTCGATCTTCACCCTCCCCCTTTTGACCACGGCCGCCCTCTCGCCAGTGTCGGAGCCGGTGACGATCACCCGCATGGCGGCGGCCGCTCCCGCGATGTACGATCGCTGCCCCAGAACGTGCAGCACGGGCCGTTCGAGAATCTCCGGCAGCGAGCGTATCTCCTCGAGATCGGGCGACGTCTGGTTTTCATAGCGCAGAGTAAAACGCACGCGCTGCCACACCAGTTCATCCAACGTCATCCGCTCGCCGAGAACCATCCTCGCATTCCAGACCGCACTTCCTTCGGTTACGCGCTGATGGCGCTTCACTTCGCCAAGGACGTGATCCTCGGGGCTCAGCAGCTCCAGCTTCATCTCCGATTCGCCACTGCGCGTGGCTTCGTAGGGCACGGAAAAAGAAAGAGCATCGCGAAAATAGACGGCGGAGATTGTTTTCGACTCTGCGTTGCCAACGGTCGCTGCAAACAGCAGTGCCAATCCTGAGAGAGCTTGAAACACACGAGACATGGCGCATCCCCCTCGCGGCAAGCGGCCGTTGGCCGCGCCGCGCTTCTTTGTTCAATCGGAGTTCGCGCCCGCTCGAAAGTTTTGCAGACTATTTTTTGAGGAATTTTTGGGGAGTTACGATCAGAAGTTACTGGCGGAAGCTACTAGCGGCACCGACTATCTTGCAGAAGTTACCGCTGATGCCAGTGCGCCCCGTCTTTGCTGCTCCAAACCGTACCACCGTCAGTGGTTAGCAAAAAAGCCGCCGCCTCGTTCGCCACCGCCGCCTCGTCCTTGGCCTTTACCGAAGCTTCATCGCTGGGTGGTGGCATCAACCTGATACCCACAGCCTTGCCCGCCCATTGCGGTTTGACCTTCTTCCATTTCTTACCCTCATTGCGGCTCAGGAAGAGATTGCCCGCATCGTCAAGAGAGAGAACCCGCTTGCCGTGCGACACTGTCGCCAGAATCGCCTGTTCGGATGGTGCCGCGCTGCCGCCGCGAGTGCCGTGGGTTTTCGCGACCACCTGATCGCTCACATTGGCCGATTCCGTTTCAGTCGATGCGGCGCCCACCTCAACCACTTCCGACGCTGTTCCCACGTCCAGCACCGGCTGCAGCATGGCCAACTCGGTCGGTCTAAGCTCGATCGACTCTTTGCTCGTCTTGAAGCCGCTCGCCGTCGCTGTCAACCCGTACTGTCCAGCCGGCAGTTGTGTCAGATGGAAGCTGCCATCTGCGCCGGTCGTCGTCTGTCGCATCTTGCCCCCCGCATCGCTCAGAGTCACGATAACTCCAGCGATCGCTGCCCCGCTTCGGTCAGTGATGCGGCCGGAGATTCCCGCAAGCGTCTGGGCTTGGCTACTCGCATCCTGAATCTGCAACCCAGGCAGTTCTTTTTCCCGGGCTAGGGTATTTTGCGCCGCCGCGCCCTTGTCTGCAGGCTGCAGCGGTTGCAGATCCGTAACATTCCGGCCATTCAACGGCAATTCGGATATCGCGGTGCCATTGATGGCGTTCTGCGCCAGCGAGGAATCGGCAGTCTGAACTGACGCAACCGGGCCGCCAACTGAAGGAGTGGCCCCGGCTGTCTGCGAAGCCTTCGCCGTCGCCGCGTTCGGCGCGAAGCTGTCTCGGGGTTCATTAGACCGCGCAGCCTGCGGCGAGTTGGCGGCTGGCACAGCCCGCTCCGGTTCGCTTTTTGGCGTGCCCTGCTCTGAATTGCCGGTCGGCGCAACTCGGTCGGCCTGTGCGCTGGTGGCTGGCGCAACCGTCGTTCCCGGCCGCGCGCTCTCCGGCGGCCTTATGCTTGCCATCTGTTGCGGAGTCTTAGATGCGCCGTGCGGCCGGATGTAGACCAACACCGCGATCAGCCCACACGCAAGCGCCGCCGCGGGCAGCCCCACCGGCACGAGCCATCGCCTCATCCATCTTCTCTCAGGCGTTGCCGTTACTCTTTGCGGCTCCTCGTGCGGTTGGATGAGGAACACAGCTTTCCGGCACTCCGCGCATTCGGCCAGGTGCGCCAGCATCTTCTCCTGTTCGCGCGCGGTGGCTGCGCCCTCCACGAACACACTGATCTTGTCAGCATCAGGATGTATCCCGAGTTGGAGATTCCGGTTCACCCTTGTCTCTCCTTATCGGGGATCGGGTCGCCCGCCGATTTTTGCAGCAACTTACGCAGATTGATGTCCACATCCCTCGGGTCGGTCCCCAGCGCTTCCTCGGCCGCACGCCGACTCAGGCCCCGCCCCTTGAGCGTCCCCAGCAGCTGTTTGCGCAAACGCTCGGTTGCGCGCTTCAGTTTGCGGCTAATCGTTGCTTCATGAACGCGCAAGACGCGGCTCATTTCGTGCAGAGTATGCTGGTCCAGGTAATACGCCGAGAGCAAAAAGCGCTCTTCCGCCGAAGCTTCGCTCAACGTCATCCTGAGCGCCACCCGCAAGTCCCCTAATTTTTCCGGCTCAATCTGCTCGGAAACCGCTGCCGCTGGTTCGATCTCGCCCAGTTCAGTTTCCCGACCGATTTTCCGGTACTGGTCCACGCGCCGTTGCGCCAGGACCGCGCGCAGCCACCCCATCAGCGATCCTCGCCCCGAGTATCGAAGCAACGGAGACCACCGCCTGCCTTCTCGCTCCGTCAGTCCGAACAATTCGGAGTAAATCGCGCTCACCAACTCTTCGCCCAAAGCCGCCGATCCTGTCATGTCTATCGCAGCTCTGGTCAGCGGCTCCCGATATTGCGCAAGGAAGCGCCGCCATGCCGACTCGCGTCCCAGCGCGCACCCGCGCGCAAGAGCAAGCTCCTCCAGATGCAGCGCCCGCCAGAACATTTCCCGCTGCCGCTCATTGGTATGTTTTTCTGGGTCGAGGCCGTAATTGTCCCGCGCTCCTATCGTATCCAGGGCCTCGGCAAATTCTGCCCTGCTTACGTCGACCAACTCCGCGCCTGCCGCTCGCCAAAGCTCTTCGCCCAGCTTTTCGGACAAAAGCCGGTTCTCCGGACCGAGCTCCATCCCGAGAGCAATTCCATCCGCCAAAGATGCGGCCCGCTCTTCTGCCGCCGAAGATTCTGTTTGAGTAATGTTGGCAGGCGGTATATCCACGCGCGCCCATTAGATCACATCGTCGCGTCGTGGCCCATTCCTCGCTTCTGCCAACTGGCGAAGTTTTCTCGCTCGCCTCGACAAATTGGTTTTCTGCATACTAGGCAGTTCGGTGAAGAGCTTAATGACAATCTGCCCGGTTGGCCAGTTGTCACGTAAGACTCAAAGAGCGTGTCTCTTAGACCTTAAGACTCCTGCAACTATGGTCTGGAAGTTGAACCAGAGAAGCTTCGGGGTAAAAGTCGGCTTGGGAGGCAATTAGCCCGGTCAGGATAAACGCGCTTGTGGCCACCGAACCCGGACCTTTGGCGGCCGCAGGCGCTCATCGGAACACGGCATTCCTCATGCTCGTCGAGTTCGTCCTGAAGTTGTCGTTGGAGCCGCTCCTGCCCGAAACAAAGTGCAGGGCGATTAGGGCGCTCCTCTACACGTTTCCGACCGACACCGCGACCGAAGCGCAGCTGGCGGAAGCACGAGTTTCTGGGGAGAAATTGATCGTCAGGAGCGCAAGATTCAGCTCAGGTTGGCAGGCGCGACGGTCGGAGCAGTTGACGGCAGCGGTACGAGGGGTCGACGCTTTTGCAGCATCCGCAGGATGAAGTAACCGGCCGCGGCAGCAGCAAGGTGCTTTAGGGTGTGGCCACTAACGATGTGCCCAGCCGCGAAGATTGGTATATCGAGCGCCTCCAAAACCTTCGCCAGGGCATAGAAACCGACTACGATTGCTAAATCCGACCCGCGCGTGTATCGCTGCGGCAGGAACAGCGCCAGTAACAGCACCAACGCCGAATACACTTGCACGGCAGCGTACAAACGCAAATCGCCCGAGCCTCGCATCTCGCTGGCGTACCACTGCCACACGCTGCCCATCCCAACAAGAACGAGCATGGGTAGCAGCCAGAGGCCGACTTGGAGACTGATGCGTTCGGCGATGATCGCCGCAACCATCGACATGAACGCGATGGTCATCGGCAGCCGGTCCCACACCAGTCGCGAATTGTTGGGAGACAGGTGATAGTAGGAGGAACCAAACGCTGTCAGTAGCAGACCCACAAACACGAAGAGGTATGGCCATCGTTCGCCTGGCTCAAGAAAACGCCCGGTGTCTTCATTTGAATCGGAGCGCAGCAAGAAGATCAGGCCCCATATTCCAATTACGGCGAAAGGCACGTTGGAAGCGACATCACCGAAGTTCGGTGTGCCCAGTAAACTCCGCCGATCCGCAAACAGGTGGTACGCCTGTGGTTGCGGAATCCGGGGCAGCAAGAGGAAGATCAGGGCCACGGTGGCTGTAAGAATAAGCAGCAGAGTCACACTCATTCTTTGAGACATCGATTGGATTCCCTCCCGGCAATGCGGAAGCGAGTATTCTATCTGGCTCTGAACGAGTTGAGAGGGGCGGCAGGCACCTTTCTGTCTCGCATTCTCGCTGAAGGCATATGTGAGCACTTTGCAACGTGATCTGGCGAAGTCCGCTTCCTCACGTGAACCTACTCCAGCTGAGAGTTGATCGAGCCCCTGCTCTTTCGCGCTTTTCCAAGACGCCTGCAGCCACTCCGGAGTGGTCGGCGAGGTCGTAGTTCGGATACTGATCTCTTCGTTCTCCGCAATGGAACGGCCCAGCAGGCTTTCGATAGCCATTTTCTGGTCCGGCGAGAGGTCTTTTGCCTTGTGAGTCATGCGTAAATGCCCGACGCTTCAAACGGGTTCAAACTTAGTTTAGGGCGTCTTAATTGGCATTGTCACGCAGATTTCCGCGCTGGCCGGGGCGCCCCCGCTCTGCTGCCGCAGCTGCATTTTCCGCCGTGACGCGTGCGTAGCCCTCATCCTTGCACCGTGCACTCCAAACCGACTCTCAATCAGTCGTCGATCTGGCGGCCACCTTTGTGTCTCGCGTTCTCCCACAGACGTGATGGCATATGTTTTCCCGTCAGCACTTTGCAATGTGATCTGGCGAAGTCCGCTACGTCGCCTAAACATATGGGATGGCGCAACCAGGGCTCATTTGTTGTTTCCATTAATGTGCCCCGGCGGGTGGCGTGGCGCAGCGATGAGATGTTGGAAAAGGCTGATCACAAGATCGAGAGTCTGACTGCTGGTGCTGTTGGTGTGCTGTGGCGCGTCCCAATCTGGCGAGTAAGCAAAACGAACTGGCATCGCCTGGCGGATAGAATCGTCCCACAAAGACCGCCCGGCAAAAGGACTGACCCCTGTTAGCCTGGCGGCATACTCATGAAGCGGTACTTCCGCGTTTCTGAAACGAGATGCAGAAATGTCCGAAAAACTACTAATCGAGCCGGCGTTCACCACGCTGCAGGCCAGCATGGACAGCATCATCACGCACCCGGCTCTGGATCCGCGAAAGGACACGACCGCACCCGAAGGAAGAGTACCGCAAAACGCCTAAAGGGTAAAGCCGAAGTAATTCCTAGAATTCCTAGCCTGGACCATTTTTCCTCCAATGATAGAATCACGTTATTGCGGCAAATGGCTCTGGAAGCCCAGTCTGCGCTTGGACAAGAAAACCCAACCGCTGCCGGCTGCTCGATGCCTATTTCGTAAGCAAGCTTTTTCAGTGTACCGGACTAGATCTCAAAGATATTGAGGAGCGGGTGTTGGAAGATTGTCACGATGCCGACGATTTCCTGCGCATCGTGAGGGAATCGATCGCCGGCAAGCAAGGTGTGGAGCGGTGGGCCAAATCCACGCCGCTGCACTTGCTCTATCTTCCGTTGATCAAGAAGGTGATTCCCGATATTCTTGTCGTCCACGCGATGGCCGCGACAGTCACCACCTCCCTGAACCGCCTTGGATATGTTCGTCCCCTGCCGTGAGACCTTAGCCGCGACTTCCTGGTGTGTGCCCTTTTCTGGAAATGGCTCGCGAGCGAGGGCCAGCGCCTCGGCATGGCGCTGGGCGGCGATTAGATGGAAGTGCATTACGAAGATCTGGTGCGGCATCCGCGCGAGACTGTCGCGCGCGTGGGCAGGTTCATCGCACACAGTCTGGACTACGACCGCATCCAGCAAGTTTCGCTGGGAGTGGTGTACTAGCCGAATTCTTCGATCAGCACCGAGAGAAACGAGACCTCAGCTAACAGCATCGGCCGCTTGAAGCGCCTGTTCGCGCCGCCGCAGGTTCGCGACATCGAGTGTGCATCGCCCCTGTGCTCGCCGATATCGGGTACGCGCTCGAAAACCCGACAGCCGATCTGCATCCGTCATGGGCTGTGCGTTTCATGATGTTCTGTTTCCTTATGTATTTCGACTTGAGAATCTGGTTGAAATCGAATACTCAGCTAAGCCGGATCTCCGACCGGAAGATCAAGGGATTGCAAACTGTATAACTCACTGCGAGTCCGAAGACATTCTGACACCGTAACCCTGGGAAAAGTTCCTTCGCAAAGCTTCTCTCACTGGGGTTTAGCACCGACTCCCCCAGTGTGAGAAGAATCTGTCTCCTCGGTAAACGCGCCAACATCGGAGATCAGGGCATCGATTTGTGATCCCTTCCCCGAGATTGCGATTCTTTCCATGCGACTCTTGGTTTTCTTGTAGATTCCGCCATCGACCATGGTTCCCGGTTCCGCATTCGAGCCAATGATAAAGAGGCCGCCTTCGCTCAGTGACTGAATAACATTCCGCACGGCGTTCCTCAGCTGCGCCTCGGAAAAATAGCCGTGGTTCAGGAGATTCATCGCGCGAATGATGTCAAAGGGTTCTGTAGGCCCTGACAAAACATCGTAACTGTCAAAGCGAAAATTATTCTGCTGGCTGATGCAGGCGCGACACTCCTGGCAGAGAAGTTCCAGCCTTGTCCTCTCAATACTAGGGCGCCCAGCCTTGTAGCCTTCCAGCAAAGGGCGTGCATAGAGGGCCGTCACGAGCAGACGTAGCAGATAACTTAAAGGATCCAGCCTTCTGCTTTCAAGGTGGTGGACAATGAATACAAACGGCGGTGTAACAATCTGCAAGACATGCAGCCGATCGTCGATAATAAGCCGGCTCGCCCCCTGCACCCGTTTCAGAACATACAAATATGGGGCGTAATCCGACGCCAGGAAGTGGATTCGTTCGCCATACATGCGGTTCAGAGGCTCATAAAGACCGCAAGAGGTGCGACCATCCGATGCACCGATGTCATGAACGCGGATGTCCTGTCTAGTCGGAAAGTTGGCAGCAATGCTCGAAACAGACAAGCGGTCGAAGTCGTCGAAACGCCGGGCGTAAGTCCTTTTCTGAATGCCGTTTCGAAGGCGGAACCAGCGTAACATCCGCTCCTGGACTGCATCGATCTCAGCCTCGGGTAAATCATCCAGCGAGTTATATAAATCCAGCGCTATGAACGTACGGCTATTGAAAATAATTGCCAGAGATTCCGGCGTCAGTTGCTCCTTCTTGTAGATGCCGAGTTTGAACATCTTAAGTCCTTGGGGCTGCCGATACTCCAAGTCAACGACTAAATTCGGACGGCAAACTTGAAATGAGAACGTCCAAGCTCTTCTTAAGAGTTAGATGACTGTAGCGTTCAGTAACTGCCGTTCGTGAACAACTGGCGACCGCGTCACGTTGAGTTGGATTCTGTAGCATGGTGACCACCGAGCGAGCGAACTCCGCGGGGTGATCCGCCAGGATGATTTCCTTCCCCGCTTCAAGAATCAACCCTTCAGCACCGATGGTAGTGGATACTACCGGTTTGCCAGCTGCACATGCTTCCAGAATCTTGATGCGAGTGCCACTGCCGAACCGCAGAGGCACAACGACCAGAGTCGCAACTGCAAGATATGGACGTATGTCCAGGACTGTGCCCGTGAATTCGATGCACGGATCCGGCTTAAATTGCTCGACGAACCGGGGCGGGGGATTTCGCCCTGCAACGATAAACCTGACCTTTGGATATTCGTCACGCACACGAGGCAAGATAGCTCGAGCAAAGTACTCCACTGCATCACGGTTGGGGTACCAATCCATTTGTCCCGAAAACAAGAGAACGGAATCAGCACCGTCCGCAGGTGATCTTTCCACTGGATGGATCAAATCCGTGTCGACAACATTAGGCACGACAAAAACAGAAAGATCCTGGTGAAACCGGCGCAAAAGCCTTTCATCTGCGTGTGAGCAGACCATGGCCCGAGAGACTCTGTAAGAGCCACGGCGTTCGGCGATCTGCATGAAACGAGACTCAATTCTGGCGTAAAATTTCTTAAAGGGATTTCGTTCGAGTCGCGCGTATTGATCAAGAATAACATGCTCGAAGAAGTGACAATTCAAGGCTATCGGGACCTTCGTTTCGGGGACGTTGGTGAGGGCATGGATGCCATCGCAAATAATGAGATTGTATTTCCGCGCCTGTAAGTTTTGTTGAATTGTTTCTCGCATCGCTGCCGACCGGAAACGTTCCACGGAAAAGGACCGCAACGCTAACAGGAATCTGACGCGACGAAGATAATCCGCCTGTTGAGTTAGATTTGTCATCGGGCGCTCTAAAATGTCAATGGAGCGACAGAAGGAGGAGAGCGGATGCAGATCCTTGGGGCGTCCTTTATGCGCCAGGCAGACGAAAGTCACTTCGTGGCCGCCTGATTGCAGTGCTTGAAGAATCGAGAGGTTACGAATGGCTTGCCCACTGTTCGGAGGTACGGGGAGATCTACGGCAACGAACAGTATTTTCACTTCGCTCCTTTCCGACTGACTCATCGATTGGCGGTCGGGATCCGACAGGCCGTCTGGAGTCGGGCAGCGTCGTCGTAGTTAGCTATCCAAAAATCCGACATCCTCCGCTAAACAGTTTTGATACAGAGATAGAATCGAGTCACAATAAGCTGCCGGAGAATGGGCCGAGACGGAGAGTCGAGCCCCCTCGCCGACCTTCCTTTGCAGAGTGACATCGTTTATCAGTCGCCCGATCGCTTGGGCGAGAGCCCGGGGATTGTGTTTTTCGACAAGGAGGGCCTCCATTTCGTTCGTTACGATCTCGGGCACGCCACCTACCGCCGTGGCAACGATCGGAAGTCCCGCTGCCATGGCTTCGAGCAGAACATTGGGTGAACCCTCTGTATGCGACGGCAATACGAAGAGATTTGCCAGCGTGTAGTAAGACCTGAGGTCCGCAAGGTGGCCAGTGAAAACCAGCCAATCTTCCACGTCGAAGTATCTCGCCATATTCTTCAGCTTTTGTCGATCAGGGCCTTCGCCAACAAAAACAAATCGCAGATTATGCTGCTGAACGTCTCTGCGTAAGAGGGCGGCCGCCTCGACGAGATCTGCCTGGGCCTTCTCTCGCGACAACCGCCCAACGCAAAGTACAACTTGTGCGTCCCGTGGAATTCCGAGAGTCTGGCGCAACGCAAGAACCTCTTCATCCGAAGCCGGAGAAAAGGTGTCCACGGAACTATGTTGGATCATAATTCGTTCTGGACTAACGCCGATATCCCGCAGAGCGGAAGCAAATGGACGACAGTCAGTTACAACTTTGGAGGCTGCTGGTAAAGACCATCGATCAAGATAGTTGTAAATCCTAATTTCGGGGCTTGTCCAAATGTATCCATGGTGAAATGCAATCCAAGGGCGCTCTCGGTTGATTCCGGTTAAGCGGATCAAGAGGTGTGATTTCACGGCGTGCGATTCAATGATATGCGGTTTGCAACGAGCAACTAATTTGCGGATAGCGGGGACGAGAGCGAGATCGAACCTGGAGCGCTCGCGCAGGACATGTACCTCCAAGCCAGCCTCTGCGCAGGCAAGAACGAAGTCATTGGATGCGGGCTCTTTGCCACGACAGAAGGTAGCGATGGAGATATTCGCGCTCAGTTCCGAGCTTTTATTGCCCGCTGCACGACGGCCAAACTCCAGCAGATTCTTGGCAGGTCCCGTGGTTGGCCAACGCGCTTCCAGAAAAGCAAGCACACGAACGGTTTTCTGCAATGAACCCGAGCTTTCAGTTCCCGCCGTCGGGGGGGCCGTATTAGATTTCTGGGTCGGATGCTGGCCGATTGACAAACCTAGGTTCCTCGAAAAGCGCCTTTGAAAAGTATTTCCGCTATCACGACTTCCAATCAGTCGACCCTTGAGTGCGGAAGATTATACCAAGCAGGGAGACAGAAAAGTACATGCAATCTATTGCAGTCTGACTGTCCCGCACGGGCAAAATCCGTTGGTTCTAAATGGTCTATGCTGGGAAGCAAAATTGCTCCTTGCGAACTCTTAATCGCGAGCTCCTGGCTTTCACACTAGGGACACCGATGGGAACGACATTGAGAACTAACGGCGAACGGGAGTAGAAACAATGAATTGGAATACTAGAACCCCTGAGGTTCCCGAATGCGCGACCGGCGCGTTGAAGCGGGATAAGGCTCCGGTGTTTGTGGTTGGTTCAGCGCGGTCAGGGAACACGATGCTGTATCACATGCTGCTGTCATCGGGGCGCTTTCCCGTTTACCGAACCGAACCGTGTGTCTTTGATCTGCTGATTCCAAAATGGGGGGATTTTCGCCGCGTTGGCATGAGGCGCAAACTGATGCGCTACTGGCTTCGCACGGAACAGTTCCGGCGTTCCGGTCTGGATGCCGGAACAATAACAGAAAAAGTAGTGACCTCTGTAAGCACGGGCGGTGAATTCTTATGCGCCGTGATGGGGGAAATGGCTCGCGCGGGTGGCTTCCAACGCTGGGCGGCGTGGGGCCCAGATAATCTTCTTTATATTCCGATCATCAAACGGCAGATTCCCGACGCTCTCTTTATTCATGTGATACGCGATGGGCGCGACGTGGCGCACGCTCTGGATAGGAAAGGGTTTATACGTCCTTTTCCCTGGGACAGGAGGTATCGCCTCTATGTTTCGGCGCTTCACTGGATGTGGAAAATCGAGATTGGCCGGCGCTACGGCCGGGCCATCGGATCGGACTACATGGAGATGGGCTTCGAGGATCTGGTTCTGCATCCCGAGGAATCGCTCACGAAAATCGGCGCCTTTATCGGCGAGAAACTAGATTACGAGAAGGTTCTCCAAGCGAAAATCGGCACAGTCCGGGCTCCCAATACATCGTTTCCCGAAGAGTGGGGGTCGGGAACGTTCCTGCCGGTCGATCGGTGGAAACGCAAGCTTTCGGATGATCAGGTGGCCGTGTTGGAGGCCATAATCGGAGGACTGCTGGTGGAACTTGGGTATCGCCTATCTCGTCCTGAAGGTGCGACACTCGGCTTCCGGCTACGAACTATGCGGGCGATGTATCCTGTCTTCTATGGGTTGAAAGAATGGCTCAAGATCGAGACTCCGATGGGACGCTTGGTTGATATTAGTCGCTTGCGCCTTGACGAATCCGAAGACTTGAGCGTTCCGATGAAGACATGACCGAGCGAACGCGTTGTCCTGTTTTCTTGCTGAGCAGCCCCTATTGAAGAGTTTTCATCCGGGTCCCTCCCCAACGGCACGAAATCAGGGGAAATCGGACTGGTAGTCGCGCTGGACAAGAACCTGCCGTTTCATGCACTCGCGCGGACAGGCCACGGCGATTTCCAACAGAAAGCGCTATTCTCTTTCGGCAAAGGCACGACAGCAAGTTTCCATCGAGCCTTACTGTCGAAATCTACTGCCCTATGATCAGCCTGCGACTAACTAAGGCCGCCGGTGTGAGTGTAGCGTGACGCGAATCATTCGGAGGGAAGGAACAAGGAAGTCAATGAATATTCTTATCACTGGCGGAGCTGGATTTATCGGTTCCCATCTTGCCGACTATCTCCTGAGCCAAGGCCATCATGTCGTCGTTATTGACGACCTCTCGACAGGAAGCGTAGAGAATATTCAAGGCGCGAAAAGGAGTGCTCATTTTGAATATCACCTGGACACCATCTTTAACCGCCATCTAACGGCGGAACTGATCGATGACGCCGACATCGTGTTCCATCTCGCCGCGGCTGTGGGCGTTCGCAATATTGTGGAATCGCCTGTTCGCACCATCCACACCAATGTCCGCGGAGCCGATCTAGTCCTGGAGTTAGCATCCGAAAAGAGCAAGCGGGTCCTGATCATATCGACTTCTGAAGTATATGGAAAATCGGCCAAGGTCCCATTCCTGGAAGATGACGATCTGGTGCTGGGACCTACGTCGAAAGCACGGTGGAGTTATGCATGCTCGAAGATGATTGACGAGTTCCTGGCTCTGGCGTACTACCACGAACGTAAGTTGCCGACGACCATCGTCCGGCTGTTTAATACTGTTGGTCCACGCCAAACTGATCGCTACGGAATGGTGTTGCCCAATTTTGTGCAACAGGCGCTCACGCGAAGCCCGGTGACAGTGTTCGGCTCCGGCGAGCAATCGCGGTGTTTCGCGCACGTGGCAGACATCGTCAAGGGATTAGTTCAGTGTGCAATATCCGACCGTACTGTAGGGCAGGTATTCAACCTCGGCAACACTGAGGAGATCACCGTGAATGCTCTCGCTGAGAGAGTTATCGCAGCGACTCAATCCAAATCTACGGTTGAACATATCCCATACGAACAGGCCTATGGACCAGGCTTCGAAGACATGGATCGCCGCGTTCCCGACATATCCAAGGCGAATAAGTGTTTTGGGTATAATCCATCCCGTTCATTTACAGAGATTTTAAGTAGTGTCGTCGATTACTACCGAGACAAAGCAAAGATATCGACATAGTCCCGGCTGCCAGTCTCGGTGGAGGTTGCCTAGCGCGCCAATGCAGTCTTCACACCTTTCTTTTCGAGCAGGATTCGGTAACAGTCTTCGTATCGGGCGCGAACGCTGTCTAGAGCGAAATTGTCCTTTGCAAATTGGCGCGCGTTGCGGGCCGCACTGCGCGCGCAAGGCAGGCGCAGTGAGCAGCCGTTCCACCGCAGCCGCGAATCCTTCTTCGTCTCAAGGGCAGATCAGTTCTCCACGCTGCTCGTTCACAATCTCAGCGTTGCCGCCGACGCGATAAGATACCACCGGCAGTAATTGGGAGGGGTCAGTTGAGGGCTATCCACGGCTCGCGCCCATCAGAATATCAAACTCAGATCTTACCTGTGTCGAGACTGTCAGGGGAATGTCCGACTCGTCTGGCCGTGTCCCCATGGCACGAAAGAGCCATTTACAGTTTCTCTGCCTTACATTGCAATCGACCGACCAGCAGGTGGCGATAAATAAATAGAGTTCTTCGCGGGGCGATCCATCAGGAAACGGGTAAGCACCTGCAATATGGGGTCGGTGGACGTGGAAGACTACTTGCAACGAGCCGGCTTCCCCGCGGGACGCCGGGGCGGTTGCAGTGCGTGTGGTCCACATAACGTAATCCGATGGCTAAGCCCTTATTTTGGATTTCAGCCGGATTTGCCGTCTACGTCTACATCGGTTACCCCATCCTCTTGTGGGCGCTACAAGCGGTCTTTCGCTCTGCGCCAGGACGGCAGCCGGTTGAGCCCTCGGTTTCACTGCTGGTGGCCGCATACAACGAAGCCGAAGTCATTGCGGACAAAATCCAAAACAGTCTTGCGCTCGACTACCCTGCCGATAAGCTGGAGATCATTGTTGCGTCGGATGGGTCCAAAGACGCAACCGCGGAAATCGTTCGCCCGTTTGCCGTAAGAGAAAACGGACGAGTTCGCCTGCTCGACTTCAAGCAAAATCGCGGCAAGATGGCAGTCCTGAACGACGCCGTCAGCGAGTTACGCAGAGACGTCGTCGCCTTTTCCGACGCTTCCAGCATGTTAGCGCCCGATTCCCTCCGCATTCTGGTGCAGAGCTTCAACGACCCTCGTGTCGGCGCGGCCAGCGGGGTTTATCGCCTCTTGAAGAAAGATCAGGCACGGCTCGGCTCGCAAGAGGACCTTTACTGGAAATATGAAACCTTCCTGAAGGTACAAGAGGCGAAGCTCGGCGCCTTCACGGGAGCGCATGGATCTCTCTATGCCATCCGCCGCGCGCTCTATCCATTTCCCTCGGCCAACGGGCTTAACGACGACTTCACCATTCCCATGCGCATTCTCGAACGCGGCTACCGGGTGGCGTACGAACCCGCTGCCGTCGCTTATGAAGAGGCCCATGAGATGGAGGGCTTCTCGCGCCGCGTGCGCATCACCGCCGGCAATATCCAACAACTGCGGGAGATAAAGAATCTGATTTCTCCGCCTCGGCCGTTTGTACTTTTCTGCCTGCTCTCGCACAAAACCGGACGGCTGTTGGTGCCCTTGTTCATGCTCCTGGCTCTCGTCGCGAATATCGCCTTGCGTGGGGAAGCCCCCTACGACTGGCTGTTGCTTGGGCAAGGGCTGTTCTACGGGCTCGCTGTACTAGGTGCTATGGTCAACCTGAAGCCGAAAGTCCTCCGTCTGCCCTACTATTTCTCCATGATCAACTCAGCGTTGTTTGCCTGGGTCTATCAGGCACTGCGTCGCGGCCGCGCGATTCCATCGTGGGTCGAGTTCCATAAACACGAATGAAATCAGCTTGTGATCTTTAGACCGACCATTGTCGCCCAAAAACATCCGTTTCCGGGCAAACACCGGTGCGAGGTCATTAGCTGGATGCTCCGTGCCAGTTACTCCACCTCCTTTCGCGTAATGCAAAAGAAATGCCGCCCGACGCCGGGCGGCAATTCTGAGGAAGTCCTACGGGGTCACCGCTCCACCACCTGCTTCACCGCAATCGACGTGCTACTTTCGAAGATCAGGTCACCGGCATATACCGCGCTGATATGTGGCGTGCCCACGCGCAACGTCGAGGTCGTGAACGACGCCGAACCGCCGTTCAACGATCCCGTTCCCAGTACCGTCGAGCCATTCTTAAAAGTCACGGTTTCCCCATCCGGTGGCGCAGGAGTGACTACTGCCGTAAAGGTCACTGCTTCTCCGACAGTGGATGGATTCGGCGCAGACGTGATCACAGTCGTTGTCGCCCGAGCCAATGGATTAAGTTCGAACGCAACGCCGCAACCACCGGCGCCAGGACAGTAGCTGGATGTTCCACCGCCGTACGTCGTTCCGTAAAGATTGCCGCCGTCCAGAATCAAGGTGTCAATCGGGTTACCGCCGTCCGTGAAATTGAAAGACCAGAGAAGAGTCCGTTCGTACTCGGAACCGCTGACCACTAGCTCGAAGACACCGCCGCATCCGTCGTAGCACGGGAAGTCTTCCCGGTTCGGAGGTTTCAAAACACCGAATGCTGCCGTGCTGTAAATGTTTCCGGATGAGTCCATCACGACCGCTGCCTTAGGATTGGCGCCATCGTTCCAAATGAAGGAAGAAAGAATCTCCTCCGTATACTCTCCAGCTTCACCAGGAGTCAGCTTCCAAACCATTCCAAGGCCTTTTGTGGCGCCGCCAAGAATCGTCGTGCCATAGACATTTCCAGCGTTGTCGAGAACAGGAGTCCCTTCAGGACCCGACCCGTCGTTCGGGCCGCCCTTGAAGGTGTGAAGGACGATCGCAGTCCAATGCCCATCTCCGTTTGGCGACAGCTTGAAAACATGGCCCCGTCCCACGTCATCGGCGCCGTAGAGATTGCCGGAGTCGTCTATAACTAGCCCGGCATAGCCGCCCCGATCGTAGATAACCTGCTCATTCCAGCCGCCGCTGCCGTTCGGGGACAACTCGTAAACCGTTCCCCCTCCGCTGCCTCCGCCATAAGTTGTGCCATAGAGGTTACCGTTCGGGTCCCAGCTGAGCCCGGAGAACGGGAACGCACCATCGGGGTTTGACGCGAAACTATACAGGACGGTTTCGCACCAGCCATTACCGCTGTTGCTGCCGCTTGCGCACCCACCGCCCGGCTTGGGGCTCAGCTCGAATACGAGGCCGTTTCCAGAAAATGCACCCAATGCGAAAGACCCGCCATAGTAAGTTGTCCCGTAAAGATTCCCGCGGCCGTCGAAAGTCACATAGGAGTCAGGAGACGACCCATCTGTGCAGGTCAGCAGGGAGCAAAAGCTGTACAAGACGGTCTCGTTGTAGCCGCCGGCCCCGTTCGGAGAAAGCTTGTAGACAGTTCCGTACAGATTAGCGCCACCCAGTTGGGTGGTCCCGTAGAAGTTGCCCGCGCCGTCGGGCGTGAGACTGGACACCGGGTTCTCACCGTCTACACAGTTCGGCTGAGAACAGAAGTTGTAAAGCACGTTTTCCGGTTGAGCGTGCGCTGGACGAGTGGCAATAAGCAGCAGTGTTGAAAGTACAACTAACGGCAGAACGCCTCGCATATCCCTTCTCCTCATCTCTGCTTTGAGATGTCTGGGTTTCCTCTTGATTTTTCGGCCTGGCACATCGCCACCAGTTAGAAAAAGTGGTCCTTTTCAGTGACCTGGCGAACCTACGGAGTGAACTCGAACGCGACCCCGCAGCCTTCCTGATGCTGGCAATATTCGCCGAGGCCGCCGTCATAGGTCGTTCCGTAGAGATTGCCGCCGTCCAGAATCAGGCTGGACACCGGATGAGCGCCATCCGTCAAACTGAAAATCCAAAGAAGCTCATTTGTATAGTCGGCCTCTTTGGGCCGCTTTGCGAGTTCGAATATCACGCCGCAGCCCTCTTGATTGCTCTTCAACCCGTTCTCTATGCAGTACGTGGAGCTGCCGCCGTATTCCGTCATGCCGTAGAGGTCACCCGATGAATCGAGCACGAGCCCGCCCCAGGGATTGTCGGGCAGTCGAATCGAGAAGCAGCATCCGAAGAACCAGGGTCCGGAATGGAAGTTAGCAAGAATCTTCTCCGTATACCCTCCTTCCGAAGGAGTCAGCTTCCAAACAGTGCCGCACCCCAGGTTGGCGTCGCAATTCCCTCCACCGCCATAAACAGTCGTGCCATAAATGTTTCCGGCGTTATCCAGCACCGGAGTGCCAGAAGGGTAGTTGCCGTCCTTCGGGTGTCCTGCGAAGGTGTGAAGGATGGTCTCGCACCAACCGTTACCCGTATAGCTGCCACCTGGGCACCCGCCGGGCGGTTGGGGGCTCAGTCCGAACACAGTGCCAGCCTTGTAAGCGCCGCCATTCTCGGTCGTGGCGTACAGGTTCCCGTTCATGGCTTGCAACTGCCCATCGGGGTAGGCTCCGTCAGCGCAGTTCGGCTGGGCGCAAAAGCTGTAGAGCACAGACTCACTCCAGCCACCACTGCCGTTCGGCGACAACTCGTGAACCGTTCCCTTCCCGCTGCCTCCGCCATAAGTTGTGCCGTAGAGGTTACCGGACGGGTCAAGGGTGAGCCCGGAGAACGGTGAAGCACCATCGGGACTTGACTTGAAGCTGTGCAGGACTGTCTCGCACCAGCCATTACCAAGGTTGCTGCCGCTTGGGCAACCACCGCCCGGTTCGGGGCTCAGTTCGAACACGACGCCATATCCGTTAGCACCATTGCCGCATGCTGAGGGGACACCTTGTCCGTTAGCGCCACCGGAGCAGGCTGTGCCGTAGAGATTTCCGGCATCGTCGAAAATCACGGTAGAAGTTGGGTCATTACCATCTGCGCAGTTCTGCAGGGAACAAAAGCTGTACAAGACAGTCTCGTTGTAGCCGCCGGACCCATTTGGAGAAAGCTCAAAGACCGTACCATCCATATTCGCGCCGCCCAGTGCGGTGGTCCCGTAGAAGTTGCCAGCGCCGCTGCGCGTGAGGCTAGATGACGGGCCCTCTCCGTCTGCACAATTCGGCTGAGAACAGAAATTGTAGAGCACGACTTCGGTTTGAGCGTGCGCTGGACGAGCGGCAATAAACAGCACCGCGGAAATCACAGCTAGTGTCATGGCGCCACGGATAGCATTCACAAGCGCTAGCGAAAGCATCTGTTTCCTTGTGTGCTTCATTTGTGATTTCTCCCACCGTGAACATTGAACCTCAATCGACCGCCATCGAACACATGCGAGACAATCCGGAAAGGAAGCTCACATCTTGCCCGTCTCAGAGTTTCGTCACTCAAGGGCCCGCGCAGAATGGGGGAGAAGAAAATCTGCGACGGTACTTCTGGTCGGTTAGCTTATACAAGTCAATCTACGCGGCGAAATAGTGCCACTAAGAAGGGTGAGTGTCAAGGACGGAAATCACAAAGGACGGAAATCACAAAGTCGCGTTCGAGGACAAACCTGAGTTTCAGAGTGCGCACTAGGTACAACCGTTCGATTCTAATTTAGAGAGCGCGATTGGCACTACTTCTCGCAGACAAAGGCGATACTAACACCCGGTCGGTGCTGCGACACTCGCTAGAATCCTCGGAATTATGAGGTTCCCGAAGTGATTGTTGGGGTAATGCTTATTGACCGGGATTGGCCTTACCACCTTACCGGTGTTCCGCACCTTCGACCGGGTCATCAGGAGCTTGCGGACGGCGATCTGCGACAGCATCCCCACTCGATGATACAGCCGTTTTTTGGTAGCCGGAGGGCCCCAGCCGCATCTTCTAACTAAAGCTATTCGCAAAGTGGCAATAGGCCTATCTCCGAATCTGATGCGCCATTCTCTTTCTACTTCTGTTATTCGTTCGTGGTACGCATCACTGACGGCTGAGCCTCTCGTGGTCAAGTGAAGCATCTCATCGTCATTTCGGCGACTCACGCGCAGGAAACCATGACGGCGCAATGCCGAAATGCCCGCAGAATCACCAAGTCCTTTCAGCCGGCGTCCTTCGGGATGAATGCGTTGGATCACCCCAGCACTCAGAGAGAGTGCAACCGGCGACTTTTACTCGTAGCCCATTGCGAAGATTTGCGAAGTTTCTACGCGCATCACGAGAAAGCGCCACCACCTGCCGCCGTCATGGCCAGGTTGAGACGTGGGATCCCGCTCCCCTCGGGCAGGTTCAGGAACGGTTTTGCCAACCGCCCTTCGCGTGTCCCCAGCCAATGGCCGCTGGTGTTTCTGATCGGCTGTGGAGCGTTGAGGATTTGGTAGTCCGCTGTGAAGCCTACGAGCAGCAGAGGGGGGAAAGAGGCGGCAGCGTGAATTCGCAAATGGGAAACTGGAAGATCTTTCTTGGTACGCTGCTACTAATCCTGACTCCCGCGTTCTTGTTTGTGAAGCCTGTAACCGAAGGGGCTATCCTCCGCGACCTCGCGCTAGTAATTTGGTGGGCCTTCGTGCTGTGGCTACTGGTTCCTGGATTCAATGCATCGAGGCCAACAAATTCAAAGTAGCCCCTTCCCTTTTCCGGTGGACTCTAACACAAATATCAGCTCTAGGCTAAAATGCTTCTCAAATGTTGAGTCTGGAACAAATCTAAAGGGAACTCAAAGCCGTTCTGGATTTCGATGCTCTGTTCTTAGTAACGACCAACACTCCCCCGAGGAACTCATCGGATTGAGGACGGTGAATTAGTGTTCCAGTTAGTCAAAAAGGAGATCCCGGATACAACGAAAGTCGAGATTCTGCGGAGCCCCCATTGTCAAGCCAAAGAGGTGGACCGGCTACTTAAAGGTCACGTTCTATTCGATGGCTGGGATCTGGAGTGTGTCGGGAGAATACAGGGTACGCACTCGGAAGTTTTTGATTACCGCGGTCGCTCTAAAGCTGGTGACGAGCAGCTTGCCGTAAAGTGTTTTAGTGTCTCTTCTAATCCTGCGGAGGCGGCCATTCGCGAGTATAAGGCGATCCAGACAGTATGGACACTCGTCGGACGAAGTCTTGAAGGCTTGCCTAAACCCTTGATGGTCATTCCAGAAGCGGGGCTGGTAGTAACGAGGAAGCTGTCTGGCATCTCGCTGAGCCGGGTGTTAGCACGACAGGCTAATTGTGTGATGGCTGAGTTCCGGACTAAGAACGTTCGCGAAATTACCCGCAGGGTTGGAAGTTGGCTAAGTCGATTTCACGAAGCGACCAGGCGACCCGACCTGGCCCATGACACGAAGGCGTTTGATCTTGACATCACCGAACAGTTGAAGGGCTGCGTACGCAATGGCCTGGAAGCGGCAGCAGCTCAGGAAATTTCCCGACTTGCATCAAAGGCGAGTCGGCTGGTCGACGGAAAGCCGATGCCTGCCGCGGGTAGGCATGGGGACTTTCTCGCGCGAAATATTCTGATCGACGGCGAGCGGATTTGCGTTGTCGATTTTGAGAACTTCGTCGAGCGCGACACCATTTACGAGGACCTGGGTAGGTTTGTGGCTCACTTAGCGATTCTCCAAGCGCGACCCGGTTATTCCCGATCGGCCATCAACACGGCCACAAGATACTTTTTAAGCGGTTACGGCAGTTCGGCTGACAGTAAGTTGGTCGATTTGTTTGCCCTCAAGGCGGCGGTGCGGATGTTCGCACACAGAGGAACAAGGCGAATGGCTAGGTTTTTGGGATTTAACTATCTCTACACGAAACAGCTCGTTAGGCTCAGTGCAAGCGTTGACCAACGTTAAGGTTATTGCCGGAATGCCGCTTAGGTTGGAATGATTATTGTTGGCGAGTAAGGTTTCGTTGGCCGTGGGAAAGACAACCGTTTCCGCTCCTGCGAAACGAACCATGTCGGCGTCAGCCCGCATGGAAGATCGCGGCTCAAAAAGTGCGGTGGGCGAAGGTCAAAGCGTAAGAAGAAGAAGGCGGCATAGTGGACTTTGAAATCATAAGTGGTCTGGCCCGGATTTTTCCCGGACCAGACCAATCTCAGTTCACCCATCCATTCGCCGGGGACTCCAACGTGCGGATGTACTCGACGACCGAATCCGACCAGCCGTCGATGTGCGTCCACTTGCTGTAGCCGACGCCGTTCTTGTACGAGGCCACATTGATGACGTACCCCTTGCCTTTCGGCGCGGGTACTCGATCGTGCGCCTGCTCGTCGGTGATGACGATCAGCCGATCGTAGCGCTCGCCCTTGTTCAGCCACTCCGCGGCATTGCCGAGCAACGTACCGCTGTGCGGCTGCGAGGCATCGATGGCGTCACGCAGGGCGAAGCCGCGACGAGCCGGGACCTCAACCACGCGATCCGAGAAGGAAAAGACCGCAACCTTCTCGCAGATCTCACGGACCAGCACCGCGAGATCATACGCCGCCTCAGTGCGCTGCATCTCCGAACGACGCGAAAGCGGCGCAGTCATCGAGCCGGAAACGTCAACCAGCACGACGGTGCGGCCGCCTAGCTTCGGCTGACCCGCGAGCGACTTGAGCATTGCTTGCTCGAGCGCCTCCTCCCACTGCGGTGCGTAACGAGCCGCAGCGAGAAAGCGGAACGGCAGCACGCGTGAGGTGCTCATTTCCCCAAGTGCATGGAGCACGAGCGACTCATCCACTCCAGTCTCGCGCATATTGCGGAGGTTGCGGAGCAGCGCCAGCGCTCCCAGCTTCTGCTCGCGGAGCAGACGCTCCCAGGCCTCACGCTTGTCGACGCCAGACGAAAGAGCGACTTCCCACGTATCAGGCGTTGCGAGCCGCCCCCAGACGAGCTTCCTCCAGACGCTTGCCTGGGCCGCGTCGCGCGGCTTGGCGTGCGAAAGAAAAAGCACGTCGCGCAGCTTAATCGGTCCGCCGCGGTCGTACTTCCCGAGCTGGTACTCATCGAACTTCGGGAAAGCCGCTGCCAGCCCCTTCTTGACCTGCGCGGAGAGTGGCACCCGACCGTTCTTCCAGTAAATGGCGACGAACTCTGCCAGTTCATCGGCACGTTGGATGACGCGCTCAAGCGTCTCCCCCACTAGACGGCGATGTGTCGCGTGACGCGCCATCTCGCGAACCAAAAGCAGCGGAGCATGACGAAGCTTCATCTGCTCGCGAGCTTCGACGGCGAGCGCGGCAACCTTTTCGGCGTCGACCTTCGGGACAAGTTCTGCGATGCGACCGGCGATCTCAACTCCATCTTCGTAGAACTGCGCCTCCCAGAGCAGGCAGGCAAGTACTGAGCGACGGAGTTGAAGCTCCGGTGCAAGGTTGCGTGCCGGCGCGCCCTCATGTGTAAGAGGACGGTAACCGAGATTGAGCAAGTTGAGTTGGGCCATGTGACCCTCCTTTTCAGTTGCGAGTTATTGGTGGACACGAGGCGAAACTCCCGTCTCTCCCCCCGTTGTTACATCGCCGGGGAATAAGTTGACGACGGTATTTGGTTTCCGATGCTCTATCCGGGCTGAGCTACACAGCATGAGGCCGTGGCGGGACTTGAACCCGCGACCGTCGGATTAATCGAAGGAACCGTAGTCTTCGCCACCGGCGAAAGTAAATCATTGCTATTCCGTCACCGAAATCAGTTCCTCGTCTTCAGCCTCTTCTGTTTGCGGTTGTTCTGCGAAGCCGACGCCAGCGAAGCCTGTTCGCTTGCGGGCTGGCTGTGTCGGAATGATCAGGGCGAGTTTTTCCATCTGCTCACGCGTAGGTACGTTCTTGCTGCTAAAGTCGGTGCAGTCTGCAACTTTGAAGGGCACGGCGCGAAACCTGCTGAAGCAGCAATAAACTGCTTCTTCGCTTTCGCGAAATCCTTTCTGAATGTGCGCCCAGTAGCAAGAACGGCACAGAGACTCTTCGTCTCGCAGCGCTGCCTTCTTCATGATGATCGTCTGCTAAGTCACCACCAGCTTGGCGCAACTCGAAGTTAGTGGTCATGACTAGCCCACTATATCGGCGGCTAAATCTCAGTCCAGGAAAACCACATCACTCATAGCTTGAGAGAGGTTTTCGGTATTCATGAGAACCTCGTGCCACCCATCCAGCGCAACCGTAGCGTGGTCGGAGTGACGGACGCGTCCGCGTACATATACTTTTGGATTCCGCTTCATAACACGCCAACTCCAGCGTTGCCTTTCTTTAGGCGAAAGAGCCTGGTACTCTCCCTCGGTCAAACCGTTCGCAGCACCTGGACTCACATACACCGTTTCGCCGCCAAAGCGATACAACTCTTCACACATATGCGGCTTACTACCGCGGCCACGTACTAGTGGTTCGTTGCGCAGCACAAACCAACTGTCAACCTGCAGGGCCAATGCTGGCACGAAGAACCATTCCCCCTGGCGAATACGAGCAGCATTCGTGCGGCGGTCGCGATACTTTGGCCGAAGCCAGTGTTCGCTTACGAGCACGGCTTCGGGCTTAAGGGCTTGCTTGGCATCCTGGACGCGGCTCACTGGAGCTATTTCCGTAATGCCAGCTACAAACCAATGTCGCTCGTCGTGCCCCAACAGGAAGCGGTGCTTGTCCCGTCCGTTACGGCTCAATAGCAGCAGATGGCGATCACGTGGCTGCACGTCGAGAACGATTAACTCCATGCGAGACGGTTCCTGACGACGAATGAAGAAGTACTCGCCGCGCTTGTCGATGCGGACATCGAGCAACAGCTCGCGCCGCGCGACTCCGCGTTCGGAGGTAGCCTCACCAAACTTCACTCGGGCTCCCATCTTCGCGAAGGAGCGTTCTATAAAATCCGCAGTCATAGGAATCTCCAAAGTTACTTTCTTTACTTTCAATTCGCCGGGGAGCACGCGTGAAGAGTTCGAGGCCGTTGTCCCCTGGTACCATGTGATTCGGGGCTACGCCCCGTCCCTGGTTTCTGTACCTCGGCAGGGTTTCCGTCCCTGCTCGTAATGAGTGGAAGTAACTCTTCTCTATCACCACCGGCGAAACAACTAAGTACATACAAGTCCGGTCGGGGTACATGCGGACACGGATGTGCTGCTGCACGAGGGGGTTTCGAACCTCGGCGTCCCGAAGGGCGCCTGCTCCCGAAGTATCCGTGGCCCTCGCCACCGACCCTGTGAAGTTAGGGCTGGGGGAAACAGCCAATCCGCTCGGCATGAGCCGAGGCAGAAGGCAAGCGGCAGCGGATCTTAGTCGATCCACAGTCGAAGGAACCGCGGCCTGCGCCACCCAGCAAAGTTTTAGTTTTAGGGCTGCTTTAAGTTCGTCGTGGACTTAGTAACTGACGAAGTCGAACGACGCCCTTAGCCAAATGCAACTCGGTTTGAGTCGCCGTGGCATGTGCAGCACGTTATGGGTTGTGCTTCTAATCGCCATTTGTGGGCGTCCTTTCCAGTGAGGATGTAAGAATATGCCATGACTTTCTATCTTAGGTCAAGAGGAAATCATAAACTTTTTTCAATTGAGTTATAACTTTTATCTCACCGTTGTGCCCCGTTAAGATCGAGCAGTTTTGTAAAGCTTCCCACTCCGGCTTCTCCGGGTTCCCCAAATCCTGCGAACGTGAAGAGCTCGTCTCGACTGACTTTAAACCGTAGGCTGCTTCGCCCTGCCTAACTTCTGCCACTCGCAGAAACCGTCCGCTGGGATTAGCCCGGATAATTCATATATTTGAAGACAACAAAGGCCTCCTCTGTTACAAACATGTTGTCAAGACAATGTTTGCGGCAACAAAAGAGGCCTCTGAATGTCTGAAG
>Ga0209008_1000127_pt1 | contig 37625 bp, 40 predicted proteins | sample JacPin_JW_Ref_O3_FD_187963 | JGI IMG/M metagenome (GOLD analysis project Ga0209008, IMG submission 187963) | Forest soil microbial communities from Algoma, Ontario, Canada - Jack Pine, Ontario site 1_JW_Ref_O3 (SPAdes) (version 2) | ecosystem: Environmental > Terrestrial > Soil > Boreal... | reverse complement strand
GGTGAGCGGTCCCGAGGCCGACATTCTCGTCGGGAACGCCTTGCCGTTGCGGAATATTCCGCCGGGCACGACGATTCACAACATTGAGCTGCGTCCCGGCAAAGGCGCGCAGATGGTGCGCTCGGCGGGTGGTTCGGCGCAACTCGTCGCGAAAGAAGGCGACTACGGACTGGTGAAGCTGCCTTCGGGCGAGACGCGCAAAGTGGCGCTCGATTGTTTAGCCACGATTGGGCAGGTCGGCAACGCGGACCACGAAAACGTCACTTGGGGCAAGGCGGGACGCACGCGCTGGGTAGGAAAGCGTCCGCATAACCGCGGCGTGTCGATGAACCCGGTTGACCATCCGCATGGCGGCGGCGAAGGTAAGACTTCTGGCGGACGCCATCCCGTAACGCCATGGGGACAGCCGACGCGCGGCTTCAAGACGCGGAATAACAAGCGGACCGACACGTTTATCGTGAACCGCAGGAAAAAAGGATAGGGCAAGGTTTCAGAGTTTCAAGGTTTCAAGCAAAAAACCAGCAGCTTCGGTTCGCTACTACTGAGAGCTGGGAGCTGAGAGCTGAGAGCTGACTTTATGGCACGTTCAACAAAAAAGGGACCGTTCGTAGACGCGCACCTGGCGACGAAAGTCGAAGCCATGAATGCGCGCAACGAAAAGAAAGTGCTGCGCACGTGGTCGCGGCGCTCGACGATTATTCCGGAGATGGTCGGACACACGATTGCCGTGCATAACGGACGGAAATTCATCCCCGTCTACGTGACCGAGAACATGGTGGGGCACAAGCTGGGCGAATTCAGCTTTACCCGGCAGTTCAAGGGACACTCGATGAAGGCGGCGACCGAAGTGGCGGCGAAGCCGGCGGGCGTGCCGGGCGGCCCGGGCGCGATCACTCCGTCGGCGCCGAAGGCGTAAAAGCGGCGGTTCCTTTGGCTTTTGGCTCGTCGCTAAAAGCCGGGAGCCAAGAGCCAAGAGTTGAGACAAACTATGGAATTTCGAGCGGAAGCTAGATACATGCGGGTGTCGCCGCAGAAGGCGCGGCTGGTGCTGAATTTGATCAAGGGACGGCGCGTCGAAGAGGCGCGCAACACGCTCGCCTTCACCAAGAAGCGGGTGGCGGCGACGGTCGCAAAGCTGTTGCAGTCGGCGATCGACAATGCCAACTTCCTCAGCACCGAAAAAGGTTTGGATGTCGAACTCGACAACCTGTACGTGAAGCACGCGGTGGCGAACGATGGCCCGCGCATGAAGCGGATTCGTCCGGCACCGATGGGACGCGCCTACCACTACGTGCGGCGCATCGCGCATCTGGAGATTGTGCTGGCGGAGAAAAACAAGAACGGCGCGGAAGTAACCAGGACGGCAGCGACAGGCCAGAAAGCGGCGAAGCCGGCGGCGCGTCCGCATACGAAGCCGAAAGCCAAAGCAAAGGCGCCGGCGAAGAAAAAAGCAGTCGGCAAGAAAGCTACGGCAAAGAAGTAGGAGCGTCGTTCGTCGACAGTCGATAGTCGTTCGGAATGTGTCTCCCTAACGACTAATGACCGGCGACTAACAACCGAAGAAAAGTTTAGGAGCAACGATGGGACAAAAAGTTCATCCTTACGGATTCCGGCTCGGCTACACCAAGCCGTGGAAGTCGCGCTGGTTTGTCGAGAAGGATTACGACAAGCTGCTGCTCGAGGACTACAAGCTCAAGGCGGAGTTGAAAGACAAGCTCAAGTCGGCGGGCGTGAGCTCGGTCGAGATCGAGCGTCCGGGCAACAAGCTACGCATCATTATTAAGACGGCGCGTCCGGGAATCATCATCGGCCGCAAGGGCGCGGAGATCGACAAGCTCAAGCAGGACTTGCAGAAGAAGACGACCCGCGAGGTGCACGTCGATATTCAAGAAGTGCACAAGCCCGAGCTCGATGCTCAACTGGTCTCGGAGTCGATAGCGCTGCAACTGGAAAAGCGCGTGGGCTTCCGGCGGGCGATGCGCAAGTCGGTAGATTCGGCGCTGCGTTTTGGCTGCAAGGGAATTAAAGTCCGCGTGAGCGGGCGGTTGAACGGCAATGAAATCGCGCGTTCGGAATGGTATCTCCAGGGCCGGTTGCCGCTGCACACGCTGCGTGCCGATATCGATTACGGCTTCACCGAAGCGCGCACCACCTATGGCGTGATTGGGGTGAAAGTCTGGGTTTATAAAGGCGAAATTCTCCCGACGAAAAAGCGGGAAGCGACACCGGCGCGCGAAGTGAGCACGACGGGCGCGTTCTAGAAGGTCAGAGGTCAGAGGGCAGAGGTGAAAAAGCGCAAAGCTTTTTCTCGGAACTGACAGCTGAGAACTGGGAACTGATTTTATGTTGATGCCGAAAAAAGTTAAGTACCGCAAGCAGCAGCGCGGGCGCATGACGGGGAAGGCCTGGCGCGGCGGCACGCTCGCGTTCGGCCAATACGGCCTCAAGGTGCTGGAGCCGGGCTGGATCACCGATCGTCAGATCGAAGCGAGCCGCGTTGCCATGACGCGCTTCGTCAAACGCGGCGGCAAGATCTGGATCCGTTTGTTTCCGGATAAGCCCGTCACCAAGAAGCCGGCTGAAACCCGTATGGGCAAAGGCAAGGGCGCTCCCGATCACTGGGTCGCAGTGGTAAAGCCGGGGAAGATTTTGTTCGAGATGGAAGGCGTCTCGATTACGGACGCGAAAGAGGCAATGCGTCTCGCGTCACACAAGCTTCCACTGCGGACGACGTTCGTGAAGCGCGAAGTGTTCTAGCTGCGGCGCGCGGCGAGAAAAAGGCAGGTCCTTCGCTTTGCTCAGGATGGCAAATGTATGGGTAGGGAGTTATGAAAGCAGAAAAGATACGCAACTTGACCGACGACGAGCTCAACCACCAGCAGCGGGATCTGGCCGACCAGCTCTTCAAACTGAAGTTCCAGATGAATATGGGACAGACGGAGAGCTTGAAGAAGATTCGCGGGCTGCGCCGGGATATCGCGCGCGTGCAGACCGTGCTGCGCGAGCAGGAACTGGCGGCGGTTAAAGCGGGGATTCACCAGACGGAGACGGGCAAGACACGGTCGCGCGCCGCGAAGACGAGCAAGACGGAGAAACGATAATGGCGGAAACCGCAAGCCAGACCGAAGCACGAAAGCCGCACCACAAAGAATTGATTGGGACCGTCGTCTCGAACAAGATGCAGAAGACGATTGTCGTCGAAGTCACGCGCAAGAAGGCCCATCCCATGTACGGGCGGGTAATCTCGATCCGGAAGAAGTTCTACGCCCACGACGAGAAGAACGAAACCCATACTGGCGATGTGGTGAAGATCGAAGAGTCGCGCCCGCTGTCGAAGCTGAAGCGCTGGACGCTGAAGGAAATCGTGCGCAAGACGGCGCTGGTGCCGGAAGTGGATATCGATGCTGGTACTGGCGTTTCCGCGAAGTAAGCGGCCGCAGTAGCGGCGAAAGAGAAGGAGACCGATATGGCGCTAATGATGAGATCGATGATCGAGGTTGCCGATAACTCCGGCGCGCGCAAGCTGCAGATGATCATGCCGCTGGGCGGCTCGACCGGTCTGCACGCGCGCCTCGGCGACGTGATCACGGCAAGCGTGAAAGAGGCTGCGCCGGATGGTCAGGTGCAAAAAGGCAAAGTGGTGAAGGCAGTGATCGTGCGGACGCGCAAAGAATATCGGCGGCGGGATGGAACCTATATCCGCTTCGATCAGAATGCGGCGGTGCTGATCAACGAGACCGGCGAACCGGTAGGGACGCGCGTGTTCGGCCCGGTGGCGCGCGAACTGCGCGAGAAGAAGTTTTTAAAGATTGTGTCGCTGGCGCCGGAAGTTTTATAGGCTCGCGACAGGGGCTGAGCAGCGAGGAAAAGCAGGTCCGTCGCTTGGCTCAGGATGACAAAAAGACGTTTGGAAGGGTTTGACAATGGGAACAGCAACGACTGCCGAACATAAGCGCGTGGATATCCGCCGGAACGATACGGTGAAGGTGATGACCGGGCGGGATACCGGGAAAGAAGGACGCGTGTTGCGCGTGCTGCCCGATGAAGGCAGGGTGCTGGTCGAGCACGTGATGATGGTAAAGAAGCACGTGCGCCCGAATCCGCAGCGCAACATCAAGGGTGGCATTGCCGAGCAGGAGCGGGCGATTCCGTTGTCGAATGTGGCGCTGGTGTGTGCGACCTGCGGGCCGGTGCGCATCGGCCACGAGGTGCGCGGCGATCGCAAGGTCAGAGTTTGCAAGAAGTGCGGGACGACGCTGGACAAGTAGCTCTTAGCCATTGGCTCTTAGGTTTTGGCTGGGTGCGAATCGCAGCGGCACTAAATTTGACGATCACGAACCGGTAAACGTTGAGCGAATAGCCAAACGCTAAGAGCCAACACTCCGAAACCGTGAGAGAAGGCAGCAACGAAAATGGTAGACGAACAGAAAAAAGCCGAGCAGCAAAAGAAGGCAAAGCCGCCGAAGGGTGACAAGGGGCAGGCAGCGGCCGAGAAGCCGAGTGCGGAGGCTCCGCGGCACGCGGCAAAAGAACGGCCGCGGCTGCGGGCGCGGTTTGAGAAAGAAGTCTCCGTCGCGCTGATGAAGGAGCTCGAACTGAAGAACCCGATGGCTGTGCCGCGACTGAACAAAATCGTCGTGAACATGGGGGTCGGCGAAGCGACGCAGAACGCCAAGCTGATCGATCCGGCGGTAAATGAACTGGGGCAGATCACTGGACAGAAGCCGGTGGTTACGCGCGCGAAGAAGTCGATTGCGGCGTTCAAAGTCCGCGAGGGGATGCCGATTGGCGCGATGGTAACGCTGCGCGGCGATCGCATGTACGAGTTTTTCGATCGCCTGGTGAGTATTGTGCTGCCACGCGTGCGCGACTTTCGCGGCGTCTCGACCAAGTCATTTGACGGGCGCGGTAATTACACGCTGGGCTTGCACGATCAGCTGATTTTCCCGGAGATCGATTACGCGAAGGTCGACAAGCTGAAAGGCATGAACGTAACTATTGTGACGACGGCGCGCTCCGACGATCAGGCGCGGTCGCTGCTGAAGCATCTGGGAATGCCGTTTAGGGCGTGAAGTGGATCGGGTGATCGGGTTATCCAGCGATCGGATGATCAAAAAACCCGAATTTGAGGGTTTGACTGAGAGCTGACAGCTGGTTTTAGGAGCGAATTTGACTACAGCAAAAAGAGTGAAGGACGCGAAGATAGAAAAGAAGTTTGATGACGCTCGTGGCAAAGGGCCGAAGCCGAAGTTCTCAACGCGTAGGCATAACCGCTGCAAGATTTGCGGACGACCGCGAGCGTTTCTGCGGAAGTTTGGCATCTGCCGTTTGTGCTTCCGCGGTCTGGCGCTGCGGGGCGAGATCCCCGGAGTTTCGAAGTCGTCGTGGTAGGGAAACAGTCGATGGTCGTTAGTCGATAATCGTGAGCTGGGGTTGCTCGCTAACCACTGGCGACCAACGACGAACGACCGAAGTTAAGCTGCTGACGGGTTCTCCGCCGAACGCGGAGCGAACGGGCGGCTTTAGGAGAAGCAAACAATGAGGTTGACCGATCCGGTCGCAGACATGCTGGCGCGCATCCGCAACGCGATTCGCGCCCGGCACCAGAAAGTGGATATACCAGCTTCCAAGCTGAAGACGGAGATTGCCCGCATCCTGAAAGAAGAGGGCTATATCGCGAACTTCAAGCCGGCGGAAGAGGAGGGCCACAAGGTCGTCCGCGTGTATCTGAAGTACGGAAACAACAACGAGGCGGTGATCACCGACCTAGCGCGGGTGTCGCGCCCGGGCTGCCGCGTCTATGTGCGCCGCACCGAAATTCCGCGCGTGCTCGGCGGGATGGGCATCAACATCCTGACCACGCCGAAGGGCGTGATGACCGGGCGCCAGGCGCGCCGGCAAGGGCTCGGCGGCGAATTGCTTTGCGAAGTTTGGTAGGAAAATGCTTGCAGCTATCAGCTCTCAGTTAAAGCGCTGAGATGTTACTGATAGCTGACAGCTGAGAGCTGAGAGCTAACAAGTTATGTCACGAATTGGAAAAAAACCGATCCCGATCCCGAAGGGCGTGACGGTCAAAATCGAAGGCAACACGGTGATGGTCCAGGGGCCCAAGGGCAAGCTGGATACACCGCTTCCGTCCGGTATCACGATGGAGCAAAAGGACGGCAACTTGATCGCGATTCGCCCAGACGATGCCCACTCGGCGGTCCACGGATTGGCGCGCGCATTGGTCAATAACGCGGTCGACGGCGTGACCAAAGGCTGGACGCGGGACCTCGAGATCGTTGGCATCGGCTACCGCGCCGAGATGAAGGGTAAGGGAACCGTAGTCTTTAGCCTCGGGTACTCGCACCCGATTGAATATCCGCTGCCGACAGGTGTGGATTGCGCGGTCGACGCGAAGCTCACGAAGCTGACGCTGAACGGAATTGACCGCCAGAAAGTTGGCCAGGTCGCAGCCGAGATGCGCTCGCTGCGTCCGCCCGATCCATACAAGAACAAGGGTGTGCGCTACGCGGGCGAGCGCTTGAAGAAGAAGGTCGGCAAGACGGGAGCTAAGTAACAGTCGATGGTCATTGGTCGACGGTCGTTCGCTACGACTAACGACCGGCGATCAGCGACCAACGACAGAAGGTTTCAATATGCTGAGAATCAATTCAAAAAATCAGACGCGCCAACGGGTGCACGATCGTATCCGCAAAAAAGTCATGGGCACGCCCGAGCGTCCGCGACTCAACGTGTACCGGTCGCTTAACCATATTTATGTGCAATTGATTGACGACCTCAAGGGCGTGACGCTGGCGGCGGCTTCGACAGCGGATGATCGCAAAGACGCGCACGTCACTGGCGGCAACGTGGCTTCGGCGAAGTCGGTCGGAAAAAAGATCGCGGAGCTGGCCAAGGAAAAAGGCGTCTCCAAAGTGGTGTTCGATCGTGGCGGCTACATCTATCACGGCCGGGTAAAGGCCGTGGCCGATGCGGCGCGCGAGGCGGGGTTGCAGTTCTAGTCGCGGGTCGTTAGTCGTTCGCGCAATTCTCCGAGCGACTAGCGGCAAACGACCGACGACAAAATCAAGAAATGAGATTTCAGAATGCCAAGAGTTACTAAGAAACTCGATGCGGGTTCGTTCCAGTTAAAGGACCAGGTGGTCTCGATTAACCGGGTGACGAAGGTGGTTAAGGGCGGCAAGAACATGTCGTTCGCGGCGCTGGTCGTGATTGGCGACCCTTCGGCGGGGGTGGTGGGATACGGGTCGGGCAAAGCGAAAGAAGTTCCGCAGGCCATTCGCAAAGGGATTGAATCGGCGAAGAAGAATCTGATGCGGATCAACCTGACGCAGACCACGGTGCCGCATACGGTGATTGGACGATTTGGCTCAGGCAGAGTGCTCTTGAAGCCGGCGCCGGAAGGCACAGGTGTAATTGCGGGCGGAGCGGTGCGTGCGGTCATGACCTCGGCGGGAGTGCAGAACGTACTGACGAAATCGATTGGCACGACCAATCCGCATAACGTGATCAAGGCAACTTTCGACGCGCTCAAGAAGCTCAAGAACCGGGAACACGTCGCGGAACTCCGCGGCAAGGCAGTACAGGAGTTATAAGTTCGTCGTCGGTCATCGGTCATTAGTCGCTGGTCGTTTGCTTAGGTTAGCCAACGGCTGGCGACTATCGACTACCGAGCTAAGGAAGTGACATGACAACCAAGACATCGAAGTCGCCGGCCAGTGGCAAAATTCAGTTGAAGTGGGTGCGATCGGTGATCTGCACTCCGGTGAAGCATCGCGCCGTAATCAAAGGGCTGGGCTTCACGCGCCTGAACCAGGTGATTGAGCGGCCGGACACGGCGGCCATCCGCGGCATGGTGAAGAAGGTGCCGCACTTAGTTGCGATCGTGGAGTAGGAAGCAGGTCCTTCCCCTGCGGCAAGCTCAGGGTCAGGATGACGAGAGTGATTTGGGGTTAGAGAGACGGCTATGAATTTATCGACAATACGGGCACCGAAGAAGTCGACGGAAAAGAAGAAGCGAGTCGGGCGCGGCATGGGCTCGGGCATGGGCAAGACTTCGACGCGCGGGCACAAGGGGCAGTGGTCCCGTACCGGAGCGCGGCTGATCCGCGGGTTTGAAGGCGGCCAGATGCCGCTGCATCGGCGTATACCGAAGCGCGGCTTCACTAACATTTTCCGCGAGGAATATGACGTCGTGAATGTCGACCGGCTGGCCACGCTCGGCGAGACCGAAATTACCCCCGAAGTGCTAAAGAAAGCGGGCATCGTTCACGGCAACGCGCCGGTCAAGATCCTGGGCAACGGCGAACTGACCATCGCGATCACGGTGCATGCCCATAAGTTCTCGAAAACCGCGCAGGAAAAAATCACCAAGGCAGGCGGCAAGTTTGAGGTCTTGCAGTAATGGCCGAAGTTGCAATCTTCAATAAGCTGGCGAATATCTTCCGGGTTCCCGACCTGCGCAAGCGGGTGTTATTCACGCTCGGCCTGCTGGCGGTATATCGCATCGGCGGCCACATCCCGACGCCGGGGATCAACGGCGACCGCCTGGCGCAGTTCTTCGAACAGAATCGCGGCTCCGTCCTCGGCTTTGTCGATCTGTTCAGTGGCGGCAACCTGCGCCGGCTCACGATTTTCGCCCTTGGCATCATGCCGTACATCACGGCGTCCATCATTCTTCAGTTGCTGACGGTGGTCTACGAGCCGCTGGCCAAGCTGCAAAAAGAAGGCGAGCTCGGCCGCAAGAAAATCACGCAATGGACGCGTTATCTCACCGTAATCCTGAGCGCGGTGCAGTCGTTCGGCATCGCCATCAGCCTCCAAAAAGCGGGCGACTTCGTCAACACTCCCGGGCCAGGGTTCATCCTCATGACGATGCTCACGCTGACCACGGGCAGCGCGTTCATCATGTGGCTCGGCGAACAGATTACCGAACGCGGCATCGGCAACGGCATGTCGCTCCTCATCTTTGCCGGCATCGTCGTTGGGTTGCCACGCGGCGTAGCGGATCTTTATCAGAAGGCCAGCACCTCTGCCTGGGGAGTCTTCACTGCTCCCGCCATCCTCATGTTGCTGGTGTTGATGATCGCTGTCGTGGCGTTTATCGTTTACGTCGAGCGTAGCGAGCGCCGGATCCCGGTGCAGTACGCCAAGCGCGTCGTCGGACGAAAAGTGATGGGCGGGCAATCCACCCACCTGCCGCTGCGCGTCAACGCGGGTGGCGTGATGCCGGTAATTTTCGCGTCGTCGATTCTGGCTTTGCCGCAAATGCTCGGCGCCGCCTTCCACAACAACAAGGTCGTCGGCCCGATTCTGGACGCGATGCGCTGGGGCGAGCCGCTCTATACTTTGCTCTATTGCCTGGGCATCATTTTCTTTGCCTATTTCTATATCTCGATCGTGTTCAACCCGAACGAGGTTGCCGACAATATGCGGAAGTGGGGAGGGTTCATCCCTGGAATACGCCCCGGCAAGCGCACGTCGGATTTCATCAACGATGTGCTGACGCGCATCACGCTGGTCGGCGCAACCTACCTGATTCTGATTTCGCTGATTCCGGAGTGGATGATTGCCGGCATCAAGCTGAACCATCTCTGGCTGGTTGGCCGAGTCTTTGAAAACCTGCCGACCTGGGTAACGAATGGCCTGGGCGTTAATTTTTACTTTGGCGGCACTTCACTCCTGATCGTGGTCGGAGTCGCCATGGATACGGTCACGCAGATCGAGGCGCAGCTGATCATGCGGCACTACGATGGATTTACGCCGAAGAGCGGTCGCCTGCGCGGCCGTCGCACGTGGTGATCGGGTTTTGCAGGCGCGGAGCAGGGAAGTATTTCCGCGGCAGGAAATACGAGTAAAAGGTGCCATCTCGATGGCCAATGAGCCGGCCATGTCGACGGCCAATGACGCCGCGCGGAATATTGGACCCGTGATTCTTCTCGGCCCCCCGGGGGCGGGAAAGGGCACGCAGTCGAGACGGATCGTCGAGCATTACGGCGTTCCCCAGATATCGACGGGCGATCTCCTGCGGGATCATGTCGCGCGGGGCACCGCGCTTGGCCTTGCAGCCAAGGCGATTATGACGCGAGGCGACCTGGTGCCGGACGAATTGATGTACGGTATCGTGGCCGACCGGTTGCGCGAAGTCGATTGTCATTGCGGATTTGTGCTGGATGGCTTTCCGAGGACGGCAGCCCAGGCAGGATGGCTCGACGCCTTCCTGGAAACTGAGGTCTTTGACAACCAGGCGGAAAAGAAGAAGCGGCAGAAGTGTCCGCTGATTGTGATCCAGTTGCTTGTGGACTATAATCAATTACTGCTGCGGATTGCCGGGCGTCGTTCGTGTCCCACCTGTGGACGGCTCTATAACATTCACTCTCAGCCCCCTCTCGTCGACGCGCTGTGCGATGTCGATGGTTCCAAGCTGATGATTCGCGAAGACGATCGCGAAGAGGTTATCGCCGAGCGCTTGGCTACCTATGAGCGGCAAACCAAGCCGGTAGCGGATTACTACCGGGGGCAGCGGCGTCTGATTGCGATCAATGCCGATCGTACGGTGGAAGAGGTAACGACGCAGATTTTCGGGGTGATCGATAGCCACTGCCCGGGTGGATGCTAGCGCAAGTGCGGCGCGGCCAGAATTTATTATGAGTTTTGCAGAAGACAGGATCATCCGCAAGTCGGCGGAAGAGATCGAAAAGATGAGGCGGAGCGGCCAGATAGTCCGCCAGGTTCTGAACCACCTGAAAGCGATCGTCGCGGCCGGAGTTACGACGATGGACCTGGAAAAGGCCGCCGAGAAGCTGATCGCGGAGTTGGGCGCAGCGCCGGCGTTCAAGGGGTATTACGGTTATCCCTGCGTGCTTTGTACTTCGATCAATGAAGAGATCGTACACGGCATTCCGTCGGAGAAGCGGACGCTGAAAACGGGCGACATCGTTTCCATCGATTGCGGCGTGGTGTCGGAAGGTTATTACGGCGATGCGGCCATAACCGTCCCGGTGGGCGACTCGGTGACCGCCGAATTGCAGAAGCTGCTCGAAGTAACCGAAGCTTCGCTGTACAAGGGTATCGAGCAGGTAAAGATCGGCAACACGGTTGGGCACGTGGGATCGGCGATTCAGAAGCACGTGGAAGCGAACGGGTTCAGCGTGGTGCGGGATTTTGTCGGGCACGGTATTGGGACGAAGCTGCACGAGGCGCCGCAGATCCCGAACTTCGGCAAAAAGGGCCAGGGCGCGGAGTTGACCGAAGGCATGGTGCTGGCAATCGAGCCGATGGTGAACTCGGGCGGTCCCGAGGCCAGAGTTTTAGGCGATAAATGGACGGCAGTAACAGTAGACGGCAGTTACAGCGCGCACTTTGAGCATTGCGTGGCAGTAACTCGGCAGGGGCCGATGATTTTGACGCAGTAGTTGGGGCGTCTAGCGGGCGCGAGTGGAGCGGGAGCCCGCCGCCGAAATCCTGAGCGCAGCAAAGGATCCGTGGTAACAAAGAATTCAGGAGGGTAATGAGCAAAGAAGACGCGATTGAAGTGATGGCAACGGTCGTCGAGCCCTTGCCCAATGCCATGTTCAAGGTGGAGCTCGAAAATAAACACCAGGTTCTGGCGCACGTTTCCGGCAAAATGCGGAAGAACTTCATACGCATACTGCCGGGAGACAAAGTCGCGGTCGAACTTTCTCCGTACGACCTGAATCGCGGTCGAATTGTGTATCGGTACAAGTAATTTCTTGAATTGTCATCCCGAGCGTAGCGCGGGATTTGCAGTTGCACCGGCAACTGAGAACTGGAAACTGAGTTATGAAAGTAAGAGCATCGGTAAAGAAAATCTGCGACAAGTGCAAGGTCATTCACCGCAAGGGAGTCGTGCGAGTGATCTGCGAAAATTCAAAGCATAAGCAACGGCAGGGTTAGGGACGAAAGATTTTGCAGTTGCATTTTCTGGGAGCTGACAGCTGAAAGCTGACGGCTGGTTTTAAGAGAGGGATCATGGCACGTATTGCAGGCGTTGATCTTCCGCGCAACAAGCACGCGAATATCGCGCTCACTTATATCTACGGTATCGGCAACTCGCGCGCCGGGCGCATACTGGACGCGGCGAAAGTCGACCCGATGAAAAAGGTTTCCGACTTGGGCGAAGACGAGGTCAACCGCATCCGCCAGGTGATCGAGGCGGAAGGATCGGTCGAAGGCGATCTGCGCAAGGACGTTTCGATGAACATCAAGCGGCTCATCGAAATCGGGTCCTATCGCGGATTCCGCCATCGCCGGAACCTGCCGGTTCGCGGACAGCGCACCCACACCAATGCCCGTACCCGCAAAGGTCCGCGCAAAGGTACGGTCGCGCAGAAGAAGAAGACGGCGAAAGCTTAAAGCAGTCGCCAGTGGTCAGTTCCGGTTGACCCGACCTTGGCGCGCGGCGAACTAGACTGACAACTGGCCCCTGGCCACTGGAAACTGAATTTATGGCAAAACCCGTAGCAGCAGGCGGCGCCGCGGCGCCCGAGAAAAAAGGCAAGAAGAAAACTTTCAAGAAGAAAGAGCGCAAGCACGTTCCCCACGGACTCGTGCATGTGCAGGCTTCTTTCAACAACACCATCGTCACCATTACAGACATGTCCGGCAATGTGCTGGCGTGGAAGAGTTCGGGGTCGCTCGGCTTTCGCGGATCGCGCAAAGGCACTCCGTTCGCCGCGCAGCAAGCCGCGTCGAACGCCGCCAGCATGGCGCGCGATCACGGCGTCCGCACGGTCGATGTGCGGGTAAGCGGACCGGGATCGGGTCGCGAATCCGCCGTCCGCGCGCTCGCTTCGGCTGGAATCGAAGTACGGTCGATCAAAGACACGACTCCGATTCCGCACAATGGTTGCCGTCCGCCGAAACGGCGCAGAGTGTAGGTTTTCGTTGTCACCATTTGTATTTGTCATCCTGGGCGAAGCGAAGGACCCATGCACTTGGCAGCGATGACAGATTAACAACTGATTTTCGTCCGGGACGAAGGGTGAAGCCAAACCTGTAAACCGGTCATCTAAAAGGAGAACAACTTGGCCCGTTATACCGATGCAGTGTGTCGTCTATGTCGCCGGGAAGGCATCAAGCTCTTCCTGAAAGGCACGAAGTGCTTCAGCGACAAATGCCCAATTGAAAAACGCAACTTCGCTCCCGGGCAGCACGGGAAAGACAAGAAGACCAAGGTTGTAGGCTACGGTCTGCAGTTGCGCGAAAAACAGAAAGCCAAACGCATTTACTTCACCCAGGAAGGCCAGTTCCGGAATTATTTCGAAAAGGCCGTTCGCTTCAAGGGTGTGACGGGCGCGAAACTGCTCGAGCAACTCGAGCGCCGTCTCGACAACGTTGTCTACCGTCTCGGCTTCGGCATTTCTCGCCGTCAGGCGCGCCAACTGGTGCGCCACGGGCACGTGCAGGTGAATGGCAAGAAGGTTAACATTCCCTCGTACGAAGTCAGCGTCGGCGAAGAAATTCAGATTCGCGAGAGCAGCCGTAAAGTTCCGATTTTAGAAGTCGCGAGGGATTTTGCCAGTCATCAGCCCGCGCCGGCATGGCTCGAAATCGATCGCGAGAATTACAAAGGCCGCGTAATCGCGCTGCCGAAACGCGAAGATATTCAGCTGCCGGTGAATGAGCAACTGATTGTAGAGTTGTATAGCAAGTAAAGTCGATAGTCGTCGGTCGTTAGGCGCTGGCAAACGAAAGTCCGCGAACGACCATCGACGAACGACCAGCGCCAGATTTTAGGCCTACTATTCGTGCCAGATCAGCCCGCTGCAGCGTTTGATCTGAACCTGGGCCGGTTCAGAGAGCTGCGACAGAGCCACATGGCCGAGAGGAGAAATACAGAATGCTTTGGAGAGGTTTTCAAAAACCAAAACGCTTGGCGAGCGATACCAGTTCGCTTACCGATAAATATGGCATGTTCTGGGCTCAGCCGTTTGAGCGCGGATTCGGCACCACCATCGGCAACGCGCTGCGGCGCGTGATGCTCAGTTCGATCGAAGGCGCGGCGGTTACCGCGGTCAAGATCGAAGGCGTGCTGCACGAGTTCCAGTCGATCCCCGGCGTAGTCGAAGACGCGACCGACATCATCCTCAACATGAAGCAGGTGCCTTTCAAGCTTGCGGGCGATGGCCCAAAGGCAATCTACCTGCGCGCCGATCAGCCCGGAGTCGTCACCAGCAGCATGATCGAAGCCGACGGCGACGTCGAAGTTCTCGATAAAGATATCTACATCGCAACCGTGAGCGAGGGTGGCAAACTCGACATGGAAATGCGTCTGAAGCGCGGCCGCGGTTACGTCTCCGCCGACAGGAATTTCGAAGACGACCTCGGCATCGGATTCATTCCCATCGATTCCGTCCACACGCCGGTGCGCAAGTGCAACTACACCGTCGAAGCCGCGCGTCTCGGGCAGATCACCGACTACGACAAGCTCACCGTCGAAGTCTGGACCAACGGTTCGATCACTCCGGGCGATGCGCTCGGTCTTTCCGCGAAGCTGATTAAAGATCACATGAACATCTTTATCAACTTCGAAGAAGAGATCGAGACTGCGGCGTCGAGCGAAGAGCGCCGGCCGGAGATCAAGAACGAGAACCTCAACCGTTCGGTCGAGGAACTTGAACTCTCCGTGCGCAGCTACAACTGCCTGAAAAACGCGAACATTCAGTCGATCGGCGAACTGGTGCAGAAGACCGAAGCCGAGATGCTGAAGACGAAAAACTTTGGCCGCAAGTCGCTGAACGAAATCAAGGAGATTCTCTCCTCGATGGGCCTGAGCCTGGGTATGAAGATCGACGAGCACGGCAACGCCGTGCCCGGGCCGACCTCAAACCTGGTTCTGCCCGCGTCGGCCTACGGCGATAACGATCTGTAAAGTAGCGCCGGCGTCTCGCCGGCAAGCAAGAAAAGTGGTCGGTGGTCAGTGGCCGGTGGTCAGTCAGACCCCAGAAGTCCGCTGACCACCGAGCACTGACCACTGACCACTGAGGTTTCCCATGCGTCACAAAGTAGCAGGATACAAACTCGGACGTACCACCTCCCATCGCCGCGCGATGCTGCGCAATATGGTCACGTCGATCATCATGGAAGAGCGCATCGAGACGACCGTGATCAAGGCGAAAGCCGTCCGCCCGTCGGTCGAGAAGATGATCACCCTCGGCAAAAAGGGCAATCTAGCGGCGCGCCGCCAGGCAGCCTCTTACCTGATGACCAACGAAGCCGTCACCAAGCTTTTCGACACCGTAGCTCCGCGCTTCGGCGACCGCAACGGCGGCTATACCCGCATCGTCCGCACTGCATGGCGCAAGGGAGACGGCGCCGAAAAAGCCTTCATCGAACTGCTTGGCAGCGAACAGGTGATTGACGAAAAGCGCCAGAAGCGAGCCGAAATCCGCGCCAAACGCGCCGAAGAAAACCGCAAAGCCATGGAGCACGCCGACGAAGAAGCGCAGGCGCAGAAGAACATGGCTGAGAACGAGGCCGAGGGTAAGACTCACGGCAGCGACGAGAAAGAGTAACGCCGACGTCTTACAATTAGCGGAAGAATAGTTTCAGGAAACAAAGGGCGTCCAATCTGGATGCCCTTTCTTTGTCTGTGATCAAATCCGGCTGCGGTCAACAGGCGGACATGATAGAGGGAGCGGAATCCGACTCTAACGCAATTGTCTATGGGACGTGCCATACCTACCCACTCAACGAAGCGTGAATTCGAAACCCCTGACGAGAGCCTGGACCTGCATTTGCCCAATCGCTCCCACCCTCCCTACAATAGAAGTTCATCAAAATTCTATGATTCATTTTCCCGTCCCCGAAGCCCTTACATTCGACGACGTTTTACTTTTGCCCGCGCGCTCCGAAGTTGTGCCCGCTCATACCAACACGCAGACGCAACTTTCGCGCAACATTCAGTTGAATATTCCGATTATCAGCGCCGCCATGGATACGGTGACCGAGTCGCACATGGCCATCGCCTTGGCGCAGCAGGGTGGAATCGGAATTATTCATCGCAACCTGACCATTGATCAGCAGGCCAACGAGGTCGACAAGGTGAAGCGCTCCGAGAGCGGGATGATCGTCGATCCCGTCACCATGTCGCCCGATGCCAAGGTTTCCGATGCGCTCGAAGTGATGCAGAAGTACAAAATTTCCGGCGTGCCCATCACGCAAAAAGATGGAAGGCTGGTTGGTATCCTCACCAATCGCGACCTGCGCTTCGAAACGCGCTTCGATATTCCCATCAGCAAAGTGATGACGCAAAAGAATCTGATCACCGTCCCCGTGGGCACGACGCTCGAGCAGGCGGAAGAAATTCTGCACGAGCATCGCGTAGAAAAATTGCTGGTCGTCGACGACAAGTACAACCTGAAGGGCCTGATCACAGTCAAAGACATTCAGAAGAAGCTGAAATATCCGGGCGCCGCGAAAGACAATCAGGGCCGTCTGCGCGTCAGCGCCGCGATCGGCGCGACCGGAGATTTTCTTGATCGCGCGCAGGAATTGGCGAGAGCAAAAGTGGACGTGCTCGCCATCGACAGCGCCCATGGGCATTCCACCCTCGTTCTCGAAGCAGTCAAGAAAGTAAAAGCACGGTTGCCTGAGGTCGATCTGATCGCCGGCAATGTAGCAACCTTCGACGGTGCCTGCGATTTGATTCGTGCCGGAGTCGACGGCATCAAAGTCGGCATCGGCCCCGGTTCGATCTGCACCACGCGCGTCGTCACCGGCGTCGGCGTGCCGCAGATTACAGCCATCGCCGAGGCGACTCGAGCCACGCGAGATTCGGGCGTTCCTATCATTGCCGATGGCGGCATCAAATATTCCGGCGACATCAGCAAGGCGCTTGCTGCGGGCGCTTCCTCGGTGATGATTGGATCGATGTTTGCCGGCACCGATGAAAGTCCGGGCGAATTGATTCTCTATCAGGGCCGCACCTTCAAAGCGTATCGCGGCATGGGTTCGCTCGGCGCGATGGCGGCGGGATCGAGCGAACGCTACTTCCAAAATTCCGATGGAGACGCATCGATCGCCATGCCCGTAGTCGGCGAAGAATCCAACCGCCTCGGCAAGCTGGTGCCCGAAGGAATTGAAGGCCGCGTGCCCTATCGCGGATCAGTCTCGATGATCGTGCACCAGATGGTTGGCGGCCTCAAGTCGGGCATGGGTTATTGCGGATGCCAGACCATCGCCGAACTACAACAGAAGGCGCGCTTCGTGCGCATCAGCGCCGCCGGCTTGCGCGAAAGCCACGTACACGATGTGATGATCACGCGCGAAGCTCCGAACTACGCCGCCGAATGAAGGAAGAGACAAATCTGGCTACCGCGTCTCGCCCCACTCTTCTGCGCGCCTGGTGGCCCGCCGCCGTTTGGGTCTGCTTAATCGCGTTTGAGTCGACCGATTTTTTCTCCTCCGAAAACACGGGCACCGTGTTGTATACGCTGTGGACGCATCTTTTCGGCAACGTCGATCTACATTCTTTCATCCTCTTCCACCACTATCTGCGCAAGACCGGGCACGTCGTCGGCTACGGCATGTTGAGCCTGCTGCTACTGCGCGGCTGGCGCGCGACGCTCGGTCGAATTCCAACTGTGCTGTTGCGTGCCGCGCTGCTCGCCTGGCTCGGAACCCTTTCGGTGGCCGCGTTGGACGAGTGGCATCAGACCTTCATCCCCTCGCGCACGGGCACGGTGAGAGATGTCGGACTCGACAGCATTGCGGGGGTAGCGTTTCTGGTGATCGCATATTGGCGGCTGCGGCGACCGGATGAAGGCCCTGCCCACTCGGAGTGAGTATCTTGGAAGCGGATCTCGCTGGGGTCAATCTCTGCGAAAGCATGCCACTACGAAACTTGAGTCGGACGCGCGGATGAGCGATGCGCGAGCAGAGCACAGGCCGAGACCGCGGCAATCCCCGCCGAAAGATAAAAAGGCACGGCCGCGCCATACGTCTTCCACAGTGAGCCGGTGATGACGCTCGCCAGCAGCGTGGTGACGCTGGTCACGAAAAAATAAATTCCGAGCGCGCGTCCGCGCACCTCGCCTGCCACGCTCTCGACCACCAACGCCTTGAGCACGGGATTAGTCAGCGCATAGAAGAGTCCATAAAAAGCCATCGTCAGCCAAATCGCCAGCTGAGATGGAGCCATCGCAAAAATAAAATAGACGATGGCAAAGACGAAATATCCGGCGGCGGCGATGGCCGAACGCGAGAAGCGATCGCTGAATTTACCGGCCGGCCACGACGCGAGCGTGAATGTGATGTTGAAAACCAATCCCAGCAAGGGCGCGCGCGACGCTGGAATGCCGATGCTTCCAGCCCGCAACACGAGAAACATGTCGCTGGAATTTCCCAGCGAAAACAGAGTGACCACGACCAACACATAATAAAAGCCGAAGGGAAGTCTTGGCAGCCACGTGTTCTCCGTTGCCGTCAGGGAAGTGCGGTCGGATTGGACGGCCAAGGCTGGCCTCTTTTCACCCGCCGGTTCGCCGCCCGCGTGCGGCTCGCGGATCCCGAACCACACCACGATGATGCACAAAGCTCCCGGAACCGCGGCCCACGCGAAGACACCGCGCATGCCGAAGCGGCCGATGAGCGCCAACGCCAGCAGCGGTCCGGCGATGGCGCCCGCCGAATCCATGGCTTGAATCAAGCCGTAGGCCGAACCGATGTGCGCCTTATCGACCGACTCCGCGACCATCACATCGCGCGCCGTTCCGCGGACACCTTTGGCAAAGCGATCGGAGAATCGAATTCCTAGAATTTGCCACCATGACGAAACCAGCGCCAGCAGCGGCTTTACTGCGTTCGCAACAAAATATCCACCAACCACGATCGGTTTGCGATGAGAAGCACGGTCGGCCAGGTAGCCAGAAAAAAGCTTCGCAAAAGACGCGGTGCTTTCCGCGATGCCCTCGATAATTCCAAGTTGCGCCGGCCCCGCGCCCAGTGTGCCAAGAAAAGCCGGAAGCACCCAATATGCCATTTCGCTGGCCGTATCGTTGAGAAATGAAGTCAGGCCGAAGGCGTATACGTTTCGAGGAATGGATTGAGGCGGCGGGGACGAACTGTCCATATTCTTAGAAAATGGTCTCGAAAAATCGTTGGTCCGGAAAATTCGTTCTCTGAAAATACCATGGATCCAACGGAAATGACCCAGGGACACACTCCGTGGTCACCCTAAAGAATACGAGACGGAGGCAGGATGTTATTGTTTCTCCTTGACTGCCTTGGTATGCTAGCGTACGTAAGTCCATCCACTGAATATTCTAGATTCCTATGACGATGAGGGAAACGTTTGTTTAAACCGACTACGTCGTTAACCCTTTCTTCTCCTATCGAATATGTGCAGTGGTTTTCCCGTCGGCGAATCATCGTTTTATTTTGGTTAGGAGCGATCGCCACGATCGTTGTGATGGCCTCGCTTGGACCCGTTGGGTGGGATGCCCAGGGGTATTGGAAAACTAGTCAAGTCGTGCGCCACCATTTCGATCCTTACGCTCAAGATCTGGTCGCGCTGCAGGCATTTCGCGAGCGCTTGGCGGTCAACCCGGCCGAGCCGCCGCCCTTCGTCTATGTCTACTCTCCTTTGACGCTGTCCCTCCTGCGCGTATTGGCAATGTTCCCGCTCTGGTTGATTACAGTACTTTATTGGACCGCGATCGTAACCGGAGCCATGCTCGAGTTGTGGGCAGGATTCCAGATGGCGAATCTGCGCGAACGCCGCTGGCTCGTTCTGCTGCTGCCAGCCATTGTTTTTTTCCCGGGGCTGGTCACCGACGACGTGATCTTGAGCGGCAATATCGCGTACGTCCTGTATGGAGCAATCCTCGCCGCTGCCACTTCCGGCTGGAAGCGCGGCAACTGGTCGTGGTATTACGTTGCTGTTTTGCTCGCGTCGGTTTTTAAGGCGCCGTTCCTCGTCTTGCTGGCATTTCCGGTTCTCATAGAAAACGACAGGCGGCAATGGGTTTCGTCGCTCATGACAGGGTTTGGAGGCGTGCTGCTCTTTGCCGCGCAGATGAGATTTTGGCCGGCCCTGTTTCGCGAACAACTTTTGAGCCTGCGCCTCGTCTTTGATTGGCTGCATGATTTCGGATACGGCCCCGCCAGCATTCTCGGCCGTGCTCTGTGGCAGCGCGGAGTGCCATCGGCTCGCGCGACCACGATCCTTTACCTGGTTTCCGCGTGCTGGCTTGCGACTATTCTGCTGTTTCTCGCCGCTCGCGTCCGCCAGTGGAATCTGCCTCGGAAGACATGGGTTCCGATCGCACTTGTCGGGACGGTCCTGCTGAACCCGCGCATTCAAAAATATGATCTCGCCGCCATCACCATTCCCATGCTGCTCATTGGTTGGCGAGCCCTGCGGTTTGCCTGGGGTCGCGCCGAAGAACGCGAGCGCGGAAATTCCGCGAGCGCGCAAGCCGGGTCACCATGGCAGCTGGTTTTCTTCGCGGCGGCATGCCTGTTCATTCCGAATGTCATCACGGTTGCCGGACCGTCCTGGTTTCCGGTGGAACTTGTGGTTTTGCTGGCCATCCTTGCCATGGGAATCTGGTCGCTCGATCACGCCGTACCCAAGATCAGTTGGACGCCTCCTCTCATACCGGTGATTGATAGCACCGCTGTCGCTGCGTTAGAATAACGGCAAAATACATCTCCGCGTCGGGCCAAAAATCGGCGGTTTCTTCGTCACGATAATTGCGGTTTTTACATCTAACGAATCAATGGTAGACTCTGCCGAAAAAACAACCCAGGCAGCTTTAAGAGTTCGGGCTGCCGAGCGGCATCCCCCTCACCCCATCGATCTCGCTATCGTTGTTCCTACCTACAACGAGCGCGGAAACGTGCCGGAACTTATCGCCCGCCTGCAAAAAGTGCTGCGCGGGTTCGAATGGGAATTAATTTTTGTCGACGACGATTCGCCCGACGGCACTTCCGATCTGATTCGCGAGTATGCCGCCAGAGACCGCCGCATTCGATTGCTGCACCGTATCGGACGTCGCGGTCTCTCTTCAGCCTGCGTCGAAGGCATGCTGGCGACGCCCGCCCAGACGATTGCGGTCATGGACGCCGACCTGCAACATGATGAGACGATCCTCCCGGAGATGGTCGACCGCCTGCGTTCCCAGAACCTCGACGTAGTCGTAGCGACACGCAATGGCGAAGGCGGCTGCATGGGAGATTTCGCGACCGCGCGCGTTAGGCTCAGCACTTTGGGGAAGAAATTAAGTTCGTTTGTTTGTCGTTGCGATGTCAGCGATCCTATGAGCGGGTTTTTCGTGGTCAGCCGTCCGTATCTTCACCGGGTCGTCGAACGATTGCAGGACGGCGGCTTCAAAATTCTCGTCGATCTGCTCGCATCGAGCGACCGTCCGGTGCGGCTCGGCGAGGTTGGCTACCGCTTCCGCACCCGCACCTGGGGCAAGAGCAAACTCGACGCGAATGCCGCCGTCGAATGCCTCTTCCTGATCGTTAATAAGCTTCTCGGCGGACTCGTCCCGCCCCGATTCGCAGCTTTCGCATTAATCGGACTATCCGGCCTGGCGGTGCATCTTTCCTGCCTCGCATTTCTTTTCCGGGTGGAGCACTTCGGCTTCAACGCTTCGCAGGTGCTGGCCACATTCGTGGCCATGACGGTGAATTTCTTCCTCAACAATCTCATCACTTATTACGACCGGCGTTTACGCGGCGGCCGCATGTGGGCCGCACTGGCTACGTTCTGGATCGCTTGTTCGTTTGGCGTGCTGGCAAACGTGAGCAGCGCTCACTCGCTCCTGCGGTTGCATATGCCCTGGTATCTGGCTGGATTAGCGGGCGCCGCCGTCAGCTCCGTCTGGAATTACGCCGCCAATCAAATCTTGACCTGGCAGCATCGCCATCCCTACACCGCATCGCCATCTCTGCGCAGAGCATTCCAGCCCGCGCAACTGCGCGAGGATCGTGACGATGTCGTCGAAGCCCGGATAGAGACGCTCCCGGAGCAGAATGAGGAGAACGAAGAACAGATCGTCGCTTAGGTATCTGCGCCACATACACTCAGGATCGAGCAACGCAAGTTCGGAATTGAAAGGGAGAACACTTTTTGTCGATTCGTACTCTAGCTCAGCGCGGAATCATTCTCCGCTTCGTCTGGATCGCTGCGCTGATCTCGCTCGCCGGACTGATCCTCTCCGCTACTAAAACCGAGCCCTCCGCCTGGCTTACACCCGGTCGCGGCTGGGATGTCGATATCTACTCCCGCGCTCTGCAAGCCGTGCGCGCCGGTGAGGATCCCTACGCCGTCGGACTAGCTCGGCAAACCGCGGCTGAGGCCAAGGGTCAGCATGCCTTCACCTACGTCTATCCGCCGCTTACGCTGCTCGCCTTGCGCGCCGGCAATCTCTTCCCCGCATGGATGGTCGCCACCCTCTACTGGATTGCCTATGCCGTTGCCTATGCCGGCATCTTGTGGGCCGCGACCCAGTTCTTCCGCCCGCGCGATCGCAGCATAATGCAATACGCCATTCCCCTGGCAGTCTTTTTCCCCGGCCTGATGCCGGATGACGTGATCCTGAGTGGCAACATCGCGTACATCTTCTACGGATTAATCTTCACTGCCGCCGTCCTCGGCTGGAGGCGCGGCATTTGGCGCTGGTTTTATCTCGCCGTACTGCTCGCCGCCTGCTTCAAACTTCCATTCCTCACGCTCCTCGCCATCCCGCCGCTCGCGGGCGAGCGCCAATGGCTCAAGGCAACCAGCGTAGGCGCCGCCGGTGTCGGCCTCTTCGCCGTGCAGTATTGGCTCTGGCCCCTGCAGTTTCGCGAATACATGCAGAGCGTGAGCCTGCAATTCCAATTCAACGGCGACTTCGGCCTAAGCCCAGCAGGAATTCTCGGCCGCTTTCTCTACAGCCACGGCCTTCCTTATTCCGCGCCATCGACGGTGGCATTCCTGTTATATGGCTCTATCCTTTTCGCCACGCTCTACGTCTTCAGCACACTCTACCGCGATCGCCGCATCTCGGCCGAGATCTGGATCCCCGTTCTAATGGTCGGAACAATTCTGCTGAATCCGCGCATCATGCAATATGACGCGCACGCCAACGCTTTGCCGATGGCGCTCATCCTCGTCCGCTCCGTCGAGGCCCGATCGAAGGCCGGCATCGCAGTCGCTGTCTCAGTTTTGTTGTTGATGTTCGCGGGCTTCATGGGCAACACTCCCGCCAGCGACGATCGCATCCGCAGCATGTTCGTCTTAGTCGCGGTCATGGGACTGGGTTTGCAACAGTTGGCCGTGGAGGTTCGCCGCACGAGCGCCGAGAGCTTGGTCATTCTTCCCGAGGTCGCCGCGACGTCCGAGCCGGCGCTGGTTCCCGTCGACGTTTATCAAGACGTCTATCAATCCGATTCCAGGAGTTGAGCGCAGCCGACTTTCACGCCCAATTCCGGTAGAATAGAAACAAATGTCCAACCGCACTTTTACCCTCGACGAAGCGCAGATGTTGTTGCCGATTTTAGAGTCGCTGCTCAAGCAGGCCATCAACGGCAAGAAACTGATTGAAGACGTAGACGCCGAGTTGCAGGAAACCGCGCACCGCGTTTTTCTGAATGGCGGCACCATGCTGAATGTCGTTCACCTAGCTCGCCGCAAAGCCGAGCGCGAGAGGGCCATTCGCCGTATCAAAGACGCGCTCGCCGAGATCGACGCCACCGGCGTCCAGGTAAAAGATCTAGACATCGGATTGTTAGACTTCCCCTGCAAAGTGGAAGGCGAGGTCCTGCTCTTATGCTGGAGACTGGGCGAGACCGCGATCCAGCACTGGCACAGCACCAGCGAAGGCTTCGCCGGAAGAAAGCCAATCGACACGCGCATCGCGAACGCCGGCAAGAAGCGCCCGAAATAAATCGCAATCAATCGTTGTCATCAATAAAAATAAATAATTGCCTGAATGCAGCGCTGATTCTCGGCGTCTTGGCGGCGACTCACTCTTATCGTTTATCTCTTATCTCTGTCGGCGTTTCGCATGCTTCGCGGTTGAGCGCACTAGCTCTTCTCCGGGCGCGAGCACGCGGCGCACGATTGGGGTATTGAGTTTGTATTTGCGCTCGCTCACTTTGCCATCGCCGCCTTGCACACGCAGCGTGAATACGGGCAACGCGCCTTCTTTGTCGAAACTCTCCTGCGAGACGGCTACGGGCAGCACTCCTTCCATGCGCTCGCGATAGGCCGTTTCGTAACGATGGCGCCTGACGTTCCAGGTGAAGACGCGAATCTGGTTGAAGTCGAAGGGCAAGCCATCCTTCGGTTCGGTCAGAACCGTTAAGTATTGCGGTACTTTTTTGTCTCCATCCTGAACCTGATCGAGCACGAAGAAGGCGACGATGCGCTGGCCTTCGGCGTATTGTGCAACCTCGAGCGGGACGTCGAGATCGATCATGCGTGCGAGCACCCAGCCGACGCGGCTGTGCGAGTCGCGCACTAGCCACCAGTCTTCGATCAACGGAACCGGCTTCTTGTCTTCTTTATTATTATTATTATTATTGCCGCTTGGCTTGGCGGAGTGCGCTGGCGGCGCAGCCGATCCGGGTTTTTCGGCGGTGCTTCGTTTCAGCAGCGCCAACTTCTCGCCTGCCAAAATCTGATAAAGATGTTCCGTGTCGCGTCCCGGCTCGACGTGCAGATTGGTGTCGTTGCGCGTCGTGCCCTTGGCCTGGACAGGATCGTTCTGATTGTCGGCGGTCAGCTTCTGAATCTGATCGTAAACTTGCTGGCCGACGAGGTAGCGCTGTTCAACCCATCCGGTCGCTCCGGTTGATGTACGCACTTTGACGAAGCGGCGGTCGTGATCGAGTACTTCGACGCGCTCGCCGTTTTTCACTACTCCGGCTTTTTCGTAGACTGCCGCAACGCGGTCGCGGAGGATGGCTTGCACTCCGGAAACGTAGGCGACCTCGAGTGTTCGACCGCCGCCGCGATTGCAAGCTGACAGAATCGCGAGACAAAAAACTACGGCGAATGATGATGAGAGATAGAGGAAGCGTTTCACGGGCTCGCTAACCAATATAGCGCGAGCCTGTAATCTCTGAGCGACGAACCTTCAGTTGATATCAACCTCGTCGGTTACGACGAGCAATAAGCTAGCGAGGGTCTCACTCACTCGCAAAGAACGCGAGTGCGTGAGGTGCCCGGCTAATTACTGAACCGCATTCAGCGTGACAGTGTTTGACGTCGTCGTGCCGCCTGAGGGGCTCGGATAGGTCATTACCAGCTGGTATTGGGTGGTGGTTCCACCAGAGGTCAGCGCACACACCTCGTCCGGGTTATTATTGTCATCCACGGAGACTGTACAGTTGAGAAAACCGTCGTCCGGCGTGATCGTCAAGATGCCGCCATTGCCGGTCGTGATGTAAGGTGGTGGGCCCGGAGTCGCCGCAAAGTCGATGGCTTGGCCGGGAGTCTCTCCTGCCGTAACGGTGGCATTGGCAGGACTGGCCGTGATGGCGGTAACGTCTCCCACTACGGTAGCGGTCGCAGTGGAGGTAAGGGCCTGCGCGTCCGCGGTTATAGTGGTGCTTCCCGTTGCTACCCCAGTGATGGTCGCACTGCCGGTACCGACAATCGTGACCACCCCTATCGGGTCGACCGACCAGCTTACGCCGCTCGTGACTGTGCTACGCGAGCCGTCGTCGTAGGTCCCAAATACTTCCAAGGTTGTCGTTTGGCCAATTCCAAGATCGACGGTGGTCGGACTCACGGCAATCGACTGCAGAACGGGCGACACGAAGAACCCGCGGCAACTGACACCTGTCGCCAGTGCAACCAACCCGGTGAAAACAAGCGTCAACGCCAGTTTGCGGCCACTCAACATAGAGAACTCGCCTCGGATAGCGCAATTTTAGCAGAATGCAAGGATTTCGCTCGACCGCCAATAGTACATGGCTTGGGTCATTACCTTCGCTCGCGCTCACACACTCGGAGCGTCTGCGAATACGACCGCGAATACAAGGAACGGAACGGGCGGGCGAACTTGCACGTGGCGTCATGGAGAGCGCGTAAAACTTTGTCAACTGTAGCGGACGATTGCATTGTGGAGGCTTCCGACATGCATGAACCTGCTTCTGCGCGTCGTGCTCGGCTGTGAAATGCCTTTTCAGGAATAGAAATCCGCGACGCTCTCGACCACGCGCCGGATCTCAGGCTCAGTCAGCTCCGGGAACATGGGCAACGCCAGCACTTCGCGCGCGGCCTGCTCTGAAATTGGCAGGTCTCCTGCTTTCAATCCGAGATGAGAGAAAACCGGCTGAAGATGCAGCGGCAGTGGATAGTAGATCTCCGAGCCAATTTTTCTTTCCGTGAGAAATTGGCGCAGCTCATCGCGCCGCTGCGCACGAATCACATATTGATGAAAAACATGCTTCGCTTGCGGGCTGCGCGCAAGCAAACGCACCGGCACGGCGCTTTGATCCACAGTTCGGGCAGAAGTCGGATTCGAATTCTTTGCCGAAGTCAGTCCGGAAGAGGCAAACAGCCGATCATAGGTTGCGGCGTGTTGCCGCCGCTGCTGATTCCAGTCGGCGATGTGAGGGAGCTTCACGCGCAGCACAGCCGCCTGAATGGCGTCCATTCGTCCATTCCAGCCAAACTCATCATGATAGTAGCGCCGCGGGCTGCCATGGTTGCGCAGCCGGCGCATGTGCTCGGCCATCTGCGGAGATCTCGTCGTGACGATCCCCGCATCTCCGTAGGCGCTAAGGTTCTTGGTGGGATAAAAGCTGAAGGCCGCAGTCACGCCGAGCATTCCCGCAGCGCGACCGTTCCACCCCGCGCCGATGGCCTGAGCAGCGTCCTCGACAATCGCAACTCCGAACTCCTCGGCTATGCGGCCGAAGCGATCCATATCGGCGCACTGCCCGTAAAGATGGACGGGAAGAACGGCGCGAATATTTCCAGGTTGCGCATCTGCGGCCGCGCGCTCGCGGAGCCGTCGGTCTTGAATCTCCTTAAGGACGAGCCCAGAGTCAAGATTCAATGTGCCGGGATCGACATCCACGAAGATTGGTGTAGCGCCTGCCCGCACAATGGAGCTTGCCGACGCAAAGAAGCTGAACGCCGTCGTGATGACCGAGTCGGCCGGCTTGACGCCGGCAGCCACCAACGCCAGCCAGAGCGCCTCGGTTCCGGACGCGCAGCCGATGGCAAGACTCGCTCCGGTGAGCGCGGCGATCTCGCTCTCGAGCGCCTCGACCTCGGGTCCGAGAATGAAGCTCTGCGAATCGCAAACCCGCGCGATCGCGGCCAATACCTCTTCGCGAATGCTCGCATACTGCCGCCCCAAGTCGAGCAGCGGAACCGACGCGGGCGTAGCGGTTATCGGAGCAGCGATTGCAGGCGTTGAGCTTGGTTTCACGCGAGGGAAATTCTAGCAGGCGGCAATGCCGCGAGGCTATTTTAGCGAGTGGGCTTGCGTTCGCAGATTTGCGGGTCCGCTGGCCGCGGTCGAAGGCCGGATAGATGTTGAAGCCAATCCGCCATGTCGGAACGCAACCGGTCGAGGTCGAGGTCGGGGAACGAGCTATCGGCGCCGTTCAGGTTGCGCAAGGCGCGCTCCAGCACCGAACGCGCGCCGACATGGTTGTGCCGCGACTCGTGGTGGAAGGCTACCGCCAGCTGCACCACGCCCTGGACGTGACGGCGAAGTTCTTGCTGCGGGGAGCGGCCGCGAGGCCAGTCTTGAGGCAGGGAACGCCACACGTCCTCGAGAACTTCGTGAGCGTCGAAAAAGTGAGCGCGGTTGAAGAGATCGATCCCCCGGCGGAAGTCGTTCTTATTGTTATTCTTGGCGGAAAGCAACGTCATAACCGGCTAAGCTTCGCGGCAACTCTACATCTCGCGACGACTGAGAATCAGAATGCAGCACTAGATTGAATACTTCAAGGTTGGCTTAGGGCAACAATATGTAATGGACGGCTTAGCGACCGAAGTCGGCCCAGAAATCGCGACTCAATACCAAAAAACATAGCCCTCGCGCCGTTTCCCTATGGATTTCGGTAGTTAGGGTGCGGCGGCCTCTTCGCAAATCATTGAAAACTATCAGCCAGACAAATGTTTCGTTGTGGGGGCTAACTTGCAATCTGTTTGTGTTCCCTACAGCCTCGTGTTGGGAGAGTGTTGTGTGCCGAGGCTGCGGAGAATCGGTTCCACTGGCATCACGGTTTTTCTACAAGCCTTCAGGAGAAAAGAGATTATGAAACAGGGCGTGCGAAACTTCAGAGCTCTCGTGGCTGTCTTAGCGTTGTTCAGTCTATTGATGATCGTTCCGTCGGTCATGTATGCGCAGTCCGCTACTACCGGTGCAATCACTGGCACGGTTACGGATTCAACGGGCGCCGTCGTGAAGGGTGCGATACTGACCCTTACTCATGCGGCCACCGGCTCAGTGCAAAAGGCGACGAGCGACTCTGGCGGGCGCTTTGAGTTTCCGGCGGTTAATCCCGGTGAATACACGCTTAAGGCCGAGGCCAAAGGCTTTCGCACGGGCGTGACCAACGGACTTCTAGTTGAAGTCGACAAGTCGGTCAGCGCACCCTTGAAGCTTGAAGTCGGTGCATCGTCCGAAGTGGTCGAAGTCACGGCGTCGTCCATGACTGAAGTGCAGACTCAGGATGCCAGCGTCGGCGAAGTGCTGAGCGGCACCGAATTGAATCGTCTGCCAGTGAATGGCAGAAGCGCGGCGCAGCTGATATTTCTTCAGCCTGGAGTCTCGCCCGACGTGGGCACGGGTGATACAACTGGCGGCCAAATTGCCGGAGCTCGTAGCGAGCAGATCACATTTACAATTGACGGCGGCGATGGGACCAGTGATTTAGAGGGGTCGAATAACTACAACGCACCAGACAAGGAGTCGAGCGCAGTCTCAGCCGTCGTCCCGACACCGCAGGATTCGGTCGAGGAATTCCGCGTGGCCACGAACAACGCCAACTCCACGTTTGGGGAGTCTTCGGGCGGCCAGGTCTCGATGCTTACCAACGCGGGAACCAACGCGATCCACGGCAAGGCGTACGAATACCACCAGGATAACGGGCTGGCCGCCAGCGGGTGGGACAACAATCACACCGATCCGATCACGCCGAAGCCTGTGGTCGTGGACAATCGCTTCGGCGCGGGATTGGGTGGCGCAATCATCAAGGATAAGCTCTTCTATTATGGTTTCTATGAAGGGCGCCGCTTTCATCAATCCGCGAGTTTTAACAAGCTCGTTCCCTCGGACAATCTCAGGAACGGGATCATTGAATTTAACGGCGTGCAGTATAATTTCAACCCGGCTTTGGGGCCGCTAACTACCGCATGCGGCGGGCCGTGCGATCCTCGTAATCTGGGCTTGAGCCCAGCGGTTCAGGCGCAACTGGCCCTTCTTCCTCACGGAAATGACCTTAGTGAAGGAGACGGGGTCAACAGTGTGGGCTACGACTTCACGGTGCCTACACCGGTCAGCACCGAGGTCGGCAAACTGAAGCTCAATTACAACTTGAACAGCAAATGGTCCGCGTTTGGGACCTGGCAGTATTCCAGTACCGCTCGTACTGGCACAGAGCAAATTAGTATAGAAGGGACGCCATCGTCGGTGGCAAGCGACCCATACTTTGCTAATTTCCTTACTTTTCAGATTCAGGGCCAGATCACCCCGACTTTCCTCTCCGTGACCCACGGTTCGTTCCTTAAGAACTGGTGGGGCTGGACGCGACAGACTCCGGCGCCGTTTGTTACGGGAGCTAATGGAACGGATGCGGCGATGCAAATTTCGGGGGAAGACCAGGGACTTTCCACCGACTACAGCGCAGGGGGTAAGCTGTTTTCCGACCCCGTGAATATCAACACGCAACAGGCCCGGCCGCGCGTCTGGGATGGCCATGACTGGTATGTCGCGCAAAACTTCACCAAAATTCGCGGCAGCCACCAGTTCCAATTTGGCGGAGAAGGCAGAGTGTGGCACGACTACCACTTCCGCACAGACGACGTGCTGGGCGGGTTGACCACTGCGCCGGAGTACAATGTTGGAGATACTCTCGAGGCTGAAAATTCCTATGCCACCGTCGGTTCCGCCTACGTTCCCGCCGCTCTGACCCCTGGACAGGCCAACTTTTGGGCCGGCTACTACGCCTCCATTCTTGGAATCGTAGACCACTCGTCGCAGGTGGAGACGCGCAATGGGAGCTTCGCGGCGAATCCACTGGGCACGGCGACCATCGCGCACACCTCTCTTCCGTTGTTCAACGCATACTTCAATGACGTGTGGAAGGCGCGCCGGAACCTCACCATTACGATGGGATTGGACTGGGGAGTAACTCTCGCGCCTCATGAGGCCCAAGGCTTGCAATCCGTGGTGGTGTATGCCGATTCGAACACTCCTGTCAACATGCGGCAGTTTCTCAGGAGTCGCGGGGCAGCGCTGGAGTCGGGCGGGAACTATAACCCAAATCTCGGCATCAGTCCTGTGAACAGCTTGTCTTCACCGTTCAATGGGATCATGCGCCCGTCGGACTGGAAGAGCATCGGGCCGCGCTTTGCGGTGGCTTGGGAAGTGAAGCCCGGTCTGGTAGTTCGCGGCGGCTATTCGCTGATATTTGACCGGACGAGCGCCGTAACCAGCGTGCTCAGCGGCTTGTTGGCGGGAGGACTGGCGGATGTCGACAGGTGCGGAGGGCCGACATTTAATGGCAGCGGCACAGCTACATGTTCCCAGTCCGCGACCACTCCGCTCACGGCCTATCGCGTAGGGCCAACCTCTGGAGGTTGGGATGGAGGTAGCGTTCCCGTACCGGCAGGGACCAATCTGTCAATTCCGTTCGTTCCTCAGGCCAGCAACCAGTTGTTCGCGTCTTTCGGGGCGGACCCAAACTTGACTCCAGGTTATGCGCACGCAATTGACGTCACGGTTCAAAAGGCATTGCGCGACAAATACTTCCTGGAAGTGGGATATATCGGCCGCTTCAGCCGTAACCTGGCAAACGACGAACAAATCAACGCGCCCGACTACCGGCAGAAGGACCCTGCCAGCGGACAGACGTATGCCCAGGCTGACGACGCGCTCCAAGCGGGCGTGCTCGCCGGTGCAGCATCCGTCAATCCGCAGCCATTCTTCGAGAATCTGGGGAATGCCGCCACCTGCAACAATTATAATGCTGCACTCTTCGGGGCGCCGGCAGTGCCGATTGGAACGCCCGGAGCTTGTACGTCAGCCGCATTTAACACCATGGGGTTCATTGGAGGCCCCGGCGATCTCGGCTACGACGACTTCTACCTGAATGGCGCGGGGATCGGCCAGAGCGTATTCAACACGCCGACCAGCTACAACGGGGTGTTCGAAGACGCACAGGTTACCGATGGCGGATTCTCGAACTATAACGCCATGATCGTGACCCTGCGCAAAGCCATGTCGCGCGGCCTGCAGTTCCAGTTCAACTACACCTGGAGCCATGCGATTGGTAATCAGGGAACGAACCAGCAGTACATCTATTCCAGCAACAGCCCCTACAACTATGCTGTGGACAGGTCCTCGGAGGGCTTTGACCATCGCCAGACGATAACCGCGGCTTGGTACTACGAGCTGCCATTTGGCAAGGGGAAGATTTTCGACACCAACAATGGCGCTCTGGACCGGATAGTCGGCGGGTGGAACTTTTCCGGGATATTCAACTTCTGGACGGGCGCCCCCGATTGCGTTACCAATGGCGACGGCAATTACGGCTCGTTTTTTGAGTCACAATGCGCCATCGCGCCTTCGGGCTTCCCGAGCTTCAACCGACATAATGGTGTGACCGGTACAGTGGCCGGACAGCCCCTTGCCGGGACCATCAATGCATTCGCCAACCCTGGAGCAGTCTACGCCAGCCTGCTGTTCCCGCAGTTGAGCGTCAACGACCGGATACCCCACGACGAGCTGCATGCATTTCCGTTTTATAACTTTGACATGTCGCTCGGAAAGAAAATACCCATTACGGAGCGGGTCTCGACGGTGCTGACGGTGGACGCCTTCAACGTCTTTAACCATGTGGTTCTCAACATTCCTGCATCGATGGATCTTAACAACCCAAGCTCGTTCGGCGTGCTCAACAGCCAGTTCGCCCCTGGCATTAGTCCAACGGGCGCACGCGTGCTGCAGCTTGGAGCTCGTGTAGAGTTCTAAGTCAACTGATTCGCTTAACAGAGGGGACGACGTTTCTGTCGTCCCCTTTTTTTTGTGGGAACCCCCCGGACATCAATCCAAATTCATTACGTTACGGCGTCTTAGCCAATGCACGTTCGCGCTTGGCGTCTTCGGAGCGGCCTGCGCGTTCGTAGGCGTCCGCTAGGTCGTGATGGGCTGGGGCGAAGGCGGGCAGGCGTCCAGTGGCGATCTCCAGGTGCACGATGGCGGTTTTGAATTCGCCAGTCTTTAGCAGGGTGGCGCCGATCTCGTAGTGGGCCCAAGCGGAGTCGGGCTGGAGTTCGATGGCGGTATGCAGATGCTTGGCCGCCTCGGCGTATTGCCCTGTGCGCGCCAAGTCTGCTCCCAGCGTATATTGCGCGAGGTAAAGGTTTGGGTCGGAGGCTACTACGGGCGTGAGCGCGGCTATGGCGCGATCTGATTTCGACTGATCGCGAGACGACGCCTCGAGCACTTTGTTCGCGGTCGCAATTTTAGCTTTGGGATCGGTGCCCGCCACCGCGGTGGCGGAGCCAGATGATTTTTGCATTCCTATGTAGCCGAGGGAGGCCAGTTTTTGCATCTCGGAAGAACTCAATTCGGCAGAAGCCTTGCTGGCGTCTCCGCTGAAGTGGCGGGAGAAGTTGTCGAGCTGCGCGGCCACTGTGTCGAGCGTCGCCTTCGCGCTCTGGGCCAGATTGTGGGTGGCTCCTGGGTCTGCGGCTAAGTCGTAGAGTTCGGGCTTGGGAGCGCGAATGTAGAGATATTTGCCGGCGCGCCAGGATTCCAGGGGGCTCCATCCAAATGCGCGTTGGGGTAGATCGGCGCGGGAATAGACGGGCTGGTCGCTCCCCCCTCCGGCTCTAGCGATGCGCAACAGAGACTGTCCCTGCATTTGCGAGGGAACGGGGATGGCGGCGACTTCTAGGAGAGTGGGAGCGACGTCGACCAGCCTTACTTTGGCGGCCACCTGCGAGCTTGCCGGCTTGGCCGCGGGCTCAACCTGAGGAAGTTTAATGAGCAGCGGGACATGGATGGTCTCGTCATAGAGAAAGATGCCATGCGCGTCTTCGCCGTGAGCGCCCAGGCTCTGGCCGTGGCTGGCGACTACGACCACTGCGGTATTTCCGTAGAGTTTGCGCTGCTGCAAGGCGCCGATCAGCTTGCCAACGGCGGCATCGGCTGCGGTGATGGCGGGATTGTAGGAGGCGCCGAGCACGTCAGCGTCGCTGATGTGAATCCAGAGAAAGAATGGTGCCTGTGCTTGCGCATTGTGGTCGATCCAGGCTACTGCCCTGGAGACGACTTCGGAACCGCGGCGCTTGGCGACGGCAGGACGCGGATCGCCAGGAATTGCCGGCCGAAAGCTGGCGTCGTAAGTCTGAAAGCCGCGATCGAAGCCCTGAGCCAGGCCGTTCTGCGGGTCAAGATCGATCGAGCCGACAAAGGCAGCCGTTCGGTACGATTGCGCTTTTAGCAGATCTGGCAGGTAGGAGAGAGAGGCGGGCAGCGTGGCGCCGATCTCGCTCATGCCCGTGCTCTGCGGATAGGCGCCGGAAAGAATCGTGGCGTGCGAAACGACGGTGGCGGGCGCCTGGGCGTAGGCATGATTGAAGACGATGCTTTCTCCCGCGAGGCGGTCGAGGCTGGGCGTAAGCGCACCGTTTGCACCGAGAAAGCCCATGCGATCCACGCGGACGGAGTCGAGGGTGATCAGCACCAGGTTGGGCTTCGAGGCGGCTGCGGCGGAGGAAATACAGAACAGAACGAGACTCAGGCTTGCCAGGACTTTTCTCATCATTCCAGTAGTCATTCTGGAGATCGTTTCAGTAATCATGCCCGTAAGTGTAAAGGTTGGGCACGCCATGATCAAAAAACCAAAGAGTTAAGAGATCAAACCGGCAGTGTTGACGTGTGAGTAACAACTTGTACAATCTACCTACCTGCTCCTCGGGATCCCAATGTCGTGGTGATGCCGTGCATCACCACCTATCGTTGGTCTCGACGGAGCGATGGCCCTCCGTGAAGCTGGATCAGATTGTTTGCAGACTACTGGTAGTGACCGCGCCCTTCAGAAAACGCGCATTTCTTGTATGCCTGCTTGCCCTGTGCGCCGCAGGGCTGGGCACCCTGCTCTCTTGCCAGCGGGCTCACGGCGGAGTTGCGTCGAAGAAGATGATCATCCTCGGCGTCGATGGGCTTGACCCGGACCTGCTCACGAAGTTTATGGCCGAGGGCAAGATGCCGAACTTTGCGCGGCTGGCGGAGCAGGGATCGTTCCGGCGATTGACGACCAGCATTCCGCCGCAAAGTCCGGTGGCGTGGTCGAATCTCATCACCGGCATGAATGCGGGCGGGCACGGAATCTTTGATTTCATTCACCGCGATCCCAAGACTTTTCAGCTTTATTTTTCTACGTCGAAAGTCGAAGGGCCGAAACATAGTTTTCATGTTGGGAGTTGGGTGATTCCGCTGGGCAGCGGATCGGCTGAGCAACTGCGGCACGGCAAGGCTTTCTGGGAGATTCTCGACGAACAGAGCATTCCGAATTACGTTTATCGAATTCCGGCCAACTTTCCGCCAATCACGGCTAAGGGAAAGACGCTCTCCGGCATGGGTACGCCCGACCTGCGCGGAACGTATGGCACGTTTACCTTCTACACCGATGATCCGACGGCGGCGGTCGGCGCCATTGAGGGTGGAGAAATTGTGCAGGTCGAAGTGAAGAACAATCGGGTCGCAACCAATCTGATTGGACCGGATAATACGTTTCGCAAGAATTCGCCGCCTGCGACCGAGCCGTTCACGGTGGATGTTGACCCGCTGGAAGCGGTGGCGCGCATTGGCTTGCAGGACCAGCAGTTTGTTTTGAAAGAAGGCGAGTGGAGCGGGTGGGTTCCGGTGGAATTTCAGCTCATGCCGGTGATTGGAAACGTCAAAGGTATTTGCCGGTTTTATCTCAAGCAGACGCATCCGCGTTTTCAATTGTACGTATCGCCCATCAATATTGACCCGGAGGATCCGGCGCTGCCCATCTCTACGCCGACCAGTTATTCGAAGGACTTGGCGAAACAGATTGGCGAATTCCACACGCAGGGGATCGCTGAAGACACGAAGGCGCTGAGCGCAGGCGTGCTTGACGACAAAGAGTTTCTGGAACAGTCTCACACGGTGCTCGCCGAACATCGGCGGGCGTTTGATGTTGAGTTCCCTAAATTTCATGAGGGATTGTTCTTCTTCTACTTTTCAAGCCTTGATTTGAATGCACACATGCTGTGGCGGCTGACCGATCCGCAGCATCCGGCGTATGACGCCGTGCTGGCCGCGCAGTATGGGGGGGCACTGGAGGAATTTTATGAGCAGATCGATCAGGTGCTCGGCGAAGTGCTGCCGAAGGTCGACAACAGTACGACGCTGCTGGTGCTGTCTGATCATGGGTTTGCACCTTATCGGCATTCGTTCAATCTGAATACTTGGTTGTTGAATAATGGTTACATCACGCGGAAAGAGGGCGTGACTGGCGATCCGAACGAACCTTTCTCTGACGTGGATTGGAGCCGGACGCGCGCTTATGGGCTGGGATTGAACGGACTTTATCTCAACATTCGCGGACGCGAGCGGGAGGGCATTGTCGAGCCGGGGGCGCAGGCCGATGCGCTGCTCGCTGAAATCCGGCAGAAGCTATTGGAGGTTCGCGATCCCAAGGATGGTTCTCAGGTGATTACGCGCATCGATTTTGCGAGCGAGGCCTACCAAGGGCCGTATGCGCGCACGGGGCCGGATGCGCTGGTGGGTTATAACCGTGGTTATCGTGCGGGATGGAAAACGATTCTGGGTGCGTTTCCTCCGGACGTCCTCGAGGACAACACCAATGCGTGGAGCGGCGACCACTGCATGGACTTCACGAAGGTGCCGGGAGTGCTGTTGAGCAATCGCAAGATTGACGCGCAGGCTCCGGCGTTGACCGATATTGCACCTACGATTCTGTCGGAATTCGGAATTGCGAAAACCAAGGATATGATGGGGCAGTCGGTGTTTCAGTCGCGCTAGGCCGCTGCGTCCGCCGTGCTTTTCTTAGGTTGTCATCCTGAGTGAAGCGAAGGACCTGCGCATTGGGGCGGGTGCAAATACAGAGGTCCTTTAGCTCAGGATGACAGCGTGTTCAGACATTAACAAACGGGAGAAATCATGTTTGGCTCACACAAGGTGAAGATCGAAGGTGAACTGCTGGAGAAGGTGAAGCAGTGTTCGGATGCAGCGGGATACGAATCGATTGACGAGTTCGTCATCCACATGCTGGAAAAAGAGACGAAGAAAATCCTGCCGGACGAGAGCAGTACGTCGAAAGAGGAAATACAAAAACGCCTGCGTGGATTAGGGTACATCGAGTAGCTTGGCCGCCCCCTCCATCACGACCGCTGGTTATGCGGCTGCGCTTGCGGCTTTCTCCTGGCTGAGCAGCCCGCTGGCGATTGTGATTGTGCTGTCGCTGGTGGTCGGGTTGCTGATGGTGGTTTTATTTGGTTATACGTCGGATCAGAAAGCGATCGGCATTGCGAAGGATCAACTCAAAGCTCACCTCCTGGCAGTGCGCCTCTATCGCGATCAGATCCCCGTGGTGATGGGCTCGTATGGCAAGATTCTGCGGGGCACCGGGCGTTATCTGAAGCTCGCATTCAAGCCGCTGCTCTATGTCATCATTCCGATTACCTTATTGCTAGTGCAGGTTGATCGCTATCTGGGCGCGACGCCGATTCCTGCGCATAAACCATTTCTCTTGACGGTGCGTGCTACGAACGGCGATATGCTGAACGATATCGCGCTCGACCTTCCGGCTGAGATTGCTATGACTGCGCCCCCGGTGCACATCGCCGCGGAGAATGACATTGTCTGGCGGTTGGTGGGCTCAAAAGAAGGAAAATACGAAGTGAAGGTTGCGGCGGCTGGGCAGAGCGCGGAGAAGACGGTTTGTGTGGGGAATGACTTGCCGCGAATTTCGACAGTACGATTGCGCGGACGCCTTTGGAGTCGCATGTTCTCGTCGGCCGAGCCGACGCTGCCTGAGAACAGTCCGATCGAATCCATTTCCATTAATTACCCCGATCGCAATATTGATGTCGCCGGTTATGGCATGAGCTGGATTTGGCTGTTCTTCATTTTGTCGATGGTGGCCGGATTTATTTTTAAGGAACTGCTGGGGATTCAGATATGAAGAAATTGTGTAGGGCACGAGTCCTACTGATTGTCCTCATCTTCTTGCCGGCTCTTGCTCAGGCGTATGCTGGGCCGGGCGCGGGATTTGCGGTTCTTTCGTCATTCTGGGCAATTTTCGTTGCGTTTCTTTATTCGTTTTATGCCCTGATGACTTGGCCGTTTCGGCAATTGTTTCGTTTCCTGCGGCGGCGCAATGCTTATGGAAAAGCGACGTTTGAGCGC
>Ga0209008_1000125_pt1 | contig 38062 bp, 40 predicted proteins | sample JacPin_JW_Ref_O3_FD_187963 | JGI IMG/M metagenome (GOLD analysis project Ga0209008, IMG submission 187963) | Forest soil microbial communities from Algoma, Ontario, Canada - Jack Pine, Ontario site 1_JW_Ref_O3 (SPAdes) (version 2) | ecosystem: Environmental > Terrestrial > Soil > Boreal... | reverse complement strand
ACAAAGTTCTAGAGTTTGGACGACCGCACTGGAACTAAGACTTTCCTGAGTTTTGAGGTCACTCGACTTTAGAATCGTGCTTATTCAGAGGTTCCTTAGGGGGTTTGGCTTTATTGGTGTTTCTGTTGATCTTTGCCGTTATCTTTATCTTTATCTTTGTGTCCAAAGTCAGGGCCGAAGTGAACATCTGATCTTGAACCAGTAACCTTGATGGGAACCTCCGTCCCTGCGCCATTCTTGCTGAAGAATGGATCCACCGGTTTCAACAGCACGGATTTCCACCCGGTCACCATCTGCGAAAGTTTCGCGTCCAGCCGCGCCTTGCCATGGAAATCGATTTGGTTGCCATCCAGGCTGTAAGTGCCACTTAGATCCACTCGCGTACCAGGTACCTGAAAATTGAGCTGCGAGAAAGAAAGAAGACCATCCGAAAGAGCGAATACACCCTCCATTGTGGATTGGACGTCGGGAGGCGCAGCCTTGGCGTCCTTTATTTTTCCCTGACTTCTCGTACTGAGGGCATCAAGCTTTTGCTGGATGTTTTCATCCGTGAAATGCGCGTCCGTGACGCGGAAGTTACCGGATAGCTTCAGGCGGTTAGCGATGTCGGGTTGTCCCGGGGGGAGATCAAACTTTGTCTTCAATCGAACGAGGCCAGTTACAAGAGGAGGATCTTTGCGAACCGCCAGTGTTAGGAGGTCCTCTATCTTCCCCCGATCGATTGTGACATCAAGCGTCACATGGTGGCCCGGGATGTTCTTTGTCCGCACTACCGACCCATTCGCCAGCAGGTACGTGTTGAGGATTCGTGCTTTCACCGGCTGAAGATAAGTGTCTCCAGTGGTTCCGTCCACAATGGCGTGGAAGTCGGTATGAAGAGGTACGGGCCGGTCGCTGGTTGCTATGCGAAAATCCGGCGTGTCGGTTGCGCCATCCACGACAATCTTTTCTAGCATGCCGGCATACTTTCCGGTAGATGAGAGAGTGCCGCCAAGACCATTGATCGTGCCTAAATTCGCATCGTGGAAGGAATAAGTGCCACTCACTGGAGTATCACGAGGACTATCTGCTTGCCACGGGCCAAACAGGCCGCTGGAAAGAATCCGCCCTACGGGCTTCGGATTAGTGAGGTTCGCGTCGAAGTGCATGGGCTGGTCGGAGCCGATCCGCGTCATAGTCAGGCTCTCGATATCAAATTCGACGGGCAGTTTGCCGGGTTTCAAAGTATTGATGATGAGCTGCGCATGGTCGCAGATAAACTTATCGACGATGACTTTTATTTTGCCGTCTTGCGGCCGCATGTTATTCAGCTCGTTGCGGTGTTCTCGAGGCGGCAAATTCAATTGCAATCCTTCGACGTAGACGGTGTTGACATGTTTCGGAGTTCGAAGAAATTGCCGGATTCCGAGATAAAAGCGGAATTCGCTCACACTGATGATGGGTTGAAAGCCGGGTTCGTGGTTGTTCGGGTCAGTCTCTCCGAAAATTCTCAGGCCCGAGCCGGAGACTTGAAGTCCCTTCACGAGCGAGACGTGAAACGCGTCCAGCTCAACTTTGCTCTTAAATCTTGCCGACAATGTTTCGATGACGGAGGCGCGCAAGATCGGCTCAGCGCGCGAGATAGCGATAGCAATAACGGCGAAAATTACGATCACTAACACTACCGCGATGGCGCCGATCCAGCGCCAGCGGCTAGCTTTCTTCAGACGAAGCGAATTTGGTTCGGCTTCTGTCAACAATTGCGACCGATCACTTAGATGCCATCACGACTAAAGTCGATCGCGCGGTGAGTGGGCCAGAGCGTGGGAAAGTCTGACGACGCGTCTGGCCCCTCGGGTTAGCGACTTCAGGCGGCTTTGTCAGCCTTGACATTGGCCGTGTCGGCGATGCCGGTTAGAATTGCGTCCGCGTGCTTTTCTTCTTCCAGCGTCTGGTCGAGCAGCGTGGCGTCATCGTCATTTCCCAAAATCTCGGCGAAAGTTCGGACGGTGCCATAGGCTGCCATCTCATAGTGCTCGACTTTTTGCGCGGCGGCGATGATGCCCGCATCCCGAACCGATTCGTCGGCCGTATCTTTAATAACATCCTCACCTTCTGTGATGAGTGCCGCGATGCCTTTGCACTTCTTCGAATCGACTGAGCCTTGCGCCTGATTCAGAATACGCTCCAGGCGCGAGACGTGTCCCTCGGTCTCCTCAAGATGAGTTTGCAGTGCATTCTTCAAGTGCGGATCGGTAGTTTTATCGATCATCTTAGGAAGCGCTTTTGTAATCTGAGTTTCAGCGGAATGTAGCTGTTCCAGTTGATCAACGTAGAGTTTGCGGAGACTGTCCAGGTTTGCGGAAAAGAATTTCATAGTGACCTCACAGGTTTAATTGAGTTACGACATTTGTAGAAATAACTTTGCGCACGGGAACAAACCGTGGTATCGGCTGACTCCGGGGACGGCAGCGAAGTTGTGCGACACTGAACGCCACTAGTTATGCACCCCTTTATGCAGCCCTTCGAGTGCGAGCAGCTTTCACCGCTGCCGCGCTGCGCGACTTTTTCCCTCGCTTCGCCGCTGCGTTTTTGGCTTGGCGCGAAAGAGCTGATTTGGAGGCAGAAGTTCTCGGTTCGCGCTTCAACGCCTGCTCGGTCGCGCGCGAACGTTTCGCGGAGACTTTGCGTCGCGGCTGCTCACCCGCCTTTTCGTCTTGCGCTGCTTTCTTCTTCAGTGCAGCGGAACCTTTTGGGGTGCCAAGTTTGACGCCCGCGCGTCGCGCTTTTGAAAGTCCAATTGCAATTGCCTGTTGCGGGGAGCGTGCGCCGTGCTTGCCTTCGCGGATATGATCCATCTCTTCGCGGACGAACTCGCCAGCCTGCGTAGAAGGCGACTTTCCTTCGCGAGCATCTTCTCTCGCACGGCCGATTGTTGCGTAGTCGGGCATTGGCATCTCCTCAATCTGAATTCAAGATGATCTTAGTGCGAGGCGCGATCGCGGACAATGCCAGATTCACCCTAGGGGCATTGTTCATTGCTGGTAGCGAGAAGCGCTGCGCATGGGACGGGCACTGCTCTGAACAAAGCCAGTCGCCAAACAACAAACGTCAGGGGCGTCGGTCGTTTCATCGGATCTGCTCAGGTCATTGCTTGGCCGGAAGGCGGCCCTTGGCGTGTCGCCTAAGAGCTGGCGTGAGGAATAAGGACGCTGGAGAACGGCCGACGATCGGTCGTTGGCCCGTGTTGAGATGACCGATGTTGAGATGACCGACAGCGAGGGGCTGTCCTCCAGTCGTCGCAGGAACGTATCTTAGGCCGCTTTGCCCGCGCGCCGGGTGTTAAATTCAGCTTCCGCTTCGAGCCAGTCTTCGACTTCGAAGCCATCGATTTTTCCGCGCTGTTCGTAAAGTTGATAGGCGCGGCGCCGAACTTCCTCTTCCAGGTCCGCCGCAGTTTTAAGGGGTTGGGTTGGGCGATCCTTGCTTGTGCTGTTGCTTTCAAATTGTAGTTTTTCCAGTTTCATTTCGAATTCTCCTTTCGAGATGGGACACTTCTTCATCCCATCTATTTCCTGATGAATTGCGATAAGGCGGATCGGGGCGAGAGCTCGCGACTGCCATCCTCACATCTGTAACTTGAATGTACACCCTGCGTCGAAAATAGGGACTACGGTAATCGCTGTATTCATCGTAATTGTATGTAAACGAAAGTGGGGGCTTGTGGCTGGAGAAATTGTCGGTGCGATACGGTCCTGGTGAATCTTAATTTACAGCCTGTACCGGATGGCCGGTGCGCCGATCCGACGATAGCTTGAGAGCGTGGAGGAATTCCATCCAAAGAGTTCTCAGGAGGCTGTGCAATGAAGTTAAAAAAGAGACTAGCGACTTCCCTCGCTGTATTGACCATGTCTGTTTTGGTCATGGCGAGCACCAGTTGGGCTGAAGATAAATCTGACGTAGAGAAACGGATCGAGAAATCCGCCGATGTACTCAACGAAATTATGGGCACTCCGGACAAAGCGATCCCAGACAAGGTTATGTCGGACGCGAAGTGCATTGCCGTCGTGCCTTCGATGGTGAAAATAGCGGTCGGCTTCGGTGGCAACCACGGGAAAGGCGTGGCCACTTGCCGCACGGAGCACGGATGGAGCGCACCCGCTCCCATCACCATTACAGGCGGCAGCTGGGGTTTGCAGCTCGGAGGCCAAGCGATTGATATCGTAATGGTAATCACGAACGACCAGGGAATGCAGCATTTGCTGGCCAGCAAGTTCAAAATCGGAGCGGATGCATCCGCCGCGGCTGGTCCAGTTGGACGTGATACTGGAGCGGACACGGACTGGAAGATGAAAGCGGAAGTGCTGACTTATTCACGCGCTCGCGGTCTTTTCGCTGGCGTCGATTTGAGCGGCTCTGCAATTACACAGGATAGGGACGAGACGCGAGTTCTGTACGGCAGCATGGAGCCGTTCGCGGATCTTCTCGACGGCAGAGTGCCGCCCACAGTTGGCAGCGAACCCTTCCTAGCCGCGGTCAGAAAGTATTCTGCCCAATCGCACGGTCAGGAGCAGGGCGCGTTGATGCACTAACCGCTTTAGTGGACCAAGAGCAGCCGAGGCAATCAACCCGCGCGCTTGAAATATTGCACCGCGCGCTCATGAGCTTCGGCTGCTTTTCTTGTCGTGAACGTGCCCAGATTGCGCCTTCGTCCCGTCTTCGGATTTTTCTTACGCGAGTACAAGCGGTACTCGCCGGTCTTGAGTTTTCGAATCATATTTGCGCCTCGGCTTTCTTCTTTGCCCCACCTTTTTTACCCCACTTTGATGCGGCCTGGGGACAGAACGTCGACCGATCGCCTACAGCACACAGCCGGTCGAAGTACTAGATTCCTACGATTTGTTCTCTTGCCCGCATCGATTACCGTGAGCACAGGTCAATTATGCCTAAAGGAAATCGTGAACAATGCGCATGGGCGCCGCTCCCGCTTGACTGGGCGGATGCAATGGCGATTCACACAAATGGCATCTAGATCAAAGGAGAAATGAAAATGGGAACCATTCTGTTGATCATCCTGATTTTGCTGCTCATTGGCGCGTTGCCAACCTGGCCCTACAGCAATGGTTGGGGATATTACCCCAGCGGCGGGCTCGGATTGGTGGTGGTCATCGTACTGGTGCTGGTTTTGCTGGGGCGAGTCTAGCCGCTTCACCTGGGATTTTAGTACCGGATTGTAAAACGCTGCACATTTTAAAACTTAGGAGAGTGAGCCATGAATTGGGATGAAGCGAAAGGCAAGTGGAAGCAGATGAAGGGATCGGTCAAGACGCAATGGGGCAAACTCACCGATGACGATGTGGATGTGATCGCGGGACAGCGCGATGTTCTCGTGGGCAAGATTCAGGAACGCTACGGCATCGCAAAGGACGCGGCCATTAAGCAGGTTGACGATTGGAATCCTCCGGTTGTGGTCGTCGAGGATCCTACCCCGCAGCGCGAGCGTGACCTGCAACGGGAGCGCAAGGCAAGCTAGGTTAACTGACTACTTTAACTGGTCAAGTATGAGCGGGCGCGAGTTGTGTCCGCTCATACTTACTTCAACGGATTGCAGTTATATAAGCTTTGACACGCAAGCGGTAGTGTGCAATAACTTCACTAACTGTATCTCTTCTGCGAATAACTCCTGTAAACATTAAGCCCAACTACAGAACGCACTTTATATGCTTGCCCCGATAACTTCTATTACTCTGCTGAAAAGCATTTCGAAATAGTGGAAGTGCTCTACGGCGACAAACGGAGATGCTGCGGCATGCATATTGCTAGCGCACAAGACGCGCAACGTGGGCGTGAAAGCCGGTGTCTATCGGCGCGATCCCGGGTCGCGGCAGCGGCGAGAGTGATTTTCTGCCTGCTGCCCTTCTGTTCTCCGGTGCTGGCCCAGAACACGCCGGCGGATAACAAGCTGTCCGCCAGCGAACTGTTGCGTCGCGCGGTCGACGGGGAGTTGAAGGGGCAAGCCGACGATCACACGCACTGGCTGTATCAGGTGAAGGAGACGCACTCGGGCAAAGAAGAAATCAAGTGCGTGGTTCAGACCAAACAAGGCGATCTCGATCGGCTGCTGGCGGTGGATGGTCAGCCGCTCACCCCTGAACAACAAAAGCGCGAAGATCGTCGGATCGCCAGCCTCCTGAATAAGCCGGACGCGCCCAAGAAGCGGCAACACGCGCAGCAAAAAGACGCGCGGGAGACGGAAGACTTGTTCCGGATGCTGCCGCAGGCGCTCACCGTGAAGTATGGAGAGCGCAAGGACGATCTTGTGGAGCTTCTCTTCGAACCCAATCCGAATTTCGACCCGCCTACGCGGGAGGCGTCGGTGTTTCATTCCATGGAGGGTCGGATCTGGATAAGTCTTAAGGAAGATAGGCTGGCTGAGATCGATGGCCATCTTATACGAGAAGTGAAATTTGGCGGCGGCCTGCTCGGCTACCTGGACAAAGGTGGAGAGTTTCACGTCAAGCAGTCTGAAGTATCCCCCCGCCACTGGGAGATCAGCGTCCTGCACGTGAACATGCACGGTAAGGCTTTGTTTTTTAAAACCATTTCCGTGCAGCAGGATGAGAGTCGAAGCAATTTTCGGCCGGTACCTGACGATTTAACGCTCGCTCAAGCCGCCGAGGAATTGCAAAAGCAGTCGGGGGTGACGTCGGCACAGAAGGTGAGTAGCCAAGATTCAGCGGCGGCGCAGCCGTCCACTATAAAGGTGCAACAATCGGGAGGTGTTTTATGAAACGCGCAGTTTGTGTAGCGGTACTTTTGCTCGCGGGATGTTGCTTTGGCCAAGTCCGAGAATCAGCCAGTGCTTCTGCAGACGGGATCGCCCCGGTGTTTCCGTCGGCACAGACGTCACTAGCGCAAATGTCGCATCCGCAAGCGCAATCGTCTTGGGATTTGACGACGCCAGAGGTTGAGCGGTTGATCGAAGAAGGTCTAAGTTCAGAGTCGGCGCTTACGAATGCGAAGATCGATGCCAAAACGAACGACAGCGCGGTGGTATTGACGGGCGCCGTCGGCAGCGACAAGCAGCGCGACCTCGCAAGCGAGGTAGCGAGAGCCTATGCCGGCAGCCGACAAATCGAAAACCAGATCAAAGTAGGCGCGCTTTAACGCAAAGGATCAAGCAAGCTACGAAGAATGGAACGATATGACCTATAGCATCATGACCTATAGCATCGTCATCCCTGCCTATAACGAAGGCGAGCGCCTGGGAGCAACTCTACAAAAGGTTCTCGCCTATGTGACTCAAGAAGGATGGGATGCCGAGGTAATCGTGGTCAACGATGGATCGCGCGACAAGACGGCGGAGTTGGTTCGCGCATTTTCTGAGCAGGATCCGAGATTGCGACTCGTGGAAAATCCCGGAAACCGCGGCAAGGGTTATAGCGTACGTCACGGGATGCTGCAAGCGCGCGGCGATGTCATCGTATTCAGCGACGCCGATCTATCGGCGCCAATTGACGAGATGCCGAAACTACTCGGTGCACTCGCCGCCGGGGCGGACATTGCCATTGGCTCGCGATGGCTACAGGCGGACATGCAGACCCGGCGCCAGTCGCCGGCTCGCCAGCTTTTTGGCAGAGTCTTTAATTTGTTATTGCGACTGCTTCTCGGCCTGCGCTTCAAGGATACGCAATGCGGATTTAAAGCGTTCACCAGAGAAGCGGCGCGGACTATTCTGCCGTTTCAGCGGATCGAAGGCTGGGGCTTCGATCCAGAAATTCTTTTCCTGGCGCGCAGGTTTGGATTCGGCGTGCAGGAAGTGCCGGTGCGCTGGGCGCATAGCGAAGGCACGCGGATTAATCCGCTGATTGATGGCGCGCGTATGTTTCAGGAGATGGTGCGCATCCGCTGGTACGATTTGACGGCCTTGTACGACGGCGGCCGGGCGAGGGCCGTGCCGCCCACGAAGGCGCTGCCCGACGAAGCTGCGCCACGATGGTAAAGTTCTCGACAGTTGTTCTCGCTTTGAGTACAGAGTTTAGAGCGTTCCATGGGGCGTTCTTAGGAACTCAGAGATGGGGAAGCCCGAATCGGTGTAGATAACTGTTGGTTCCATTCAGAGAAACAGTAAAAATCTGAACTTCGCTACCTCATATCCCCCGCCGATTCTCTGACACTGTTCGTCTTCGAGGGCCCGACTCCAGTTCCGAAGAACGCCGACCGCATTTTAGATGCAAAGGGGGCCGGGCAGCATGCCCGCCAAATTTGAGCCGAGCCGCGATTACAGTCCAGGGGAGCACGAAATACAGATTGCAGTGGATTCGTTCATTTTCGCGCGGCGGTTATAGTCCACGTAGCATTCAACTCGAAGGAGGCCTCATGCTTTATTGGACGCTAATGTTTCTGGTCATCGCGGTGATTGCCGGAGTCCTCGGTTTCACAGGCGTGGCGGTTGCTGCGGCTGGTGTGGCGAAGCTGCTGTTCTTTGTTTTCTTGGTGCTGTTTGTGATTTCGCTGTTCTCACATCTCAGTCGGCGCGGAACCTCTGTCTAACTAAGTTTGTTTCGCAGCTCACATCCACAATCGGGGTGGGCGTAATTTGCACGTCGAGGAATGGATTGTCGGCCGAACCTGACCGCATCCGTCCTCGGCGGAAGCATTTTTCAATTGGTGGTTTTCCAACCGCTGGCGCTTCATGACGCCTGGGGATCTGCGCGTTTCCTCATCGAAAAAACAGAATGTTCAGAGTGATAAATTTCTCCCAACCTTTGCAATCATTTGCCGCAACTAACTAATAGATTGCGATTAAATTTCGATAGGGCGCAAGCTCTGTTGTTTCTCAGGAGGAACTTTTTTATGGCAGACGACATGGAGAAAAAAGGTCAGCAAGGCAATCAATCTGGGCAAGACAAGCAGAGCGGTCAGTCCGGCCAGCGTGGCCAGGGGCAACCGCAGCAGGGTGGTAAGTCCGGACAGGGTCAACAAGGTGGCCAGTCTGATCAGTCTCCGCCGAAGAAGAGCGGACAGGGCAACGAGAGCGAGAACGAGCACGACCAGAACCGCGGTCAACGTCGCGCTTCGTAGTCTTGCGTCTTTGCTTCCCTGACAAAGGATCACTTGGAGTCCCGGCCCTATCTGGGTCGGGACTATTTTTTCTCCGATTCCAATGAAGATTGAACTTGCGAGGATGCTCGATGGCAGCGAAGAAACGGCGGGAACCTCTCCTCAGCACGGTTGCCCGGAAACTCGGGCAGGCAGCGGGCACAGTTACTAATCTTGCTCACGGAGTTCTTACGCACGGATTAGATAATCCTTCGTCGCTTCCTGCGACTGCCACAACCAGTGTTCGCGAGGCGGCAAGCGTGGGAGCGACAGCGAAAACCGCTCCGGCCCGAAACGTGCATCATCCCAAAAAGCGAGCGCGCCGATCCGGCACAACCGCGAAGACGAAGCGCGCCACTGCGAAATCGCGCAGATGAATGGGTGAGCAATCTGCAAGCTCAGCCGAAGCCGATAACCCACCGTTGCTAACTCCCTAAACGCGACATACCGCATTGCAAAATACGATAGAGCTGCAGCGACTGAATGAGCCTAGGCTCGCCGCATGCGCTTTATACGCAAAAAAAAAGCGGACCCGGAGAGAGTCGGATCCGCGCAGAAAAAGGAGAAGTTGAAGCTATCCCCCAAAGTTGGTTACTAGGAATGCGGTGCGGCCGATCCGCTGGCGGGCGGGCAGGGCGCGGTCGCAGACGTTCCGGGTGTGGTCGAAGTGCCGGGAGTCGCGGAGGAGCCTGAATTCGACGAACCGGAGTTCGAAGAATTTGAGTTCGAGGAGCCTGAATTCGAGGAATCTGGATTGGAATTCGAGGAATTGGACGATCCCGCATTCGGGGTCGAGCTGCCCGTTGCTCCTGGCATGGTTCCGCAGGGGCCGCCGCCGGGGCTGGTATGAGGAGCGTTCGGATTTACGCTGGAAGGCTCTGTATTGCTGCCGGGCGTCGGCGGATTGGGAGAGTTTGATCCCGGGACGGTGCCTGGTGTCGGACTCGGAGTAGTCGGAGTCGAGGTCCCAGCCGGCGGTGTTGCTGTACCGCCGGATGGCGTCGTAGTTGCGCCGGGGGCAGCCTGGCCCGGAGATCCGGCAGATCCGCTGCGTGCCGCTCCTCCAGCGGGTGCGCTCTGCGCCACCAGCCAAACGGCGCAAAATAGAAGCGTCGAAAGTAAAGTAAGTTTTACTGCACACTTTGTTGCAGACATGAGAAGCCTCCTCCTACGCTATTTTCTTAGCGACTCCTCGATGCTCGATGGACGAGGAATCATCCAGCAGACAGTGTGCGCGTGAAGGCCAAAGGCAGCACATCCGGCGTATGCCGTAGATGGACTGTGAACGATCTTGTAGCCAGGCGCTCGATTAAATCCCGAAAACAGGCAAGGCTGGATAAGGCTTCTCACCGGCTTTGCGCCGTGGCTTTATTACCGCCCGGTCTCTGTGAACAGAGTTGGCGTAGCGACGCCCGTAGCAGTTGCGCTCACATGCACGGCTGCCCGGAGTCGGTGGAAGAGTGTAGACGTGGCTCGCGGTTCCGGTGTGGTTGGTTGTTACGGGGGTTGGCATAGGAGAACGATCCTCCGGCGCCGCCATCGCTGAAATTTGCTGCGACGCCGGAAACTGGATTGGCGTATTGGTCAGCTACCACAACGCTCAATGCTTGTGGCAGCATTGAACCGGCGGTAGCGAACTAATTATTTCCCACGCTAATGGTCACCGTGGCGCGCCTGCACCCACGGTGACCGAGAACTGCGTGTTCAGAGCGTTCACAGCCGCGGTAATCGTCACCGTGCCGGCCGAACTACCCGTTGTGTAATTGACAGAAACGGTTCCGCTGGAGTCGGTAGTTGCGGGGCTCCCGGTCACGGTTCCGGAGGTCGCGGAAAAAACGACCGAAACACCTGCGACCGGATTACCCGATGCATCGTTGACCTGCACAACTAAAGGTTGCGGCAATGGTGTATTCACTGGAGCTGTCTGGTTGTTTCCAGAAACTGCAACCAGAGCGGCTGGCGCATCACCGGTGGCGTATTCCGTGAAGAGCGCGGTTGTCTTGACTCCGGGTGCGCTGGCCGTAAGCTTGTAGGTCCCGGCTGTATTCGGAAGCTGGTAACTCACGAGAGCGAATCCACTGGCATTCGAGACGGCCGTGCTGGGAGTCAGCGTGCCGGCATGACTGTTGTCGACGAAGGTGACGGAAATGCCCGGCACGCCGTTGTTGTAGACGTCCTCGACCTTGACCTTTAACTGGGCGGGCAGGATCGATCCTGCTTGCCCAGTCTGCTTGCTCCCGGTCGCGATAACGACTTTTGTGGTCGGTCCAGGCAGCGCCGTTTCCGTGAACGTCAGGCTTCCGGCCATCGTGGAACTAGCCGTGAGCGTGAGGGTAGCTGCGATTTTAGGGAGAGTGTAACCGGTCGACACGTTGCCGTTCGCGTCGGAAACGACGCTGGCCGGATTGAAGACTCCGCCTTTGCCGCCGTCGCTAAAGGTGACGGTCACATTCGGTATGCCATTTCCGCTGTAAGGATCGATCACCTGCAACTGAAGCGGCGATGGCAGCGCCGTCAGTATTTGAGCACTCTGATTGTTGCCGCCAACCGATGTCAGACTCTGGAAGAGCCCATAGACCTGAAGGTTCGTCCGCGTAGCTACATAAACCTTGCCATTTGCGACCGTCTGAGTCACGAAGTGAGCGACTTGTGGCAACTGGTCGCGCGCTTTGTTCTGAGTGGTGTTGTAAATCATCGCCATGGTCGTCGCGTTTATGGCGTATAAATTGTTGCCGCTGATCGTCCACAGAATTCCGTTGCTGTTGCCGTTGGCGGAAATGGATGGAGAATGAGCTCCGACATATTTCTGGGTAGTCGTAACCGGGGTGCCCAGCAATCCACCCGACAAAGGGAAGGCCAGCAGCGGAGAGGCGTCAGGAGCGAAGTAGACAGTGTTGTTCCAGTAAGCCGGAGAACTGAACAGCACATCCTTTTTTGAGGCGTCCTCTGCTCCCGGAATCAGCGGGAATTCCTGAACGATCTGACCGTCGTTGCCCGACGAGGAGTACATGCCCATGTTGTCGCGATTGAGAACATAGACAAAGCCCTGTTTGCCCGCCGCCACGAGCTCATGAACATACGTTCCGTCTTGATCGGGAAGAATGAGGACACCAGTGGAACTCAAATCCAGATCGTTAGCGTTGAGAAAGGCTACATCCCACGGTGTGAAATAATCGCCCACGGCGAGATTCGTTGGGTCGAGCTTCAACACGCTGTTACTGTAAGTCTGTCCGCCTTGCGGAATGTTGTAGCAGCTGTTGCAGGATTCGGCAGTCTCCACGAAGATATTGCCGTTCTCATCGGCGGCCAAGCCGTTGCCGGTTTGCCAGATCGAGGTCAAACCGTGATCGGGAGAAGTGTTGAAAACCGCGGTTTGTGCCAGGCTGGTTTCGTCGTAGGCCAACACCCAGCCGTTGTTGTCGTCATTGCAGGAGTTGGATCCGAAGGCGATGTAGATCGTGCCATTCAGCAGCAGCAATCCAGGACGGTTCAACTGGTGGAGGCTATTGAAGACGGTGACTTGTCCTTGATTGCTCACGCTGCTGGCGGAGATGGGCATCGGGCCACCATATTGTTCCGCTCCGCTAGTAATGTCGAGCGCATGCAGGCGGTGGACAACCGTGCCGTTTTCTACGGTTTTGGCCACCACATACATGGTCCCGGTGGTCATATCGATGGTCGGAGTGCTGGCAATTCCTTCCTCGGTGAAGCCGGTCGTCTGGCCGCCTGAACAGGGAAGATTGGCGCCGCTCGCCAGAGTAATTCCGTTGGCGGGATCGGTGAAATTCACAGACCACAGCGGCGCCGCATTAGATCCGCTATTGCCATCCGCATCGAAGGCATAGACGGAGTCGGCCATGGTTGCGACATAAACCACGTTATGCAAAACGCCCTGTCCGTTGATGTTTACATTGGAAACGTACAGCGGTTGCGCCAGCGCCTGATAATCGATCGGATAGCTGAACAACGTGCCGAATCCATTCTTGTTCACGTTGCTCGGAGTCAGCAGCGTTTCATTAAGATTAGCGCCCGTGCGCTGGTTGTCCGAACGGCCGGTTGTTAGCAGGACCTGGCCCGAGGAAATAGAAACCAGCGCCATGCTCACAAGGACGGTGAAAGCGAGCAGACGAATACGGGAGATAGAGAGTCTCCCGATCCCAGAAGACCGAGCCATACGCATTACCATTGGTTACTCCACTAGGAGATAGGCCACCAGGCCCCTGTCTGGGAAACAGCAGTTATTAAGCCGAAAGAGGCGCCGGGGGAAGGAATTGCAATCGCTACTCTATACAGCTCTTTCCTACAGTAAAAGACGACAACGGCCGATTTCTGCCTGGGCAGAAGAAATCTTTTGCACCTATTGAGCAGAAATCCTGCTCGCATACTAGCCGGCAAGCAGCCTCTTGAAAACGCCACCAAAGTGGGGTATTCCGCGGCGGGAGCGGCTTATCCCACTATGAAAGCCGGAGTATCCGTGAACTGTTATCCGTGGAAGATTAAGGTGGTAGTCGCGCGCCCAAACATTCAACCAGTTTTCCTTCCCAACGGCCACAATGTTGTTACCGCCAGCGCCACTGCAATACCCAACGATACCTCCAGGAAGCGGTGCCAGCCGACGATCCAGGGCCGGCTGGTATGTGGGATCAGCAAAACGATGCTCAGTGTGATCCCAGCAAATCGATAGGCGCCATCGATCTGCAATAACCATGAAAGCACTCCGCATAAGAAAATTCCCGCGGCATAGACTGCGGGGCTGGGCGGGAAGAACGTAGCCGCGGCTGCGCCGAGGACCGCGCCCAAGGCGGTTCCCACAAAGCGCTGCCAGCTCAGGGTGCGCGGAGGGATGGTCGATTGAATGATGACAATCGTCGAGATCGGAGCCCAATAATATTCGGGCATCTTCAGAAGACGGGACAGCCACATGGAAATGACGGCCGCTATCGCGGTTCGCACCGCATCCAGAATGGAATCCCGGTTGACTCTTGAAAAAATCCCAGTACGCGCCATCAGTCCTCCTCTGGTGTTGCGACGGGTGTTGCGACCTACCGGTGAAGCGACCAAGAGCCGTTATTGTATCGCTGCTCTGACGGCCGATCTCTTGACAATCCGTGCTATGATTTTCGGCGTACCTCGCGGGACCCGCGCGCCGGTTCACCCGGCGCCACCTACAATGAGGGCCCCTACCTACGTCCTTCCTCGCAAAGGTCGTGGATGGAGGAGATGCGAGCACACTGGAAGTGTGCGCCATCGTCCTTCATGACGAACACCGTCCGGAATCAATTCACAATTTGCGGTTCACTTTACGGTTCAATCCAAGAAAGAGAGGAAGACGTATGCAGATCAAGAAACTCACGCCCAATCTAGTTGTCCGCAATGTGGAAGCCAGCCTGAAATTCTATCGAGAGATCCTCGGTCTCGAGAAAGCCATTAGTGTTCCTGACGAGTCGCCGTATGTTTTCGCGTCCGTGTCGAACGGAGCGGTCGAGATTTTCTTCAACGACCAGAAGACAGTTGCCGCCGAATATCCCAAACTCGCCGCAAACATCGGCGGCAGCCTGACGCTTTACATGGAGGTGGACAACCTGCAAGCCGTCCTCGATCGCGCGCTAAAAGCGGGAGCGAAAGTCTCCATGCCGGTGACCGAGCAGTTTTATGGCATGCGGGAGTTTGCGTTTGAGGACGGCGATGGATACACGGTGACGATTGCACAGAAGATGGGATGAGCCTTTCCGGGGTGAATGGCGGAGCAGGTTGTGCGACCATTTTGGTTCCCACCCTAACGTCGCAAAAAGGGCGACGTTAGGATGGGGCACCGGGCCCAAGCGTTCGCTCAGCCGAGCGCGGGGGTTGCGCTGGAATTACCTGGTGAGGCGAGTATGTCAGGAATCACTCCGGATGGCTTCACAGGTTTTGGTACGGGTGCTCGATCTTTCGACTGGGGATCGAGGTGCGCTGATCGCCCGCCTCATAGACAGCCTGGATGACGCACCGGTCGAGGCAGGCGCGGAGGAAGCCTGGGCCGCCGAGATCAAACGGCGCGTGGACGACCTTCGTTCAGGGAAGGCGCGCCTGATTCCCGAGGAAGAAGTGCGGCGCCGTGCTGCGGCGCGTTTGCGCGATGGCGACGTAAGCCGTATCGAGTCGACGATCTTGCGTGGGCTGAGGTTGAGGCGGCCGATGAACGGTACAGCGAACGCAGCGACGACGCGGGGTCGGCATTTGTTCTAGAGGTGCCGTTTCATTTGTCGTCGATCGCATCCATATACATACGTACAAAATAAACTGCATAGTATTCCACGTGGAACACTCCGTCCCAAAACAAAAAAAGCCCCGCTCTTTGAAACTTCGAGCGGGGCTTTTGGCGTGGCGCCTTAGTACATGTCGCCCATGCCGCCGCCGCCGTGGCCGCCCGGCATTGGAGCGTTCTTCTTCTCCTCCGGGATGTCGGCTACCAGGGCTTCGGTCGTGAGCATCAGGGCTGCGATCGAGCCGGCGTTGGTGAGTGCGGTGCGCACCACCTTGGTCGGATCGAGGACGCCCGCCTTGACCAGATCTTCGTACTCTCCGGTCAGTGCGTTGTAGCCGTAGTTATTGTCTTTGGAATCGTGGATCTTGCCGATCACGATTGCACCTTCTTCGCCGGCATTCTCGGCGATCTGGCGCAGGGGCTCGGTGATGGCGCGCTTCACGATGTTGACGCCGATCTGCTCGTCACCTTCCAGCTTCAACTTGTCGAGAGCCGGAACGCAACGCGCTAGCGCTACGCCGCCGCCCGGGACAATTCCTTCTTCGACTGCCGCACGGGTTGCGTGCATCGCGTCTTCGACGCGGGCTTTGGTCTCTTTCATTTCGGTTTCGGTTGCGGCGCCGACTTTGATTACGGCTACGCCACCGACCAGCTTGGCCAACCGCTCCTGCAACTTCTCGCGGTCGTAGTCGCTGGTGGTCTTTTCAATCTGGCTGCGAATTTCTTTTACGCGGCCTTGAACGTCACCGGGCTTGCCTTTGCCTTCGACGATGGTGGTGTTGTCCTTGTCGATGGTCACTTTCTTGGCCTGGCCAAGGTCGGCGAGCTGAACGTTCTCGAGCTTGATGCCGAGGTCTTCGGTGATGGCCTTGCCGCCGGTCAGGGTTGCGATGTCCTGCAACATGGCCTTGCGGCGATCGCCGAAGCCAGGAGCCTTAACGGCCGAGACTTGCAGCGTGCCACGGAGTTTGTTGACTACGAGGGTCGCCAGCGCTTCGCCTTCGACGTCCTCAGCGATGATGAGGAGCGGCTTGCCGCCCTTGGCGATCTGCTCGAGCAAGGGGAGCAGGTCTTTCATCGAGCTGATTTTCTTTTCGTGGATCAGGATGTACGCATTTTCTTGTACGGATTCCATGCGTTCCGGATCGGTGACGAAGTAAGGAGAGAGGTAGCCGCGATCGAACTGCATACCTTCGACCACGTCGAGTTGGGTCTCGAGAGTGCGCGACTCTTCGACGGTGATGACGCCGTCTTTTCCAACCTTCTTCATGGCTTCGGCAATGATCTTGCCGATGGTCTCGTCGTTGTTCGCCGAGATGGTGCCGACCTGAGCAATCATGTCGCCGCTGACCGGCTTGGAGAAGCGGTCGAGTTCGCCCTTCTCGCGATTGCCTTCTTTATCGAGGCGGCCAGTGATCGTGATCACAGCTTTCTCGATGCCGCGCTTGATGGCCATTGGATTGGCGCCAGCCGCGACCGTCTTTACGCCTTCGCGATAAATTGCCTGGGCAAGAACGGTGGCTGTGGTGGTGCCGTCGCCCGCGATGTCCGAAGTCTTCGAAGCGACTTCGCGGACCATCTGCGCGCCCATGTTCTCGATGCCGTTGGGGAGTTCGATTTCTTTGGCTACGGTGACGCCGTCTTTGGTGATGGTCGGCGAACCGAATTTCTTTTCGATGACAACGTTGCGGCCCTTGGGGCCGAGAGTGACCTTCACAGCGTCCGCGAGTAAGTTGACGCCGCGGAGAATCGCCTGTCGCGACTCTTCTCCGTGAATAATTTGCTTTGCCATAACTGTTTGCTCCTAATTTAATTTTTGCAAGCGCGTGGCTTGCGGGGATGTGTGATTGGCTTCTTGCTACGAGCTTCGAGCCAGCAAATTCAAAAACAACTACCTACGCGAGCTGGCTGTTTCTTTCTTGGTTGCGCCGGCGGTCGCGCCCGTGAGCACGCCGAGTACTTCTTCTTCACGCATGATGATGAAGTCTTCTCCATCGATCTTGATCTCGGTGCCGGAATACTTGCCGAAGAGAATGCGATCGCCTTCTTTTACGTCGAGCGGACGAACCTTGCCTTCTTCGCTGATCTTGCCTTTGCCGGCGGAGATGACTTCGCCCTCCTGCGGCTTGTCTTTCGCGGAGTCGGGGATGATGATCCCGCCGCGGGTGGTATCGGCTTCTTCTACACGACGGACCAGAATCCGGTCATGCAGCGGGGTAAATTTAGTTGCCATAGTTGCGTACTCCTTTCAAGAGTGGTTAATGGGATAGGTCGAAATTCGAAATTTTGGATTGCCCCGAAAAACGGGCTGTTAGCACTTGATTGCTTCGAGTGCTAATTATAGGAATGTGAGTGATGGATTGTCAATTGCCGGGTGAATTATTTATATAAGTTACTTATAATCAATAAGATAGATATTCGTTCCTCGAAATGGAAACGATAGATTTTGGGGCGAATCGGCCCCCGCTAACGGGCTGCGGCGGCGAGCGGCTTGATGGCCTTGAGTTCCTTGGCGTACTTCTCCTCAACCTGACGCACGGCAAAGGCATCCTGCAAGCTAAGCCAGAACTGCTTCGGAGGTACCGAAAAACTTGGCGAGGCGAGCGGCCATCTCGGGAGTAATTCCACGCTTCTCGCGAACCATGTCGTTCACGGTCGGAGGGGAGACGCGCGGCTCCACTGACAGCTTATAAGCGGAGATGCCCATAGGTTCGAGAAACTCCTCGCGAAGGATCTCTCCTGGGTGCACTGCCCATCCTGCGGCACCGTCGCTCTTGATACTCACAATTGCTCTCCTGCATCGGTCCTAAGACTGTGTATCATGCGCAGAAATGTAGTAGTAATCCGTGTTGAGTGTAACCGCCGGGGCTGAACTGTTGGCACTTATAACCACTTATAAGCACTTACGAGACCGGCATTTCTGACGTATACTTTCTCGCTCGACGTAGCTGAAAGCAGCTGAAATATGTTGGCAATCGTTTTCTTATTGCGAACTTTGAGGACGGGATCGTTGACAGCAAACGAAGCGAGCTTATTTATGACGACCAGCAGAGTAACTCGCGGACGCGTTTCTCACAGCGCCAGCTTTTCTAATACGGCAGCCGTTTTGAAAACCTTTTACCGGTTGTCAATGATCGTGCTGATGATATCGATGTCGACATCGATATCTCTGGCTCAAACGGGGAACTTAGTAACTGCTCCGATCGATACCGGCGACCGCGTCGTGTTTCAGGGGCAGCGAGCGGCGTGGGCACGGCCGCAGAATAGTTCAGGCGCAGTTCCGGCGGACATCCGGCTGGAGCATTTGACCTTGATTCTCATGCGATCGCCGCAGCAACAGAAAGCGTTTGAGCAGTTCTTGCAACAACTGCAGGATCCAGCATCGCGAAACTATCATCATTTTCTGAATCCAGTGCAGGTGGGCCGAAGGTTTGGCGTTTCCGATCAGGACATCGCCGCCGTTTCCGCGTGGCTGCGCGGCCAGGGGTTGAGCGTGGATTCCGTCTCCAACAGTCGCGTGATGATTGTCTTCAGCGGAGATGCAGCTTTGGTAGGCGCCGCATTCGCGACGGAGCTGCGCTACTACGTGGTTAATGGTGAGCGGCGCACGGCGACGGCTTCCGATCCCACGATTCCTGCAGCGCTGGCGGGCGTGATTCAGTCGGTCAGCGGCCTAAGCACGGTTCATGATCGTTCGTATCACGGCGCGGGACAGGCGCAGGTCCCAGTGCGGGCAGGATCGGATGTGCCGGCGCTTTCAACATGCAATGACGGAAGCTGCGAATATTACATTAGTCCTGACGAGTCCTGACGATTTCTCGGTCATCTACGATGTGAATAACTCCTACCTCGGCTTGGACCAGACGATCGCTATTATCGGGCGATCGCGAGTTTACGAACCCGACCTGCAAAACTTTGAGTCGCTAACCGGAATCACGTTCGGAACTCCAACGGTCATTGTGCCTCCAAACGGTCAAGATCCGGGACAGCCTGCTGGGCCGGGCGGTGAAGCGTCGGGCGACCAGTTGGAGGCGACGCTCGACGTGATGCGCGCGGGCAGCGTGGCACAGGGCGCAAGCATTGATCTGGTGATCAGCGCGGACAATGATGACGCTGGAATCAACGGTATCCGCGTCGCGGCCTCGTATGTGGTCGACAGCAATCCTGTCATTGCGCAGGTCATGAACGTAAGCTTCGGAGCTTGCGAAGCCGATCGGAATGCGTCGGACGTGCAGTTCTGGGATACGGTTTTCAGCCAAGGCGCGGCGGGTTGCGATACTTATTTCGAGACTCCGCCGCGAACTCAGATTGCCAGCCCCAATTACATTTGTGCTTCGAGTTACTCCACTTGCGTTGGTGGAACGGAGTTTGCGGATGCATCTGATCCGAGCCAGTATTGGAGCTCCACGAATAACGGCTATCTCGAGTCGGCGTTGGGCTATATACCGGAGGGTGGATGGAACGAGCCGTTGAATGGTCAAGGAGACACGCAAGCGGCATCGTCGGGCGGCGGCGTCAGCATGTACATTGCAACGCCATCGTGGCAAACCGGAACGGGAGTGCCGGGGACCGAGGGACGCTACACTCCGGATATAGCATTTAGCGCTTCCGGGCATGATGGCTATTTCGGATGCCTAGCGGCGTCGGGCGGCACGCATCCCGGCAACTGCGTGGTCACGGATGGCGAGTTTTATTTTGAGTACTTCTATGGAACGTCCGCGGCCGCGCCCGATATGGCTGGAATCACGGCGCTGCTCAATCAGAAGCTGGGTGGACCGCAGGGAGAACTTAATCAGCGCCTCTACCAACTCGCGGCTAATCCCACGAATGCTGTTTTTCACGATGTCACCGTGGCCACGAGTGGGGTCAGCGGATGTGTGGTCACGACGCCCAGCATGTGCAACAACAGTACTCCGTCACCGCCGGGGTTGACGGGGGGGCTCTCCGGGTATCTGGTGACGGCGGGCTACGATGAAGTTACAGGGCTCGGTTCGATCGACGTGGAAAATTTTCTGAACCACTATTTTGCCGGCTCGGCGACGACTACGACGCTTAGCTCTAATTTGAATCCGGCAATTGAAGGGGTCGCGGTGACCTTCACGGCCACGGTTACGACTGCGGGTACAGACCCGCCGACGGGCACACTGAGTTTGAGCGACGGGAACCTCTCGATTGCGCGCACGACAATCAATTCGCAGCCGGTGACGCTTAACATCTCCACGCTGCCGGTGGGCATAAATTCGCTTACCGCGGTCTATAGCGGTGACGCGAACAACGCCCCGAGCACGTCGGCCGTCCTGAGTGAGACCATTACTGCGCCGGACTTCACGCTGACGAATACCGGCAGCACAACCGCGACCGTACTGGCGGGGGCGACGGCCACGGGCTATTCGTTTACGGTGGCGCCGGTCGCGCCGGCTACAGTCTTCGGCTCGACGGTCACATTCTCTTGCTCGGGACTGGATGAGACTACCAGTTGTGTCTTCAACCCGTCACAAGTCTCTTTTGGGGTGCAGGGATCGCCGCCAACCGTTGTGACGCTGAGCCTTACGACCTCGGGGCCGAATGGCGGCGGCGATGGCGGCAATAAAGTGCAGCGCAATAGACGGGCGGACAACCGGCCTCCGTGGTTGCCATTTACGTTGCCGATCGCGAGCGTTGTGGTGGTTGGTCTGATGGGGAGGAAACGATCGAAGGTCTGGGCCATCTCGGGGCTGTGCCCGACGCTGGCTTTGCTTGGCTTCTTCATTGCTTGTGGCAGCAGTGGCAGCGGCAGCCATCCGGTGGGCGTGGCGGTTACGCCTAGCGCGGCGAGCCTGTGGCCAAACGATGCTGGTGACGGATGGCCCTCATCGACGCAAGCTTTCACCGCGACGGTGAGCAACGCATCGCAAACGGCGGTCAATTGGACCATCTTGCCGAGCACGGCGGGAACGATTTCGTCTACGGGTGACGGGACAGCGATATACACGGCTCCGACGGTGGCGACTGGTCTGCCGTCTTCCGTCACGGTTACTGCGACATCGCAAGCGGATTTTACGAAGACGGCGAACAGCACCATCACGCTAAAAGCGACGACTTTGCCCGGTCAACGTAGCTTTACGGTGACGGTGACGGAGTCGACTACGACTCACACTCTGCCGCTTACGCTCACGGTAAACTAGGAACGGCTCTAAATGGTTGGACGTTGGCGCTGACCAGCCGGGAAACCATTACGCGCCTGCTGTCGGAATTCCGACGCAACGATCTGGCGGAATTGAAGGGATCGATGTTGATTATCCATAATCGTCCGGCACTGCGGCATATGGTCGGAGCGTAGCTCTGGATTTTCTTTGCGAATTAGCCGGCTGAAATAATTTGCGCATTGTTTTTTTGCCGGCCGCAGCGAAACCGATTGCTGAAGCGAACCGCACTTCGCGGGATCAAGTTAAGGCGAATCATTTTGAGAAGGCTTTATTTTCGCGGTTATTTCCGCATTATATTTAGCGAGGACAAGATTATTCACTTGACATAGTTTAGAAACGCGCTACTATGCCACTGTCGGCGTAGGGCACCGTGCTTCCCCAGCCTCGCCGTATTCCCCGCAAGACTCAACTACTCGAAGTCAGGAACCAAAACTTCCCAGGGGGAGATCCCTCTCGGCGAGCAGCCGCACCGGCAGCTTTGGGATGCGGTCGTTCTAAACGGGATTTCTTTCTGGCTCACATCATCCCTCTCAGGGGAAGGAGAACAATATATGCAGAACCAGAATTGGCAATCGTGCAACCGAGTAATCGCTGTGGCGACAGTTGCATTGTTGGTCGTGAGCTTTACAAGTTTGGCGGTAGCGCAGCGGGTAAGCGGAGAAGAGAGGAGCGCGATTTTCGCTTCGGCACCCAGAATACAGACCAGTGTTAAGGGGGTCACCGCTTTTGCAGGTGCGCCGAAGGACTTTGATCCATTTACGGCAACCAACCGTGAGCTACTCAGCTACGGCTTGCCGCAGGCTCCGGACAAGACGGTGGATGCGAAAGCCTATGAGCAGTGGACAAAAGCGATGTTGGCGTTGCAGGCATGCAATCAACGCAGCCAAACACAGGGCCGGACGACTTCCCCGGCCGGGGCAACTCAAGCGTGCCGCGGCACCGATGTCGCAGCGCAACCATACTCCAGCGTGAATGCGAGATCGGCCGGAACCCCGGAGAAATCGAACATCGACGGCACCTCGTCGATTACCTTCACCAACTGGAGCGGGATAGCGAATACCAACAAGCTCAAGGCATGGAACGCCAAGACCTCGTTCGATGAAGTAGTGTCGATCTGGAATGTACCGGTTTCCGATCATCCCTTTGGCAACGTTCCCTGCGCCGACGGCCCGTGGTATGAGGTGACCTGGAACGGCATCGACGGCTTCTCCAACGGCGACGTAGTGCAGGGCGGAAGCTACGACTATTGGGATGGCGGCGGATGTTCCGGGAGCGTTAACTACTACGGCTGGGTGGAATGGTATCCGAGCTATCCGATCCTGGTCATCTACTGCGGCAACAGCCCTTGCCCCGTGAGCCCTGGCGATGACTTCTATGTCGTCACGTTTGGCACGAAGGGAACGGCGGAGCAATCTGTGTTTGTCGAAGACATCTCGCAACAGTGGTCGGGAACGTTTGGACTAACCTACCAAACCGGGCCGGGCGTGGTGGGAAGCAGCGCAGAGTATATTGTGGAACGCCCTTGCTGCAATGGCAGTGGCGATCCGCTTCCGCTGAACAACTACGTCTATGAATCTTTCGACTACAGCTTCGCCTATGACGCGGCCGGAACGCTGTTCTATCCGGGCAACACTTCGGCGAACACCTACATCATCACGATGTGTGACGATGCGTGCGACCAGGACATTTCGACTCCCTTCATGTATGGTACGGCCGGAAACCAGGGCCGCTATAGCATCTTCATGGAGGATGAGAACTGCGCATATTCCGGAGCTTGCACGCCGTAAGCGCAAAACTGTTGTTTGATTCTTCCGCGCTCCAGACCTGCCGGTATGCGGTGCCATACTGGCAGGTCTTTTTTTATTCGTGGGCCGGAACAGTTTGCCGATAACTCGATTTGCGCTGCTCGGCCCCTACAGAGGCGTTTCAGTCAAAGGACTCGTGGCACCGCTAAAGCGATGCCCTGATACGCGAACCCTTTGGGCATAATCCTGATACGAAACCCTTGGGCATGATTCTGTTTGAGTTCATGCCAGTCCGATATAATCCACAACTCAGATGGCACTCGCCTCGGGAACCAAACTCGGTCCTTACGACCTCCAGTCGTTGCTCGGCGCTGGAGGAATGGGCGAAGTGTATCGTGCGCGCGATGCGCGGCTGAATCGCATCGTGGCCATCAAGGTTCTGCCGGCGATGTTCTCGGCGGATACAGGGCGCTTGCAGCGATTCATGCAGGAAGCGCGCTCGGCGGCGGCGCTGAATCATCCCAACATTCTTTCGATTTTCGATATCGGCGAAGATCGCGGCGCGCCTTACATCGTTTCCGAATTACTGGAGGGGCAAACGCTGCGCGAGCGCATACGGAGCGGGTCGCTTTCCAGCCGCAAGGCGGTCGACTACGCGCTGCAGGTAGCGCGCGGGCTGGCGGCGGCGCATGAGAAGGGAATCGTCCATCGCGACCTGAAGCCGGAAAATCTTTTTATCACCAACGACGAGCGGGTGAAGATTCTCGACTTTGGCCTGGCGAAGCTGACGCGGCCCGAGACCGACGCTGGCGAGGACGCGCCGACGGTGCAGGTCAATACCGAACCCGGCCAGATTATGGGGACGGTTGGCTACATGTCGCCGGAGCAGGTGCGGGGCAAGCCGGCGGATCATCGATCTGACATTTTTGCGTTTGGATCGATTCTTTACGAGATGCTATCCGGGCAGCCAGCATTTCGCGGAGAGAGTGCCGCCGACACGATGAGCGCGATTTTGAAAGAAGAGCCGGCCGAACTTTCGGAAACCGCGCGCAACGTTCCTCCTGCGTTGGAGCGGACGGTGTTGCATTGCCTGGAGAAGAATCCGGCGCAGCGTTTTCAGTCGGCGGGAGATCTGGCGTTCAATCTGGAGGCGCTGACGGATGTTTCCGGTCTTGGATCGGTGACGGGTAAGACTGGTGTGCAGTCGGCGATTGCGTCGTTGGGAGTTGCAGAGCCGGCGGTAGTTACTCCTTCGCAGAAAAAGGAGCCATCGTCGCGTGGCAAAGTGCGGGAGGTGGCAAGTGCGCTCGTGCTGGCGGGTTTGATGCTTGCCGTGGGCTGGTGGTGGGGCCGAGGCAGCGCGCGGCCGCCTCTGCTGGAGTACCAACCGATCACCCTTGGCCTAGGTCCGGTCGGCAACGCGCGCTTTACGCCGGACGGCAGTATTGTCTATAGCGCGTCGTGGGACGGCGGTGAAAGCCAGTTGTATATCCGCAGCGCGAGTGAGCAGGGCACGCGCGAGCTCGGCGTGAAGGGGGCGGAGTTGCTCTCGATCTCAAAGAGTGGAGAGCTCGCGGTGCGGCTTAAATCCGTAAATCTCGTGGGATTCGAAGAGGTCGGAACGCTGGCGCGGATTCCGGTGACTGAAGCACCACGAGAGGTGTTGGACAACGTTGAGGACGCGGACTGGGGACCGGATGGTGAGAGTATGGCGGTGGTCCGTTACCTGCCTGAGAATCAGCATTGGCGCCTGGAATATCCGATTGGGAAGGTGCTCGTCGATGGTGCTAACTGGATCAGCCATCCGAAGATATCTCCGGACGGGAAATGGATAGCGTTCGCCGATCATCAAAACGCGGTCGGCGATGATGAGGGAGCGGTCGCTGTAATCGGGTCGGACGGCAGCAGTAATAGCAATAAGGAGAGGATACTAACCTCGGTGTGGACCTCGCTGGAGGGAATTCTATGGTCTCCTACGGGTGATGAAATCTGGTTTACCTCTACCGGCACGGGAAGCGCGGCAGACCCGCGCGCGGTTACGCTGTCGGGCAAAGTGCGAACGATCGCGAGTGTGCCTGGAGGCATGTGGCTGGAGGATCTGCGCAACGGCGTGGCGCTGATGGTGACTCATCGGCGGCGCATCGGGATTCGTGGAGTGCCACCTGGCGGGAAAGAGGAGCGCGAACTGGGATGGCTCGACTGGTCGATTCTGGGTGATCTGAGTCGAGACGGGCGCAAGATATTGTTCGAGGAGGCGGGCGAAGGGGGCGGACCGAATTACACGGTGTTCGTCCGCGACAGCGATGGATCTCCGCCAGTGCGAATTGGAGAAGGAGTGGGGTTGGCCATTTCTCCCGATGGCAAGTGGGTGGTTGCGCAACCGGCGAAGGGCGGGCCGCTCCGATTGGTGCCGACGGGTGCCGGCGAGGCGCGACAGTTGACGCACGACAACGTGAGCTACCACAAAGTGCGATGGCTGGCGGGCGGCAAGGAATTGCTGGCGAGCGGAGTCGAGACGGGACACGGAGTGCGCGATTACTTGATTGCGGTGAGCAGCGGCGATTCCCGGCCGATTACTCCGGAGGAAGTGGTGGGCGTGGAGCCATCGCCAGACGGGCGGAGTACGGTCGTGATGGGCCCGGATGGGAAATGGGGGATATGGCAAATCGAGCCATCCAATGCAGGCGAGGGCAACGCACTACGGTTAATTCCGGGTCTGGACTCGAACTACCATGTGAAATGGTCGCCGGACGGGGCCTCGCTTCTGGCGATCCCTGCCCGGCAGAGCGGTAAGACTGGGAGCGTTTATCGGGTGAACCCGGTTACGGGAAAGATGGAGCTAGTAAGAACTATTGGCGCGGACTTGGCTGCGGGTGCTGTGAGCATAGGCGCTTCCTATATGTTGGGCGATGGCGGAGCGTATGCCTATCCCTACATGCAGACGCTGTCGCAGGTATACGTGGTTCGGGGGATGAAGTAAGTATGACCAAACCTATGTGGTTTCTCTCATTGATCCTGAGCTTGGCGGCTGTCGTTATCCCCACGCTTGCACAAAATGACGAGGAGGGTCCGACCAACGAGAAAGCTCAGAGAACCTTTAAGCAAGCTCAGGACTATGTACATCAACACCTGACGGGGGCGGCGCTCGAGAGCTTCAAGAAAGCGGATAAACAAGACGATGGGCATTGCGTGGCATGCCAGAAAAAGATGATCAAGTATGGGATCGAGTTGGGGGAATGGAAGACAGCGGAAACTGCCGCAGAGCAGAGAGTGACAGCGGCTCAGGGCGCTAAAGATCTGGCGCTCGCACACTATCAGCTAGGGACGGTACTAACTGATGAGGCGCTCAGTAAACGCAAGGATGAAGTATTTGCTCGCGCCCACGAGGAAATGACGAAGGCGCTTCTGTCAGCGCCAAATTTCCCGGAGGCGATTTTTGTCGATGGGCAGATCCTGGCGCACTTGAAACAAGACGATGCGGCGAAGAAACAGTTTGAACATTATGTAAAAATGACGCCAGCAGACGATCCAGTACGGCAGCGCGCGCTGCGCTACATCAGCGACCCCGAACTGGCCCGGGCGAGAATGGCGCCGGCGTTTACCATAACCACGACAGATGGACAGCATGTGGCGTTGGACGAACTAAAGGGAAGAGTAGTGCTCATCGACTTTTGGGCGACTTGGTGCGAGCCTTGCAGGGAGGCGCTGCCGCACGTGAAGGAGATCGCGAAAAAGTTTGAGGGCCAGCCCTTGGTGATACTGAGCGTGAGCCTCGATGAGGATGAACAGAAGTGGACGGATTTTGTGGCGAAGAATGGAATGACCTGGTCGCAATATCGTGACGGCAAATTTACCGGGCCAATTGCAACCTTGTTTAGCGTGCGTGCGATTCCGCAGACTTTTACCATTGACTCGGACGGAGTGTTGCAGGATCAACACATTGGGGATGCATCGATCGAAGGTAAGCTAAAAAAACTAGTAGGCCGGGCACGGGAGACTCAGGCTTCAGTGTCGAAGCAATAAGTGAATCTTCGGCGCCGATGTATCCAAGCACAATGACCGTGCAATGCCCGCATAGGCCTGATGGTTTGTTTATTCGACTCGCTCTAGAATGGATGTTATGAGGAAGAGTTTTTCGATTGCTGGCGTGGTCATAAGTGTGATCATCGTCCTAGGAATTGCTGTCGTCATGCGGGCTGTGGCTCAAGATGATTATGAAGGGCCGATGTCGGACCTGCGTTTCGTGGTGCTAAAAGATTACAACGGCAAGCCGGTGAGGAACGCGGCGGTGGTGCTGCATCCGGTGAAAAAGAATGGGAAGCAGGAATTGGGCGGACTGGAGTTGAAGACGGATAACGACGGGAAGACGAATATTGATGGGATTCCCTATGGTTCGCTGCGAGTGCAGGTGCTGGCGCCGGGCTTTCAGACATATGGGGAAGATTACGAGATCAACAAACCAGAAACGGAGATTACGGTGAAGTTGAAGCGTCCGAAGGGACAGTACACGACCGGGAACGGAGACACTAAGAAGGCCGATGACACCAAAGCGCCGGAGCAGAAGCCGCAGTGATGGTGGTCGAGTACCCCTTCCGGGGCTGGATGAGATAACCATGAAAAGAAAGCTTTCAAATATCGCGACAGCGGCGCTGGTGCTGGCGCTCGGCGCGCTCGGGTTAACGTCGAGACAGTTGGCGTGGGGCCAGGACGATGAGGGTCCGATGTCGAGTTTGCAGTTTGTGGTGGTACGCGACACGGACGGCAAGCCGGTGCGGAACGCGCAGGTAGTGCTGCATCCGGTGCAACGCAAGGGCAAGCAGGCGCAGGGAGAGATGGATTTGAAAACGGATGCCGACGGCAAGACGAACGTTGATGGGATTCCGTATGGTCCGCTGCGGGTGCAGGTGATGGCGCCGCATTTTCAGACGTTCGGAGAAGACTACGAGATCAACAAGCCGCAGATGCAAATCACGGTGAAGATGAAGCACCCGGGCGATCAATATTCGACCTACGAGAATCATGGGGACGACAAGAAGCCGCAGTAAGTTCGCCGGAGTTTAAAACAAGTTTGGAGAAGGAACAAACGGGCGGCCCGATGGTCTCTGTCGAGGTGACAGGGGCCGCCGAGTGGCCTACAATCTTTTGCCATGGCATTACAGGAACTAACCGTCGAGCGCTATGAAGGCGTGGCGCAGGATCAGCGGATTCTGTTGCTGCGCGGTCCGATCACGGTGGAAACCGCTCCGCAGTTCGACCGGGCAGTGCATCACGAGGAGGCGGACACGATGATTCTCGACCTGTCGGATGTTCCCTACATCGATTCGGTGGGATTGGGGTCGCTGGTGGCGGCGTACGTTTCGCATCAGAAAAAAGGACGTTGTCTGGTGCTGACCGGAGTGAAGCCACGCGTGCGCAGAATTATGGAAATCACCAAGGTGTCGGAATTTTTCGTGACTTTTGGCACGACTTGGGAAGCGGTGGAAGCGCTCGCCAACACCGGCACGGCGTGAATCGAAATCAGCGGCGCGCCATCTAAACGGCATTGCTTGCATGCTCGCGCGCTGACATCATGAATCTTCTTTACCAATATTCCAAACAATACTGGAAGCTATTTTTGGCGGCGCTTTTGCTGGCCACAACCAACCAGGTATTTTCGCTGCTTGACCCGTTGATTTTTCGCCATGTGATTGACAGCTATGCCACGAAATATCACCAGTACACGCAGGCGCAGTTTATTCGCGGCGCCGGACTATTGGTGCTGGCGGCGATGGGTGTGGCATTTATTTCGCGCGTGGCCAAGAATTTTCAGGATTATTTCGTGAATGTGATTGTGCAGCGGCTGGGCGCGAAAATGTATTCCGATGGAATCCAGCATTCGCTCGATTTGCCCTATCAGGTTTTTGAAGATCAACGTAGCGGCGAGACGCTGGGCAAATTGCAAAAAGCGCGGAGCGACGTGGAGCGCTTTATCACGTCCGCGATTAATGTTCTCTTCATTTCGCTGATCGGCATAATTTTCGTAATGATTTATGCGTTTCGCGTGCATTGGTCAATCGCTCCGGCATTTTTGCTAACTGTGCCGCTGCTGGGAGTGATCAGTTCGGTGCTCAGCAAGCGGATCAAGAAGATGCAGAAGACGATTGTCGCCGAAACGACCGCGCTGGCGGGTTCGACGACGGAGTCGCTGCGCAATATCGAGTTGGTGAAGAGCCTGGGGCTGGCGAATCAGGAAGTGGGGCGGCTGAACGGGATCACCGACAAGATTCTGAAACTTGAGCTGAAGAAGGTGAAATACCTGCGCAGCTTGAGTTTTGTGCAGGGAACGGCGGTCAACGCGCTGCGCTCCAGCATTTTATTTTTGATGCTCTATCTGATCTTTCGGCAGGAGATTACGATTGGGCAATTTTTCTCTTTGTGGATTTATTCCTTCTTTATTTTCGGGCCGCTGCAGGAGTTAGGCAACGTTATCAATATTTATCGCGAGACGGAAGTTTCGCTGCAGAATTTTCAGCAGATTCTCGATACTCCGCGCGATCCGAAGCCGGTTAATCCTGAGCCAGTCGATGAGCTGATGACTTTGCAGTTTGACCGCGTCAGCTTTCAACATCACAGTTCTACCGCTCTGGCATTGGATGAGATCGCCTTTAGCGCGGCGCGCGGCGACACGATTGCGTTTGTCGGACCGTCGGGGGCGGGGAAGTCGACGCTGGTGAAATTGCTGGTTGGTTTATACGCGCCGAAGTCGGGGGAGATTCTTTACAACGGGATTCCGTCGCGGCGCGTGGATCTCGATCTGCTGCGCGAGAAGATTGGATTTGTTACGCAGGATACGCAATTGTTTTCAGGCTCGATACGCGAGAATCTGCTGTTTGTGAATCCGGAGGCGACGGACGCGGAATGCATGCAGGTTTTGCAGCAAGCGGCGGCGCATAGTTTGCTTTCACGCGCCGATCGTGGCCTGGATACTCTGATCGGCGAAGGCGGGGTGAAGGTCTCAGGAGGCGAGAAGCAGCGGCTGTCGATTGCGCGGGCATTGTTGCGGCATCCCCAGTTGCTGGTGTTCGACGAGGCGACATCCTCGCTCGATTCGCTGACGGAAGAAGAGATTAGCCGGACGATTCGCGATGTGGCGACGAATCAGGAAGCGATTACGATTCTGATTGCGCATCGCTTGTCGACCGTTATGCATGCTGATCGGATCTATGTGCTGGAGCGGGGGCGCATCGTCGAATTTGGAAGGCACTCGGAGCTGCTCGACCAGAAGGGGCTGTACTACGCCATGTGGCGGCAGCAGGTGGGCGAGCGCGAAGCGGTGGGCCAGAGCAAGTAATGTTCTTGGGGATGGAGTTGTCCGAGTCTCAGCCGGAGATGGCGTCAATTGCTTGCACGACATCGGAAGGCAGCTCGAGGTTGCGGCTCGCTAAATCCTGCTTCATGTGCTCGGCATTTGATGTGCCGGTTAGCGGGAGAATTCCGATGGCGCGGGCAAAACTGAAAATGACTTGAGCCGGCGTGGCTCCCGCGCTCGTGGCCAGACTCGTGATCAGAGGATGGTGGACCACCTCCTGATTTGCGGTGAGAAGCGAAAATCCCTGATAGACGATGTTGCGTTCGCGGCAGAACTGCCGCACCTCGCGGTCCCAGCCTAGACGCGCGTAGCAGCGATTTTGTACGTATGCGGGGAGTTCGGCACCGCTCGCCGCCAGTTGTTCGAGGTGGTCTAGAGAAACGTTACTTACTCCGAGGAAAAGAGTGCGTCCGGCATCGCGCTCGCGGCGCATCGCCGCCCACACTTCAGCATCGGCGTCTGTCCAGTCATAGTTAGAAGCGGGGCCGTGGAGCACGCAGCTGTCGACGTGGTCGGTTCCGAGATGCACGAGAGAACTGGCCACTGACTGCTCGACCTGCTCGGAAAGACTAGTGGCGGGGTCGTAGGGTAGGCGGTGATCCTGCCCGCGCTGATAGGTAAATTTGGTTTGCAGAAAAAGATCGTCGCGCGTCACTATTCCTGCGCGATATGCGGCGGCTAAACCTCGGCCGACTCCTTCTTCGAAATAATGACGGCGCTGGTTGGCCGTGTCGATGGCGCGGAAACCCGCGCGCAGCGCGAGCTCGACGAGGGCCGGTGTGCGGTCTTCTTTCCACGCGGTGCCATAGAGAAACGAGAGTTCGGTCATGTTTAAGGTCACGTAATTGTCTGCAGCCTGGCGGCCCACTCATTCGCACAGGGCACAAAGCAATGGGCACCCTCTTTTTTCCGCTGTCGATTATTCATGTGACGACGGGAATGTTGCTCATGCCTTTACTGCCGAAGACGCGGCGGTATCGCTCGATCTCGGAGGGCGTGCCCAGGGCTTTGGCGTAGTTATCGGAGAGTTTAACGGCGGCCTTGCCATCGACGGTCGAAACTTTGCAGATCAGACTGACAGGATCGAAATCGCTGCCGTCGGCGGGATCGCATCCGCGGAAATCATTGGTTAGCAAGGTTCCCCAACCGGCGCTGAAGCGAATGCGACGTCCGGCGGTCCATTTCTTCGCGTCACGAAAATCAGCGGCGCTGCGGAAGTCGTTGGCGGTGACCCCGCTCGCGAGCGTCCCGCCAAAATAGGCGTGAAGGCCGAGGATTTCGTCGACGTCGAGTGAGTCGGAAACGATAAGGCGCTTGTCATGTGGATTCCGGCCGTGCGCATTCAGCCATGCGATATATTCGTCTCCGCCGTTAAACGGATCTTTGCTGTCGATGCGCTGACCGGTCCAATCTGCCGCCCATTCGGGAGCGTTTTCTAGAAACTGGGTGGTGCCGAAAGTGTCGGGCAGCATGATGCGGAGAGCGCCGTCGTATGTGCTCTGCCATAACTCGAGGACTTTATATTGCGAGGCTTTGAGCGCGTCGTCATCGGGCGCGAGCGCGGCGACGACCATCGGAATTTCATGGGCGTTAGTGCCGATGGCTTCGAGATCGTGTTTGTGCGCGAGGAAGGTATTGGAGGTGCCGGTGAACGCAGCGCCGAGACTTTGAGCCATCGCGTTGACGACGTACTCTTGCCAGAGGAAGCTGTGGCGGCGGCGGGTGCCGAAGTCGGCGACGGCTAATCCGGGCACGCCGCGGAGGCGTTCAATTTTTCCCCAGAGCTTTGTCTTCGCTCGGGCGTAAAGAATGTCAAGGCCGAACTCGCTCAGCTTCTTCAGGCCGGCGCGGGTTTTGAGCTCATCGAGAATGGAGAGTACATACAGCTCCCACATCGTTGTTTCGGTCCACAGGCCGTCGAAGGTGAGAACGAACTGTCCGTCTGCAACCGATAATTCATAGTCGGACAATCGAAAATCGCGCTCCATCCATTCCAGAAAAGCGGGTTCGAAAATTCCGCGACGTCCGTAGAATGTGTTGCCCGCGAGCCAGACCAACTCCGATCGGCGAAACCCGAGCTTGCGAACATGCTCCATCTGGTGGATGAGTTCTTCGCGTGGAAACATCTCGGCGAGGCGCGCGGAAGCGGTGCGATTGACGAGCGAGAACGAGACTTGAGTTTTTGGATAATGCTTCCAGATAAACTGGAGCATCAGGAGTTTGTAGAAATCGGTGTCGAGCAGCGAACGGGTGACCGGGTCGAGTTCCCAGTTGTGGTTGTGCGCCCGCTCGGCGAAGTTGACGATCATGTTTGCTCAGCTTGCTTGGTCGGGCACGCGTCCCGCGCCGTTGCTTAGTTCTTGCCTGCTCCTTAAGAGTACTATCCTCCGTGACCGCTCCGAGAAAAGCAACCGCATGAACTAATGAGGCTCGCAGCGTCTTATTGGGGCTGACTTTTGGAAGCCAGACACGATACTATCGGTATTCCTGCATGAGATTGCTTCGACCCTTCAGAGCTGCGTCCCGTAGTTACGCGTCGTTATTTCTTGCGATCGGGCAGGTGCCGGGCTGGGCGCAATTTCCTGGCCGGGCGCTGCACCCCTTGGCGGCCGCGGTTTTGCCCTCGATGTTCCTTTTGCGATCGACACGCGAGGAAATCTACAACATTCTGTGGGGGCTGGTGTTTGGTTTTGCCACGCTCAATATTTTGAGCCTGGGCGCGCGGCAGTTCGAAGAGAAAAAATCCGGTTTGAGTTTTGGTGAGATTCTGGCAGTGCTGGTGGTGTTGGTGTCGATCGTCCTGCTCGGGTGGGAGATGCTGTATGTCTTCCACATTTTGCCCATTCATCTGACGGCGCGGTGAGGCGGATTGCGGTATCATCGCGGTGTGGCGAAGCGCGAAGCCAAATTTAGCGAGTCTAGTTTTGACGTGACCTGCCCTTGCTGCGGCGCGGTGATGAAGATCGATCCGGCGACGCGCGGCATCATCGCGCATACGGCTCCGGTCAAGCCAAAAACCTTCAACGATATGGAAGAAGCGGCCCGCGCTATGAAAGAGCAGGACAGCCGGCGCGATTCCATCTTTCGGCAATCGATGGAAGCGCAGAAGCATGCCTCGGAGTTGCTGGAGAAAAAGTTCCAGGAGGCGGTGAAGAAGGCCAAGGAAACGCCGGATACGGGGCGGCCGATCCGGGATTTCGATTTGGATTAGGACTTACCGCAGCCTTACCGCCGAGATGCCGAGTGCGCCGAGAAATGCAAAAGAATAAATAAATGACCCGACCTCTTCTCCTGGGGCATCGTGGAGCACGGGCCTCTCGCAATATTCCTGAAAATAGTTTGGCTTCGTTTGAACTCTCCTTGCAGCATGGCTGCGACGGGTTTGAGTTCGATGTGCGGCTTTCCGCCGACGGGCAGGCTGTCATCTGCCACGATGCGAGGTTTGGCGGAATTTCGATTGCGACCGCGACCGCTGAGAGTTTGGCGCTGCCTATGCTCGAAGACGTGTTGCGGCAATTTGCGGGACGCGCGTTTCTCGATGTTGAGTTGAAGGTTGTGGGACTGGAGCAGCAGACGGTTGCGGCGCTTCGCCAGCTTCCGCCGCAAAAGGGATATGTGGTTTCGTCGTTCCTTCCCGAGGTGCTGGGCACTGTTCGCGCGCTTGGTCCGGAGATCCCGTTGGGATTGCTTTGTGACAGTCGCGATCAGCTTCGTGGTTGGCGCGAAACGTTGGCGCAGTGGGTTATTCCACATTTCAAGCTGGCAGATGAAGAGTTGATTTCAAGTGTGCATGCGGCGGGAAAGAGGATCATGGTTTGGACGGTGAATCACGCTGGCCGCATGCGGGAATTTGCAGAGTGGAGCGTGGATGCGATTATTTCGGATGATACGGAAATGATGGCGCGCTCGCTGCGGTAGCAACCAACAAATTGGCGCTAACGAAGTGCGCTGCCGAGCTTCGCTCGCCTCCGACCCTGCGACTTCGCTCAGGGCAGGCTCGCGAGGGCGGTCGTCCCTACGTGCGGATGGAGGGCTTTGGTGAGCCGTCCCTACGTCTGTTTCGTTGCTCTTGGAATCCTGCTCATTTACATTGAAGAGAATGCCTACCACTGGCGAACGATTCGAGCGCGCGGTTCAGATCATGGCTCGGTTGCGGGCTCCGGGCGGATGCCCATGGGATCGCGAACAGACTTTCGACACCATCAAACCTTACACGCTGGAAGAGGCGTACGAGGTTCTCGAAGCGATCGACAATCGCGACTGGCCGGAACTAACGGGTGAATTGGGCGATTTGTTGTTGCAGGTGCTTTTCTATTCGCAGATGGCGAGCGAGGAGGGGCGCTTCTCGGTGGATGATGTGCTCGACCGGCTGGCTACGAAATTGGTTGACCGGCATCCGCATGTTTTTGGCGACGTGAGGGCGGACACTCCGGCCGAAGTGTTGCGCAACTGGGAGGCGTTGAAGGCGGAAGAAAAAAAGAAACGGTTGGGCGAGGATGATGACGCACACGCTAATGAGGTGCAGTCGGTGCTGGCCGGCGTGTCGTCGAAAATGCCTGCTTTGATGGAGGCTTACAAGCTGAGTTCGCGCGCGGCGCGGGTGGGATTCGACTGGCCGGAGATCGCGGGACTCTTCGCAAAGCTCGAAGAAGAGACTGTAGAACTGAAGGAAGCGTTGCAGCATGTGCCGTCGGTTGCGGGCAACGGAGCGCCAGGGGGAAAGGAAATCGCGGGGTCAGGGAAGCCGGAGATTCCCGACGAACTGCGCGAGCGGCTTGAAGATGAAGTGGGAGATATGTTTTTTGTGCTGGTGAATATTGCGCGTTTTCTGGCGCTGGATCCGGAATCGGCTTTGCGCAAAACGAACCGCAAATTCAAGCGGCGCTTTCAGTGGATGGAGGAGCAGTTGCACGCCGGCGGGCGAGCGCCGCAGCAGGCATCGATGGACGAATTGGAAGCACTGTGGCAAGAAGCGAAGCAACAGGAAAAATCGGCGTGATGGAAGCAGCCATCGGCCAGGTTACGATTCGGAAATGCGAAACGCTGGAGGAGATGCAGGCATGCTTCGCGCTGCAGAAAGAAGTTTGGAAATTTTCGGATGCGGAGCTGGTTCCGGTGCGGTTGTTTGTTGTAGCGAATAAAATTGGCGGGCAGGTGATTGGGGCGTTCGTTACGAGTGACGGCGAGAGCGATGGCGGGGAAGAGTTGATCGGTTTCGCGATGGCCATTCCGGGAGTGCGAAACGGGCATGCTTACCTGCACTCGCAGATGTTGGCGGTGCGGGATCGATATCGCAATGGCGGGCTGGGGCGGCGCATGAAACTGTATCAGCGAGAAGATGCGCTGGCGCGAGGTTTTGAACTGATGGAGTGGACGTTTGATCCGCTGGAGATCAAGAACGCATATTTGAATATTGAAAAGCTGGGCGCGATTGCACGGCGCTACAGCGTGAATCAGTATGGGATTACTTCGTCGCCGCTGCAGGGTGGTTTGCCGTCGGACCGACTCGTGGCGGAGTGGTGGATGAAGTCGAAGCGGGTGGAGGCGGTTTTGGCGGAAGCACCGGTCGCGTCTTTCGAATGTCGCGCGAGGATAGAGGTGCCGGCTGAAATTTATCGATGGAAAGACGCAGCGACTACGCGGGCGCGGGCGCTGGCGGTGCAGGAACGAAATCACGAGCGGTTTTGCGCGGCCTTCGCCGATCGGTTGAGCGTGCTTGGTTATGAGCGCGATGAACGCGGCAACGGACAATTTCTGTTGGGAGAGTGGGACGAGGGCTGGCGGTATTAGGGTGTCCCGGTGCGCCATGTTTCGCGGCGCACACCCCACGCCTCGAAGATCGCGCACGCCCGATGTCGACGAAGTTGGTACGGCTAACTTATGAAGATCGAATCGATTACGCTGCGTGAACTGCATATGCCGCTCGTGCATTTTTTTGAAACGAGCTTTGGGCGCGTTTACGGGCGCCGCATTCTGCTGGCGAGCATCGAGGCCGATGGAGTGCGAGGGTGGGGCGAGTGCGTCGCCGGTGAAGATCCTTATTACAGTTCGGAATGGACCGAGACGGCGTGGCCCACGATCAAGAATTATCTGGCTCCGCTGTTGACGGCTGGCGAGTTGGATGCCGGGCGCTATTGTGAGGCGCGGTTTGCGCGGGTCCGCGGCCACCGCATGGCGAAGGCGGCGCTCGAAAACGCAGTGTGGGACGCGGAGGCGCGGCAGAAACAGGAGCCGCTCTGGAAGTTGCTCGGAGGAACGCGGCGCGAGGTCGCATGCGGTGTTTCGATTGGCATTCAGGATTCTCCGGAGCAACTTCTCCAGAAGATTGAAACCGAGTTGGCGGCGGGATACCGGCGGATCAAGATTAAAGTGAAGCCGGGGTGGGATCTGAATGTGCTGGAGAAAATTCGTTCCCGCTGGGCGGATATTGTGCTTAGCGTCGATGCGAATTCCGCATACACGCTGGATCAGGTTGAGCACCTGCGTAAGTTCGACGCGTTCAAGTTGCTCATGATGGAGCAGCCGCTGTGGAACGATGAAATTTACCTGCACGCGCGGCTGCAGAAATCTATTCAGACGGCGATCTGCCTGGACGAATCGATCCTGAATGCGCGCGATGCCGATTTTGCGCTGGAGATCGGCGCCGCCCGCATCCTCAACATTAAGGTAGGGCGCGTGGGTGGCTTCACCGAAGCGAAGAAAATTCATGATGTCGCGCTGCGGCACAATGTTCCCGTTTGGTGCGGAGGAATGCTGGAATCGGGCGTGGGACGGAGTCACAACATCGCTTTATCGACGCTTGAGAATTTTCGCTTGCCGGGAGATGTATCAGCCTCGAAGCGCTATTGGAAAGAGGACATCATCGAACCGGAAGTCGAAGTCCGCGCGGACGGGATGATCGCGATCAGTGACGCGCCGGGCGCTGGTTATGAGGTGCGCGAAGATCTGGTGCGGAAGTTTACGGTGCGGGAAGAAACATTTCGCAGTGGGAAATGAAGAGATAGGCGAGCGCGCCCCCAGCCGAGCGCATTGGCTATTGGGCGACTTTGCTGCTGGCCGTCTTGTCGGAGGTTTCTGCGGCCTCTTCTTTTTTCAGGAGTTCGAATGCCTGCGCGAAGGTGAGGTCGGTGGGAACGCGCTTGAATCCATTGAAAAATTCTGTCGAATCGATGTTGAGATTCTTGAACAGCAGGATTTTTCCCGTGAAGTTTAACGTCATGCTGGAAATCTCCCAGAGATTATCTCCAACCTCCTGCTGTTGAACGATGAAGCGGCCGCCGCGATCGAGATGGCCGAGAATTCCCCAGCCGAAGCCGACTTCTTTGAAGAGAGTGCCGTCGATGCGGGCGATGCGGTGCCGCTCGGCGTCGACGAGTACATAGCCTTGCATGCCGGCGAGTACTTCTTCGACGTGCGAGGGAGGTTGGTAGCCAGGATTCGGGCGAAAACTCAATTT
>Ga0209008_1000124_pt1 | contig 38696 bp, 31 predicted proteins | sample JacPin_JW_Ref_O3_FD_187963 | JGI IMG/M metagenome (GOLD analysis project Ga0209008, IMG submission 187963) | Forest soil microbial communities from Algoma, Ontario, Canada - Jack Pine, Ontario site 1_JW_Ref_O3 (SPAdes) (version 2) | ecosystem: Environmental > Terrestrial > Soil > Boreal... | reverse complement strand
GCCGGCAGCGATCAGAGCGAAGATCAGGATGACTGGGCCAAGACGGGGTGCCAGGCGAAGCGCTTGACGGGCGCGGGCGCCGAGTGAGTCCTCGGCTCCGCGGCGGGCCAAGCCGATGGACGCGACACCCAGGACAGCGGCGATAGCCAACCAGTAGGTCATCGACCAGAACAGGGCGGGAACAAAATGGCCGTAGCCGTTCATATCCGAGTAGGTGTAGGCGGGGACCTGGCCGACAAGATAGAGAGTGTTCTCCCAGCCGAAATTGAACAGAATAGGCATAAGCACGAAGATGCCAATCAGAATGCCGTGGCCCACAAACTTATTCGAGACGATGGTCTGGACGAACATCGCAAGAAGGATAAAGACGAGGACCTGGGGGAAGGTCACGAGATACAGTTCTTTGAAGTACTGAATCAGATCGTAATGGTAGTAGCCGGCGATGGTCTGCATGAACATGCCGACCAGCATGGCGACGGTCAGCAGGATCAGTTCGACGACCACAATGGCGGTAAGGCGGCTAAGCCAGTCGGTCGACTCACCCATGGGCAATGCATCATGGATTCCGTCAAAGTGGATGTCCCGCTCGCGCCATAGAAGCTCCGCGGCATAGAGCGTGGCCACGATGTAAAGAAACAAGACCGCACTGCCTTCGACCGACTGCACCATGAGAAAGGTGACTGGCCAGACGTTCTGTTCGGCCAGGTGCCCGGCAAAGTAGCCATTGTTAATGCCGAGTGCAACTAGCAGAGCCACGATGCCCCAGAAAGGTACGTCGCGGAGAATGTTGCGCAGGCGCAGCCGGGAGAGCGACAGATATTGGGCAAAGGTGGTAGACGGCTTGAAAGCGTAGTGAATGACCGGAATGCGTGCGGTAACCAGCGACCGGACAGGCTTATCTTCGGTGAGTTCCTGCTGTTTCGCCTTGGCGGCGCGGCGCCCCTGAGAGCGAGCTGTGAGCGCTTCGACAGACATCGGAAAGAAAACCCAGACGGCGCCGAGCGCCAGAACTCCGACGCTGAGCCAGAGCAGGCGGTTGTAGAGGAAGATCCCGTTCACGAGACTGGGCGACCAGGTCACGAACAGAGCGTTCTTCTCGACGACCGTCCAGTAGCGAGTCACATCATCGATGAGAATGAAACCGATGGGATCAAGAATGCCTGACCAGAAGCGCTCGAGCGAGCGCGTCGCCGAGAAGACCGTGATGCCAATGACGTACAGCATGAATAGGGTGACACCCTGCAGATAGACGATGAAAATCTTGCGAGTGAGCGCGGCGACCAGGAAAAATAGGGAGCCAAGGAAGAATATCTGAACGACAACGATCGAAAGAAAGGGCTGGAGGTAGTTCCAAAGATGATTCGGTTCGATGCGCGTATGGTCCGCCCAGGGAGCCAAAGTTCCCAGAAAAGTGCCCAGGAGCATGCCTGTGAATGCGAACAGGGTCGTGACGTAGGAGCCGGCCCAGCGTCCGCCGAGGTACCCGAATTTGGAGATCGGCTTGGTAAACAGGATCTGGTAGGTGTCGCGCTGGAAGTCGCGAAGAATGGAAGTTCCGAAAATTGCGGCAATCACAATAATGCCGAACAGGGCGGAGCCCATGTCGTTATACATGTTGGCGTAAGCGGAATTCAGAAGGATCTTGCCATTGCTGTTGCCAAGCGCTCCGAAGTTCTCAGATGCGACCGAGAGGAAGGAAAACGCGAGCCAGAGCAAGAAATACACGTAGGTCGACAGGCTTTTGAAGCGGAGCCTCAGCTCGAAGGTGAAAATTTCCCAAAAGAGTCGCACGTCGAATCCCACCTCCAAGGGCCTGGGTTAGTTTGGAAGCTCGGGCCGACCCTGCTGCGAGAGGGTAAGGAAATAGACATCCTCGAGGTCGGAATCGACCTCGGAGAAACCTTCGCCTGGCGAGCTGTTCGCGTACACACGAACCTCGTGCTGCCCGCCAACGAGGTGACTTGAAATGACCCGCAGCTGACTTTCTAAGGCGTGTAATTCGTCTGCTGTAGCGACCACCTTCGACCAGATCTTGCCGCGGAGCTCGGCGAGCGCGTCGTTCGGTGCGCCTTCCAGAAGCAGTTCTCCCGAGGCAATGATGGCCATACGGGGACAGAGCTGGCGAACGTCATCAACGATGTGAGTCGACAGGATTACCGTGCGGTCGCTGCCGAGAGACGCGAGCAAGTTCAGAAAGCGATTGCGCTCCGCGGGATCGAGGCCGGCGGTCGGCTCATCGACGATGATCAGTCGCGGGTTGCCCAACAGAGCTTGGGCGATGCCGAAGCGCTGCTTCATACCGCCGGAAAAAGTGGAAAGCGCTTTCTTGCGGACTTCCCACAGGTTCGTCTGCTGCAAGAGGGTGTCGATGATCGCCTTGCGCTCGCCCGGTGAGGTCATGCCCTTCATGACGGCGAGATGATGGAGCATGTCCGATGCGGATATTTTCGGGTATACCCCGAACTCTTGCGGCAGGTAACCAAGGATACGGCGGACTTCGTCTTTCTGGCGAAGTACATCGATGCCATCGAGGTTTATGGTGCCGGAGTCGGGATCTTGTAGGGTGGCAATGGTACGCATGAGCGAACTCTTTCCAGCACCGTTGGGCCCCACCAGGCCGAACATGCTGTCGCCAATGGACAGTGAAAGGTTCTTCAGCGCCTTTACCCCGTTCGGGTAGGTTTTCGAAATGCCCTTGATCGTAAGCGCCACCGCTGCCTCCACGTCCGAGAATGGATCTCAGACCCGCACACGATACTTCACGTTCTGAGACGCGGGCTATTCTACTACTAACTGCATGGATGCACTCCCCTCCGAGCGCAGTTGGCTGACGCCCCCGCTGGTCACAAGGAGCGGGGCCTAATCCAATAGTCGCCTCCCGTTTGGAATCATCTTCTTTCCAGCCTCCAAAACCAAATTGGACCTTTTGAAGACCAGTCGCGATGCGGCGCCGGCAGAGTCGGTGAGGTACTCTGCAACTTGATTGGAGGCATCCATGCAGAAATTGCTGGCAGAAACTGCGGATCGGGCGGCGCAATACCTCGCTGGGATTGCCAATCGAGGCGTCGCGCCCTTACCTGCGGATGTAGCCCGACTGGAAACTCTTGGAGGACCGCTGCCTGAATTCCCTTCCGATCCCTCAGAGGTTCTGGCATTGCTCGATGACATTGGCTCCCCGGCTACGGTGGCAACTGCCGGTGGCCGCTATTTCGGATTCGTGATCGGTGGTTCCCTGCCCGCCGCTCTGGCCGCCAACTGGCTAGCGGGAGCGTGGGACCAAAACGCGGCGATGCGAGTGATGTCACCGGTTGCGGCGAAGTTGGAAGAGATCGTCCTGAACTGGGTCGTGGATTTGCTGGGCCTGCCATCCGGATCGGGAGCGGGGTTTGTTACCGGCACTACCATGGCAAACTTCACGGCCCTGGCAGCGGCGCGCACCGCGCTCCTGAAACGCGCGGCATGGGACGTCGAGGAAGACGGCTTGTTCGGAGCGCCGCCGATTCGCGTGGTCCTGGGTGATGAAGTTCACGTTTCGGTGCTGAAGGCGCTATCGATGCTTGGGCTGGGGCGCTCGCGAGTCACGCGGGTTCCGGCGGACGACCAGGGGAGGATACGCCCGCATGCGTTGCCACCCCTCGACGATCGGACGCTTGTGTGTATTCAGGCGGGAAACGTAAATACCGGAGCGTTTGATCCGGCGGGCGAAATCTGCGCCCGCGCGCATGACGCAGGTTCCTGGGTGCATGTGGATGGCGCCTTCGGGCTCTGGGCAGCTGTGTCGCCGCTGTATTCACCTTTGCTCGCGGGCGCTGGCTCAGCCGATTCCTGGGCCATTGATTGCCACAAGTGGCTGAACGTGCCCTACGATTCCGGTATCGCAGCGGTTCGGTCACCGGAGCATCTCCGCAACGCTATGGCGCTGAGTGCTGCCTATCTCGCGGCAAGCGATGGACGCGAGCCCTGCCACTATGCCCCGGAAGCGTCGCGGCGGGCGCGAGGGGTCGAGTTGTGGGCGGCGATGCGCTCCCTGGGACGCAGCGGCCTCGCGGAAATGATCGAGCGAAACTGCCGGCAGGCGCAAATGTTCGCGAAACACCTGCGCGAGGCCGGGTTCACAATCTTGAACGACGTCGTCCTAAACCAGGTGCTCGTGTCGTTCGGCAGCGCGGAAGAGACGCAGAGTGTCATTCGAGATATTCAGACCGACGGGACATGCTGGTGTGGGGGAACGCAGTGGCACGGTCATACGGCGATGCGGATCAGCGTATCCAGTTGGGCCACTACCGACGAGGATGTCGAGCGAAGCGTCGCTGCGATGATCAGAATCGCAAGACGGAAATCCCACGACAGCGTGTGAAACCGCGCAGTCCGGTGGGCGCGTCGCGCGATTAAGCAGGAACGTACGCCAACCGAATCAAGTCATCGGCGATTAAATCGCTGGCCACCAGGTGAAGCGGCGGCCGAGGGCCGGCGAAGAATGGCGTGCCACCACCAAGCACGACGGGGCGGAGGTAGAGCCGATACTCATCGATAAGACCGGCCTCGGTAAGGCTTTGCGCCAGGACTGGTCCGCCAACCATAATCTCGCCAGACAGCTCGGCCTTCAGCCTGCGTATCACCTTCTCGAAATCATCCGCGACAAGCGTGGCGTTGGAGCCAGCTGACTTGAGGGAACGCGACACGACCCACTTCGGCTGGTTGCGCCACGCCATCGCGAACTCACGGTCCTCCGCGTCCCAATCAGGGAGATCTTCATCCCAATAACGCATGATCTCGTATGTGCGGCGACCGTAGATGAGCCCCGTCAGGCCGCGCACCAGTTCGATGAAATGACGGAAGGCCGCGGGTACAGGCGGCCCAAGCTTCATGTGGTCGACGTAGCCATCGAGGGACTGGCTCAATCCGTAGACAAGCTTTGCCATGCTGCAAATCTCCCTTCCACGGTCTTCAGAATAGCCTGGGCCGACGTCGCGCGAAGGTGAGGTTGAACACTATCTCCGCGCCGCATTGTCCGTGTGACCATTAACCAGAGGTCCGTTTCCCAATCCCGAGATTCAAACTGACCCACTACCAAAGTCTCTTGCAGCGCAGCCAGATGCCAGTTTTACGTTTTTCCATCCGAACACTGGGCGGGAGCTGGGCTTAATCTTAGACTATTATTTTTAGGTTTCTCATTTAAGCTCCCAAAGTTCGGGGCATCAGTCGCTGCGCTCAGCTCTTACGGTACTGTGCTGGTTCAGCCTGAAGTGGAGCGAGGGCGCATTCCGTTAGGGGTATTCCGCCGTTGGAAAGTACATTCGGAGCTGGAAGAAGTGGGTAAGGCTCACAAGCTCGCGTTACGCCATCTCGTTCTCAAGCGGCTGCTATCAGACGAGATTTACGTTTGGGGGCCAACAGGTGGGGACTTCGGGCGAGGAGCAGCAAACCCCAGTCTCGGTGATACTCAAGCCGATAGGTCTCTGAACAACCCTTGCAAAGCCAGAAGTGGCGCACAGGGCTTGCGTTTGCAGGTGCAGCGGGGCTTGCCGGCCGGTCTGTTTGAAAACGAAGGAGTTGACCTTCCTTGAAGGTGAACTCAGCCTTGCAGTCGGGATTTGCGCATTTTGAGACCATAAATATTCACTCAATTAACTCAACCACGTCTCAAAGTAGCAGGCTGGGGTGGTGGGGTCAAACTCATTAATTCGATCGACCCCATTCAGTTTGTCTCAGGATGCCGGCGTCCGCCGGTCTTTTCGAAGCTATGCGCCTTCTGCATTCTGGCGGCTGTCGCGCTCAGGGGGGCGTAAGCATCACCTCAAGTCCGACACTCTGCACTCGCACCCTTTATACGTCATGAAATTCGGAAATACAGTACAGTAGAACAGCCACGGTCATCCCGGCGATCGAGGCGCCCTGGAAGTCAAGGGTCAGGAAAATGATGCATGAGCTGAGTAAGGTCAAGATCGCCAATTTCCTAGCCGCTCGGGCGAGGAATCATCTTGGGCTCGCCACTTCAGTTGCCCGCGAAACGTTCGGCGACAAGATAATCTTCCTGGATTATCCCGTTAGTCCATCTCCAAGATGGCGCTACGACAAACCCCACCCAGAGCTCCGCATCGTCATTAACAACCATCGAAACCGCTATATCGAACTTCTGAAATCCTTCCTCGCTTTTACGGAGAGTTTTGTGAGAATTCCCACGCGGGCAACGGACTCCGCTCCCTCTGAACCCAATTGGATGAACGGATTCATACCTGCCTTAGATGCTGTTGCGCTTTATAGCCTGATCGCAATGAAGCGGCCTAAATACTATCTGGAGGTAGGTTCGGGGAATTCGACCAAATTTGCCCGAAAAGCGATCACAGATCATCAACTGGACACGAAGATAATCTCTATTGATCCCCACCCCCGAACTGAGATTGATTCGCTGTGCGATGAGGTTATTCGCAAACCCGTAGAGGCTGTGGGTTTGGACCTCTTCGATCAATTGGGGCCAGGCGATATTCTTTACATCGACAATTCCCATCGAGTATTCATGAACTCTGACGCAACTGCGATTTTCCTGGACGTGATTCCACGCCTAAAGCCAGGTGTTCTTGTCGAGATCCACGATGTGACGCTTCCCTTTGACTACCCCAATGCGTGGATTGGTCGGTACTATTCGGAACAATACTTGTTGGCAGCCTATCTCCTGGCCCGCGGGAACCGTTTTGAGATTCTTCTACCCAACGCATTTATCGACAGTGACAACGAGCTCAAGAGTATTCTCCTGCCGCTGTGGCAGAAACCGGAGATGCGAAATGTCGAAACGTACGGATGCTCGTTCTGGATCCAGATGAATTGAGCGCCGGTGGCTTTCTCCACGGGCAGTCTCTGAAAGCACGCGATTCCTCGCACGGCTTCCAGATCAGGCAGTCGCGTTGGATGCCCAATTTCACGCCGATTACAATTGCCACTAGAACCAGCGCTAACAAGAGGGCGAAGGGTAGCCTCATGAACCGGAGCCACCTGCCGCAAGGAACCTCCGCGACGGCAAGCATCTAGCAGGCGCGTTATATCTCGTCCAGTTACTTATTGGGCAATTTCATAACCGTAATTGTATCTTGCCCACCAGATTCGGCTTACCATCGCGGTCCTCAATTGGCCTTTACTTGCCAGCAGCTGCTCGGATCGACGCGACAAAAGCGGCAGTAACTGGGCGGAGTACACCAATATGTACAAACATTTTTTCGGGCTGCATGAAAATCCTTTCAATGCCAATCCGGACCCCCGGTATCTATTTCTGACCGCGCAGACGCGGGAGGCGCTGGAGGAACTGACTTACGGAATCCCCGCCCGCAAGGGCCTCATCCTGCTCACGGGCGAGGTCGGAACGGGCAAGACGACCCTCCTGAACTGCCTGCTCGATTGGCTGCGCCAAAAGCAGACGCCCACAGCGTTCATTTTTAATTCGCATTTGGCCACCAGTCATTTGTTTGACTTCATGCTGGCCGATTTCGGGGTGCCGTCCAGCTCGGAATTGAATGGCAACCCGCTGATGCGCCTGAATCAGTGGTTGATCGAGCAATACCGCGCGGGAGAAACACCGGTGTTGATCGTGGACGAAGCGCAGGGCCTGTCATTCGATGTGCTCGAAGAGATTCGAATGCTGCTGAATCTGGAGACCCCGCACGAAAAACTGTTGCAGATCGTGCTCGCCGGCCAGCCAGAGCTCGAGGAGCGGCTTCAGCGACCTGATCTGCGCCAGCTCAAACAGCGGATTGCACTTAGATGCAGAACCGGGGCCCTAACTCTTGCGGAGACTCACGAGTATATTGGGGCGCGCTTGCACATCGCCGGCGCAAACGGCAAACCGATCTTTTCGCCCGAGGCCGTGGAGGACGTGCATTTTTATTCGCGCGGGATCCCGCGGGTCGTGAACCTGGTCTGCGAGCACGCGCTGATAAACGCCTACGTGGACGACCTCCAGCCAGTGCCAGCACACATCATCGAGGAAATCGCGCGCGAATTTCAGTTCGACGACGCCAAACCGCTCGACCCTGGCTTCGATTTCGCCGACGACCCGTGCGAGGGTCTGACTCCTATGCAATCGGATCGGGCGAGTGCGCGGGTTCAGCCGTCTACTTCGACCGAACCACGACTCAGCCAGAAACAAGATCCTTCGATGACCATGGTTTCACCTCCCTTTGTCGTCGCGAATGTTGCGCCCAGCGCAACAAGCCGACATGCAGAGCGGGTTCCGGATTGCGTACAGGGTTCTGTTACCGTGACAGGCAATGTAAGCTCGAAAGCCTTCAGCGCCGCGGCTCCTGCGTTGGCTAAGTCCAGGCCCGAGCCGATACAGGCGCGCCAGCCCTCTGGCACCCCCATATTCGATTCTGCTGCTGCCTTGCAGCTCCTCGCTAAAATGGTGGTGGAAAGGCCGGCGCTCGCCTCGTCTCCTCCAATTCCTGCAGTCGAAACAAAAGGGGAGCTCGACCGTTCACTCGCCTCTAGTTCTTCTCAGGTTTCCACCCCCTCGAGGCCGGCGCGCGGTTGGGCCAAAGTTGAAGGAGCGAAATCAGGTCCGCTCCGCCGTAGCTTGATCGAACTTGTCGCCTTCCGCAGTTTTCTGGCCCGTTGGACCGGAAGGTCGAGAGACGGTTTGTTTTCCGCTGTCACCTCGCCGACATGGACGCAACGGACTGGAATGCTGCTTCGGAGCCTGAAACGCCCTCTCAATTCAGTCCGGGCGTTGTATAGCAGGTGGCCCGCCTGGCGGGGCGCATTTCGCTCGATGGTTGGCCCAACGGAGTGGCTGAGAATGAAGGTATACCAGTGGTTGCGGCAGCCGTTCAACCCGATGCCGTGGCGGTTAAAAACTCCTATGGGCAGGTGACCGTAAGCCGTCGCAACGAGCCGTTGGTCCATCCGGTCCCGTCGGTCGGCAAGTGGGTGAAGTACACGTAATAACTCTTACCCAGGATGTGGGGATCATCGCCCAGTCCAACGGCGGTGGGATAGGCGGCAATCGGGCCGAACGTTCCGAGTGATTGTGGCAGGGTCCAGTTAAGGGCGTCAGTCGATTCCGCGTAAGCGAACGTCGTGTCGTTGGAGATAATCATCACATATCGCTGAATCGCGCTGTTGAAATGGATGTCGAGATATCCCTGGTACGCGGATTGAGGGTTGAGATCGGTTGAGGCTCCGCCGATGGCTGGTTGCAGGTTCCAATTGCCTTCATAGAACTTCTCAAAAGGAACAACGTGCGGGTGCGGTGATCCGAAGGCGGCGTCGAGCACCGAGCCAATTGGTGCGCGCGCGACCGAGACGTTCGTGGTTGTCGAAAGCCCAGCAGCAGTGCTGGTATGAAGGGTACCGTTGGCAATCCAGTCGGGAAAATACAGATAGAAATATTTTCCGTCTGGAGAGATTGTAAGCGGCCCGTCTCCTATTTCAAAACCGTCGAGTCCGACCGCATAGGCCTGGTTCAAGCGAATAATTTCTCCGAGGTCTGTCCAGTGCAGACCGTTATCCAGGGACTCCGCCAGACCCAGAGCCGCATAGAGTGCGTCGTTCGGCAGCTCAGCGTGATAGACGACTAGCAGGTTACCCGCTCCCGTGATGCCCGGGGATGCTTGATACACCGGGCCTCCGCCCATATAGCCATAGCTAGGATAGTTCGGGTTGACGGCGGGGTCGGGATTTGGAGAGATACTCACGTCCTGGGGATCGCCCGCCCCGAGAGGATTATCGAGGGTACCGAGCGTGGTCACAACGGAACCCGACTTGTTATTACCGACCCAATCGCCCCGCCACATTTGGCGAGAGTGAACTCCACCGTCGCTTGCGAAAAACTCGTAACCACCGGCCGTCTTTAGCACGCCCATCGGTGTGTCGGGCCAGGCAAAAGGATTATAGGGGTCGGTGACCGGGGGCTCGGCGCGCTGACCAGCGTCATATCGCTGTTTTGGGGAGGCGACGACGTCATTGGCGCTAATCTTGGGCGTACAGAGTGGCTTGATCACGGCCCCGCCTGTTTGAGCGCCAGCCAATTGCGGCCAGAGCGCCAAGAGATTGCAGAAAACGAGAAGACCCAATGCAAGTGAGAGCTTAGAGAGCAAGTTCACTTCCCTCCCCTCCGATCGGAACACAATCCTTCGGAAAGAATCGCGACGTCGCTGAATTTCAGTCTTAATGAAACAAATCTGCAGCCGACGCGAGTGACGTTGGAAAACATATCATGCCCTCGGTATTGTCCCGGTGCGCATAGACCGGTGCGTTTCTGGCCAACCAGAGGCCAACCTCAGTCGTCGTGTTTCGAACGGTTTCCGGAACCATGGCGGCTGCATCATCTGGATATGTGTCTTCGTAATTGTCGACCGCCCATTGGGAGGGGACCGCATGCTCCTTGATCAAACGGAGCACAAATTCCTGGGTGTCACGATCAAAAGTGTTGCCGGTAAATTGACGGAACGTCTCAAGCGTACCGTCCGAATTGGTGGGCCAAGGATAAGGAGAAACCAGCATTGTGGTTCGAAGGCCGTGCGCATTTCCCCACTGGATCGCCTGCACAATAAATTTCTCGTAACCCGGCCCACTCCCACCGCTGAGGAAGAAATTAGGCGGAGCGTCGAAGGCGATGGCCTTTCCGTACAGCGCCTCTTCCCGCTCCAGCGCATAGAACGGGTCGCTCGCAAAAACGTTGTCCCCTAGTTTTGGTTCGCTCGGATCATTTGGAGCTACCACCGGTGCCACTGTTTGAATACCCACGGTCCTCGCGGCGTCTACATACTCCTTCCACTGCTGCTCGTCCTGCTCTAATTGCCCCGGAGCAGCCGAATCCGACGGTGTGTTCACATTGGCTTCCGAGGGGCTCAAGCCGTTTTGCACATACACACTCTGGCAGTACCCGTAGCTTGGGGGAAGCGTGAAGTAATTCCAGCCTACCTGCCCGAGTTCAGCTTGGCCCGGCCCAGTTCCGGCAAACACTCGCTCGATTTCACCAAGGAGCTCTAGTGATTTCTCGGCAGCGAATATCGCATTCGCATGTTGGTAGAGCCCCACATGACCGGTTCCGAGAAGCGCTTCGAACTTATCGCCATCACGGAGCGCGTTGAAACTACCAGTGCCACCGACGAAAATATATATGCCTAGATTCGAGCAGACGCGGAAGCTGTCCTGGTCGCCAGATCGATTTTGTTGGGGCACAGCCTTCACCATCGGCACGGCTGCCAGGACACCTGACACAACTATTAGGAAACCGCTGAGGTATCGCCACGCAGTGCTAGGCATAGAAATCACTTACGTCTGGTACGCGCCGTTTCGGCACACCCTACAACAGCGCCCCAGTTAGACGGCCACGCCTATGAAATACGATTTGGTTGGCTGCAGGTCACTTCCAACCGAATCTGTGTGCGCCCTTGACGGTGAAACTCGGACGGACCTTCAACCGATTTACTGTTTTTGACCGCGTCAGCCCCAGACGACCCGGAGCCACCTTCTCGTCAAACACGAGAGCTATACTTTGACGGACTTCCCAGCCATGAGCCTCCGGGCGGAGCCGGCGAGCTGCTGAAACTCTTCGATCGTGAGGGTAGTTGGGGCCACGAGTCCTCTAACGGCCAGCCGCTTGATCGCGGCTGACGGGATCGGGGCGGGGGGCCGGTACAGGATCCTATGTTTTCCCAAGTTTTTCGCCGTGCCTAGCGACGATCGTCCCTCTGAATCCGCGGAATCCCTAAGCGCTTTGCCCCATAGCCTTGCCGGAGGGCTTATTCTCCTCCGATTCTGAAGCTGCCTCAGCGCTCCCCTGCGGATTGCTGACCGCATATAGAACCAGCTCGACGCGGTTTGAAATACCCAGCTTGTCAAAGATCCGGAACAGATAGTTCTTTACGGTGTGCTCGCTTAGGCTCATCTGCTCCGCTATATCACGGTTTCCGAGACCCTCGGCGACCAGGCGCATCACCTCTTCCTCCCGTTTGCTGAGAAGGTTGAGGCCTTCTGGATTCACCACACGCAGCGGTCGGGCCTGGATCAGGGCGTCGATTACGTATTCCATTTCTGCGGAGCCTATCCAGAGCTGCCCCTCAAATACCCGATGGACGCACTTGCGGAGCGCAGCGAGATGGAAGTCACACCGCGAGAACACTCCTCGCGCCCCGGCACGCAGGCCCTCAACGACAACTTGCGGCTCCGGTCTATCGAAAAGGAGAATCGGCCGCAACTCGGGGTGTACCTCACGCACCTCTCTCAGCGCATCGAGACCGCTCAGGAGCCCGTCTTGCAGATCCACTCCAATGATGGCAACGTCCGGCTTCGTCTCGCGCACCGAGGCAAGCAACGAAGCCTTATTGACGGAACATGACACCACAGCAACATCACCGTAACGCTTAAACTGATCGCTCAAAAGACTGACAGCCATCAGATTAACTTCGGCAATGGCTAAGTTTATTGGATTCTGCCTTAATTCGGTTGCCGTCCGCATAGGTCCTTAGCAGGCGCGAAAGAACCTGGGGTTGATGTTTCGTGGCGGGCCGGGGGGCTCTCAAATACATTTACAGGCTACGGTCTGAAAAGTTCCGTGTCAACGTACAATTTTGAATGATTCCCATTTAATTTGTCAGATCTACAGGTAATGGAACTAGCGCACCCCGGGTAATTCTTCTCATGGCCATTCTTATCTAGGCTCCCTCTGCGACACCTAAATCGTCTCCCCAACGTCAGCATTCATTTCAGACTTTAAAGTAGCTGCATGTCTCCGCGCCACTCTGCTTGCAATTTCTGAGAACCAGAGACATGCAGTTTCCAGCCGAAGGCTCTCTTGTCGCTCCTCTTGATCGCGCGTACTCTTCCACTGTCACGGGGGAATACTCGTTCCAGGCGAGGCAGGGTTTGAGCGTGTCGAATATTTTCGGTACCGCGGTGGAGCTCAGAAAGTCGAGGCGTTATCGCCTCCAGGCCCCTGTTTCGTTTTTGTGGGAGCGCCCAGATGGGCAGCTACAAGAAGGCAAAGGAACAATTCGGGACATCAGCGACAGAGGGGTTTTCGTCACTGGAGACATGGTCCCGGAGCGTGGCGCTCATCTTGACGTGGATGTTTACCTGCCCTCACTGGAGTTTGGTGGCGCCGCCGTCAAACTGCATGGCGAGGGCACTGTGATCCGGGTTTACAGAGGAGAGGGCGTAGCGAAGGGGTTTGTGGCCGCTGTTGCTTTCCACACAGAGGCTGCGAGCGGACCGACGCTCGTGAGTCCCAGAAGGCTGCACTGATACCTCAGCCTTGGTTGGGACCTGAGGACTGTCTCCTGATTCGCAGTGGCCGATGGTCGTGATAGGCCAACCGCGAATGTGACCGGACTTAGCGGAGCTATGCCAAATTTGACAACAACCTCGACTACCATGACGGTGACGCCACCAGAACCGCACTGCGGTTCGGCGTACTGGTATGCGATCCAGACTTGGCCGAGGTTTGAGAAAAAAGTTGCGGCTGAAATTGAGAGGAAGGACATCGAGACCTTCCTTCCCCTCCTTTCGTCGAAGCACCAGTGGAGTGACAGGACCCGACTGGTTCAGCTGCCTTTGTTCCCAGGTTATGTGTTCGTGAAGATCGCACCAGTGCCGAGTGCCCGGGTGCCCGTGCTACGAGCAAACGGTGTGGTCGGTTTCGTGGGAGCGCGGGGTGTTGGGGTCCCTATTCGGGATTCCGAGATCGATTCTGTGCGGTTATTGCTGGCCAGGGGCGTTGCATTCCAACAGCATCCGTTTCTAAACGTCGGCCAGCGAGTTCGAGTTCGAGGCGGAAGTCTAGATACTGTCGAAGGTGTGCTACTCGCCAAGAACGACGATCTTAGTTTGGTCGTTTCGATCCAAATCATTCAGAGATCAGTATCCGTACGGATTGCGGGCTATCAGGTCGAGGCAGCCTAGGCACGAACTTCGCTTTTGCTCGCCGGACTTCGAGTCGCGCACGATCAGTCAGCTGCAGTTCCAATCGCCTCACATAACATGTTTTTCCCCAGCCGATTTTAAACGCAGTGCCCCGTTGAGATGTCGACGAACCCTATTCAATCGATCTGGTGAAGGCCCATGAACCCGAGCAGACGACAGTTCTTGAATCATTCGGCAAAGATATTTGATCTGTGTGTGCTGGTCTGTTCCTTCGTTTTAGCCAGCATCGCATACCTTTTGCCTAAAGGCTTCACGCTGACAGGTCTGATGGCTTTGCGCGTCACACTGGGAAATTGCCTCCTGTTCGCCGTGCTTCTGGTCACTTGGCATTATCTTTTTATTCTTTGCGGGCTCTACACCTCGAAGAGATTGACGGGGCGGCGAGCCGAAATGCTTGAGGTCTGCAAGGCAACTGTGCTCGCGTCGGTCTTCCTGGCTATTTCGGCAAGAGTCTTCCACATGAAAATCGCGACATTTTCCTTCGTCCTGGTCTTTTGGCTTTCCTGCACATGTCTCATGGTGTTCGGACGTCTGGCGGCCCGCTCGTTGCTCCTTGCCCTGCGAAGTCGCGGAAAGAACACTAGGTTCATGCTGATTGCGGGTACCAATGAACGCGCACTCGAATTTGCCCGGCGCATCACGGAGCGCCCGGAGCTTGGAATCCAGATCGCCGGGTTTGTTGATGACGATTGGGCTGGAATTGAGAAATTCGAAGCAACCGGTCACACCCGCTGCTGCGACTTCGCGGGACTAGCAGCTTTCCTCAGAAGCAACGTCGTAGACGAAGCCGCAATGTATTTGCCGTTGAGGTCGTATCACGAGCATGCGTCTCAACTGGTGTCGCTCTGCGAGCACCACGGAATCGTGATTCGTTTTGACCCGCAGGTCTTCAACCTAAGAACGGCTAACTCACGCGTGCTGGACCTGGATGAAAACTTCCAGGCGATCACTGTTCCTGGCGCTACGGAAGTGTTGCCCGCCCTGGCCAAACGAGCGATGGACTGTGTCCTATCCCTTCTTCTGCTGATTTTCCTATCTCCGCTGCTCGCCGTGGTCGCAATCCTGATCAAGTTTACGTCGCGAGGGCCAGTTCTGTTTCGTCAGACGCGCGTCGGACTGAACAAGCGGCAGTTCAGCATCTATAAATTCCGCACGATGATCGCCAATGCCGAACAGGTACAGGACCAGTTGCTCTCAATGAACGAAATGTCGGGGCCGGCCTTCAAGATCCAAAATGATCCGCGGATTACCCCACTTGGCAACGTTCTGCGAAAGACCAGCATTGATGAACTCCCTCAACTCTTCAATGTGCTGACCGGCGACATGAGCCTTGTGGGACCGCGGGCGATGTCTTTGCGCGATTATAAGCTCTTTGACAAAGACTGGCAGAGGCGCCGCTTCAGCGTTAAGCCGGGAATTACATGCCTGTGGCAAGTCAACGGCAGGAACTCCATCCCGTTTGAACAATGGATGGAGCTGGACATGCAATACATTGACAAGTGGTCCTTGTGGCTTGATCTGAAGATCCTGGCTCGTACGGTTCCAGCCGTGCTTCGCGGAACCGGGGCTGCTTGATGCTCGAATATCCTGAAGTTACTGCACGAACCGTAAATGCCGCAAGCGGAACCGATCCCAAAGCGACATCCTCCGCGAATCTCGGCGAACCCTCCCAGCATAAATACAAAACATGAACACGGTAGCGCAATCACGTCCTAATCCGTACTTGGGGCGGCAATCAAGTCTCCGGCACGCCGGTATGGACCGCGTTGGAATCGGCCATGCGTTGGTTGATAACTGCTCCTTCCGGGAGGCTTGCGTTGCCATCGTTGAACACGCAAAGTCCGGCGGAGATCCAGCTTATGTCACCACTCCGAACGCACAACACATCGTGCTACTGGATGGCGACAGACGATTACGAGAGATCTACGAGCGTGCGGATCTTGTAGTGGCTGATGGTGTTTCGCTCTTGCTTGCAGCGCGCCTCTATGGCCGCGCTCTCCGGGAACGACTCGCAGGGGTTGATATGTTTCAGACGCTATGCGGTCTAGCAGCCGAGAACGACCTTCACGTTTTCTTGTTGGGAGGCCGCCCCAACTCTGCGGATCTGACAGCGGCTACTTTAAGGCATCGCCTCTCGGGCTTGCGAATCAGTACCTATTGCCCGCCCATGGGGTTTGAGAAGACGGCTACGGGTCTTGAGGAAACAGCACGAGCGGTTCGTGCCGCAAAACCTGACCTTCTTTTCGTGGCGTTCGGCGCACCGAAACAGGAGTACTGGATTTACGAGCACGGCGTGAAGCTGGCCGTGCCGATAAGCGTTGGCGTGGGTGGCACGTTTGAAATGGTTGCCGGCGTGGTTCGCCGAGCGCCCCGATGGCTTCAAAAGTGTGGCTGTGAGTGGCTCTACCGCCTTTGTTCTGAACCACGCAGGATGTGGCGTCGGTATCTCATCGGGAACCTCCAGTTCGCTGCAATCGTTGTTCGTCAGTACGTTCGCAGAGCGTTCCTGGAATCTTTCTTTTCTCTGATAGATAAGGATCGCTTTGCTGCCGAGCTTTATGAACCCAGCCTGCAATATCAACGCAAGCTCGTTGCGAACCTTATGAATTCCAGGTCATCGGAAACGAGCGAGCTTCGTCACCCCGAGGCGTTGCCCATGATCTTGAACACCGGCCAGCACAGCGAACCGACGAAGCTCGTCAACCGGATCCCCTTACCTTGAGCCCTGAGAAGCCGAGTGTTTTCATGCAAACGTTAACTGCAAATGTGCCGTCGGTTGCTGAGCAGATCTCAGGGCTGGGGGACAAGTTCCCGGATTCCATTGCCCTGAGCTATGGCGATAGACAGCTGACTTATGGGGAGCTTGATCGCAGGGCGGCTACATTCGCTGGATATTTGGTTCAGTGCGGCGTCGCACCGGGCGGCACTGTGGCTGTCTGCATGGAACGGTCGTTCGATTGGATCGTCTCCGCACTCGGAATCATGTACGCCGGCGCTGCCTATGTGCCCTTGGATTCTGGCTGGCCAAACTCACGGTTGCGCTTTGCTATCAAGGACTCGGGTGCAACTGTCATCGTAGCCCGAGCAGCGCTTCTGGATCGCCTCCGGGCAAAAGCACATGGCGTGGATCCCTGTCGTGATGTTGCCGCCATCTCTGCCGCTCCGACCGAGCCACGCAGACCGTTCCAACCGAACAGTCTGGCTTATGTCATCTACACCTCGGGCTCGACCGGAGTTCCCAAAGGCGTCGAGATTACACATTCCAATCTGAGCCACTTAATCCAGTGGCACCGAGATGCGTTTGGCGTCGGGCGGCAAGATCGCGCGAGTCATCTCGCAGGACTCGGATTTGACGCGGCGGTTTGGGAAATTTGGCCACATCTGGCCGTGGGGGCAACCGTTTGCCTCGCAGCGGACGCGGTCCGCTCATCGCCGGTACTTTTGCAGCAGTGGATGCTACGCGAGCAAGTGACGATCGCTTTTGTTCCGACCGTGTATGCCACGTCGATGATGGCGATGGAATGGCCGCCCGCCACGTCGCTGCGTGTTCTGCTCACGGGAGGAGACATGCTGCACCGCGCCCCGGCCGCCGGACTGCCTTTCGACGTCGTCAATAACTACGGTCCGACTGAATGCACTGTAGTCGCCACATCCGCGATACTAAAATCCGGGTCAAGTGATGTACCGCCCATCGGTCGGCCAGTTACCGGGACGAGCGTGTACCTGTTGAACGAAGTCGGAGAGGCTGTTCCAGACGGCAGTACTGGCGAAATTTACATTGGCGGCAGTGGAGTCGGGCGGGGCTACCGCAACCGGCGTGATTGGACCGAGCGAAGCTTCTTGCCGGATCCGTTCGCAGGAGTACCGGGTGCACGCATGTATCGCACAGGCGACCGCGGGACCCGGCGCCGGGATGGCGAGATCGAATTTCGCGGTCGCGTCGACCGGCAGACGAAGATCCGGGGTCAACGTGTGGAACTCGATGAAATTGGAAGCATTCTCAGTCGACACCCGAGCGTCGGTTTTGCCACCGCGATAACAAACAGCACCCACGAGGCGGAGAACCAGCTCGTAGCGTACGTCCTGCCCAAGAAAAACGCGTGTATACCCACCGTGCACGAACTCCAGGAGCATTTACTGCGTAGCTTGCCGGATTACATGATTCCGGACATCTTCGTACGCTTGTATGCACTGCCGTTATCGCCGAACGGGAAAGTTGACTTCGCGCAGCTTGAGGCTCCCAACGAAGCCAACCTGCTCGAAAGCACGGCTTCGCAGATGCCCGCCGCACCCATAAATGAAAAACTGCTGACGATTGTCCGGGCTCTTCTTGAAAACAATGATGTCCGCGCAGAAGACAGTTTTTTCTTGGCGGGAGGTCACTCCCTATTGGGCATGCAGCTCGTGACGCGGGTTCGTGCCGGATTCGGTGTCGATCTGACATTGAGAGAACTTTTTGAGGCCTCAACCGTCGAACGCCTGGCTCTGCTGATTGGAACTAAGCTCGACGCTGAGCACCGGTATACGCGAGTCGGGCCTATGCTGCCGTCGGGAGTTCTCGCACAGCAACACGACCGAACACGCGACACAATCTTCTGGATCTATGAGCTCAGCGAAGACTTGGCCAAGGTCATCGGAGACGATCAACCGTTCGTATCAGTGTTGCCTACCGGAGAGGACGTCATGTCGCTGGGCGAAAAGCCCACGCTACAAGGCTTTGCCGAGTGCCTGGTTCGCAAGATTCTGGCCGCGCAATCCAGGGGGCCCTACACTATCGGCGGTTATTGTCTTGGTGGCATCCTCGCCTACGAAATGGCATCCCAGCTGCGAGGCGCGGGCCACGACGTATCGCTCCTTGTGTTGTTGGACCCGCCGAACCCTTCCTACATCCAGTCATGTGACTCACTAACGAGGAAAGGGAGCTACCTCGGCTACGCCCTGAAGCGCGCGGCTCGACTGGGTCCGCGAACCAGTTTCGCCTACCTTCGTGAACATTTACGCAATCTCACCACTGCCGCGAAACCAACAAAATCCGACAGCACAGAAGTGATCGTACCTCGATCGACGATTGATGCTGCGGCCCGTGCGTATCGGCCCGAGAGATACGACGGCAAGGTGCTTCTGCTGCTCGCTTCTGAGCGCCCTCCTCACGTAAACCGTCTTCCCGGATGGCAGGCAGTTGTTCCCCATAACCTGCATGTGCAGTATCTGAGTGCCCATCACCGGGATTTACTAAAAGGAGAGACCGCGCGGACCGTAGCGGGCTTTATCGTCTCCCACCTCTCTTTTGCAAACGAGGCCGAGGGATTGTCACGCAGCGCCGAAACCTTGCGGCCGGCGCTGGAGATGCACACTGAAAACGCGGCCAGACGACAGGATTCGGTGGGCATTAGATCGGCAGACAGCGAAGCAATACCAACGGCCGTTTATTCAATGGCCGGACTGACTGCAGAAGCAAACAACGACAAACCAAATTTGGCGAGGATACCCCGACCCAATCGTATTACCCGTCATCGGGGACGTCGTCGAGAATCGCGAGAACCCAGACCCTAGGGTGGCTCTTGTTAGCTCGCTGACAGCGATCGATACAGCTGCAGTGAGGAAGGAATATAACCATGGACCGGCTGGCTAGAAGGAACATGTTAGTGGAAGACCCCAATATCGTTCCGCCGCGCGGCAATGAGCTGACGATGGCAGAGCTGTTTCTGACATTACGGCGGCGCAGGAACCTGATCGGAATAACGATTGTGGTCTGTATTCTGCTGGGAGTCCTCGCCTGCGTGCTGACTACGCCCAGGTATGAAGGCAAAGGGGTCCTCGAGATCCCGAAGACTAGCGCCGACATGCTGGACGTCCAAAGTATGATGGCGGGGGCCACGGCTGATGGTTCGGGCGATGCTCTCAACGCAAACCTTGATCTGCAGACCGAATCCGAGATTCTCCAGTCCGATGAACTTGCATTGAAGGTTATTGAAGAGCTTCATCTGGACCAGACGAAGGATTTCCAGCCCAAATGGAATCCCTACGAGTGGATCGTGGGCCTTATTCCGTCTTCTGCCCCAGCCGACACAGCTGGCGCCAGTCTGGAGGATTCGCCCCATCGTCGAACGAGTGCACTCAAGGTCTTTGCGGCACACCTTACCGTTAAGCCCGTTGCGGGTACCCGCCTCATCGAAATTAGCTACTATCACTCGGACCGCAAGGTTGCCCCCGCAGTAGTGAATGCGCTGGTGAGACAGCTCAAGGAGTACGGCTTCCAGACGCGCTACGCGGCGACCAGTGAATCATCCGAGTGGCTGAATGGACAGTTGGCCGACTTAAAGAAGCAAACAGAAGATCTCCAGGCCAAGGTGGTCGACCTGCAGAAGGACTCCGGCGTATACAGCCTGGGTACGGATTCGCAGGGCCGCGACCAGGTTTACAGTGCAACCCTGGATCGTCTGCAGCAGGCTACGACTGCACTCACCGATGCGACTTCCAATCGCATCATGAAAGGGGCGGTCTATCAGACAACCAAGAATGGCGACCCCGAGCTCATCTCCGGTCTGGCGGGAGCGAGCTTGATGGGGGCTTCTCCTAGCGTTCAAAGTTCGTTCACTCTGCTTCAATCGCTGCGTCAACAGCAAGCTCAGCTGCAAGCGCAGCTTGCGCAAGATAGCTCGAAATTCGGAAGCGCCTACCCGCAGCTGGCGGACGAGCGCTCGAGCCTGCAGAGCGTGACGAAGGCCATATCCGACGAAGTCGATCGCATTGGAAAGCGAGCGGCGAACGACTTCCGTGCCTCCGAGGACGCAGAACAACACCTCGGCCAAGTTTACGGTCAGCGCAAAGCCGAAGCCGAGCAACTGAACGACAAAGCGATCGAGTACGGCATTGCCAAACAGGAAGCGGACGACAGCCGAGGGCTGTATGAGGATTTGTTCAAGCGTCTCAAGGAAGCAGGCGTAATCGATGGATTGCGCTCTTCTAACATCTCCGTCGTCGAACCGGCAAGGGTGCCTTACAAGCCGGCGAAGCCGAATATACCCATCTATATCGGTATATCGGTTTTCAGTGGATTGTTCTTCGGGGTATGCGGAGCCCTGCTCACGGAAAGCCTCGAGAGCAAAATACAGTCGTTCGAGGACGTTGAACTGTTGCTCGGAGTTCCTCTCGTAGGAGTTCTTCCGAAGTTCGGGAAGCCCGCACCAAAGAAGCTTGCGAACTCACTGGTGGCAGCTCCCAGCCGGTCGTTAAGCGTGGTGGATGGACCGGCCACGCCGTTTGCTGAGGCCTTGAGGTCGCTTCGAACCAAATTATTACATATACGAAACCCCGGTCCGCCGGAGGTAATCCTGGTAACGAGCTCAGTGCCGGGCGAAGGCAAGACCACCGTCAGCGTGAATCTTGCAGCTTTGTTGGCCCGGTCGGGCAAGCGAGTTCTGCTGGTCGAAGCCGATATGCGCAATCCGACGTTCAGTCAAGGTGCGGCTCCTCTCAGAGACTCGTCCTCCGAACTCAGCGTGCTGCTAACGGATTCAGAGAATAAGCTCGCATGCATTCCCATGAAGAGCACGTCTGGAATGGAAGTGTTGCGAGCGGGACCGATACCTATGTTCCCGGCGGAGCTTTTGGACTCAGAGCGCATGCTGAATCTTCTGGCGAACTGGAAACTCCAGTTCGATCACATCGTCCTCGACAGTCCTCCGCTTTTGGCTGTGACCGACGCCGCCATTCTTTCCCATATGGCGGATGTGACATTGCTAGTCGCGCGCCCCGGTTTTACCTCGAACAAGGCACTGAAGCGAGCTTACGAGCTCATCGAATCGAATAACGGAACCCCAGTCGGTGTAGTCCTGAACGCGGTCGATCGCAAATCTGCAAGCTATAACGACTATTACGGCTATTCAGATTCGACCTACTACGCCCAGGAGAAGGAGAAACCGCATGCTTAAGAAACTTCGCGTGATCGGGCTTGCACTCGTGGCCTCAATAGGCACGCTGACCTTTGCTGACACGCCAGAAACCCTCTTGATCGGGCCTGGGGACACGCTTCATGTCCAGGTGTTGAACACTCCTGAACTTGAGCAGCATCCACGAGTTACGGACGCAGGCGAAGTCCCGCTGATCGGTGTCGGCAATCTGAGAGTAGCGGGGCTAACGCCGGCAGAAGCGGCTGCGAAGGTTCGCGAACTCCTTATCACCACGCATTATATGAACCATCCTGACGTTACGGTGACCGTGGAGCAGTACGCGACACAAACAGTGTCGGTTCTGGGTCAGGTGAAGGCTCCGGGAGCATACGCAATCTCGACTCCTCGTTCGATACTGAGTGTCGTTGCGCTCGCTGGGGGCCTCACCGATGTCGCCGATTACCGAATCACGATTGAGCGCAAGGATGGGTCTCAGCCCCCGGTGAGCTACACGCTATCGAACGACGCCCGCGACGCCATCGCCCAGGACGTAAAGGTTTTTCCTGGAGATACGGTCATTGTGCCAAAAGCAGGAATTGCCTATGTACTTGGGGACGTTCCGAAGCCAGGCGGTTTCGTGATGCAAAACACGCATTCGCAGCTTACGGCGATGGAAGCTGTCGCCCTCGCGGGGGGGACGCTACCATCGGCTGTACCTTCGGCCGCGCGTGTGATACGGAGGGCCCCTGATGGCGGATACAAGGAGATCGCCATCAACTTCAGCGCGATCCAGAAGGGCAAGCAGGCGGATGTTCCCCTGCAGCCTGACGACGTGATTTACATACCTTTCAGCTATCTGAGGAACATTGCCAGCACATCGTCCGGAATCGTCGCCTCAGCAGCGTCAGCTGCCGTCTACGCCGTCCCATAGGAATTCACTTTCCCAGGGATCCCGGCAAACATTCAACAGGCACCGCGTAGCTAGTGTATTTCCCCAAAAACGACAGAATGACCTTAACTAATCCAGTCGTAAGCGTGGTCATACCCACGCGCAATCGTCCTGCCCTTCTGCTGCGGGCCGTGCGGAGTGCGCTCGAACAGACGTTGCAGGAAATCGAGGTCATCGTCGTAATCGACGGCGAAAAAGGGAGCGACAGCGCTAATGCGATCGCACAGCTCGGTGAACGCCGAGTCCGCGAGATCGTGCTCGAGCGGCAGGCGGGAGGTGCCGAAGCAAGGAACATCGGCATCAACAACGCCCGCTCCGGATGGATAGCGCTGCTCGACGACGACGACGAATGGGTCCCCACAAAACTCGAGATGCAGCTGAAAGCGGCCCACGATTATGTCGGTGAGCAACAACTCGTGGTCACATGCCAGCATATATATCGTTCCGACGGCAAAGCCGATGTGGTGGGTCCTCGGAGGCTGCCACGTGAGGGCGAAGCGCCATGCGAATTCATCCTCGACTATCTGTGTTACTTCCAGACTTCGTCGTTTCTGTGCTCGAAGGGATTGATGCTGAAGGTTCCCTTCACAAAAGACTTGCCATTTTTTCAGGATATAGACTGGTTCTTGCGAGCGTTGCGTCGGCCGGATGCGCGGCTTCTTGTTGTTCCGCAGCCACTGTCGATCTATCATTCGCACGAAAAACGGGAAACGATTACAAGCGGCCTGGGCTGGAAATCGAGAGTCGATTGGGGGCACGCGAACCGAGGTCTGATGAGCAGGCGCGGCTATTCGCGCTTTATCGTCGGTTCATGCGTGGGCCGTGCGGTTGAAGAGAAGGCCGGTATGCGTGGCTTCGGCCGGCTTTTCTATGAATGTGCCATCGTCGGCTCCCCAACTTTCCGGCTGCTGCTCCTGCTGTCCGGTAGCTATCTCCTCCGGCCGGCATTGCGGAAGAAACTTCGCGATCGCTTCTTGTTGAGGGGAACGAACATCAAGATTGTTTCGGAGCAGAACTCAGACGCCGCCGCTTGACCCTATAGCAAGAGCCATTTACCAAATATCAGATTGCAATGACACGAGCTGCCACAACAATGAAGCGCAGAACTTTCCTGACGAAGAGCTTGGTGGCGACCGCCTGGGCGGCCATGCCTAAAGTCGGGTCGGCTCTGGCGAGCACGACTTCCACAGTGGGTTCTGAAGCCTTGAAGGATGCCGGGGCGAAGTGCGGAATCAAAGTGGGACTACAAAGCGGACGGCAAACCTTGCAAATACCGGAGTTCGCCCAGATCGTGAAAGACAATTTCAATATGTTGACTCCAGGCAACGAACTCAAATGGCCCCGGCTGCGGCCCGGCCCGGATTCGTTCGATTTCGCCGATCCCGATTGGATGATCAGTTTCTGCGAGGCGAATGCCATCCTTGTGCATGGCCACAATCTGTGCTGGAACAGCCCTCAGTCGAGCCCGAGTTGGTTCAAGACCACACTGGACAAATCGAACGCGAGTCGCTATCTCACCGATCACATCACGACGGTAATGCGCCGTTACGCTGGGCGCATCGATTCCTGGGACGTTGTTAATGAACCCACAGTGTTTTGGTCAAAGCGTGGTGACGGGCTCTATCCTGGAATCTGGTTGGACCTCGTGGGGCCCACCTACATCGATGTCGCCTTTCACGCGGCCGCGGCTGCCGATCCGAAGGCTTTGTTGGTACTAAATGTCTACGACGTGGAGCATGGAATCCCGGATCACGACACGACGAGAAGGACAACCATCACATTGCTCAAGCAGCTCTTAGCACGCGGGGTCCCAGTCCAAGCTGTTGGAATGGAATCGCATCTTGACGCTTCCCTGCCGCCTGGCGGAGATGGCCTCAACACCTTCATTAAACAGGTGCGTGATATGGGACTGCAGATGTTGATAACGGAACTGGACGTAAACGACACACGCACTGAAGGCGACTTTCAGACTCGGGATGAAGTCGTTGCAAAGGCATATCACGACTACTTAATGGAAGTGGTGCCAGCGTCCGGCACAAAAAGAGTGATCTTCTGGACTCCTACCGACAAATGGGACTGGTTGAATTCCACCAACATCCCGCATGGCCAACGCGACGACAGAACTCCGCATCGTCCAGGGTTATTCGACGACTCGATGGGGCGCAAGCCAGCGTTCGGCGCTGTGCGATCTGCCCTCATGGAGACCTGTGCAAGCCAAGCGCGATAATAAGTTGGAAGCAATCTGATGAGATGTAGATCAGCCGAGTCCGTCAAAGATTCCTTGACGCGGCGCTTCGAAACACAAACTCCAAATCAAATATGTTAAGCCTTCAACGAAGGGAAGTAGCAATTCCGACGCGGCCCATGTCATGGCCTACCTCTGCGCCAGCTCATCTGTGGCAGTTGGCTCTCGGCTGGGTCATGCTTATTCCGACGCTGTATATTGCGGTGGATGGTGTGCTGATACCGCGTACCGGTGACGTCAGCTTCGTCGCGACGGGAGAAGACCCCGGCAGCTCAGCGTCTCATAAGGTCAGCCTCGCGCTGTTCGGTCTGACTTGTCTCGTATTGATTGCCTTGCGTTTCGCTCCGGTACTTGCCCTCACTCGCCGGATGAAGATCCTTCTGGCGTTTCCGATTCTGGCCATTCTGTCCTTCGCCTGGTCGGTCGAACCATTGCAGAGCATTATGAGCGGCGTGGTGCTTCTGATTTTCACTCTGTTCGCAATCTACGTGGGCAGCCGGTTAACGTTCCAACGACAATTCGAGCTCATCATGCTGGTAGGAGCGGTCGCTCTTCCGGTGAGTATCGCGCTCGCCATTCTGGTCCCTTCCATGGGTACGGACACTACCGGGTGGCGAGGGATCCTGGTCTCAAAACAGAATTGCTCTGCGGTCTGCACTCTATGGCTCATCACGGCCCTGCATTGGAAGTGCTCCGGTTTTGCTCAGCACATTTTTCGCGCGATCTACATCGCCATGTGCGTTGTGCTGATAGTGATGTCTCAATCGCGGACGGGTTGGGCTTTGGCCCTGGTGGCTCTACTTCTCTCTGGAGCGATCTGGCTCTTGCAGAAGATGCCCGCGAAGCAGTCCTTAGGCATGTTGCTACTCGGACTCGCCGTCGCTGCGGCAGGGCTTTACGGGGTCTACATATATGCCCCCAAGATCCTGACTTTCGTTGGTAAGGACGCTACGTTAAGCCAGCGAACAACGATTTGGGCTGCCGCATGGCAGGCTGCTTTGCAGCATCCGATCCTGGGCTATGGTTTTGCCGCGTTTTGGCGAGGACTGTACGGGCCATCGCAAGGCATCGTCCTGATCGCGGGCTGGGGACTGGCCCAGGCCCAAGATGGCTTCCTTGATGTTTGGCTCGGAATAGGCATTGTCGGCGTTGCGGTAATCGCAGTGATGGCAGCACAGGCCTTGCGGAACGGTTTCCGTTGCGTTCTCTCTGAGAGTAACCAAGCACATGTGCGGTGGTGCATCGTCGTGATCGTATGCACTTTGCTCTTTAACATAGGCGAAAGCTCGATTGGCTTGTTCCGAATGACCTGGTTTCTGTTCCTTCTAGCCTGCATAGGTCTCAACCAAGCTGCAAGGGCGAACGAGATATGAGTTCGGCAAGCCTCAGTGTTGATCGGTCCCGGGCTAATCCGGGAAAGCTGCCGTCTCTCGACGGAGTTCGAGCAATCTCTTTCTCGATCGTATTCGTCGCCCATGCAGGCCTTGACTACATCGTCCCCGGACGCTTTGGAGTCGACATATTCTTCCTGTTGAGTGGTTATCTAATTACGCTGCTTCTGATTCGGGAACATGCCAGGACGGGCTGGATTTCGCTGAAACTTTTTTACGTGCGCCGGGCGATCCGTATCTTCCCGCCCATGTACGCCATTCTCGCAAGTACATTGCTGCTTCTATGGCTCACGCATCAGATGGCAGGTATCACCCTGGCCGGAGTCTGTTCCCAACTATTTTATTATCAGAACTACTTCTTCCACCCCGGCATTATCCCCGAACTCGGACCGCTCTGGTCGCTCGCGATCGAAGAGCACTTTTACCTGCTCTTTCCACCCTTGATGGTTCTGCTCCTTGCACGATCGAAGAACTACAGCGATATAACCAAGACGCTACTTGCGCTTTGCGGCTTGATCCTTGTCTGGAGATGTTGTGTAGTTGCCATTATGCCCGACGGCATGCAGTGGGCGCGCGATGCTACCGATACACGTGCAGACTCCATCTTGCTTGGCTGTGTTCTGGCCTGTCTCCAGCAGACTCCTCAATGCGGACGCATCTTTCAGAGACGACGGCTTGAGCGGTACATAATTCCGGGGTGTTGCGCGGCATTGCTAATTACGTTCCTGGTACGCAATCCCGTCTTCCGCGAAACGATACGGTACACGCTCCAGGGATTGGCAATAGCGCCATTGCTTTACTACGTTGTTCACTACCCGGAAACCATCGTTGGCAAACTGCTGAATTCTCGGGTCCTGAGCTACATTGGCGTTTTGTCCTATTCGCTGTACTTGCTGCACGCTCTAGTTCTCATGCAGATGCAGCGGATTATCCACTCGGCGTTGGTCGTCGGGATCCTGAGCCTTCCCATTACCATTGCACTTGGGGTCGTCGTGCGGACCTTGATAGAGAAACCGGCGGAGAAGTTACGCGCGCGCCTCAGGCACCAAACTCCAGTCCGTTTCGACGTCCCCCAGTCTGCAACATCCCACGATCTGTCCAGGGCCAATGTTGCTTGACGGGCTGATCGTGCGGTCGTCGGAGCGCGTTCAGGCGTGCGGCCCTTCCCGCATGCCGAAAACTTCAATCGGCGACGCACCGTAGGCAAAAACAGTTAATGAAAATCCTAGAAGAGATCAAGGCAAGTCGACTTGCGAGAGACACCGGCCACTTGGCAACTGGCCAAGGCCTCAGGCTCGTCATTCAAGCTGCCTACTTTGTCCTACTGGCCCGCATTCTGGGCCCGGACAAGTATGGCGCCTTCGTCGCAATCGTCTCACTTGCCTCCATTCTTGCGCCCTTTTCCGGGCTGGGCACGACCAATCTTTTCGTCAAGAATGTCGCTTCCGGAAAGCGAGATCCGGAAGTGTGTTGGGGGAACGGACTGGCGGCGACTATTGTCTCCGGCACCGCCTTCAGCGGCCTCGCTTTTGCGATCAGTTACTCGCTTCATTTGCGGGTGCCGTTCTCGGCGCTAGTCGCGGTGTGTATTTCCGACCTGTTTCTGCTGCGAGTGATCGAACTTGCGTACTTTGGTTTCGCAGGCATGGATCGCATGAAGGAAAGCGCCATATTAAGCGTGACTGGTAGCTTGCCACGGCTTATCGCCATCAGCCTACTGTTGGTGTGGCGACATCCGGTTACGCTGCAAAGATGGGCGGGTGCTTATCTGGCGGCCACAGTGTTTAGCTGCCTGTACGCGACGTACCGAGCGCACAAGCTTTGGGGCGCACCCAGATTCAACTGGACCTTCCTGAGGGAGGACGTCGCCGAAGGCGTCTACTTCAGCATTGGAGTTTCTGCGGCCACGATCTATAACGACATCGACAAGGTCATGCTTGGAAGAATATCTTTTGCCGCTGGCGGAATTTACGCGGCAGCCTATCGGATCGTCGATGTCAGCATGACGCCAATTCGCTCCCTCGCGTCAGCGGCATATCCGCATTTCTTTCGTCGAGGCGTCGACGGGATGCGACCGGCTCATGCGTACGCTATCACGCACATCAGACGTGCCTTTATATATAGCGCCATATTGTTTGTCGTCTTGTGGCTCTTTGCTCCTCTCCTCCCGCTGGTGCTGGGGGCAAATTATGCGCAGACAGCGCTCGCGCTGCGTTGGCTGGCACTGCTTCCGATTCTGCGAAGTGGACACGTTTTCCTGGCTGATTCACTGTCCGGCGCCGGGTTTCAAGGCGTACGCTCTGCAATCCAGGCTGCGATCGCAGCAGTCAACATCGCCCTAAACATTGTCATTTTGCCGAGGTATGGCTGGTTGGGTGCCGCCTGGACAAGCCTCGCTTCAGATGGATTACTGCTCCTCTGCCTCTGGGTTGCCGTCCAATCCAAGCTACGCACAGCAACTCATTTGACAACCCGACCCGACAATCCCCAGGGCGAAGGACAACAGTCTATGTCCGAAGTAGCCCCGATCGTGGAGACCACATGACCATGCCTAAGACCACAGAAATCCTGCTCGACCTGCCGTCGAGAATCGCGAGAAGAGCTTATGCAGAGGTAAGAGCCAGACAGCTTCAGGCGATCAATAGGCACAGCAAGTCACCCGTGGTAGACCCGGGTGGGCCCGTTGTGTCGCTGACTTCCTACGGCAAGCGAATCGACACGACTTATCTCGCGATCGAGTCGATCGGGGGTGGATCGTTACTGCCGTCTGAACTGATCCTTTGGCTAGACGACGAGGCGCGCATCAAGTCTTTACCCGTCGCACTCAAGAGACTGGAACAGCGCGGATTGACGGTGAGATTGTGCAAGAACTACGGTCCCCACAAGAAGTATTACCCTTACGTTGATTCTCAGAAGGAGTTCGCTTGCCCGATGGTAACCGCGGACGATGACGTCCTTTATCCAAAGGATTGGCTAAAGTCCTTGAACGAGGCTTACGAACGCAATTCGAATGTAGTCAACGGTTATCGCGCGAGGGTTATCTCTTTCCATGGCGACCGTATAGCGCCGTACAGGCAGTGGACATTGTGCGGATCGACGAAAGCCAGTTGGCGCCACTTCCTAAATGGGACCTCAGGCGTGATCTATCCACCGGGGGTGTTGGCCGCGCTCAAGAGCGCGGGTCCCGAATTCGAGCAGTGCTGTCCGAGAAATGACGACTTTTGGTTGCACGCGGTTGCGTTGCGTGCCGGGTTCCGGATACAGCAGATCAAAAGGAAGGCTATACACTTTCCGTTCATTCCCGGGTCCCAAGCGCAAGAAGTTTCTTTGATGGTTGAAAACGCGGCGACCGGAAATGACATGATGGTCGCAATGACATACTCAGACAGGGACCTTCAACGCCTAGCGGAGGGATGATCTAAATGCCTTCAGGCGTAGTACGCGGAGCGATTCGATTGAGCCAAGCGTAGACACCCTCTAGCCGCTTTTTGCACGAGTCCTGACGAATTAACTCTCTAGAGCAATTTTAAGGTTGGACTACCAAACAGGCGATGAAGCTCGCTACTCAAGGACCAAGGACTGTCACAAATGCCTAAACAATTCAATCACCTGCTACTTACTCGATTCAATATAGAAGTCGACTTCGCGCCCAACTCACCACGGTTGGACACGGATTGGCTTAACGGACGCCTGGCGCTCTTCGAACAATACTGTCTTCCCTCGATCGCTGCGCAGAGGGGCGCAGACTTCCGATGGTTGATTTTCTTTGATGCGGCAAGCCCGGCATGGTTCAAGGAAAAGATGGCGTCCTTCGCGCCGTTGGTGCAGCCCGTCTATATAGCTGGTTTGGCTCCGCCTGAAGTAATCGCACGCAAGATTGTAGAACTGGGTCTCGCCTCGACGCCGTACCTGATAACCACCAGGATTGACAGCGACGACGCCCTTTCAAAGGATTGTATGGCGTTGGTGCAGGACGCTTTCCGTGAACAGGAGCGAGAGTTCATTACGTTCCCGTTCGGTTTTCAGTTGTTTCATGGTCATCTCTATAACATCTATTGGCCACCTAACCCTTTCTTGTCCTTGGTTGAGAAGGTAGGCGACGACGGACAAATCGCCACGGTACTCTGCGTAGCCCACCACCTCGTCGCTGAGAAAAACGAGTTAAGGAAAGTCATCCGATCGCCTCAATGGCTACAGGTTATCCACGGTTCAAATCTTGCGAATACCCTGCGGGGTTGGCCACGCCTCAAGAGCGAGTTTCATCAAGACTTTGAGGTAGTGTGGCCAGAAACACGCGCCGCCGATTCCATAGCGAATCGTTTCCGTTACTCGGCTCAGACATACGTAGCGAGAGCGGGCCGGCGGATAACGAAGATCGCCGCTGGTCAAAAGAGGTAGTATCCGGCTCCGCTTCAGTCTTGTACATCAAGTCCCCAGAGCCCTTGATCGGTGCGAACTTCTAACATCAGCAACGCCTTGTACCTGTAGGCAAGAGTTCTTGAATCGCTGCAGGTGATCGAAATCCAATGTTCCAACTAATCTCACACTTCATTTTGCCAGTCCCTGTCGACGCGATGTCGATAGCTGAGAGCCAGGAATAATGTCGTCATTCGAGTCGGGAGAGATCTTGACTGGCGTCAAGATAACAGGGGGGAGCAGAGGGGCTCACCGGCTCGATATTGACGGCCTCCGAGCTCTGGCTGTTCTCCTTGTGATTCTGTTCCACACCGGAGTTGGAACGTTCTCTGGCGGTTTTATCGGTGTCGACATCTTCTTTGTTATCTCGGGCTACCTGATAACGGGAATTATTGTCCGCGAACTTTCCCGAGGGTCTTTCTCGCTTGGGAAGTTCTATGAGCGGCGCGTTCGGCGCATTCTACCGGCGCTGCTGGTCGTATTGCTGGTATCATCCATCGCTTGCTATTTCCTCTTCCTTCCGCAGGACCTAGTTCGGTTCGCGCATTCGCTCTTTGCGGCGCTGTTTTCCTACTCCAACATCTACTTTTGGACGCAGGCCGGTTACTTTAAGCCGGCATACGCAAAAGCCTTGCTTCACACATGGTCTCTGGGAGTAGAAGAGCAGTTTTATCTTTTTCTGCCGCTCACGTTATTCGTTTTCCGAAAGAAGCTAGCCGCCGTCCCGTGGATACTTCTGTGCCTGGCAGTGGCGTCGTTCGCAAGTTCCGAATGGCTGGTTCTGAAAAACGAAGCGGACGTGGCTTTCTACATGCCGTATTCCAGAGCGTGGGAACTCTTTCTCGGGGCTCTGCTCGCTTTTGACCTGTTTCGCGTACCTAAGAACGAGCTCGTGAGGAATTGTCTGGCGTTCCTGGGAATGCTTCTGATTGCGCTCGCGGCGTTTTCCTACAAGCCGCAGACTCCGTTCCCCGGCGCGTCTGCGTTGCTTCCGTGCGTGGGAACAGCGCTCCTGCTCGCTACCGGCGTAGACGGCCGGACCGTTTGCGCTCGTCTACTTTCCGTTCGGCCACTGGTGTTGATAGGCCTGATCTCTTACTCGGTGTACTTGTGGAACCTGCCTTTGATCACATTCGCGAAGCTGGGTGGTATTCAGGGTGTGACAGACAAGGGATTCGTACAGAAGATCGCAATCATCATCGCTTCCCTGCTCCTTGGCTGGCTGTCCTGGCGGTTTGTTGAGTTGCCGTTTCGCACAACCGGTCCGAAGAAGATCCCACGAAGGCAGCTCTTCTTCGGCGTTGCTGGCGCGGCGGCTGTGATCTCGGCCATTGGAGCCCTCTTTTTATTGACCGCCGGATTGCCTCTACGGTTCCCGGAAGCAGCAGTGCGTGTCGGAGCGTTTCTCGATGCGGATCAAGACATGCGTATCGGCAGCTGCTTCATAACCTCTGGCGATCACTTCAGCGACTTCAAGGAGACGACCTGTACCAATGCTGATCCCAAGCTCCAGAACTACCTTCTGATCGGGGATAGCCATGCGGCGGCGCTTTGGTTCGGCCTGAATCAAGAGGTTACGAGCGCTCGCATCCTACAGGCGACCGCCAGTGGATGCGCGCCGACAATTGGGTATTACGATGCCACCGACTGCGGGAAGATGCGACGGTATGTTTACGAATCACTTCTCCCGCAACTTCACGTCGACGGGGTCATCCTCACAGAACATTGGCAGAACAGCACGGATATCGAGCAGATCGAGCCTGCAATTCGCTGGTTACAGGACCACAAGATTCCAGTAATCCTCGTCGGACCGGTGCAGGAGTACGACGCTCCACTTCCCATGCTCCTAGCCTTTTCGATCAAGCGGAGCGAGCCCGCGTCGCCGCAGTCACATTTGCTTACATGGGTCGGCGGTCTAGATCGCGTTCTCCGGGACAAGGCGGCCATGTGGCACGTGACCTATCTGTCGCCTTGGCAGGAATCCTGCGGAAGCGGGAAATGTTTGCAATACGCCGACGAGCACTCCGAGGTACCGATGCTCGTAGACTCGAACCACCTCACGAACAAAGGCTCCGCCCTTCTGGTGCGAGGTTGGGTGGAAAACGGATTGTTCCCCGACTTCGCAAGCGCGACGTCCGGTCGGAGAAAATCACTCGAAACCCGCGTCCTCTGGGAAGAGCCGCATTCGGGTTCCCGAACGCTACTTCAATAAACGCAAAGTAGAAACCATTAAAAGCGAGCCGGGCCCTTGCCTAACCAGAACTGTGCCCTCTCGAGCCACAAATTTCGATTGTATCGCTCAGGAGAAAACCGATGTCTCTAAAGATCGAATCGCGTCATTTGGGTGAAGTGGTTGTGATTGTATCGGACGTTTTTAAGGACGACCGCGGTTACTTCATGGAAGCCTACCGCGCGGATAATTTCAGGGATTTGGGCCTGCCTGACAGTTTTCCTCAGGACAACCACTCGTCTTCAAGAAAGGGTGTCGTTCGGGGCCTTCATTTCCAATGGGAGCCTCCCATGGGGAAGTTGATGCGCGTCACGCACGGCACGGCTTTCCTTGTCGCCGTGGATGTCCGGCCCGGATCGCCGAGCGTGGGACGTTGGGTAGGAATCGAAGCTTCTGCGGAGAACAAGAAGCAGGTCTGGGCTCCCGCGGGATTCGCCCGCGGATTCTGTGCGCTCACCGACGACGTCGAGGTTCAATACAAGTGCACCGGAATCTATAACTCGAAAGCAGAATCGGCGATTCGCTGGGATGACCCCGGCATCGGGATCGAATGGCCGCTTCGTCAAGTGATTACCTCAGAAAAAGACCGTGCGGCCCAAACCTTGGCGCAATGGTTGTCTTCACCCGACGCCAAACACCTGGCGGTCGCTTCGTACGCGGTAGGAGCTTGAAATCCGTTAGACCAAACAAGGGGAGGTTACAGATGCGGCTACTCATTGCGGGCGGTGCGGGTTATGTAGGTTCGGCGCTGATTCCGCGCTTGCTGGAACGCGGCTATCAGGTCGACGTAGTCGATCTGTTTTGGTTCGGTAACCACCTGCCGACGGAGACAGGTGTGCTGAACCGGGACCTATTCGATGTGACGGCCGACGACCTGAAGAAGTACGACCAGGTCATCTTTCTGGCGGGACTCTCGAATGATCCCATGGCTGAATTTTCACCCAGCAAGAACTTTGTCTATAACGCGGCCGCCCCGGCGTATCTTGCCTACGTCGCGAAGAAGGCGGGCGTGAAGCGATATATCTACGCGAGCTCATGCTCTGTATATGGATACACGGTAAACGACCTGTACGATGAGACCAAGCCTGTTGCTTCGGCATATCCCTACGGAATTTCCAAACTCCAAGGCGAACAGGCAGTAATGAATCTACTGGATGACAGTTTCTCCGTCATCAGCCTTCGGAAAGGGACGATATCTGGATACAGCCCACGGATGCGCCTCGACCTGATCGTCAATACCATGTTCAAGTCGGCGATGCGTGACCGCGCCATTACAATCAACAATCCGACGATCTGGCGTCCAATTCTGGCCATCGAAGACGCAATCAGTGGATATATACGCGCAATCGAAGCCCACCAAACGATCTCTGGGATTTTCAACATTGCGTCGGGCAACTTCACCGTCGGTGAGGTAGGAGATTTGGTCCAGAGCGAAATCCAAGAACAACTCGGGGAGAAGGTTCAGCTGAAAATCCACCAGATTCAGGACTTCCGCAACTATAAGGTGAACTTTGAAAAGGCACGAAATGTCCTAAGTTTTCATCCGCGCCACGACGTCCGAAGCATCGTGCGTCACTTGATCAAGAACATGGATCGTTTTGCAGATTGGGATAATCCCGAGTACTACAATGTTCAGGTTTTTCATACACTCGAAAGCGCCGCAGCCGTGCTGCCACTCGTCCGAACTGCCGTGGCTGGGGTGGTCCAATGAAAGTCGCTGTAATTGGCGCAAACGGGCAGTTGGGTATGGATGTTTCCGAGGAGTTCATTCGGAATGGTGACGATGTCCGTCGCCTCACTCACGCCGAAATCGATATCGAGTCGGCCGAATCCGTTTCCCGCGCCCTGGGCGACGCGAAGCCGGCGATGATCGTCAATACGGCGGCCATGCATCACGTGGAAAACTGTGAACAGGAACCCCTGAAGGCCTACGCGGTGAATGCTCTCGGAGCACGAAATCTGGCGCGAGCGGCACGAGAAATGGGAGCAGTTTTGGTCCATGTCAGCACAGACTACGTCTTCGACGGGTCGAAAAAACAACCTTATCTGGAAGGTGATCCAACCGTACCGTTGAACGTCTACGGAAACACGAAATTAGCGGGTGAAGCCTTTGTACGAGCCGAAAATGAGAAGCACTTCATCTTGAGGACGTCCGCCCTATACGGAACCAGCCCGTGCCGAGCGAAAGGAGGGAGGAATTTCGTCGAGCTAATGTTAAAACTCGCAAAAGAACGCGACGAGTTACGTGTGGTCGACGATGAATTTGTCAGCCCAACCTCGACCGCTGAACTTGCGAAGCAGATACTGACGCTAAGCAGGACAGATAACTTTGGTCTCTACCACGCCACCTCAGAGGGAAGTTGTACCTGGCACGACTTCGCCAAGAAAATATTTGAAATCACCAATACAAAGGTGAGGCTCATGGCCGCCCGCCCGAATGAATTCCCTTCCAAAGTTCCGCGTCCCAAATATTCGGTTCTCGAGAACCGCGGGCTGACAAGGCTGGGGATGAATTCGTTTCGAACCTGGGAAGAGGGTCTCTATTCTTACCTCGTTTCGACGTCGCACGCGAACGCCGTTACGGCTTGAGATGCGCTTGTTTCCTCTTCACAAATTCTGCAGGTTCTAGTTAAGTCGGAACGGCCACAGCTCTCTTCGCACCTTAGTCTTTCACGCGGTCCCGTTGAACCGAGAACGTGTGTTTCTGCTGGGCCTTCCGACCTCTAAGCCTTTGTTTTCGACTCGGTTACCGTCTCGGCGATAAGGAGTCATTGTTCTGTGACTGGGACGGATTACACCAATACCGCTCGAAACCTTGCAGGTCATCTCGCCAATCGGTGCTCTTCTGGGGGAGTTCGGCACTGACCAGGATAGTTGGGTGACTGTATTTGCGGCAATTAAGGGGACCATGTGGAAGATGACTTGATTTTCGACGTCGGCCTACACAGGGGCGAGGATACAGCCTACTATTTGGCAAAGGGCTACAGGGTCGTTGCGTTCGAGGCCGATCCAAGGTTGGTAACCTTTTGTCAGGAACGCTTCCGCAACGAGATCGCGGCTAATCGACTCCGCATCGTAGCTGGAGTAATCACCGAAGATTCCACGCTCGAAACCGTTCCCTTCTACGTAAATCGAAGAAAGTCCGTTTGGAGCACCTCAAGAGCGGATTGGGTCGAACTCAAGAAACGCTTGGGTTCGAAAATTGAAGCAATCAATGCAGCGCGCGTCGATATTCTTAAGAGTTTTCACGAATTCGGGACTCCGCACTACCTCAAAATTGATGTGGAAGGGGTCGATCGACACGTACTGCGAACGCTCTCAAGGTTGCCGGATCGTCCGACGTATTTGTCGTTTGAATCGGAAAAGGTAAGTTTCGAATCACTATTGAACGATCTGGAATTCGTGCAAGGCCTTGGCTATCAACGATTCAAGGTAGTTCAGCAAGCGACGATCCCAGGCCGGACTGTCAGAGCCAAGAATCTCCTCGGAAATGTATTCAACTATCGATTCGAAAGGCACGCCTCGGGCGGCTTTGGCGAAGAGGCAGAAGGAGGCTGGGTAACCAAGCAAGAAGTGATTGAGATCTATCGCCGGATTTTCGTTAACTATCGACGCCTTGGCGAGACATCATTCATGGGGCGCTATTTCAGCCTCCCGTTGCGTGCTACGCGCCGGATTCTGCGGGCTGGGTTGCCGGGGTGGCACGATCTGCATGCTGCGCTAGGGTGAAGGAAAACACCCGGCCTATCGAGCTGTGCCTGTCAGGCGGGTGGGAGGCGCAACCACAAGAGAGGAAGTAGTTGTGCTCGAGACGAAGCTGGTGATGCTATAGGCTGGCAGGACGTAGGTGAACGATCCACCGCTGACCTCGACTTCCGGCTCTTGAGCGAGATTCAAACTGCTGGACGTAATCCAGGGAGTTACGCTCGAAACGGTTGTGCCATTTAACGCGAAGTTTTGCGAGACAGCTGAACCGTTCTGATTGATGACGACAATGACCAGCACTGTGTTCGCTGGGCTCTTATAGGCTGAAACCAATACCCCACTTCGCGGCATCGGGGTTGCATCGATGCGATAAAACCTCGGTCTCACAAATTTGCTGTAATTCCCGAGCATATAGGCGCGCTTCGCGACCGTGAAGCCACTCGAATTCAGGACTTCTCCATCGAACTGGGCGAGTCCTCCGTTATAGTCGGTGCCAATTAGCTCCCAGTAATTCCAAGCGTTCGCGTTTGACACCGTCATTCGATTATTTACAATCTGCGCCCACATCAGGGCGTCTGCGATGCTCGGATCCCAACATCCTCCACAGAGGCTCGGACCATAGCCTGGCGCCGAGGACACCTCCGTTTCCCAGAATTTCTTTCCTTGAGAAGCAAATGGATTGACGATCAGTGGGGAGTTGTCATAGTCATGCCAGGCGTTTATTCCCACGTATGCCGCGGCTGCTGGATCCTCCATCGTGGTGCTTGCGAGTGATGTAAAACTCGCCCAACTGCTCGTCCAGTTAGAAGTTTCCGGCATCATGATCAGCGTGCCGGCCAAGCCGTCGGCAGCAAACGTCGGACCAAGGTTGGATTTGATGAATTCGTCGAAAGATGCAGCGGTCCAGGCAGCCCCGTCGTACTTGGCCGGACAATAATCCGGCTCGTTCTGAACGGATAGAGCATACAGACTGATGCCGTACAAATTCCTCAAGCTTCTAACATAGTTGGCGAGGTAACTCGCATAGGATGAATATGCGCCTGGAATCAGCGAACCATAGTCGGAGCCGGTGAGACAGATCGTGCTGCCGTTCGACTTCATCGAGGCTGGAGGCGACCAGGGCGCGCTCCAGACCCTCGCTCCATTGGCAATTGCCAGCTGCATATCGCTGACTTGGCCCGCGCAAGTTGCGTTTATGGTCGAACAGCTTCCGTCATCTGGAATTTCTGTTCTAAGCAACGACAGACCGAGACTACCGTCACCCGTAGAAAAGAAGAATTCGGCCTGCGCGGGGGTCAGGTTCAAGCCTACGCTTGCCGCCCCAAAGCCGTCTATCGTTTGATCGAGATTGTTCCAATTAACGGCGACCGCCTGGCCTTGGCTGTGCGGAACACAAAAGAGAAGTAAGAAAAACGCAGCAAGGAATGACCTCGAAAACTTCAATTTGCTCCTCCTAGGAGCAAGTGCGTGTGTTTCTCAAATCCTGAAGGCGAGCATGAGAGACGATCCTGAGTGTGAAAAGAGCTGCCGAGGTCAGCCATCCTGTCCGCCGTTCTCCAGAACAGGGGCAGCTGCTCGGGTAGGTTGTAGAGGCTACCAGCATGGCGAGCCTGGGAATAGCTGGTCCGGAGGGCAACTGCGGCCCTCTCCCAACGAACAGGTACGTGACCTGTTCCGTAGGTATTCGCGCTCAACCATGACAGATTTGGACGGATCGCTTCAAAGAGCCTCGGGAAGTTTCCGATCGAACTGGTTCCCACCATTGAAATTGCTCATTTCGCCGCCGGACCGCGAAGTGCTTCTTAGATATCGCTAATTAATACCGACGTCATTCCGCCATTTCAAAGGAGATGGCATGAATGTTTGAGTTCTGAGGCGGTAGGCTTCCGGGAGCTGGTAACAGTTCTCGGAGTAGACGGGTTACAGGCTGGATTGTTTTTTGAGGCTATTTGAC
>Ga0209008_1000123_pt1 | contig 38710 bp, 37 predicted proteins | sample JacPin_JW_Ref_O3_FD_187963 | JGI IMG/M metagenome (GOLD analysis project Ga0209008, IMG submission 187963) | Forest soil microbial communities from Algoma, Ontario, Canada - Jack Pine, Ontario site 1_JW_Ref_O3 (SPAdes) (version 2) | ecosystem: Environmental > Terrestrial > Soil > Boreal... | reverse complement strand
TCTGCTAACCTTGCCTCTGTCCCACCGGAGCCCAAAAAAGATCGCATGAAGCGCCATATCTCACGACGTGATTTTCTGGAAACGTTTGCCTCCATGGGCATTGCGCTGCCCGCGACCTCTTCTATATTTGACGCGAAGCATCCGCGCGGCCTGGACTTCAACCACGTGAATTCCCCCACGCCGCAGAAGTACCTGATCGAAACCATGGGCGGCGGCGTGGCGCTCTTCGACTACAACAACGACGGCCTACTCGATATTTTCCTGGTGAATAGCGGACAGCTTACGAATCCGATGCATCCACCCGAAACCTTCGACCGGCACGATCCGCGCAATTGGAATCGCCTCTACCGCCAGAATCCCGATGGCAGCTTTACAGACGTCACCAAGGAGGCCGGCGTGGCCAACGCCGGCGACGGCAATTACGGCATGGGCGTCGCGGTCGGCGATTACGACAACGACGGCTTCCCCGACCTCTACGTCACGAACTACGGAAAAAATACGCTCTACCACAATAATGGCGACGGCACTTTTACCGACGTAACGGCCAAAGCAGGTGTCGAGGCGGGAGGCTGGAGCTGCTCCGCGGGCTTCTTCGATTACGACAACGACGGCCACCTCGACCTGTTCGTCACTCGCTACATGCTCTGGGACACGCAGCACAGCAAAATTTGCGGCAACGAATGGCAGACGTACTGCCCGCCCGCCGAGTTCCCTTCAACAACTAGTATTCTGTATCGCAATCGCGGCGATGGCACATTCGAAGACGTCAGCCAGCACTCCGGCATTGCCTCTCTCAAGGGCCGGGCGCTGGGCGTATCCTTTGCGGACTACGATGGCGACGGATTCACCGATATTTTCGTTTCGAACGACGGAATGCGCCAGTTTCTCTTCCACAACAACGGCGATGGCACGTTCACCGAACGCGCGCTCGAAGCCGGCACGGCGCTCACCGCCGATGGCAAGCCGCTTTCAGGCATGGGCACCGTCTTTCAGGATTACGACAACGATGGACGGCCCGATATTCTGGTCACCGTGCTGCCACGCGAGGTCTACGCGCTTTTTCACAACGACGGCAATGGATCGTTCAGCTACCGCAGCCTGCAGGCCGGATTGGGCCTGCTGTCTGCCGCTAGCTCCGGCTGGGGCGTAGGCTTCGAGGATTTCGACAACGACGGCTGGAAGGACCTGTTCGTCGCGCAGAGCCACGTGCTGGACAACGTGGAGGCCATTGACCACATGCTGCATTACAAAGAGCCGCCGCTGCTGGCGCTCAATCGCAATGGGCGCTTCGAGCGCGCCGACTCCGGAATCACTTCGGCGATCGCCGGCCGCGGCGCTGCCTTCGGCGATCTGAATAACGATGGCTGGATGGATGTTGTGGTTACCTCGCTTGGCGGAGAGCCGCTCGTGCTTATGAATCATGGCGGCACGGGGCATTGGCTTTCCATCTCCTTGCGTGGAACACGCAGCAATCGCGATGGGCTTGGCGCGCGCGTGCTGGTGAATGGCCAGGTACGATTCGCGACCACCTCCGGAAGCTACATTTCCTCGAGCGACAAGCGCTTGCACTTCGGCCTCGGCGCCGCTGAAATCGCGAAGGTCGAAGTTCACTGGCCGTCCGGCGCCCATCAGATTCTTGAAAACGTCAAAGCCGATCAGTTTTTAGAGATCCGCGAGCCGGAGAAATCATGAGCGGCGCTTTACTGTCTCTTTTGCTCGCGCTTCAGGCATCGGCGCCGCCGTCTCCGGCCCTGCAGCATCTGCACGCCGGTGTAGAAGCCGAGAAGAGCGGACAATTGGACGCAGCTGTGAGCGAGTTTCAGAAAGCCACCGAACTAGATCCCAAGCTGGCTATCGCGTTCGTGGATCTGGGCGACATCTACATCGAGAAACACGATTATGCATCTGCCATTCCGCCACTAAAGCGCGCCGTCGAACTCAGCCCCAATCTCGAAGGCGCCCACCGTTTGCTAGGTTACGCGCTGCTGGCGCAAGGTTATGCCAGCGAAGCAATTCCGCACCTAGAGAAAGCGCACGCTGAAGACGCGCTGGGCATCGCGCTCCTCGAAGCGGGGAAATTACCGGAGGCCGTGCCGGTTCTGCAAAAAGCCTTGTCTCAAAGTCCGAACGATCCCGACCTGTTGTATTACTACGGCCGGGCTGCCGGCCTGCTCTCCAAACAAGTTTTCGACGAACTCGAAGACCGCTTCCCGGATTCCGCCCGCGCCCATCAGATGATGGCGCAGGATTATGCCGCGCTTCGCGATGTTCCCAGCGCCGAACGCGAATTTTCGGAAGCGCTGCGCTTACATCCGCAGACCGCGGGCCTGCACTTGGAATTTGGCGAGCTTTATGCCCGTGCCCAGCAATGGGACAAAGCCGCGGATCAATTTCAGCTCGAAACCGAACTTCAGCCGGGCAGCCCCGAAGCTTTTTATCGCCTGGGCGAAGCGCAAGTGCAGCTGGGAAAAGTTCACGAAGCGCGCGAAGCGCTCGTTCGTTCCGACCAACTGAAAGAGGACATGCCTGAAACTCTCTATATGCTCGGTAAAGCCGCGGCACTGGATGGCGACGACAGCGTGGCCGAAAAGTCTTGGCTGCAAGTTCTGAACTTTGAAAAAGACAGTGCGCTTGCCGCACAAGCGCATTTTGGCCTGGCTGGTATTTATCGCAAGCAGGGTAAGACCGCGGAAGCTGATCGTGAAATGGATGAGTTCCGTAAATCGCAAGGTAACGCGGGCCACACCGATGATTCGCCGAAATAAATAATTGCAAGCAGCAGCCGAAGGAGGCACTCGATGTCACCTGCACGCACGAACGCCACGCCGCCGCAACGCAAAATCAGCGTGATCTTCGCCTTGCTGTTTATTGTGACCGCTGCTGCTCTGGTTCCTTTTGCTACCGCCGCGCCCGACGACGTGGAGCAGCGCGTCGAAGCGATCCTCAGCAAGATGACGCTCGAGCAGAAGATTGACATGCTCGGCGGCCAAGACGATTTTTACATTCGCGCGTATCCTGACCTGGGCTTGCCTCGTCTGCGCATGGCGGACGGGCCGATTGGCGTACGCCACGGTGGCCCTGCCACCACGATGGCGGGCGGAATTTCGCTGGCCGCTTCGTGGGATCCCGCGCTCGCCGCCGAAGAAGGCACGCAAATTGCCCGAGATGCCCGCGCAAAAGGCGTGCACTTTATGCTCGGCCCTGCCTTCAACATCTATCGCGCGCCGATGAATGGCCGCAATTTTGAATACATGGGCGAAGATCCGTATCTGGCCGGTCAAATCGCGGTCGGCTACATCCAGGGAATGCAAAGCCAAGGAGTCAGCGCGACGGCGAAGCACTTCATAGGAAACAATTCCGACTTCGATCGTCACAACACGGATTCCATAATTGATGAGCGCACCATGCGCGAAATTTATCTGCCGGCATTCGAAGCCGCCGTGAAACAGGGCCATGTGCGCTCCGTCATGGATTCCTACAATTTGACGAACGGTATCCACATGACGCAGAACGGCTACCTGAACAATGACGTCCTGAAGAAGGAGTGGGGTTTCGATGGCATCTTGATGTCCGACTGGACTTCGACCTACGACGCCGTCGGAGCTGCGAACGGCGGCCTGGACCTCGAGATGCCCTCGGGGAAATTCCTGAACCGCGAGAAGTTGCTTCCCGCAATTAAGCAAGGGTCGGTGAGCGTCGCAACGATTGACGACAAGGTTCGCCGCATCCTGCGCGTCGCAATTCAGTTCGGATGGCTCGATCGCGAACAGACCGATCTGACGATCTCGCGCTACAACCGCGAAGGCGATCAAGTCGCGCTGCAGTCCGCGCGTGAAGGCGCCGTGCTACTGAAGAATGAAGGGAATCTGCTGCCGCTCAAAAAAGACGCGGTCAAATCCATCTTGGTTGTTGGGCCGGACGCTTATCCCGCCGTGCCGGTGGGCGGCGGCAGCGCTCACGTCGTGCCGTTTGCAGCCGTGAGTTTCTTGCAAGGCATCAGCGACTACGTGGGGAACGCAGGCCAAGTCTTTTACAGCCCGGGCATTCCCACCGTCAGTGAAATGTCGGCGGCGACATTTTTCTCGACCGCTGCGTCGGGTGGGACTTCAGGATTAAAAGCGGAGCATTTCACCAATGCCGATTTAGAGGGACAACCCTTCCTCGCGCGCACCGATGATCACATTGATTTCGGACCCCCGAGCCGGAAGATGTTGCCCGCCGAAGCAGTCTCCTCCCGATGGACCGGCTACTACACGCCGACCGCCGCCGGTAAATACGATCTTTTTGTCACCTCAACGGGAGAAGACGGCGGCTACTACCGCGCCTTCGTTGACGACAAAATCGTGCTCGATGATTGGACAGTTTCCAAAGAGCTGCTAGGTGTCGCGACACTCTCTCTCGACGCCACGCCCCACAAAGTTGTGCTCGAACATCACGGCGAATCCAGGTGGCTGGGTGGGCATCTGCACATGGGAATCGCGCGCCAAGGCAGTTACGTGCTTCCGGACGCGAAGAAGCTGGCCGCGAAGGCTGACGTCGTCGTGGTTGCGGCGGGTTTCGATCCCGAATCCGAAAGCGAAGGCGCCGATCGCACATTCCGCCTGCCTCCGGGACAAGATGAATTGATCCGGGAAATGGCGGCGGCGAACAAGAACACAATCGTGCTGGTTACTTCCGGCGGCGGCGTGGACATGAACGCGTGGATCCGTCGCGTTCCGGCGCTCTTGGAAGTTTGGTACCCGGGTCAGGAAGGCGGCAAAGCTGTTGCAGAAATTCTTTTCGGCGATGTGAATCCGTCGGGTCGTTTGCCGGCGAGTCTTGAACGGCACTGGGAAGATAATCCGGCGCACGAAAGCTACTACCCGGCGGCTGGGACCACCCGCGTCAACTATAAGGAAGGTGTGTTCGTAGGCTATCGTGGCTACGAACACACCGGTACAAAGCCTTTGTTTCCATTCGGTTATGGGCTTTCGTACACTTCCTTCCAGTATGCGAATGTGGCTATCAAGCCCGCCGATGCGAACGCGAAGAGCGATGGAATTTCCGCGCCGCTGTTTCAGATTTCGTTCGATGTGACGAATACTGGCTCGCGCGCAGGCGCCGACGTCGCCCAAATTTATGTGGCGGAGCCGCACGCGAAGGTTCCCCGGCCCGCAAAAGAATTAAAGGGCTTCGCGCGGATCGAGCTGAAACCGGGCGAGACAAAAACCTCGACGGTAACTCTGAGTGGTCGCTCTTTTTCCTACTACGATGCGGACGCAAAACAATGGCGCGCCGATCCAGGCGAGTTCCAAATTCTGGTGGGGCGGTCGAGCCAGGACATCGTACTTCGCGGCAGCCTCACGCTTTCGGCGGCGAGCGCAGCATCGGCAAACAATAAATAGGATTTGCGGCTCTGAAAATTCTGTCGCGCGTCAGTGCATGGTCGTAGCAGCAGGAAACGCGTCGGTAAGCGATATCACTTGCAGTGAGCTTTTCAGCTGATCGAGCGAAACTGAGGAAGGCGTCTTGAGTTTCACAGTGACCGGCTCACCCGGCAGCAAGTCAAAATAATTGTCCGCGGTTTGCACGTCCAGATCGCCGAAAGAAATGTAAACGCCGCGCGCGAGTACGGGCGACCGAAGCGTAATCGCATACGTTCCGTTCGAATTTTCCAGCGCCGTAGCAATGCGGGGCCCACTCGAAAAATTCGTCTTCATCGACGTTCCGTTTACCTCGTTGCTGACGCCGAACTTGGGCAGATCGAGATTGTGCATGGTGTCGAAGAAAATCAGATTTCGCGAAACGTTTTGTCCGCCAACAGCCAGATCAAACACCAAAAAGTTTTTCTTCGGATCAGCGCTCGCCAGCAGCTCCTTCTGATCCAAAGTGAAATATACGGCGCTGGACTGCGCGGGCACCTGCGCGTCCTGTGTTTTCTCCATCAGCACCTTGCCGTTGAAATCCAGCAGGCGCCAATGGATCTGGCCGCTCAGCGGCTGTAACTTGTCAGACACTACATACACATCCACCTTGCCATCGTGCGCAAACGGCGAAACCAGTACGTCATCGTAAAATCGCCGCGCGTAATATTGCAGCGCCTTCCACCGTCCGTAATAATCGATGCTGGCCCAGGAAGCCACCGGCCAGCAGTCGTTCAGCTGCCAGTAAAGCGATCCCATCGTATTCGGCATCTGCCGTCGCAAGTGTTCCGCGCCCACTTTGATGGCTTCGGCTTGCAACACCTGGCTCAGGTACACGAACGAAGGAAAATCCTTCGGCTCCGGATACCAGCGCAGCATGTAACTGAGAATGCGCTCGTTGCCGCCGTGATTTTTCTGATGGTCCTGCATGGTCGCGGAATGGATGTCCATGTCGCCGGGCTGCGCGAAAGTGCGAATGGTGCGCATCTCCGGGAAGGATTGGAATCCGTACTCAGACATGAACCGCGGGAATTGCTGCGTGTACATTTCGATCGGCGCCAGCGCATGCCACACCTGCCAGTAGTGCATATCGCCGTTGGTTTGGCTGTCCGGAGGATCTTCGAAATTCGCGCTGGGCGAACTGGCCCAGTAAGGCACGGGATCCGCGTAACGCGCCACAACGCCCGCAAGCACGCTATGAAACAGCACCACGTAATCCGTCCACACTTTTTCGCGGTCGGCCGGCGAAACAGCTTCCTTGAAGATTTTGCGATCGTCCCAATGCACCCAGCCCGTCTCAATTTCATTGTTGCCGCACCACAGCACGATGCTCGGATGATCACGCAGGCGCTCGACCTGTTCGATGGCCTCCTGTTTCACATTCTCCTGAAAATCCGCGCCCCCCGGAACCATATCGCCGCCGAAGATAAATTCCTGCCACACCATGATGCCCAGTTCGTCGCAGATATCGTAAAAATCGTCGGACTCGTAGTAACCGCCGCCCCACTCGCGCACCATGTTCATATGCGCGTCGCGCGCCGCTTCCAGAATCTGGCGATGGATTTCCGGCGTCACACGGTTCGGAAAGCTATCGAACGGAATCACGTCCGCGCCCTTGGCAAAAACAGGAATACCGTTCACGACGAACGCAAAACTCTTGCCCGTCTTGCCAACTTCCCGGCGCAACTCGATCGAGCGCAGCCCAGTTTTCAAAGACGCCTCGGCGGCGATGTCACGCCCAACACGCACGGTAGCCGCGAAATGATAGCGATCCTGCATGCCATATCCAAGCGGATACCACAATTTGGGGTTGCCGATATGAATCGGAACGCTGATGCGATTCAGGCCCGGTTCCAATTGCACAGTCTGTCGAACGGGCGCAGCCGTAGCGCCGCTCAGCTCGCCATAAGTAATTTCAACGATCGCCGCCGTGCTGCGGCTCGCCTCGATTTCGAGCTCGCCCGCAAGCGCCGCGAATTCCTTGCTCACTCGCTGCTGTTGCACGTGAAAATTCTCGATGCGCAGGGCGTCCCAAGTTTCCAGCCGGATCGGCCGCCAGATCCCCTCCGTGACGTAGCGCGGCCCCCAATCCCACCCGTATTGATACGGCGCCTTGCGGGTGTAGGGTGCGGTGGCGATGTCTTCTTCGTTTCCGGTCATATGCGAAGTGACCGAAGGCAAGATGTACGGAAGCGCTTTCACTTTCGGAATCATGGATTCGATCGGCGAATGAAACACCACGCGCAGGGTGTTCGGGCCCGCGTTCAGCAAAGTTTTCGCAGGCACGCGCCAGCGGCGGAACATATTGTCGCTGTGGAGCACGGCCTGCTCGTTTACATAGACGTCCGCGTAAGTGTCCAGCCCATCGAAAACTAAGTCCACGTGATCGTGCGCCAGCGTCGCGGCATCAGCCTGGAAAGTCGTCCGGTATTCCCAGTCGGTCAGACCAATCCACTGCAATCGCGTGTCGTTGTCCTGGTAGAACGGATCGGGAATCAAACCATCGCGCAGCAGATCGGTCTGCACCACGCCCGGCACTTGTGCGGGATGCCATTCCTTCAGCTCGGTGCGATCCGTGTTGCCGACGGCGCGAAACTCCCACTTCGCTTCGAGTGCGCGCGACGCCGCCTGGCCGGCAACTTGCCCCGGTATCGTTAGAAACACGAGGGAGAACAATGCTATGCAGCGAAAAAACCGTACTGGCAGGGGCAAGTTTGGGCCACCTCAAGTAGAATGTCGCGTTGGGAACGCCGTGCCGGCGCGGTTAGAGAATAGATAATGCTGTTACGTGGTGCAAGCGTTTTAAGGTTGGGGCGAATTGCGGTCGCCTGAGGAGACAGCTCTTGGAAGATCGGTCGAAAACCACTTCAGCGCTTAACGCCGCGCTACTCGGCTATGGATTTGCCAGCAAGACTTTTCACGCGCCGCTGCTCACGAATGTGCCCGGACTGCGACTCACTCATATCGTTTCCAGTGACAGCGCCAAAGTTAAAAAAGATTACGACGTCACAGTGCTCGCGAAAGCCGAAGAAGCGTTCGCTCTTCCAGAAATTGATTTGATCGTAATCGCGACGCCCAATACCACGCACTTCGATTTCGCCAGCAAGGCCCTTAACGCCGGCAAACACGTTGTGATGGACAAGCCTTTCACCAACACGCTCGCCGAAGCGACGGAACTCGTCACCCTGGCAAAGAGCCGCCGGCGATTGATCTCCGTTTTTCAGGATCGCCGTTGGGACTCTGACTTTCTGACTGTGCGCCAAGTTGTCGCGAGTGGCGCACTCGGCGAAGTCGCGCATTTCGAATCGCACTACGACCGTTACCGTCCCGAGCCGCGCCAGCGCTGGCGCGAACTGCCGGGCCCCGGCAGCGGCATTTGGTTTGATCTGGGCCCGCATCTTGTGGATCAGGCGGTGCAATTATTCGGCCTTCCTGAAGCCGTATATGCTGACCTGGAGTTGCAGCGCCCGCGCGGCCAGGCGGTTGACTACTTTCATGTCATCTTGCGCTACGGCCGCAATCGCGTGATTGTGCATGGTGCGTCACTGGTCGTCGCAGAAACGCCGCGCTTCGCGACTCATGGCACGCTGGGAAGCTACACAAAATTCGGCATGGATCCACAGGAAGAAGCGCTGAAGCGCGGAGAGATTCCGGGCGCTCCGGGATGGGGGTGGGACCCGCAAATGGGAACTCTCATCACCAAGAAAGGCGATGGCTTCGATAAGCGGCAAGTTCCGAATGTTCCCGGGAACTATCTCGCCTATTACGAAGGGATTCGCGACGCGATTTCGCTCGGCTCGCCCAATCCAGTAACTCCTGAACAAGCGCTGGAAGTGATCAACGTGCTGGAGACCGGCTTGAAAAGTTCGGCGGCGCGCGCCGAATTGCCCTTCAACCCGATCAAATTGTGACGTCTCTGAATCTGTTATGATTCGTCGCGGACCGTGGGTCGCGACGCACTGCCGCGGAAACAAACTGTTTGATCGCACACTCTTCAACTGGAAATCTCATGACCCTAGATCAAGATCTCGAAAAGATCGCGCAGCAGGAAAAACGCCTGCAATTCAAACAATTCGATTCCGAAGCGGCATGGGCCGTGGGCAGCGCCCTGAAGGCCGCAGCCGAAAAACGCGGCGTCGCGGTAGCGATTGATATCCATCTCAACGGACATCAACTGTTTTCGTACGCTATGCCGGGAACCACACCCGACAACGCGGACTGGATTCGCCGCAAACGCAATGTCGTCGAGCGCTACCACCGCAGTTCCTACGCCATCGGCTTGACGCACCAGCGTGCTCAGACCACTCTGCAGGCAAAAACGGGGCTTGATCCCAAAGACTACGCTCCGCACGGCGGGTGCTTTCCGATTTTTCTGGTGGGCACTGGTTGCTTAGGCACGATCACCGTTTCCGGGCTGCCGCAGCGTGAAGATCACAATATGGTAGTCGCGGTGCTTCAGGAATACCTGCATCTGACGGGCGAGGATCTGGCGCTGGGTGCTGCCGCCGCTTCTTGACGGAAAAAAGTTCACAATGTTCATCCTTCCTGAAATGACGTCACGCAGCATCGCGATCCTCCGGCAATTCGCAGTCCGCCGCATAACACGATCGCATTTGACGAACGCGCCTCACTGATTCAACATGAACAGCGAGGCAATGTATGCCTGTTGATGGTCACATTCCAGCTGGTAACGCTCCCGATTTCCGCGCAGTGATCCTGGATTACGGCGAAGTTCTGTGCCATACGCCCTCGACGGCTACGATTGCACGCCTCGCTGCCCTGTTCCAATTGGATCCGCGCACTTTCCTACCGAATTATCTGCAGACCCGCGCGTCGTATGACCGCGGAGATTTGCTCTCCGGCGAATATTGGCAGCAATTCGCGACGCAGGCGGGCGTGATAGTCGGCGACGATGAGGTCGAACAAGCGCGCCAGCTGGATCTGGAGTTATGGGGCGATATCAATGACGCCATGATCCGCTGGGTGCAGGATCTACACTCCGCGGGATTCAAGACCGCGATTCTATCCAACATGCCGGCGGACATGGCCACGCACATGCGAAAAAACTTCGCGTGGCTCAGTTATTTCGATCACCACATTTTTTCCGGTGAAGTGCGCAGCGTCAAGCCCGAGCCCGCGATCTATCAACACTGCCTCGACGCCTTGGGAGTGCGACCGGGCGCAGCGCTATTTATTGACGACCGGGAAATAAATCTGGAGCAGGCGCGCGCCGCCGGGATCCACACAATCCGTTTTCAATCCGTCGAACAGCTGCGCGAAGACCTGCAGTCTCTTGGGTTCGCAATTTTGCCGGGGCAGTCCGAAGTCCAGCGCACGCCGTCTTAGTTACTCATCCGGAGAGCCAGATCGTCGTCGCGGCGGTTCTTTCGCGCGAAAAATGTATCCAGTCCGTGATTTTGTTCATCAAAACCCGTGGCGGATTTCAGGTCCGCCGCAGCTCACCGGCCCGTGTCCCTTCGACGAAGGAGAAAAGGAGAAACGAAATGGCTACTCAACCTCAAGTTGGACTGGTGCCGCCCTTCACCCGCGAGACCGCCATACAAAAAGTGCGCAAAGCCGAAGACGGCTGGAATTCGCGCGACCCACAAAAAGTTGCGCTGGCTTACACGGTGGACTGCCGTTGGCGCAATCGCGCGGAATTCGTCAACGGCCGCGAGGAAATCATTCAGTTCCTGACGCGCAAATGGAATCGCGAGCTGGAGTATCGGCTCATCAAAGAATTGTGGGCGTTCGACGGCGCAAGGATTGCCGTGCGCTTCGCCTATGAATCGCACGACGATTCCGGACAATGGTTTCGCTCCTACGGCAACGAAAACTGGGAATTCAACGCCGAGGGCGTCATGCATCACCGCTATGCATCTATTAACGATCTCCCCATCAAGCCGACCGAGCGCCTATTTCACTGGCCCCTCGGAACGCGCCCCGCGGATCATCCGGGACTCAGCGATCTGGGTCTATAGCGCGGCTGGCAATCGCGAACCATAAGAGCATTTGTTACGCCGCACGGCCCGCCAACCGCGGCGGCGATTACTTTTTGGCGGAATTAACGGCAGGCTTGGCCTCGGTCGCTGCCGTCTCTGCGCGGAATTTTGCCGCCTGCTCCGGTTGTTTCATCCCCTCGTATTCTTCCGCCAAGTCTTTGCGCGCGTTCATCAGCCAACTCACTTTCGGATCCATCTGCGTGCGCAAAATATCGTAGCCGGCGTGGGTCTCCACTTCAGCGTCCGCATACCGTAGCTGCCGCAATAAAGTTCTGCCCAGCTTAATTCGCGCGATGCCCGTATTGATGTGCGTGGGCGATTGCGACTCCACATAAATGGGAATTGCCTGGCGGTAGAGTTTCTCCGCGCGCGTCCACTGCTTCTGCGCTGTGTACACGCTGGCTAGATTGGAAAGCGCGGTGGCGTATAGATAGTGCTGCTCCCCGTAATCGGTGCGGTATATGTCCGCCATCCGCTCGAAATATTGCTCGGCCACATCGTACTTGTCTTCCTGCAGCGCCACGGATCCCAGTTCGTTAAGCGTGGAAGCCACGCTGGGATGCACCTTGCCGAACGTGCGCTCTTTAATCGCCAGCGACTGCTGCAGCAGATCCGATGCCTCGTCATAACGCTTCTGGTAAACCAACGACCGCGCGAGGATCGTCAAATCGGTCGCCGTCTCGGGATTATCTTTGCCATACCACGCTTGGACGATGTTCAAAGCCTGGCGGTCATATTGTTCCGCCTCCGGGTAGTGCCCGGTGTCCAGCCGGATTGCGCCCAGATTGATCAACACATCGGCCACGCGCGGATGGCGTTCGCCGTAAATCTGTTTGTAGATTGCCAGCGCGCGCTGGTTGATCTCTTCGGACTTCTCGTAGTGGCCCGCATAGAATTCCGCGTTGCCCAGCTCGTACAAACTATCCGCCAGGTCGCTGGGCTCCGATCCCGGAGCAGAATACAGTTGCACAGTCTGCTCCAGGATGGCGATGGATTGATCATAGGCGCCGCGGTCTTCCAGCACTCCTCCCAGCGCGAGCATGGCCTTCGCCACTGCCGGATCGTTCGCCGGCAAGTGGCGTCGATCTCGATCGAGTGCCTGCCGTATTAGCCGCTCGGCATCGGGGTACCTTGCTTCGGCGTCGCGCAACGACCCGAGCGCCAGCAAGCCCTTCGCCGTCTCAGTGCTGTCCGGTCCGTAAAGCGCTTCGCGTTTCGCCAACGCCGATTCCATCAGCGCGTCTGCCTGCTCCAGCTTTCCCAGCTTCTGGTAAATGCCGCCCAGCGTCTCAAAGAGTTCCGCTTGCACGGCAGGTTCTGCATCCAGGCTGCGCGCTTCCTGCACGCCGCGATCGAGCAGCGTCACCACGCGCAAATCGTCCGCGGGCCCGGCGGACGGATCCCCTCCCTGAAAGAGATTCAGCATGAAGCGCTGAATGGTCTGTGTTCGCGCAGCTTGCATCAAAGCCGCATTGCGCGCCCGGGTCAATCTGACGGTGTAAAAAATCACCAGTCCCACCAACAGCGTGAACATCACAGCAGCTGCGGAAACCAGCTGCCAGTGGCGGCGAACGAATTTGCCCAGCGCGTAGTGCCATGTGTCGGGCCGCGCTTCCAAAGGCTCGGCATTCAAATAATGATCCACATCGCGGATGAGCGCTTCCGCCGACTGGTACCGGCGCTGCGGATCTTTGTGCATCGCCGTGAGGCAAAGTACGTCCAGATCGGCCCAGGCCGCTCGGCTTGCAGTGACCCCGCTGCCGTTCGGTTCCGTTGCTGCCGATGCCACCGCCGATCTGGCGGCAGCATCCGACGGTTTCGTGGCTTCCCGCTCGGTCAAAACCTTTTCAGCTTGCGCCGGTGTGCAACTCGACAAATCAAATGGCAGTCGCCCTGCAAGCATTTCGTAAAGGACCACGCCGAGCGAATAGACGTCACTGTGTATCCCTGCGTGCTCGCCGCGAATCTGTTCGGGCGCGGCATAGGCGGGAGTCATCAGGCGCAGGCCGGTTATGGTTTGGTCCACCAGCTCGCCAAGATTTTCCAGATGTTTGGCGATGCCGAAATCAAGCAGCCGAATACTCCCATCCTCTTTCACCAGAATGTTGGAAGGCTTCAGATCGCGGTGAATTACGGCATGTTGATGCGCGTACAACACCGCTTCGCAAACTGCGCGGAAGAGCCGCAAACGCTCCGGGATCGTGCACTTCTTCTTCCTGCAATAATCCGTGAGCGGTACGCCTTCCACATACTCCATCACGAAGAACGGAGTCCCATCCGGCGAAGTATCCGCATCGTAAAGCCGCGCGATGGTAGGATGATTCAGCTGCGCGAGGGTGCGCTGCTCGGCGTTGAAACGTTCGCGGCGTGCGGGCGAAACCCAAGCGTCGCGCAAAATCTTGATGGCAACTTCATTGCCAAGATCTTCGCGCTCGGCCAGGTAAACCACTCCCATGCCACCCTCACCCAGCGCCTGTTTGATACGGTACGGGCCGAATTCCTTGAACGGCAGCGGGCCCGGGGAAGGATCGTTGAATATCTGGCTCGCGACTTCAGCTACATCGCCATCGAGCAGCGACCCACCGCGCGCGTCTTCCTCCAAAAGCACCAGGACCTCGCTCACCAGTGCCGCATCGTCGCCGCATCGCGTTTCCAGAAAAACGCGCTGATCCGCGGGCGGCATATCCGCGGCTTCGTGAAAAAGAGTTTGGACCTTCTGCCAGCGAGTGCTGTCCATCTTTACTCTCCGGCTGAAATGGCAAGGAAGCGGCGCAGCGATCAGCCGCTACGCCCGGCGAAGTTCGTGAGTCAGCCAGGCCTTCGCAGCCCGCCAATCGCGAAGAACCGTGGCTTCAGAGACGTTGAGGAGCGCTGCGGTTTCCGGAATATCCAGCCCCCCGAAGAAGCGGCTTTCCACCATCATCGCCTGTCGCGGATTCATGCGCGCCAGCTCTTCCAGCGCGGTGTTCAGCGCCAGCAGTTCATTTTCGCCGGAGGGTTTCTGCTGAAATTCGCTGTCAAACGTCACGGTAATTTTCGCCGCCACGCCGCCGCCGCGTTTGCCGGAATTTCGCCGCCGCGCCGCTTCCACCAGCAGTTGCCGCATGGCACGGGCCGCGATGCGTTTGAAATGCAGCCGGGATGTCGCGCCAACGTCCGGGGACTTCGCCAGCTTCAGCCACGCTTCATTCACCAACGCGGTTGGGCTGAGGGTGGCGCTGGGGTCGCCGCGCCGGACGCTCGATGCCAATCTGCGCAGTTCTTCATAGGTGACGCTGAACAAGTGGTCCAGCGCCTGTCTCTTCGCGGCGACCGGGCCCGTTTCCTCAGGTCCAGATTCGCCTGTGCCTTCAGAAGGCTTCGCCGTCGTGACGGTTTTTCTTTCGCTTTCGCGCATAGCGTAGTGAGGGGTCATGCCTGGGAACCCATCTGTCGCTGGCTGCAGGTCCCGTCAATGCACGGAACTGTAGCACCGTACCCGGCCATACGGCAACGGATGGCGTTTTTGTGGCGGTCTTCGGGACTACAGCGAAAGAGACCCGCGCGCTATTTTGAGATCAAAAATTGGAATATCTATTCAGGAGAATTTTATGAATGGCAGATCCATCCGCAATGCGCTTCTCGTCTTCGTTCTGGCTTCGGCAGCACTGGCCGTGGGGTGTGGGGGCGGCGCCGAAGGCAAATACCGCGATCCCAGCGGCACCATCAACGCTGAATTCAAAGACGGCAAGGCCTATGTGGCACTCGGCGCGTACGCGGTTGACGGCACCTACAAAATTGACGGTAACAAGATCGTCGCACGCGGCGATTTCGGGCCCATGCTGCCCAGCCCGCTGATCTTCACCGTGAACAAGGACGGCACCATTGACGGCCCGCGCGACACCATGATTCCCCGTCTCGAGAAAGTGAAATAAACGATTGCGATTCTTCGCGCGAAGTTTCGTAAAGAAGGGAGGCTCGTGATGAGAGTCCATCGCGCCACTTCCGTCATCCCAGTAACGCTAGCGCTCGCGATGGCGACGGTCCTGGGACCGATCGGCTGCGGCCATTCGAGTTCCGATAGCTCCGCGGATGAAGGAATTCCCGGCCTCACCAGCGCGGACCGCGAAGCGCAAAGTGCTGCCATGGCGGAACTGCAGCGGCATTGGCGGAAGGGCTCCGATGGCTGGACCACCGCTGTCGTCTCCGGAAGTCCTTACGCGCCCGATCATTTTCTGCGGCAGTGCCGCGCGTTGACGATCAAAGCCATGGTGCCGCAGGATCTCAGCGAGTCCGACAAACTGAACGGTTTCGAGTGGGTCGGGCGAGCGGAATTCGAGCCCACATCTTGTCGCGAAGGCGGCGGGCAGGCCGGGATGGTTTTAGACGGCATGTCGAACGTAGTGGTCAGCAAACACAGCGGACAATGGAGCCAGTGGGTGGACTTTACGCCGGGCCCGTTGCGCTTCGCGCGGGAAAAAGCCCGGTGGCAATTCAACTGGGACGCCACCTATCTGCGCGGCACGCTTCCCGGAGCACAAGATTTCGCGAATGCTGGTGTGCAGTAGCAAGATCGAGGGCCAGAGCACGCAGGATGCGTCGTGAGTGTCTGCGGTGCTAGAGCGACTCCGCTGATTACTCCGCCGCCTTCGCCGCCAACGCTTCCACCACCGCGATGTTTGGCAGCAAATCTTGCGGTATACCGTGCCGCTGCTGCAAATACGCGGGACTATTGTAAGAAGCCCAGACCTTCCCCTGCGCATCTTCCCAAACCAAAATCTTTAGCGGCAGATCAATTGCTGCGCTGGGAGCCCCCAGCATTATCGGAGTGCCGCCCTTCGGATTCCCAAAAATCAGCAGCTTCGTGGGGCGCATTTTCATTCCAACCTTTTCGGCTTCGCCGCCGTGGTCCACCAGAGCGAACAGCGTCACTCCCTTCGCCTGCAGAATGCCTTTGAGTTTGTCCACCGTCTCGTCCACCGAATGGTTGCTGGCATTACTGATGATTCCGTTGTCCGCCATCGGTGCCATTGATGTCATGGGCTCCTCCTCGTTATTCCGGGGTTGTTCCCGGTCGTTGCATGTGTGGAACCGCGCACTGAAATCAGGTAAACCGTCATCGCCAATCCGACCAATGCCAGAAAAACCGCTATCGTTACAGCCGGCCCCGCAGGACGAGAACGCACCGCATCGCCTCGATCGAGCAGCCGAACCAATCGAGCATGCTGCCAACCCGCGAATAGATTCACGAACACTCCCACGGCGATCAGCGCAGTGCCAAACCACAGCGAGAGCCCGTACGCTTGAGCCGACGACGTGTGCTCTGCGGCTTGCAGTTCCTGCAGGAACAGTCCGAAGCGCGCCACCACGAAGCCGAAGCCCATCAAAGCCAGGCCGGTGCGAATCCATGCAAGAACGGTGCGCTCGGCCGCCAGGTAATCGCTTAGGGCAGCGTGAGGATTGCCTGCTATCGGACCTTCCATTCTGCCGCCTCCCACTGCGAGGGTCCTACCCACCGCGACGCGCGGACTTCCGCACCATCGCCATTTACGTCGGCGGGATTATATTCCGATGGCGAATCCGGGGGCCGCAGATTATTTCGGACAAAGGCCGTATCTCGCGATGAGCCAAATTCATCCAATTGCGGGTAACGATCCGGACGCAGGCGAGCGCGACAGGAGCAACCAAGTGACCACCAAGAGGATTGAAGTGCAGCGGTTTACTGTGATTTCCTCCAAATCATTCCAGGAGGTGCTCGCGAAACTCGACGCCGCCATCGGCCACCCCAATATGGCCACGTTTCGCAACGACATGACGTCGGCGAAGACTTTTGCGGAGCTGGAAGCTGCCGTGCAGAAAGTCATCGGAACGGCAGGCTTGATGGAATTCGCGCGCTTCGAACTCGGCGAAGTCTTGCGCAGAAAACTCGGTGAACGCGCCCCGAAGAGCGTGCGTCTGGTGGTCGGCAATCCGCTAATCATGGCGCAAATGGTGGAACATGTGCCGGACGCCGGTTCGTATGCGCCCGTGACGATCCTGGTAGATGAGCGCCCCGACGGAGTGCACCTCACTTACGACACAACGGCCAGCTTCCTCTCTTCATACGCAAATCCGAAAGCTTCCAAAGTGGCGCAAGATCTGGACACGAAGATCGAGACGCTCCTAACATCTGCAGCCGCGTGATCGAATCACCCAATAATCACGAGCGGGGACGCCAGAGCGCTCGACACAGAGAGATTGACGGCCCCGCGCCGAAACACAACTGTCGCTAGTCGTTCTCGGCGGAACAGCATTTCGCATCCGAACTTTTTGGTTGCGAATATATCCGAGTTGGATCCGCCGGCTGGCCATCAACGTACTTGTCATGATGCCGCACCCATGCCATGGAATATGCCAATCCATCTTCGTCGCGCCCCTTGGGAGCCAGGTCCAGCCAGTTGTACGCTCCGAGCAAAATGTCCAGCCCGCGGCCGTAGGTGGAATAGGTGTGAAAAATGTTTCCGGCGCCATCCTTATAGAACGCGCTCGCGCCAGGACCTTCCTCGCTCGGGAATTTCTGTATCTCATAGTTGTAGTAAATCTGCCCGTTGGCCATCTCTTCCTTCGAGAACGACACGTTGTAATCGCGATTGAAGTCGTTCGCGAAAGACGATACCCACTTGAACCGCCAGCCCATACGCATCTTGAACGCGCCAATCTGATCCAGCGGCGCTCGTGAAACCACCGCGAACTTCGCGTCGCGTGCCGCCAGGTGTGGAACGCTGCCGTCAAAATGATCCGCCACAAACGAACAGCTGGGGCAGCCTTCCACCCATCCCGGACCGAGCATGAAGTGATAAATCAGCAGCTGGCTTTTCCCGTCAAAGAGATCCGCGAGCGTCTCCTTGCCCGTCGGCCCGTCGAACACATATTCCTTCTTCACTTTTTCCCAAGGCAATTCCCGTCGCTGCCGGCTCAGTTCATCGCGCAGCCGCGTGAACTCCTTCTCCTTGTTCAAAAGCTCCGTGCGCGCCGCAATCCACTCGGCATGCGACACGATATTCGGGGGATCCATCCTGTTCTGCTCTACTGTAGTTTCCATCGTCGTCTCCTTCGTCTTCATTCGTTGAATCGATCGTTGGGTAACTATGCGAACGGATTTTCGTCCGCGCTGGGGCCGTAAATCGAGGGCACCGGAACTTCCAACATCCGCAGATAGACAGAGAGTTGCCCGCGATGATGATAGGTATGATTCATAAGGATGGAGCGCAGGAATGCTATCCGAGGAATCTCCATCATGGGTTTTCCGTTTCTCACCAAGCGCCATGTGGACGTGAGCCGGGCGTCATCCATGCTCTTCAGCGTGGTCCGCGCGCTAGCCATGCTCTTGGAGAAGGTCTCCAGCACTTCCTGGCGGCTCGTGGCTTCCGGCTGCGAGAAGTTCGGCGCTTCAGCAGTGTCCTGTGCGGCCGCCGCGACGATTTGGCCCGGGCCGGAAGCGATGTGCAGCGCGAGCTGTCCCAGCGAGAACGATTTCGGATGTGGTTTCCACGTGAGCTTGTCATCTGGAACGCGTTCCAGCACGCGCTTGGTCGTTTGTGCTTCCTGGTCGAACTCCATCAACAGTGCTTCTCCAAGGCTCATAGCTGCTCCTTTCCCTGCGCAACAGATCTAGTGTTCGCATCTTTACGACCTTGAGAATCGAACGAGCCCCTGTCGTCCGCGCTACTCTTCGCATGCAACTTCTTCGCGGCGAGCGCCGTCGCTCCGCCTGTGGACATGATCCCGGTGATAATTAACGCGGCGCTCGCAATGCACACTGGACACATACATTTCCTCCCACAGCCGCCGCCCTTACTGCGGCCGGCGTTTCGCTTCCGCGAGCTTGCGAACGTTGTCGTTCATGAACCCCCAACCCTTTACCACGCCCTCGCGGTGTTCGTCTGTAACTAGCCCGAACGCCATGTGCTGGAATTTGATCAGCGTTCCGCCATCCTCTTCGCTCAGCCGGTACTGTACGTTGGACGCAACCGGATACGACATGAACAGCGGCCCATAAAACTCCAGCAACGTTGGCCGCTTGATCGACTGCACATGGCCCCACAAGTGACCATTCTCGCCGCCCAAGTCGCGGTACCAACGCCCGCCCGGCCACGGTTCAATCTTCAGCGACATGGGTTTGCCGTCGGGCGTTTCATTCAACGGTCCGAGCTGCTCGAGCAGCGCCGCGAACGTAACCTCCAGCGATGCCCGCACATGAATTTCCTGCGTTACGTTTAACGTCAAATCCTCAATCGTCCGATTCAGCTTAATCGCCGTAGAAGTCATTGTTTCTCCTTTATTCAGAATTTGTCCTGCCCGCGGCTGGAATCGCGCCCTGCCACGAACTGCTCTTCCGCTCTGCATGTTCCTTCACTCGGTTCAATTGATGCTGCCAGTAACGCTCGAACGTGCTGGTCCACTCGTGCAGCGGACGGATCGCCTCCGCGTTCACTCGGTACAGCATCCTGCGTCCCTCCCGGCGTACATTCACCAGCCCAACGTCCAGCAGCACACGCAGATGCTTTGACACGGAAGGCTGCTCCAGCTCCAGCGCCGTCACAATCTCGCCCACCGACCGCTCCTGCAGCGCCAGATAGTTCAGAATGTCGCGCCGCCGGGGCTCGGCCACCGCATTGAATGCGTCAGAGGTTGTAGCTGCTCGTGCCATGGGCCAACAATACATTCCTATATGGGAATATGTCAAGCGATATTTTGGGGGGCTCCGATCCTGCCAAATGGGGGCAAACTTCAAAAGTTGAGGGTCACACGGCTGGCGAACTGGCTAACGTTTGGGCTCGTGTTTTGCGCGAACGCTTTTTTCGAGGTATTCGTCGAGGTGCTGCCTCATCGCGCGCAGCGGTGCATCATCGTTCTGCAAGCGGCTGATCAGCAGCGCGCCTTCCAGCGATCCGATGATCAACTGGGATAGCTGCAACGGCGAGATGTGGCGGTCAATCTGCTGTTTCTCGATGCCTTCTGAAGCGATCCCCGACAAGCGCTCCGTCCACCCCTGCAACGCTTTTCTGGCGCGCGCACGCAGCACGGGATTTCCGTCGTCGGCCTCGACGGCGGTATTCATCAGCGGGCAGCCGCCGGGCACCAATCCCGCGCGCCTCTCCACAAAATTGTCGATCGTTTTCTTCAGCCGATTCACGCAGTCCGGGACTTCCGCGACTCCGTCCAACCTGCCGCGGACGGCCTTTTCCCACGCGTAGTTGAAGGCCTCGGCGGCCAATTCTTTCTTGCCCGAAAAATGCCGGTAGATCCCGCCCTTCTGGAGGCCGGTAGCTTGCATCAGGTCGGCAAGCGACGTTCCCTCGAAGCCTTTCTGGTTAAACAGTGGCGCGGCCTTCTCCACGATTTCGCGCCTGGTCTGCTCGCCCTTGGTCATCGCTAACTCCCGCGGCCTATTCTGAGACCGACTGGTCTCTTATCCCATTCTAGCATTAAATGAATGAGACCGAACGGTCTCTTATGCATCGAATTCCCTAGAGGCCCCATGAGCGAGGCGCTGGCACCAGCCATCCCCGTAAGTCTTCCCGCACCCCGTGTGGGCATCAATCCATGGTTCATCGCCATCACCGTCACCCTGGCGACTTTCATGGAGCTTCTCGACACGGCAATCGCCAACGTGTCGCTTCCTCACATCGCCGGTGGTCTGGCCGTCAGCTCCGACGAGAGTACCTGGGTGCTCACCAGCTACCTCGTCTCCAACGCCGTGGTGCTCCCGCTCTCCGCATGGCTCAGCCGTCTTTTTGGGCGCAAGCGTTACTACATGATTTGCGTCGCCACCTTCACCGTCAGTTCGCTGCTGTGTGGTTTTGCCCCCAGCCTCGGCGCGCTGATCTTTTTTCGCGTTCTGCAAGGAATCGGCGGCGGAGGACTGGCCCCAGTGGAACAGGCCATCCTCGTGGATACTTTCCCGGCCGCTAAACGCGCGGCGGCTTTCGCTCTTTACAGCATGGCTATCGTCACGGCGCCGGCGATCGGTCCGCCACTCGGCGGCTGGATTACGGACCACTGGAGCTGGCGCTGGATTTTCTTCATCAACATCCCGATCGGCATCATCTCCTTGATCCTCACCAGCCGTTTGCTCTCCGATCCGCCGGAATTCAAGCGCGAAGTAGAAGCGGCGCGCAAAGACGGCAAGCTGAAAATAGACGGCTGGGGAATTTTCTCCGTGGCCATGGCTTTCGCATGCCTGGAGGTAGTCCTGGACCGCGGCCAAACTGAAGACTGGTTCGAAAGCAACTTCATCGTGTGTTTTTTTACAATCGCAATCGCCGCCCTGCTGTTCGCGATCGTCTGGGAGTGGCGCCACCCCGACCCGGTCGTGGAGATCCGCCTGCTGCGCGATAGAAATTTTGCATTGGCCAATATTTTCTATTTCCTCTTTGGGTTCACTCTGTACGGTTCCACCGTCTTGATCCCGCAGATGCTGCAGCGGCTTTATGGCTACACCGCTACCGACGCGGGCCTGGTGCTCGGGCCTGGCGCGTTTGTGATCGTGCTGCTGGCTCCGGTCGTCGTAAGAATTCTGCCCAAAGTAGGCGTAAAGCGGCTGCTCGCCTTCGGCTATTTCGTTTTTGCGTGCGCGATGTGGTATTTCGCCAGCTTTACGCTCGCCACTGATTACCACCACGAAGCCCTGGCGCGAGTCATGCAAGGACTGGGAATTGCGACGCTCTTCGTGCCCGTTAGCCAGCTGGCATATTCCAATTTGCCCAAAAACAAGAACAACAAAGCCTCCAGCCTCACCAATCTATTCCGCAATCAAGGAGGCAGTTTCGGAATTGCCTTCGTCACCACTTTGCTGGCGCGCCGCGCGCAATATCATCAGAGCGTGCTGGTAGCGCACGCCGTTCCTTCCGATCCGCGCTACCGGCAGCTCCTAGGCAACCTCACCGACTATTTTTCCGCTCATGGCTTCTCCCATGCCGACGCCGTGATTCACGCGCAGGCGCAGGCCTTCGCTTTCCTGGAACGCCAGGCATCCTTTCTCGCGTTTCTGGATTGCTTCACCGCGCTCGGCTGGTTCGTGTTGATGGGCGTCCCCTTGGTGCTGCTCATTAAGACATTCAAGCCGGTGGCACCCTCAGGAGGCCACTAAACGCGCTTGAATTTGTAGCGGCTGGTTCGGTTTTATCGAACCGGGCAGCTTTTGCAGTGGTTTTCGGTTGCTCTGCGTCGCCGAGGGAACGAGTAAGGGTTTGTTGGCGCGCCGCGTCGGCAGTGCCATAATTTGCAGCGGCCGCCCAACAGAGCGCCCCATGAAAGCTGCCATCCTAAAATCATCGCAACCAGTATCAGCGACCCCGCTCGTTATCGAAGAAGTTCCCCGCCCGCAACTCGTCCCCGGACGTTTACTCCTTCGCGTCCTCGCCTGCGGCGTGTGCCGCACCGATCTCCACATCGCGGAACACGACCTGCCTCCGCTCCGTCCGCAACTGATTCCAGGGCACCAAATTGTTGGCGAAGTCGTCGCAGGCGAGAGTAAGGAATCGCCAGTCGGCTCTCGCGTGGGCGTTTCCTGGATGGGCGGAGTGGATGGCGATTGCTGGTATTGCCGTCACAAAATGGAAAACCTGTGCGACCGGCCGATTTTTACCGGCTACACGGTGGATGGCGGTTACGCCGAATATGCACTGGCTCGCGCGGACTTCACCTACCCCCTGCCCGCCGGCTTGGACGACATCCACGTAGCTCCGCTGCTCTGCGCCGGCATCATCGGATTCCGCAGCCTGCGCGTCGCAGGCGTCGAGCCCGGCGAACGCGTCGGCCTTTTCGGCTTCGGCTCTTCGGCAAGTCTCACGATTGCGGTTCTACAGTCCTGGAAATGCGAAGTGTATGTTTCCACCAGGGGAGAGTCGCATCGCAAGCTGGCAACGTCGCTCGGCGCCACCTGGGTCGGAAATGAAAACGAAATGCCGCCCGTCGAGCTGGATCGCGCCGTCACCTTCGCTCCCAGCGGCGACGTCGTCGTGAGCGCGCTGGCAAGCCTCCGCAAAGGCGGAGTGGTAGCGATCAACGCCATTCACCTCGATCACATGCCGCAATTTGATTACGACAAACTACTGTGGGGCGAGCGCGTGATTCGCAGCGTTGCGAACATGACCCGCGCCGACGCCCGCGACTTCCTGAAAATCGCGCACGAGATCGGCATCCGCCCGCAAGTCACAGTCTTCCCGCTAGCCCAAGCCAACGAAGCCCTGCAAGCAATCAAACACGAAACCGTGAACGGCGCCGCAGTGATCGTTCCGTAAGCCAAAGCGCGTTGCCGCTCGCAAGCGGCAACGCGCCGAATTTCAGATTAATCCTCTCACGTTTGAAACGAATCTACTTCGAAACTACCAGCTGTCTCTGGAACTTCGATTCGTCCAGCGTTATATCGCCTTGAACAAACGCGCTGATGTTTGTTCCCTTCGGAATTGTCACGTCCTTGCCGTGCATAAGCAGAAATAGAGGCGCCGCAGGCCACACTACGAGGGACGTCGCTACCATCGCTCCGACCATCTCGCCGGTGTGACCTCCTCCCTTTACGTCCTTGACCGCACGGAGCATTGCTTTCTCTCCATCAGCGAGCCGGACTTTATCAACGTTGAGGTCCAGTTTCCCTGCGCGGCCCATTCGCTTCTTGTGCTCTGCATCCGTGATTGTCGCCCACGCTGTCGAGCCGTGAGGAATCACGACGAAGCCATTCACCGCAACGTCATCCACCACTTCGAGCTCCACGGTTTGGCCGGTGACCGCATCCGCCGACGAAAGATTTTGCGCTAGGACCAGATGCACCGGAGTTCCGTCCTCCAACAGGAATCCGACGGCAGGAGTTGCCGCGGCAGCAGGTGGCGCCGCCATCACAGGAACCGCAGGAGGATCTTGTTTGGCAGCCGGTACGCTATTGGTTTCCATTGATGGTGCGGCTGCCGCCACGGCAGCTTGCGGAATCGGCCGACACGCCTGGGTGCCGAACACTGATTCACCCTGGTACACGAAGCCTCCAGAATCTGCGACATTCCGGCACATCCATTTCGAAGGGTCCGGGTTTTGCGCACTTGCCATGCTGGAAAATGCCAGCACGCATAGGATTGCAGTGATCGATTTCATCTCGCCCTCATAGTCTCTATTTTATTGCCGGCGCGGAATCTGGCACCGCCGTACCAAAATGAGGCAGCTCTCAAAGAGCGACAATGGTACTTTAGTTAAGTAGTTAATAAATGGTTGTGTAAAGGAGGCTTCCTTGGGATTCGATCCACGCAGTTTTGGCTCGCAGAGTCCGCTACCGTACCGTCGCTACAAGTACAATTAAGGCAGTGAGGTGTCGAGCTCGCCTTCCCAGCGCGCGATCACCGCGCATGCCAGGCAGTTCCCGATCACGTTCACCGCCGTGCGCGCCATGTCCATCAGCGCATCAATCCCCAAAATGATGAAAATCGGTTCTGTCGGTAGATGAAATGTCGCCGCAGTAGCGAGCAGCACCACCAGCACAGCCCGCGGCACTCCGGCCACGCCCTTGCTCGTCACCATCAGCGTGAACACCATGAAAAGCTGCTGCAGCCACGTCAAATGAATCCCCGCTACCTGCGCCACAAAAATAGACGCGACCGCCAGATACAGCGTGGACCCATCCAGGTTGAAGCTGTATCCGGCCGGAATCACAAACGCCACAATGCGCCGCGGCACGCCAAACGCTTCCATGCATTCCATCGCGCGCGGCAGTGCCGCTTCTGAAGTGCTCGTCGCAAAAGCGATCGTAGCCGGCTCGGCCACCGCGCGCACAAACCGCCCGATCGGCAGCCGCGCGAATAATGCGATCGGCAACAGCACCGCTGACAGGAAAAAGACCAGCGCGCCGTAACCCGTGAGCAGCAATTTCCCCAGCGGCAGCAGCACGCCAATCCCCATGTGCCCGACGGTGTAAGCCATCGCCGCGCCCACACCCACTGGCGCGAAATACATCACTAGGTTCGTGAACGCAAACATGACGGCGGTGAGAGACTCGCAGAAATTCAGCATCGGCGCGCGCTTGGACTCCGAAATCCGCGCCAGCGCGATCCCGAAAAGGATCGAAAACACCGCGACTTGCAGAATTTGATTTTCCGCCACGGACTTCGCTAGATTCTCGGGGAAAATGTGCAGCAAAAAATCGTCCCAATGTAAGGGGGCTGCGCTTGGTACAGGCTCCGTCGCCGTCGTTGCTGCCGTGACGGTTAGTCCTTCGCCCGCCCGGCTGATGTTGATCGCGCCCAGTCCAATGAACAGTGCGAGGGTCGTCACAATCTCAAAATAGATCAAGCTCTTCACGCCAATCCGCCCGACGCTCCGCAAATTACCATGCCCCGCGATTCCGGTCACCAGCGTGCCGAAAATCAAGGGCGCCACAATCACCTTGATCAAGCGCAGGAAAATATCGCTGAACACCCGCAAGTGCTCGGCGAACTGCGGCCGGTCCAGCCCGATTTCTCCGCCCAGCAGCATTGCGAAAAAAATCCAATACGTCAGCGACGATTTGCGCCATCCACCGGCCGCCATCACGGCTAGCCCGGCCCACCGAGCGCCTGTGAACCACACAGAAGGAGCCAAGATAAACGCAAGGCCCGTCCCCGCTAGAAATAACAACACGCCAATCAAGGTGAGGGCGCGCAGTGCTTGCGGCCGATGTTCAGGTTGTGAATAATCAGGCTGTGAGGTAGCAGGGGTGGCAGTGGTCATCATTGATCGTTTGCATATTACTCAAATTCCCAGACAGCTCGCGGCAAGCGAGCACCGCGCGGCCCCTACTATACGATTAAAGCATCGCAAATTGGAGCCGCGCGACGGTCCGCGACATACCAAACCGCACCACGGCGTGTCCGCAATCGAACAATCGTTCTCGCCTTCGCACAGCCCGCCTGCGCGCATTCCTAATTCAACGCGATAAATCCTCTGGCGTCATAATTTTGCCGATGCATCACTTTGGCGTTTTACGTGCCAGATCTCACGGGTTTGTGTGAACATACCACTCGCTCGAATCGTATCAATGGTCGTGCTTCATCTCGATTCCACGAACGGAGGGGCCGAGCATGATGAACCTGCTGCGTGACACTCGCTTTGGATTCCGCCTGCTTCTGAAGAATCCCGGATTCGCCGCGGTCGCGGTGCTCGCCCTCGCTCTCGGGATCGGTGCCAACACCGCGATCTTCAGCGTCGTCTACGCCACGCTGCTTGCTCCGTTGCCTTATCCTCAGCCCGACCAACTCGTCGTCGTCCGCTCCACTGTGGCTGGAAATAAAAACGTCTCCTCTGCCGGCGATTTTCTCGAATGGCAGCGCCAGAACTCCGTCTTCCAATTTATGGGCACTGCCACCGACTCCGATTTCAATCTCTCCGTCGGCGAAAAACCCGAGCGGGTCCGCGGCAGTTTCACCACTCCTGGTTTTCTGGATCAACTGCTTGGCGAACCGCCATTCCTCGGACGTTACTTCGGTCCCGACGAAGCCGTGGCCGGAAAAGATCACGTTGTCGTCCTCACCAATCAGACGTGGCGCGAACATTTCGGCGCCGATCCTCATATCATCGGCCGCGAAATCCATATGAACGGCGAAAGCTATACCGTTATCGGCGTTCGTCCCGCCGGACAAGCCGATCGCACTCCCACGAAACTTTTCGTTCCGCTCGTTTTCAAGCCCGATCAAATCAATCACGATTTTCATTTTCTCGTGATCTTCGCGCGCATGAAGCCCGGCGTCACGTTGGTGCAAGCCACTGCGGACATGAACGCGGTCACCCGTCACATAGCAGATATTTATCCGAAGTCGAACAAAGGCTGGGGCGCTTCCGTCGAGCCGCTGAAGAACGACTTCCTGGATCGCGACGTGCGCACCGCTCTGTTGCTCCTGCTCGGCGCGGTCGCTTTCGTTCTGCTCATTGCCTGCGCTAATGTCGCCAACTTGCTGATGGCCCGCGCCACCACTCGCCAGAAAGAAGTCGCCGTGCGCGCTTCTCTGGGCGCTTCACGCCAGCGCCTTTTCAGCCAGTTTCTTGCCGAAAGCATTGTGCTCGCATCCATCGGAGGCGCGCTGGGTGTTGCTCTCGCCTGGGGCTTGCTCAACGTAATCATCTCGATCATGCCGCCTTTTACGCTTCCTTCCGAAGCCGATGTCCGGTTGAACATTCCGGTGTTGCTCTTCACCGTTGTCGCGACTTTGTTAGCAGGAATTCTATTCGGCAGCGTGCCGGCGTGGCAGGCCGCGCGCATGAACTTGAATGACGTCTTGAAGGAAGGCGGCCGATCCGCCGTCGGTGCCGCACGCCACGGCGTCCGCCGCGCGCTGGTCATCGCCGAATTTGCACTGGCACTCAGCTTACTCGCCGGAGGTGGGCTTGCCATTCACAGCCTTTGGAATGTCGCGCACGTGGACCTCGGCTTTCGCACCGATCACATCCTCACTTTTCAGCTTCCCGTGCCGTACGGGCAACTCACCGATCCGCAGCAAATCACTGCTTTCTATCGTCAACTTCTGGAGAGAATCCAGGCGCTGCCCGGCGTCACAGCTGCCTCGGCCTCCGAAGGCATCCCGCTGCAAGGCGTGAATTTCGGCATGCCTTTCCAGATTGCCGGAAGGCCCAATATCGAAGATCCCTCCGCGCGCCCTGGCGCCGGCTTCAGCATGGTCACTCCGCAATATTTCAAGACTTTCGGCATGAGCATGGAGAAGGGACGCTCCATTACCGACCAGGATGTGGCCGGAAGCGTCCCCGTCGCCGTGGTCAATCAGGCCTTCGTCAAGAAATTCTTAGCCGGTGTTGATCCTCTGACCCAAACCATCCTCGTCGAACAAATAGTTCCCGGCGTCACCAAACTCGGCCCACCCATACCGTGGCAGATCGTCGGCGTCTATCATGACGTTCGCAACGGGGGCCCGCGTGACGACGGATTCCCCGAAATGGATGTGCCATTCGCGCAGAGTCCCGAGCCGCAGGCAGCGATAGGCGTGCGCGCCACTGTTGATCCGGCCACCTTGACTCGCAGCATCACCGAAATTGTTCTGTCCATGAATCCGAATCTGCCGCTCTCGGAAGTCAAAACGATGGATCAGATCAAGGCCGAATCGCTCGCGGGTGATCGCTTTACCGCGGCGCTCTTTGGCGGCTTCGCGGCCGTCGCCCTGCTGCTGGCAGCTCTGGGGATTTATGGCGTGATGTCTTTCGCGGTCGCACAGCGCACTCACGAAATCGGCCTGCGCATGGCTCTGGGCGCTGGACGCAGCAACGTCCTGGCTCTTATCCTGAAGGAAGGGATGCTCCTGGCGGGCGTCGGGTTGATCCTTGGTCTCGCAGGAGCCTACGGCGTCGGAAAAGCGATGCACAGCATTTTCTACAATGTCGGCACGATTGATTTCGCCGCGTTCAGCGCCGTCGCCGCGGCTCTGCTGCTGGCCGCGTTGTTAGCCTGCTTCATTCCCGCCCATCGCGCCACGCTCGTGGATCCAATGCAAGCCCTTCGCGAGGAATGACGCACCGCCACCGCGTGACCGACACCGTCGCTGACGGGTTTGGGTCAGAACCCGGGAATCTTTGTGGGTCGTGGCTTTAGTTCATCCTGAGAGCCTGCTTGTGGCAGGCTCGAAGAGCCACGACATAGACTGCGCACAATGCGAGCGGCTTGAGCCGCTGAAGTTCCGAAATTGCAGTTCTTACACGGGCTCTGACGGGCCCCGCTATTCCTTATGCGGCTGCTGCGCCGTCGGGGGCAGCAATCCATTCAGCCGCAGATACATCGCAGCCCCGCTATAATGATCCGCGAAATCGTTTGTCAGCGCGATCATCGCGCCCGCGCGCGTCAACGTGAACGTCCCGCGAGTGAACACTACTTCGCCCAGCTTCGAATCGTCCACCTTAGCCAGTGACTGCGTGCAGAAGTCGAAAGAAGCCTTCAGCGCACCCGTCAATTTATCTTTCCCGTCCGTTTCTTTTAGCTCGTCCATCTTGGGGGCGTCCACACCGGAAATCATCGCGCACAAGTGAAAATTCGAGTTCGCCATGTGCATCACCAGGTGCCCGAAGCTGATCTGCGCCGGCGTGGGCTGGTATCCGTACTTGTCTGCGGGCATTTCGTCCGTAGCCGCAATGATGTTTTTCGACTGCCGTTCCAGGCTGCTGCGAACGGCAGTTGCGACGGGGTTGGCGATCAGAGCGGTCGCGGGCGCGGGAGCCTGCTGCGCGACAGCGGCGAGAGGCGAAATCACCAGCAGTGCTAAAGAGAGCAGAATTGGTTTCATGTCTGGTACCTCCAATGAAATTCGAGCGGCACCAGCATAGTCGCGCTCTCTGCGCACGACAAGTCGGGTCTAGCACTTTGGAAAACAAAGTACTTGACAGCTATCTCCGATCTGCTACATTCGGCGTATGGCGGTTCCCGAACCTTTTCGCTCCCAAGCTCCCGTCGGCATCGCCGACCACGCGCGCGACAACCTTCGTTTCATCCGTGAAACCATGGAGCGTGCCGCATCTTTTACCGCTGTTCCCGGCTGGGGCGGCGTGGCCATGGGCATTACCGCTCTCGGAGCAGCTGCCATCGCGTCGCGCCAGGCTTCGCCGCTTCCTTGGCTACTCACATGGATCGCCGAAGCCTTCATCGCCATCATCATCGCCGGCTGGACCACTTATTCGAAAGCCCGCCAGGCCGGATCGTCTCTGTTCACCGGTCCCGGCCGGCGCTTCGTGTATAGTTTCGCGCCGCCGCTTTTTGTGGGCGCGCTGCTCACGGTCTTGCATTTGCGCTCCAGTGAGATAGGCCCGATTCCCGGCCAGTGGCTGCTGCTGTATGGAACCGGCGTGGTCACCGGTGGCGCGTTTTCCATCCGCATCGTTCCCCTGATGGGTTTGTGCTTCATGGTTTTGGGTGCCGTCGCCCTGTTCTCGCCTTGGACTTGGCAGAATGCGCTGCTGGCGGCGGGCTTCGGCGGCTTACACATTATTTTTGGAGCCGTCATCGCGAGGAAATATGGCGGCTAAATCAGGAGCGTATCGTCGTGAGCGTGCCGAGGGCGACGAGCGCAATAAGCGAAGTACCTCGGCAGCGCGGCCCGCCGAAAATACCGCGACGAATCTGGACCGCCTGATCCACGAGCGCACGCGTCTGGCGATCGTCAGTGCGCTGGCCGTCAACGAATCGCTGACCTTCAATGAATTGAAGGAACTATTGCGCGCAACCGACGGCAACTTGAGCGTCCATGCGCGTAAGCTGGAAGACGCGGGCTACCTGGGTTGCGCCAAGTCCTTCGATGGGCGCATGCCGAAAACGGAATATCGCCTGACCGCCACCGGACGCCGCGCGCTGGAAAAATATCTGAACCACATGGAAGCGCTGATCCGCGTGACGCGCGAAGGTTAAGCCGCAAAAAATTTTGCCGGGATACTCTATGAACAAAAGTACTTTGAAATTGGTTCCGCAATCCCAGCTCCACGTCGCCATCCTCCTCGATGGCAATGGACGCTGGGCCTCCTCGCGCGGCCTCGCCCGCTCCGAAGGACATCGCGCGGGTGTGGAATCCGTCCGCCGCGTCGTGCGCGCGGCTCCCGGCCTGGGCATCGGCACTCTGACGCTGTATGCGTTTTCCTCGGACAACTGGGAACGCCCAATGAGCGAGGTGGTGGCCCTGCTCGCGCTGCTCGAACAATATTTTCGCACCGAAGCCGCGGCGTGCGCCGCTGCGGGAGTCCGCTTGCGCGTCATCGGTCGCCGCGACCGCATTCCGCCTTCGCTTGCGCAAGCCGTCGAAGCAGCCGAAAAGTTCACGGCCGCCGGGCGTGCGCTCGAATTGCGCATCGCCGTGGACTATTCCGCGCGCGATGCCATCCTTCGCGCCGCGTGCTGGATGCTTTCCAGCCTGGAAGTTTCTCAGCGCGAATTTGCCAAGCGTCTCGGTGAAGTCACACACTCCAGCGGCCCTGCGCTGGACGTGGATCTGCTGATTCGCACCGGTGGCGACCGCCGCCTGAGCGATTTCATGCTCTGGGAATGCGCGTACGCGGAGCTGCTTTTCACACCGCGCATGTGGCCGGAATTCGATGCCGCCGATCTCGTCGCTGCCGTGGAAGATTTTCGTGGCCGCGAACGGCGTTTCGGCCGCTTGCCAGAAGCCGCCGCAAGCTGAACATCGCTATTTCTGGGAAGTCCGTGCGCGCCACATTGCAAATGCTCGCTTGATCACCCGCGTCGCCGTCGGGGTCAGTGAATAACGCTCAAGCTCCTCCTCCCCTGCCCAAGCTACATCCGTCACATCACTCGCGGCCCGTGCCTCGCCGCTCACCACCGTGCACAGATAATCCAGAATCACGAAGTGGTAGCGCGTCCTCCCGCCCTCACCCGGAAAAATCCGTTCAAACACCTCGATAAATTCCACGATCCGTACTTGCAAGCCAGTCTCTTCCCCCAATTCGCGCCGCACGCCTTCCTCAAACGTTTCGCCCAATTCCAGCATGCCACCGGGGATGGACCATTCTCCCTCCAACGGCGGACCGCCGCGCCGAATCAGCAGCGCTCGCCCGTCTGCAATCACTACGCCGCCGACTCCTACTAGCGGCCGTTCCGGATATTCACGTTGCACCGTCACCTTTACGTATCCCCTCTCGCCAACGCTTGACACCTGCGGTATATAATAGCCCGCCAGTGGAAGTACACCCAGGAAGGAGAGAAATCTCGTGACCCGATGTCCGGAATGCGACACCGAAATTGATTTGGACGAAGACGAAGTCGAGGAAGGCGAAATCCTCAGTTGCCCGGAGTGCGATGTCGAGCTGGAAGTGACGCAAACGCATCCCGTGCATCTCATCGTCATCTCTGAAGACGAAGATGATGACGATGACGAAGAAGAGGAAAAGTCCAGCGTCAAGGAAGATGAAGAGGACGACGACGATGACGAAGCCGAGGCCGAATAGATTCCGCCTCTCGCTTCACCCTCGCATCTTTTCCGCCTGCCGCGTCATCTTACTTGTTGTAAGCCGGAATACCGGCCGCCTGTGGCTGCAGTTGTCGCCAAACTCGGCCGTGCGTTTCTCGTTTCCAGGTGCAAGCGCTGGAAAGAACAGGACCCCGTGAAAAATTACAGCTGGTTTCAAGTAGCGGCAGTGCTGTTGGTTGGTTTTCTGGTGGCGCTGCCGGCCCGCGCGCAAGACGAATCCAAAGCGCAGAAAAAAGCGGAAGCGCAATTAAAGGTCGTGCATGGCAGCGTGATTGATAAAGGCGAAAATCCCATGCCTGCCAGCGTGATTTACCTGAAAAATGTGAAATCCCAGGCGGTAAAAACCTATATCGCGGATGAGTCTGGTAATTATCGTTTCAGCGGCCTCGACCCCAACGTGGATTACGAGATCCACGCCGAGCACGACGATATGACTTCCTCCATCCGCACCGTTTCCAGCTTCGATAGCCGCCGCGATATCGAAGTCACCCTGAAACTCTCCAAGAAAAAAGGCCAATAGCGAAAGCAACGATCCTCGCCTGCGGAATTTGAACCAATCTGGTTCCACTACTGGCAGTGCGTTTTGGTCGTTGCCGTTCTCCGCATTTATCTTTATCAGGGTTTGTTTTTTATCAGCCTCATCAGTGTTCATCAGTGGTGATTTTTCTCCCCACCATCACGCGAATCGCTCCTGGCAAAATCTCAAACTCCGCCGGCGCCACTCCCAGATCCTCCCCATCCCCATGCACCCGCGCCGCCCGGTCCGCGCGCAATGAAACCCGTCGGCAGCGATACCGCGTCACCTCCGGAAATCCGCGCAGATCCCCACTGGTCAGCACGATCGGTATCGCTTCCAACAAACGCAGCAATCCCACATTGCCCACGATCACCACGTCGAGCAAACCATCGTCCATTTCGGCTTGTGGTGCGATGCGCACCCCCGACCCGTAGCTCGTCGCATTCGCCACCGCCACGAATAACGCGCGACCGGACCAGCTCGCGCCGCCCATCTCCACCGTCACGTCCAAAAGCGGCTCGCGAAAAAATATCGTGAACGCTCCCGCAAGATAACGCGTCACTCCCGGCCACGCACGGAATCGCGTGTTAGCCAGATGTGCGGCCTCTGCGTCCAGCCCCATGCCTCCTGCTCCCATGTAATGCGCCACGCTGCCATCGCTGAATCGCGCACGCACCAAGTCCACCGCTCGCGGCTGCCCGCGCAAGAAATCGGTCGCCGCGTTCATCGGATCACGCGGAATCCCCAGCGACCGAGCGATGTCGTTCCCATTCCCCGCCGGAAAAAATCCCGCCACTACGTCAGTGCCGCGAATGCCTTCCACCAAATGATGAAATGCGCCGTCGCCACCCAGCGCCACAACGATTCGAAATCCCTCGGCCGCTGCGCGCGCCGCTAGCTCACGGATATCTCCCGAGCTTTTCGAGTGCACAAAGTTCGCACGGCATCCGCGCGACGCAAGCAGGCCCGCCACTTCCGGCTCGGCGCGCAACGCTCTCCCTCCGCCCGATGCGGGATTCACTATCACCAAAGTATCAGGTTTCATTCCAGGGGTAATATCGCCGTGCCGGCGCTCGTTTTCTCCAGCGGATTCATGGACTTCTCTAGTGGCTGGCCGCCGCATGTAGGGTCGTGCTCTGCACGGACGCGGGCTCCGCCAGGAATTTCGCCACGATTGGCCCGGCGGAAATGCACTCGAGACTCGAGTGACCGCAAGGAGAATCCAGCGTAAGTACCGGCGCGCCCATCATGCCTGCGAAGGCGACCGCCGGCGTTGGATTCACCATGTGATCTTCCGGCGAGATCACCACCAGCAATGTGGCGCGCACGCTCTTGGCCGCCTGCTCCATCGTGTCGCCAAACTCCCCTGGAATATCCAGCGCATTGATCGCCTGGCGTTGTCGGATGGCATCGCACGCCGCCGCGGCATCTATCGTAAGTTCCTTCCGCGTTTGCTCAATGAACTGTGGAAAATCCTGCGGGCTGGTCTTTGCCACGCGATAGGCCGGCGAAGTCACGTTCATGTTGCCGATTTCGTTGTACACCGCGAAGCTGCCCGTCATCGGCATTGTACCCTGTCCGTCCTTCCATTCTGGATCCAGGCGCAGCGCGTCCATTTCCGCGGTCCACAACAGCTTGTCGTAAGAGGTTGACTGCGGCGAACCTGCCATTGGGACTGCCACATCCATGAAATCCGGATACGCCACGACCCACTCGAACGTCTGCATTCCGCCCATCGAGACTCCCATCACCGCGTGCAAGTGTGTCAGGTGCAGCACCTCAGTCGCCAGGCGATGCTCGGACTCCACCATGTCGCGAATCGTAAACTCCGGAAACGTCAACCGCGCCTGGGTCTTGCTGTTCGATGGTGAAGTCGAAACACCATTCCCGATCGCGTCCACCAGCACCACGAAATATTTCGTGCTGTCCACCACTTTGTCCGGCCCGACAAATTGCAGCAGTTCTTGCGTCGTACCGCCCAGCCAAGTAGGCCACAAAATCGCATTCGACTTCGCCGCATTCAGCTGCCCGACGGTACGATAGCCCAGGCGAAAATCGTGAATCACCGCGCCGCTGCGCAGTTTCAAATCACCCAACTCGGCGAATTGCTGCGCGCCTTCGGCGGGCGACTCTTTCGCGCCCTGTGCCGCAGCCTGCGGCCGCGCACGCGTGCTTTCACTTGCACCGCAGAAAATACCAATCAGGAGCGCCACGCTCAGTGCCGTTTTCATAGTCCTGAATTCCTCCACAGCGTTTTCCGCGCCTGGCCGTTCCGCAAAACGCCGCGTTCGTTTTCATCCGCACTTCCGTTCGACCATTGCGAATATACGCGCTCGTTTCCGGTTTTCCACACCGAATATTTGAAGATTCGCCCGCAAAGTGAGATGCTGTTTTTCCTTCTTCGCCACGGAGGCTTCCCATGACCACTCGTTTGACTTGCACCGCAGCGGCACTTTTCATTTTCTGCGCCGCGCTGGTTTTCGCGCATCCTGCGATCGCACAGGAACACTCGGGCACGGCTCCTCACTGGAGTTACAGCGGAGCGGATGACCCGGAGCATTGGGGCGACCTTTCGCCGGATTTTGCGGCGTGCAAGACAGGCCAGCGCCAGTCGCCCATTAATATCGTCGGCGCTCAGCCCGCGGAGCTGGCTCCGATCCATTTCGATTACAAACTGTCGCCGCTGAAAATTATCAACAACGGGCACACCATTCAGATCAATTACGAGCCGGGTAGCAGCATCACCGTCAACGGAACCGCGCTCCCCCTGGTGCAATTCCATTTTCACCATGTCAGCGAAAACGAAATCGACGGCAAGAAGTACGACATGGAGCTGCACTTCGTCCACATGGATGCCGCGGCTGGCCGTGCCGCCGTGGTCGCCGTATTCATCAAGAGCGGCGCCGAAAACGCGATGCTCCGCGACCTCTGGAGCCACATTCCCCGCGATGCCGGAAAAGAAGTGGAGCTGAAGAAGGTAGTGATCAACGCCGCCGACCTTTTGCCCGCCGACCAGAATTATTACGTCTTCGATGGCTCGCTCACCATTCCTGCCTGCAAGGAGGGCATCCGGTGGTTCGTACTGAAAACTCCCATCGAGGCTTCTCCCGCGCAGATCGCGGCATTTGCAAAATATTATCCGACGAATGCTCGCCCGATTCAGCCGACGAACGGCCGAGAGATTCACGAAAGCAACTTCCATTGATGAAAAATTAGTTTTGTGATGAATCGTTTCAGAAAACACTGCTGGTTCACTCCAGGCTGCGCGGGAGACTGCATGAATCGCGAAGTTCCAAGGCCCCCGGCGATTGCTGAGCGCATTTTATTGCCACGATTTCTTTCCGTACTACTCGCTTTCTTCTTGGCCGCCTGCCTCGCCGGCATTCCGCTGCACGCGCAGATTTCACCAGAATCAGATCAGTTGTTGCATCGCATGTATGCGTCGGGGGATTTCGAGGTCAAGTACTTTGGCCCGGCGCGCTGGCTTGACGACGGAGCGTTCTACACCGCCGTCGAACCATCCGCCGCCGTGAAGGACGCGCAGGATATCGTGCGCTACCAGACGACCACCGGAAAACGCGAAGTTCTCGTTTCGGCGGCCAAACTTATCCCCGCTGGTGAGAAGACTCCGCTGCCATTCGAAAACTATGCGTGGTCCAAGGACAAATCCCGCCTGCTTCTTTACACCAATTCCACGCAGGTCTGGCGGCTGCGCACTCGCGGCGATTATTGGGTATTGGATCTGCAGTCCGGCGCGCTGCGTAAACTCGGCGGCGACGCTCCCGCATCTTCACTGATGTTCGCCAAGTTCTCTCCGGACAGCACGAAAGTTGCCTACGTCCGCGGCAACAGTATCTACGTCGAGGAAATTTCCACGGGACGCATCACCCAACTCACCCACGACGGCTCGCAAACCATCATCAACGGCACTTCCGACTGGGTTTACGAAGAGGAGTTGGACGTCCGCGACGCCTTCCGCTGGAGCCCCGACGGCCGCCGCATCGCCTACTGGCAATTCGACACCGGCGGCGTGGGAATTTTCAAGCTGCTCTACAATCTCGGCGCGCCCAAGGAAATCGTCACCGGAATTCCCTATCCTGGTCTCGGTCCGTATCCCACGGTTCTAAATATCCCGTATCCGATTCCCGGTACCACCAACTCCGCCGTCCGCGCCGGCGTCGTCAGCGTGGATGGCGGAGATACGCAGTGGATGCAAGTGCCTGGGGATCCGCGCGACAATTATATTGCGCGTCTTGAGTGGGCCGGAAATTCCAGCGAACTCGCTATCGAACACTTGAATCGCCTGCAGAATACAGATGATGTGTTGCTCGCCGATGCCTCCACAGGCGGTGTGCGCCAGATCTTCCGCGATCAGGATTCCGCCTGGGTGGACGTGATGGACGAAATTCATTGGGTCCACAACGGCCAGGACTTTCTGTGGCTGAGCGAGCGCGACGGCTGGCGCCACGCCTATCTTGTCTCACGCGACGGAAAACGCGTGCAGCTGATCACTTCGGGTGCATACGATGTAATCGAAATGGGCGGTGTGGACGAAAAAGGCGGTTGGCTTTATTTCGTCGCGTCTCCCGAAAACGCCACGCAGCGCTATTTGTACCGCGCGCCTCTGGACGGTTCGCACACAGCCCAACGCGTCAGTCCCGCCACTGCACCCGGAACTCATCGTTACGATATGTCGCCCGATGCGCATTGGGCATTTCACACGTACTCGCGCGCCGACGCCACGCCGGTAACCGATCTCGTTGAACTTCCCGCGCACCACTCTGCGCGCGTGCTTGAAGACAATGCCGCGCTGCGCGCGAACGCCGCACCGCTGCTTGCTTTGCCCACGGAATTCTTCAAGGTGGACATCGGCGAAGGCATCACGCTCGACGCATGGATGCTGAAGCCTCCTCATTTCGTTCCCACGAAGAAATATCCCGTGCTCGTCTACGTGTACGGAGAACCTGCCGCGCAGACCGTGCTGGACGAGTGGGGCGAGTGGAACAATGACTACAATCGCGCCGTCGCGCAGGCCGGTTACATCGTCGTCAGCTTTGACAATCGGGGCACGCCTGCGCCGAAAGGCCGCGCCTGGCGAAAGGTCGTGTACGGCGCAATCCATCCTGTGATTGTTCACGATCAGAGCGCCGCGCTGAAAGCGTTTCTACAGTCGCATCCGTTTGCGGATTCGTCGCGCGTGGCCGTGTGGGGCTGGAGCGGCGGAGGTTCCAGCACTTTGAACCTGATGTTCCGCTCCCCGGAACTGTACCAGGTGGGAATCTCGGTGGCGCCGGTGCCGGATCTGCGTCTCTACGATACGATTTATCAGGAACGTTACATGGGTTTGCCGCTGCAGAATGTGGAAGGCTATCGCAGCAGTTCCGCCGTCAACTTCGCCGAAGGTCTGCGCGGGCATTTGCTCGTGGTGCACGGCTCGGGCGACGACAACGTGCATTACGCCGGCACCGAGCTGCTGCTCAATCGGTTGATCGAGTTGGATAAGCCGGTTGACTTCATGGAGTATCCGAATCGCACACACGCCATCAACGAAGGTTCCGGCACCACGTTGCATCTGTACAGTTTGCTGCTGCGCTATCTCGAGGAGCATTTACCGCCGAACGCAACTGCGGCTCAGTAGTTGCTGACGCTGTTTTCGAGGATTTGAAGCGGAGACGCCGCGCAGCGTTTTGGGGTGCAGGGTTTTTTCCCCACGCAGTAATGCACTGAGCGGCCTGAGACCTAGGTAACACATTGTACCGGACACATGGGTGACACTGTCTCCCCGTAATGGGGAGGGAGTTATGCCTGGGAAGGAGTGTTCGGCAATGGATGAAAGACTGCGGTTTG
>Ga0209008_1000122_pt1 | contig 38791 bp, 32 predicted proteins | sample JacPin_JW_Ref_O3_FD_187963 | JGI IMG/M metagenome (GOLD analysis project Ga0209008, IMG submission 187963) | Forest soil microbial communities from Algoma, Ontario, Canada - Jack Pine, Ontario site 1_JW_Ref_O3 (SPAdes) (version 2) | ecosystem: Environmental > Terrestrial > Soil > Boreal... | reverse complement strand
TTTGTTGAATTTGCCCGTTGTTGCTCGGGTCACACTGGGCGGAGCTTAGCGAGTGGGCCCGGCTCCCAAGTGCCGAAGGTCTGCTTTCTGGGAGGGGCCCGAAAGAAGTTTGAGAGGCGTTCTTTGCCGTGGTTCTCAAACTTGTTTTGGGAGGAACCGAGACCCCGAAGGGGCGCGAAATGCGAAGCAGAAGACCGAGTGCCGCCGGGCGCCGGAAAGGCCCCGAAGCTGTGACCGAGCAAAAGACGGGATACATAACGGCAGACACACTCCAGAGCAAAGTTTTCATCTGCGGACTGGCTGCGGAAGTTCACCGCAATTGCAGTGCGATTCGAGCGGGAAGCTCCAGCGCAAGATGGGCGCAATTCGCCACCATAGTTGCGCGTCGAAAGGTTCTTGTTCGCCAGCCCCACGATGCACAGAGACAGGTCGGAAAAGCGAGCCGGATTAGCAGCATGAAAGGACATGAGTAGCCTCTGGGCAGGTCGATGAATCCCTAGCTAAATGCCTGGTCGGCCCGGAAGCGCACGATGGTCAGACCAAGGGGGTTCACGGCAAGCTCATTGTTCTTCACATTCTCGCGAAAGACATAGGTGACGCTGGCTGTCCATCGCTCCCGCTTGAGTTCGGAATGATCCGCGGGGTTGGTGTACACCTTCTCAAACTCGATGCGTGCCGAATATGGCGACAGTCTCAGGTCGTCAAGGATCACGTTCTTGATCTCGACATCGACATACGGCAAGCTGCTGTCCTTCACGTAATTCTGAATGCTGTTGTCTTTGCGTTCCTGATCGATCACGGCGCGTTGCACATCGCTATTGAGGAAGTAGAGCGACTGCGTTTGATCACGTTCGATCGTGAAGCGATTGCGGCTGAAATACAGTTCCGCCCAGCGGGTAAGGTAATACTTGTTCTCCGCTTCTTGCGGGCGATACTGAAAGTTCCGATAGTCGATCGCCTCCGCGTGACCTACGTCGTTAATCCGCACAATCATCGGGTGCATGTTGGCGAGCGCCTGCTGACTCTTGAAGGTGAGCGCCGCCAGCGCAATACAGATGCCGGCGAGCACGAGAATAGTCACCTTCAAGTAGGTGTTCATCACGAGTGGATCGCCATACTGTTCCAAATAGCGTTCCGCGGCGCGAGTGATCTCCGGGGCAGCTTTCGTTTCGACGTTCATTGTTTCAGTGCTCATCTCTAGCCTCGTTTCTTCTCGTTTGGGCTTTACATCGCCGCGCGTAGCGCCAACATCGCCAGTCCCAGGCCCCCACCGTGTCCGCCAGTACCGCCAGTGAATAGGCTGTGAGTCATGGTCGGAATCTTGAAGAGAATGTAGATGTTGACCAGTACAAGAAGGACCAGAAGGGGTAGTGTCTGAACCATCATTGAAGGGTCCGACACGCTCTGGCCAAGTTGGATGTAGTAGTTGGTCAGCACGTGGGACAAAACATTCATGGTGGCTGCGGCGACGACCTTATAAAAGCTGAATCCGAGATACGCCTTGAGCCAACCCCAGAACAGCCAATCGAGCTTGTCGAAGACAAGGAATGGGATAAAGATAGGCCCGAGTAATCCAATGATCGTTGCCGCAATCGCACCGTAGGCCAGGATGGCAGAGATTATCGCGGCCAGCATGGCTAACAGGAATTGGACCACGAAGTACACGATCGCATAGTAGGGATTCATCATGCTGTTCAATATTGACGGCCCTGTCTTGGAAGATGCCGCGTGGATCTCGCTCAGCATCGAGGTGGAGCCATCGGCGCCAATCAGGTTCACTAGACTTGTTGTGCCACCATCGATAAAGCCCTTGATGGAAAAGCCAAGTCCGGGGATCGAACTGTCGTAGTAGTTCACCATCACATAAGCGAATGTGAGCAGCATGAAGAGGTTTAGAAACCTCCCCATGCTGAACCCTGGCCCACCGTGCGCCGATGCCAGCGCCTCTTGCACGCCGAACCAAACCATCATGATGGTCGCTAATGCCAGGACGATGTGAACCCCCATCGCGGTAATGGAGGGAGCCGCCGTGGCCGCAAGCGACTGGCACCCTTGCGCGATCAATTCGAAGAGCCCCGTACCCATGTTCCATGCCCTCCAGTTCTTTTGCTTGCGATTACTCAGTAGGCTTGCGTAAGGAGATTAGCCGCCCCACCGCTGGTTGTTGTTATGTTGGCGTTGTAGTAGCTTTCGTATCCCGATGAGTCACGGAATGCCGCTTTCATCGCGTCCTGCTGCTGCTTTTGGGCAACGATCTGCTGCAGGGCAAGATTGGCGTTGATTTGGTTTGCGTCTTGTAAAGTGCGCAACTGCAAGAGCAGGGCTTGGTTGATGCGCTGCAGTTCGGCCATGATGGTTTGCTGCGACGGGTCTTGGGTTTGGGTTGCGGCCTCCAGATTTGTAATGTCCGTTTGTCTTGCCGACTGATTTGCGCGGATTGTCCCTAGCGCTTGGAGGTTGTTGGTCATTACGGAGTCGTTGATGTCAACGGTGGCTCCCTGCGCGGCAATCTGCAACTGCCCGGCCATACTCGCGGTGCTGTAGCCGGGAATCATGTTGTTGGTGTTCGGAACGCTGACTTGCTGATACGAGGCAGCGGCTCCCTTTCCGGTGTTTGCGGAGCTGAGCCATCCCATCGAATTGCCATAGGTGTTGGAGATCTGTTGCAGCATCAGCAAGTCAGAAGTTGGTGACAGAAATCGCGCATAGAGCATCCGAGGTGCGAGGATCATCTGATGCGCGAGCTCGTATTGTTGTTTTGCGACGTTGTAGGCTTGTAGCGCCGTAGTAGCGATCTTCACGGTATTCGTGAAAATCTGTTGGCCTTGCTCAATCTGCTGGAATTGGTTGGAGATGGATTGCTCTTCGTGTTCGATTTGCACAATGGCATGGCCCGACTGCGTCGGGTCGAACACGATCCCAGAACCGAATTGTGCATTCGCGAACGGTTGCAACGCCGCCGCAAACCAAACGGCGAGCACGGTAAGGGTTAGTTTCTTCATTGTCTTGTCCCTTCGTCGCCGTTGGTTTCGTGATGCTTTACAGCGGTACGGCTCTACTGCTGTGCAGCGAGAATCTCTTTCTGGAGCTCCGCAAGGTGGTCCCTCTGCGGCTTGCACCGTGCGTCGCGTTCCTTTTTCTTGGCTTCGAGATCCGCCATTTGTTCCTTGGTCAGCTTCTCTCCTGTCAGCATTCTTGCGGCCCCGGCGGTCTCTGGATCGACGCATTCCTTGGCATAGGCCGGGTATTCAGCGTTGTATTGGTCCTGCAACTTCTTCACTTTTTCGGCTTTGCTTTCGCAGCCGGCAATGGTGAAGGTCGACAGGAATAGCAGGGAGAGGGCAACGATTCGCATTGGAAAGCCTCCTAAAACGTTTGCGAAATAGTGTGATTCGAGTACGCAGGAAGAAGCAAGTCCTGCGTGAAATACACTTTCACGCGATGGCCCTCTCGAATTGTGATGGTGGGCGGTATCTGTATGAAACGATCAAGGATCGTGGTGGCAGACTGTGAAACACTGCCCGCCGCCCCGTTGGTGAATGCCTGGGAACCGCTCGTGGTGATGGTGCCGCCACCCTGCGTGATCTCGCTGGCTCCAGCAATGACACCCAATGCAATCGAGGTGCCGAAGATTTGGAGGTAGTGGTTGTTGATCTTATCTTTCAGCCCTTCCTGTCCGATCTGATCGAGACCTTGAAATTGGTCGAGATCGACGGAGTAACCGTCCGGCATAAGCAAGCGGTGAAAAACCACGGCCATCCGCCGTTGTTGGCCGAAGCCGGCGGCTCCAATCTTTTTTGCCTCCCCCAAAACAACCGTTCCCTCGGGAATGATGACGTGTTGATGATCATGCGAATACAGCGGATTTGAGACCAGGACTTTAACCGGCCCTACGGCGTCTCCATCCAGACGATTCATGAGAACGGTGTCGAGAACCGAGCCCTCGTAGAGGAGATAGGGCTGACCGACGGCTGAATCGAGATTGGCCTCCAGTGGACGTTTATAGCCTCCGGGCGTGTCCTCCTGTTTTCCTTCGGCTGGTGGGGAGACGAGACTGCTGTTTGTCTGCCGTTCGGCAGGGCCATATTGGGCGGGCATCGTCTGGCCTTGCTGTTGCTGCTGCGGCGGATCGGCAGATCGGGAGTACACCAGATTGGAAGCGAAACGGGAGTTGTCAGCGCGCTCGCGTTCTTTCGCAGCGATCAACTGTGCCTGCTGTTGCACCGGCGTGAGTTGCATCTGCATGTTGCCCTGCTGCGCTTGCGGGCAGGGCTGGCCCGGAATACAGGGCACGGCAAGGCCGGTCGGCCCATAGGCCGCGGCTGCAGCCCGCTGCTGGGGCGTCGCAGACGCAAGCGCCGGATCTCCCAATGCGGCGGCTGCCATTGTCGCCTGCTGTTCTTTCTGACGTTCGGCCTGAAGCTGGTTCTTCAACTCCTGCACGTTGTTGTCGGTGTTGTCCTGCAACGTTGGTTGCGGCGGTTGCCCTTTCGCACTGACCTGTTGTCCGGGCGTCTTCTTGCCGGACGAGCTGAAGAGCGCCGCCACAATCACCAGCGATGCGGCCCCCAGATAAACGAAGGTCTTCAGGTTCTTCTGCAAGACACCCTTTGGCAGTTCCAGGTTGCGGCGCAACGATGGCTCGGCTTGCGGCTCTGTGTGGGGAGTCAAGAGGTTCTCGGTCATGACGGTGATCCCTTGCGCGTGAATTCCATCCGCTTCTTGCCCAGCTCCACATACCCGCTATCCATGATCTTCGGGATTATGTATGTCCCTTCCCGAAGGTCGTAGGTGACGAGGTTGGGTTTACCGTCCTTCATCTCGTACACGCTGAACTTTTCACGCGCATTGGTCTTGATGTAGGTGAACCTGTCGTCGTGGTAGATCGACTGGATATCGAAGGGGGCTTCGTTCGCCTTGTAGGCATAGTCGAACTTGAGCCGTGTTGGATAGGCGCTTTTGTATTCATCGACCGCCTGTTCAACGTGCGACTGAAGAGCGGCAAGCTGCTGCCGCGATTGTTCGAGTTGGGCGGCGGGCACGAACTGCGGAGGGCCGCTTGCGGCCACAATCGCAGAACGATCGGCGGGCTCGACGATCACCTTCAGATCAGGGGTCGTGGATAAGGCGGAGATGTCCTGGAGAGTGAAACTGTAGATGTTCCCCTTGTCCGTAATGAGATTCAAGTTGGAGCTGATGCCTTGCTTCGCAGGATGTACGAAGCAAAAGTTACCAACCACATCCACGATCCAGAACTCCTTGTCGCCGGTGGCCGCTTCCATGATCTTCTCGGTCGTGGGTAGTTCGATAAGGGTCGTATATTTCAACTTGGCGCGGATCGGGATGATGTCCTGCGAGTGATACTGCACAGTGCGCGCAGAGTCTTGGGCGAAAGCACCGATGGAAGAGAAAACCAAAGCGCAATTGACGACGAATTTCAGATGCCGCATAGAGCTCTCCTTAGCGGTTGTTGTTCGAAGTTGATACGGCCAGCACGCGCGGCCGGAACGGATGATCTTCCGCCAGGTGGCGAAGTCCATCCGCAATATCGAAGCGGGCGAAATATTCCTGCTTCTTGAGGTTGTCGCGAGCATTGTTGGTTGCCATCCAGTGCGAGACCGAATCGACATTCAAATGTACTTTCTTGGAGGTCTGCGCCTTGCGAATCAGCATTTGGCCTGGTGGAACAAGGCCGTCAATAAGGTCCAGTTCGGTGTCGTTCAGATGAAACGCCTCACGGTAAACTTCCCGGTTCATGTCCGGGTTGGCGAGAAAGATCTTCGTAGGGCAACTCTCGGCCACTATGGCCAGCATTCCCGATTCCTCAAGCTCTTTGATGGATTGCGTCGCCAGAATCATCGCCGCTTTGTGCTTGCGCCATGTTTTCTGCGCCTGCACCACATAATTGCGAATGGTTTCGTTCTTGATGAAGAGCCACGCCTCGTCGAGCAGGAAGAACTTGGGTGTGCCGAGCTTCTTGGGGTCAGTGATCTCATTCGATGCTCGATGCAAAACATAAAACAGCAGTGGTTCCAAAACCTCGGGCGCATCGTTCCAGCCGTGGAAATTGAACGTCTGGAAACTTTTGAACGAAAGCGTGTCCTCGGCGTTGTCAAAGAGGAAGCCGTACTGGCCGCCGTGAGTCCAGCGGTGGAGGCGTTCTTTCAACTCGCCGATGATGTTCACAAAATTCGAAATCGTGCGCTGGTTCGGCTCCAGTACGTAGATGCGCTCGATCGCGTCCCACAGTCGGCGTTCCTCCTTGAAGTCGATCCGGTAACGCTGCTCGTTGCCCTCAATGAGCACGCGGAAGAAGCTGAACAGAAACTGCAGGTTCTCTTTGGTCTGTGGCAGGGAGAACGGGTTGATGGTGAAGTCCCGCGCTTCCTGACCCACATTGAGATACGAGCCCTTGAATATCGTCGTAAGCGACTGGAAGCTGCCGCCGATATCAAAGATGAAAGTCAGCGGCTTGTACTTCTGGGCGTTCTGCAGCAGAAAGACGCAAAGATACGACTTGCCACTGCCAGTCATTCCGAGAATCAGGGTATGGGCAACGTCGCGGGTGTGCAGGTTGAGGAAGTAGGGCGTGCTGTTGTCAGTTTCGACGATTGCCAGGCACTCCGTGCCGAGATATGGGTTGGTCTTTTCGCCCGGCAGGATCGTAAACAGAAAAGACAGGTCGGCGTAGTTCGTGTTCAGCAGATACAACCGGCGGAGGTTGAGCGCATAATTGCCGGGCACGGTAGCGAAATACGCATTCAGCTGGTTGTAAGTTTCCGCGAACAGATTGCCGTCCGCGTTGGTGAAGACGCCAGTAAACTCGGCCACAAGGTGATCGAGTTCCGTTCGTGACCGGCCATACAGCACAATCGTGAGCGAGAAATCGCCAAGCGATTGACCGTCACCTAGGGCGCGAAGGCAGTCACCAAGATTCTCAATGTCGGCCTGTTTGGATTCGTCCACCAGCACATCACGCGGATTCGTCTTCGTGGCATCGTTGCCCATCTGGGAGACAAACCCCGTCTTCGACATATTGAAGTGGCGGCGGCGCTTGTTCACTTCTTTGCGAGCTCTGTCTGTCGCCAGCGGCGTCCACTCTGTGACCACATAGAAGTTGGCCGGAATCTTCAGCAGTACATCGAGCACGAGGGGCCGTGTTTCGGTGACCGCTTCTTTCATCGTCAGTACCCGGACGATGTGATCGCCGACGCGGAGATGATCGCGTTCCGCTTCGATGTCCGAGTTCACCACCTGATAGTCGAGAAACTGCGTGGACTGCGGCCTCCCTTCAACACGCCAGTCGTCGTAATTCAGTAGGCGGCGGAAGAACCTGAACTGTCCCTGCCGATTCAAGATCTCGATTTGCATGAAATCCGCAAGCTGCCGAGCGAACGCCTGCACGTGCTGGTCGAGCCGTTGAAGATCGCGGTCGATATGCGTCCGCAACAACTTCTTCATGCTATCGTTGGTGAACTGCGATTTGAGTTCGGCAAGCGCGCCCTCTGGATCGCGTAACAGGCGAGCTAGCGCCGTGCCGACGCCGGTCTTCGACCGGGAGCCTTCGAGCAGGATGCAGTAGAAGATTTCAACCTGATAGAGATGGTCGCGCTTCGCTTCAAAGAACTTCCGTCGTTGGTCAATAGATGCCGCGACAATCGGGTCATCATATGTTGCGAACGGTATGTCGGGGCGGTTCGATTTGAAGAGGTATTGGTAAACATGGAAGCCTGGGCCAAAGGCTTTGAGCGCCGCCTCCAACCGCTTCACCGCATATTCCTGCTGCGAGCGGTCAAGACTTTCGTAGTCCACGCCGGGAATGCTGAGAATCATGCCGACATCACCGCTCTTGGTAAGGAAAGCCGTCTCGTTCCAGAAGCCATAGAGGTTGATGTGATCGTTGAGGGCCGCACTCTCTTTCCAGGGCTTGATGACTTTATCGAGACGCAGCATCACACGACCTCCACGCGGGGAACTTGCTGCTTTGCTGCGTCATAGCGCAGCTTGTAGCGTTCGGACTTTGCGAGGATGCGGAGAAATGCCGGATCGCTGTTCGTTACCCAATGGCCGAAGGCAAAACCGCCAATGAAGACGGCGACACCGGCGAGGATGGAATTGAAGAGGTTGAAGGCCCCCACCGCGCCGACGCAGACGAAGTAAAACAGCGTCCGTTCGACGCCCAAGTAGGTGAGAGGCTTGTGCAGGCTCTTGAAGACTCGATTTGTGCGATGCCTCTGCTGCGCTTTGTCGGGCATAAGCTCCTAGCCTGAGGATGAACGGTTAGAACGGCGCTATACGCCCCAAAGCCAACTCAGTACATTCACTGCGAGAACGGCAATACCTGTTCCCGCGGCAACCCCGGCGAGTGCCTTCTTTGCACCGGGTTCGCCGTGTGCGAAGCCGTAGCCGCCGATCACGATGGCGACCAGACTCGCAACCTTCGCAATGGTGCCGGTGAAAAGACTTTGAATGGCGTTAAAGCCGGTGTCGAAGGGTGAACCCTGTGCCAGCGCGGCTACAGGGATGACAAGAAGGAGGGCAAGAAGAGCAGTGGTTGGACGCGCCCGCTTCGACCGAAGAAGGGGCCAGATTTGGTGGACTAAGGGGACTTGGGACCAACGTGGCATATGAACCTCGGGCAATATCTCAAATCGTCTGCTTTTGGCGAAAAGGTAACCTCACTCAATCACGATGTCCAATAATGTCTCGTTATAACGTTATTCCTGGGAGGAATAACTCCGGAACATCGGAGTGTTTCGGGAGGTCAATTTGGAGTCGAGGCGAACATGAATAGGCTCTATCCATCTCGCAAGAAGTGACATAGCCATCGTCACTTCGCTAAGTCTTCGATTGCCCCCAGATGGTCTCAGCATCTTGGCGACCGTCTAGGATGAAGTTGAATAGCACAGGGACACAGCTTGGATTTACCGCACCTCAAAAACTTCTCGCGCTTTAGTCAAACGATCTCGTTGTCCGTAAGCCTCGCCTTGTCAGTAAGCTCCGCATCCGCGCAGTGGTTCGGTCAACGAGAAAGCATGCGATGGATCGGCATGGAGCCGTCCGTTATAACCGGCAGGAATAACGTTATAACGAGAGGTTATTGGACACGGCGGCAGGAACGGGTCAAGTTGGTTGACTATTGCTGGCCCCGTACAGACTTGACCAGCGGAGGGGCAGTGGTGGAACTCGCGGTTCCCCGTGCTCGGCTTCGACAATGGTTACGTAGCAGGTGTGTGATCAATGGTGAATTGTACTCATAGGAACCCTCGCCATTGAACTAGCTCAGAAGGACAGCAGGTCTCGAATGTCAATGTTAACCAGTACGATCCTATCTCCTTTGCGGGTTGAACCCGAGCACTATGTCAGTTCCGACGAAGCGGCGAGTTTTCTTGGACTCAATTTGCGCACAGTTCAGCGCCTAGCGCGCGAAGGAACGATTCCAGCTCACCCTTTCGGCGAAAGAAGCCGTAAAACCTGGCGATTCCTATTGTCCGAGTTGGACGCGTGGATGAAAGCCAAGGTAAACTATTCCCGTCGTCCGTGCCGTTCCGTAGGGAGGTAATACCAACCCATGGGAAGGACACGGTATCAAGAAGGAAGCCTGCGTCTTGAGAGTCGCAAGCGAGGGAAAATATGGCGGCTTCGTTTCCGCATCAGTCGCGCCGACGGGAACAGGGTCGAGCACGCGATTGTGATCGGAACACAGAAAGAGCTGCCAACCCGCGCCGCTGCACGCGAATTCGTCAAGTCGCTTTACCTGCCAATCAACCACCCGGCTCCGAACAACAATGGCCGCCCCGTGACGTTCAGCGACATTGCGGGTCACTACATCCAAGAAGAACTCTCCGAAGATCAAAACCAAGCATCCGCTCCGAAAGCTTATTCCACGACAACAACCTATCGCCGCTATCTCCGCAAGTGGGTTCTGCCACGCTGGGGCGATCAAGCAGCCTTGATGATCAAACCGCTCGATCTAGAGAGCTGGCTGAAAGAGCTGGGGAGGAAGAGCGGGCTCGAAAACCAAACCCGGTCGAAGATCCGACAGGTCATCGGTCTGGTTTACAAACACGCCCAGCGTGTCGGATTTTTGCCTCGCACAGAACAGGCCAATCCGATCCGCTTTGTCCGCCAGTCCACAGCCAGCAACTTCGACCCAATCATTTTGACTCCGGCTCAAGCCTTCGCGATCATCAACCAACTGGGGTTGATGCTGCGCACGCTTGTGTTGGTCACCGCGGCCACCGCGCTACGGATCTCCGAGATCCTCGCGCTACAGTGGAGGGACATCGACGTAGAGAATCAATGTATTTACGTCCGTCGAGCTTACGTCTATGGGAGATTCGGCAAACCCAAGTCGAAGGCGTCAAAGCGTTCCGTTCCGCTACATCCTCTGCTCGCGGCACATCTGCTCAACTGGCGCCGGGAAACGCCGTACAGCAAGGAAGAGGAACTTGTGTTCCCCTCTTTCAAACTGAAGGGCAGGAAGCCACCGCGAGCGAACATGCTCTTGTCCGATCATCTTCGCCCTGCGGCCCTGAAGGTCGGTGTTGTAGCGCCGCCCCGCGCATTTGGATTTCACACGTTCCGACGGACGCTGGCGTCGGTCCTGGTGGCCAACAACTACGATCCAAAACTCGTGCAGGAACTACTCCGTCATTCGAACATCAAGACCACCCTGGACGTCTATGCCCAAGCCATTACACCGGCCAAACTGGAGGCACAGGGAACGTTCCTGAGCCAACTACTAAAGGGCTCATGGATGGAGAAGGCACCAGCAACGAGCCTCGTTGTTTAGCGCAAACCCTCGTTTTGTGGGCATATTGTGGGCTAGCTCAAATCGAGGGATTCCGAACAAGTGCTTTGAAATGTGGTGGCCAGGGACGGAGTTGAACCGCCGACGCCAGCCTTTTCAGGGCTGCGCTCTACCACCTGAGCTACCTGGCCACTTCTGGTTCCCACGCCTCCCTCCTCAGAGAACGTTTCTAAAGCGACGGACGAGTATTTCGACCGTGCATTGGGCGTCCTCACTAGGCGGGTTGCCGGAGCAAAACAGCCGATGCGCTAAGACCGAAGACCGTGCGGAACCTACGAATTATAGCAACCCCGCGCCGTTCGCTCAAAATCGAGCTCGATTTTCGCCCAGACGTTTCTCATTCGCCGGCGAAGGTTTCTCACATTTTTTCCCGGGTATCCGAAACGCTCGGCACGCCGTTCATGATTGTCAGGGCACAATGATTGGCGCCAAACCAATAAGGAATCTCGCGATAATCTCCGACGTCAAATACCGCGAGGTCGGCATCTTTCCCCGCTTCCACCGTTCCTTTGCGGTCGGCCATGCAAAGAGCCCACGCTCCATTGACGGTCGCCGCCGCAATCGCCTCTGCCGGTGACATCTTCATGTGCGTGCAGGCCAACGACATCGCCATCGGCATGCTCAGCGTAGGAGAAGATCCGGGGTTGTAGTCCGTGGCCAGTGCCACGGCCGCGCCAGCTTCAATGAATTGCCGTGCATTCGGATACCTCGACAGTCCCAGAAAATAATTTGCCCCAGGCACCAGCGTCGCAACGGTACTACTCGCGGCGAGAGCACGAAGGTCCGCACCGTTCACGTAATCCACATGGTCAAGCGACGCCGGCTGGTACCCAAGCAACGGACCAAGGCGCGTTTCGCTAAGCTGCCCCACATGGCCGCGGACGCCAAGATGCTGTCCCTTCGCAGCCGCGAAAATCTGCTGTGTCTCACTCGCGCTGAAAGCTCCACGATCGCAGAATACATCCACAAACTGCGCCAGCTTCCGCTTCGCGACGGCCGGAATCATTTCATCGCACACCAGATCGACATATTCCTGCGAACGCCCACGATATTCCTGGGGAACGACATGCGCTCCAAGAAACGTAGAAACCACCGTCCCCGGCCATTCGCGCGCCGCCAATCGAATCGCCTCCAGCGACTTCAATTCGGCTTCAAGGCTGAGACCATAACCTGATTTCGCCTCCACGGTCGTAGTTCCGTAGCGCGCGAAATCATCGAGCGCCGCCGAAACTTGCCGTGCCAGCGCGGCCTTGCCAGCCTTCCGCACGCCGTCGATGCTCGAGCGAATGCCTCCGCCCGCCTCGGCAATCTCCTCATAGCTTGCGCCAGAAATCCGCTTCTCAAAATCCAACAGCCGCGGCTGCGAGAAGACGGGATGAGTATGCGAATCGACGAAGCCCGGCAAAACCACGCGCCCGCCGCAGTCCATTTCAATAACTTTCTTGCGATGTTTCTTGAGCCACGGATCGCGAAGCGCGTCTTTCGTGGTGCCCACCGAAACAATCTTTCCGCCCACGCACAGCACGGCCGCATCCTCGATGATGCCGAGTTCGGAAAGGAAGTCTCCGCGACGCGGCACCTCCTCCGCCGAGCGCAGTGTAAGGAGTTGGCCAATGTCGACCAGAAGGACGGCGCACTGATCTCGAGCGTTGCTTTTCGCGGAAGCGGTGATCACGCTGAAAGAAAGTCTACCAGTCAGGTAAGAAAACTTACGCGACCGCTTCGTCGCCAAACACAAACTCCCTACAGAGACATCGGAACCTGCTGGGGAGCAGTTCCTTCAGTCCCCATCTTTTGGATACTGGAACGCAGCTTATTGCCTCCGCCCGCGGCTTGGCTGCCAATCTTCCATAAATACATGGCGCCGTAAGCGCGCCATGGCCTCCACGCTTCGGCGCGTTTTTCTAATTCGCGGGAATTTTTTAGTCCCATCGCGCGCAGCAGGCCGAGATCGCTCGAGGGAAATGCGTCCGGTTCGCCCAGCGCTCGCATGGCGACATACTGCGCCGTCCACATCCCAATGCCCGGAATCTCGCACAGCCGCCGCTGAAAAGCATCGGCGTCCACGACTCCCTCAAATTGGATTTTGCCGTCGGCCACCGCGCGCGCCAGCCCGCGAATGGTTTCCGCGCGTGCGCCTGTCAGTCCGATGTTGACCAGCTTCGCGCCGGCCAGAACTTCAGGCGTCGGAAAAAGATGTGTAAGACCCTTTGCCGGTGCCAATGGCGACCCCCTGGATAAGGACAAGGATGAAGACAAAGATGAAGACAAAGATGAAGATGAAGGCAACGCCCTCCCCAAGCTCGCCGTCAACCGTCCCGCCAGAGCCGTCGCTCCCTTGACCGTAATCTGCTGCCCGAGAATCGCGCGCGTCGCGAGCTCGAATCCATTCCAGCAACCCGGCACTCGCAGCCCCGGATCGAATTCCACGCGCTCAGACAATGCTGGATCGAGCCGAAGACTTTGCACGATCGCCGACCAATCCGCATTCAAATCGAACATCGCGCGAATACGCTCGACAATAAAGAAGAGCGAACGCGGATCGCCAAACTCAATTTGCGCGACCAGTGCCGAATTTTCCCGATCAATCGAAACCTCAAAATAGCCATCGCGGCCACTCATGGAAATCGTGCGCCGATAACAGCCTTGCTCCACAAATTCCACGCCCGGCGTTGCGCGCGCCGCCAGAAACGCGAGCATGCCCTCCCAGTGATACGGCGGCCGAAAGTGCAGGCGGAAGACGTATTGATTTCCAGTCTGCAGCTTCGTTTGCCGTGCCAGTCGCCGGATTTGCGTCGGCGTCCGATGATAGACTTTGGTGATTCCGGCGTTGAAGCGTCGCACGCATCCGAAGCCCGACGCGAGCGCAATCTGATTCATGGGCAAGCTGGTCTCGTCGATCAGCTTTTTCGCAAAATGCAGGCGCCGCGTTTGCGCCACCGCAATCGGAGTCGCACCAAGATGTCGCAGAAACAAGCGCCGCAGATGCCGCGACCCAACCCCGAGTCGTTCCGCCAGAACTTCGACCCCTCCGTCGTCCAGCCCGCTCTCGCCGATTAATCGCAAAGCTCGCGAAACCGTACTCGAAGTTCCCATCCACGCCGGAGTTCCCGGCGAACTCTCCGGCCGGCACCGCAAACACGGACGATAGCCCGCCTCAGCCGCGGCCGCCGCGCTTGGATAGTAGACTACGCTGCTCTCCTTGCACGTCCGCGCCGGACAAATCGAACGGCAGTAGATCTTGGTGCTCAGCACCGCGATAAAAAACTTGCCGTCAAATCTTGCGTCACGCGACAGCCGAGCCCGCGAACATATCTGCCAATCCAAAATCATAGTGTTTCGCCACATCGCGCAGAGTTAACCAACAAAGCCAATTAACAACGTTAATCGCCAAGGCTAATGGCAGATGCGCCGCGCAACCACAATCCCATTCATAATAGTCGACCCTGCCTCAGAGAGTAGACGTTTTCGGACCGCGATTCCAAGCCGACTGGCAATTCCGGAATGAAGTCCGGAAACGTCCAGTTTCGCGGTTCAGCGTCCGCAAACGTCCAATGCGTCCGCATCCATTTCGCTATGGTCGGTGCTGCATTGCGAGCTAACTCTTCACCGCAGCAACTCGAGAAGCGCCAAGCGGCCGGTTCAGCTCCCCGGCTGTCAAAAGACTTCAGAAATAGACCCATCCCAGGAGGAAACATGAAATCCGCTAAGCTCCCTTTATTATGTGCAACGATTCTGCTCGCTGCACTGACGCTCCCGATCCCATCTTTCGCACAAACGCCCGCGCAGACACCGCACCTGCATCCGCCGGACAGTTATCTGGTCTTCAATCTCGGCGCCTTCGGCGGCACCTCAAGCTCCGGTAATACCATCAACGATCTAAGTTGGGTCATGGGAAACGCTAACCTCTCTGGAAATCAAACCACCAAAGCGGCGCTGTGGATCTACGGCAGGAAAGTCGACCTCGGCACACTCGGAGGCCCGAACAGCTCCGTCGCATGGCCCGTTCACAATACCAACGGCATGATCTCCGGCATCGCCGAAACTTCCATCATCGATCCCCTCGGCGAGATTTGGAGCTGCGGCTATTTCTTCCCGACTTTTACCGGCCACACCTGTCAGGGTTTTCTCTGGCAGGACGGCATCATGGCCGCCCTTCCCACCCTCGGCGGCAGCAACGGCTACGCCGCCGGCATGAACAATCGCGGCCAGATCGCCGGCTGGGCCGAGAACACCACTCACGATCCAACGTGCAACTCTCCGCAGGTTCTTCAGTTCGAGGCCGTCGTCTGGCAGTGGAAGCGTAACAGGGTCGAGACTCAATCCCTCCCGCCCGTTTCGCCCGATCCTGACAGCGCAGCCACCGACATTAACGATCAGGGCCAGGTCGTCGGCATCTCCGGCCTCTGTTCCAATGCCGTCGGCGGGGCCAGCGCGATCCACGCGCTGCTCTGGGAAGACGGCGTCCCCACCGACCTCGGCAACCTCGGAGGCCAAGCCTGGAATACTCCAAGCGCCATCAATAATAAAGGTGAGATCGTAGGATTTTCGAATATCTCAGGCGACGAAAATGCCGGCCTCAACCCGCATGCTTTTCTCTGGACGAAAGAAAACGGCATGCAGGACCTGGGCACGCTTTCCGGAGACAGCGTCAGCGAAGCTGTGAGCATCAACAATCAAGGCCAGATCGTCGGCTTGTCATGCGTGGATACCACATTCAGCAGCTGCCGCGGCTTCCTCTGGCAAGATGGCCTGATGACCGATCTCAATAATCTTATCCAGCCCGGCAATCTGTCGATCTACACTGCCAACGACATCAATTCTTCCAGTGAGATCGCGGGCGTAGCCGTGGATTCCGCCACCGGCGAATCGCTCGCCATGATCGCAGTTCCCGGTCCTTATAACCCGGGCGTCGCTCCAGCCGCGCAAGGCGACCGGTCTGAATCTAAAGTTCAAGCGCCCGAAAAAATCATGGTCCCGCGCGTCGGCCTGCGTAGCCCGGAGCATCAATCGTCCGCGTCGCAATAGTTGGCTCTAAGACTGGCTCTGGAACTACAACTCAACACGGAAACGAGGGCTGAGAAAAAACTCGACCCTCGTTCCTCAAATCATGCGCCGGCTTCCCAACACATCTTTCACGCTTGATATGTACTATGACCCAACGCGTTCGCCACTGCATCGAGTGCCCAAAATGTCGCACTCGATACCTGATCGGTTTCAGTCCGTATCGTAACGGCTCGTACTTGATGCCAATGTTCGAAGGCATTTCAGAAGGATGGACGCTCTACTGCTCATGCGCCAGTCCGCCCGCCTCCAGCCAATGGCGCGGGAGCGAACTGAGAATATATGCCGTCTCCACTCGCGCCCATGGTCGCGGCTTTGGTCCGCCCGAAGAGATCGTCCAAGTAGGGGAAACAACGCGTCAACAATAGATGCGGATCAAATGCGCGCGCCTCGCCTATTCTGAATGCAGGACAAACGCAAGAAAGAAGAAACCAAATGAATCCGCTGCCTCAATGGTTGAAAGTCGTTATTATTTCCGCGCTTACCGCCCTCGCGGCAAGCCATGCCCCAAGCCACGCGACAGACCGTGCCTCGGCCGCGCCGAAGCCCACCGCCTGCTCCGCTCCTGAATACCGGCAGTTCGACTTCTGGGCGGGCAATTGGGATGTCTTCGATGTCGGCAGTCCCGCCAAAGTCGCGCACGCTCGAGTTGATCTCATCCTCGACGGCTGCGTTTTGCGCGAAGACTACCAGGGCGCCGACGGACACCAAGGTCAGAGCTTCTCCATCTACGACTCCACCAGAAAAGTCTGGCATCAGAGTTGGGTAACTAATCGCGGCGAGCTTCTGACGATCGAAGGCAAATTCGAAGCGGGCGCAATAGTTATGACCGGCGAGGATCGCGTGAAAGGCGCTCTAGTCCGCGGCGAATGGAAGCCCCAACACGATGACGTCCGAGAGACCGCTGTCACCTCAAACGATGGCGGAAAAACATGGAAACCATGGTTCGATCTGGTGTTCCGCAAACCGGATGCCGCTGTTCGATGAGGCTGCCCCGGAAGGAGCGATCGTGGATGACGAAAAATTCTAAGCGTCGCTGAGTTTTAGAACCGAGAGAATCTCGAAACGCGAAACAAATCGCCCGTTCCGCAAATCTCCCAATCCCACGTATCCCGCCCACAGCGTTGCACCGCACCAGCGGCTCCTGCATCAGATTATTAAGTTCATCTTATTATTTATCTCCATCTTAATTACTTATGTTCGTCCACGCTTGACTCGTCGGCGTTGTCACGAATACCAAACAAGCCTCCATTTGCTAAACTCAAACGGTTTCGAACCGCGCACAAGCCTCGGCCCGTTTGCGCATGGTACGATTGATCAACCCCTTATTTTTGCAAACGATTAGTTCGGTGTGGTGGTTTACAAAAACCGAACATTACCTCTACCGCTAGTGAATTCGCAGATCAGGTGGACGATTTTAGCGTCTGAGATTCGCAAGCTCCGGGAGGAACGAGGAGATGCAACTGACGGGCGGACAACGGCTCCGGGTATTGAGAGAAGCGCTCGGTTACACCATGAGAGACGTGGAAACCGGCAGCCTGCAGGTTTCACGTCGGCTTGCAAATGACGAATTTGCCATTCCGCCAAGCCGGCTATCCGACATCGAGACCAAGGGAGTTGTTCCCAGCATCTTTCGCCTCTACACTCTGGCCGCAATCTACCGCTGCGATTACCGCGAGCTTTTGTCGTGGTATGGCGTGGACCTCAACAATATTCACGCCGACATTCTTTCCGCCAGGCCCAACCGCTCTCATTTTTCCCAGGTCTCAGATAGCGCGACCGAAGCGCGCATCCCAGTCCGATTGGATCCCGGATTTTCCTTTTCCAAGACGACAAACATGGCGCGCATGATCGAACAATGGGGTGCGGTGCCGCTCACCTATCTTTCCACGCTTGCCGACAACCGCTATTCCTACGGTTACATAGGTACGGACGACTTTACGATGTACCCAATTCTTCCGCCGGGTAGTTTTGTGCAGGTCGACGAAGCCAAGAATCGAGTGACCGAAGGCATTTGGAGGTCTGAATATGAGCGCCCCATATACTTCGTCGAGACCCGCAACGGTTTCGTGTGCTCTTGGTGTCACGTGAATGGCGACCAGATCCTGCTGCAATCGCACCCCTTGTCACCGGTTCCTGTTCGCACGCTTAAACATCCGCGGGAAGCGGAAGTTATTGGCCAGGTGGTGGGAGTGGCGATGCGTCTCGGGGGCTTGCAGGTACTCTATTCTGAACCAGAGCACAAAGAGTCTGAAGAACTGATCTGAAGTGCTTCTCTGAGGCGTGTAGACTCTCGGCCGGAAGCGCATTCCCCTTAAGTCGCAAGCCCGACAAAAGCTCAATGTCTGTGATCTGTGCGCACCGCGCCGACCACTTGAGATCATCCGCAAGGTCTCTCAACGGGGTTCTCAGGATGCGAGCCATCAACGCTGCGTGCGATGCACGGATGGCTTTCTCTGCTCTTCCGCTCCCGTAGACCTTTTCTAATCCCCAATGCGAGTAACAGCCGCTGCCGTTATGCAGCAGTGCGACATAGTGCAATTTTCCCAGGAGCCCGGGCACCGCGCTCAAGGTGCTGCCTTCGAAATCTTCCAAAGCTGACCGGAGTATCACAAATTACGTTTTCCGAAAAGAAAAACAAAGGAGGACGGATGTCCGGAATGTGACTTCGCTCCGCACAGTAGCACGGTGCAGTCCATCTTGCCAAGGAGCCACCTTATGAAGAAAGTCTTGCAAGTTGTAGCGATAGCCACTCTTTTACTGATCACTTACACCGTTCCCAGCTTCGCCGACGGCAACCCCTGGCCAGTTTGCACGCCAGCGGGGTGCGTACCACCATCGCAGTAGAGACAGCATAGGGGGGCAAATCCGGGTTGCAAATCATTCTTTCGGAAACTATAGTACCATCCCATCGAGATGACGTCCTGGTACAAGTTTCTTTTGTTCTATCTTTGGATTGCGCCCCATGTTTTCCTCGTGATTGTTGCGGTGATCCTGCTGAACCGGCGTATGCACAGAACTTTCCCGGCGTTTGTCCTGTATATCTGGTACGAAATCGCGGAATTTGCCGTGCTCTTCGCGATCTCGGTTATTGGAATCAACATGGGAGATTGGTACCTGCGTGTCTTCCTGGTAACTTTGGCCATGAGCACTGCTCTTCGATTCGGAGTTCTTCAGGAGATTTTCGACAACGTATTTCGCGAGCACGGGCCGGTAGATGCACTCGCCAGGGTCGCGCTGCGGTGGACTACGGGATTTCTGCTTGTCGCCGCGTTGGTTTGCGCAATCTTCGCTTCCGGACAAACGTCTAATGGCCTGATAGCCGGTGCGGCTTGGATCGGTCGGGCCGTCGCCATCGTGCAGTGTGGTTTGGTCATTTTCTTGCTACTGTTCACAAGGATGTTAGGTCTGTCTCTGCCGAATTACGTCTTTGGCATCGCGCTCGGTTTCGGCATTCTATCGAGCGTCGAGCTTGCCAACTCCGCCTTGCGCACCGGAGAACTCACACAACATATGGCGAGAGCGCTAAACCTTTTGCCGACCGGTGGCTATCACGTCGCGGTACTGGTCTGGCTAGGCTACCTGATTGCCCCAGCAAGAGAGATTCTTCGGCCCCACGATGTGCCTGTTGTCGGTGATGTGGATCAATGGAACAGAGAATTGGAGCGATTCCTCCCATGACCATGACAACGACCGCCGCTTACGTCTACAGCGCAGTTGCGGTCCTACTGGCGGCATTGCTTACGTATCTTGCCGTCAGACGTGGGGGGCGATCGCCCGCCTTCGACGACGCTCGCGCAATGTTGAATTCACTGGATATTCAGGCGTTTCGCAATCTAGTGAATCCGGAGGAAGAGGATTTCCTGCGGTCGAGCCTGCCCGCCGATCAATTCCGAACCATCAGGCGCGAAAGAGCGTGGGCTGCCCTCGCTTACGTAAGAACCTTGTCACAAATTGCCTTGGAGTTCAGCCGTTTCGGCCACGCGATGCGCAACAGTTCTGATCCCCGCCTGGCCGAATTGGGACGGCAGATTGTCAACAGCGCGGTCTCGTTGCGCCTTCGCGCTTTAGAGGCGAGCGCCCGGTTATTTGTTGCGGTTGCTTTCCCCGGTTTACCCCAACGTTATCCGCATCCCCTGTTTGAGCAATTCGAGCGCTCGACCGGTTTATTGCTTCGTTATCGCGCGCCTGACCATGCCCAAGAACAGGCTTCATAGATTGTTCTCCGTCCACACTTACCCAGCCATACTTTGGCAACAACTGCGCGTAGCTAATTCGTTGCTCAACTAGAGCCCCGAAGCCACCCAAATCCCACCCGCCCAGTTGTTCTGTTTCTGGAACAAAAATCATTATTCTGTTCGGTTCACCCCCTTTGAGTCTCAAATGGCAAATAGACGTGAGACGCCCGAACGGAAACGATGAGGTATGCATGTGCACCCAGGGATGCCTGACTAGGTTGTTAGCCCGTGGCGATCGTAATGCTTTGCAAATAGACCCAGATTCCCGAGGGAGTGAGGCGAGAGAAGTGCAGACTTGCGTCCTGATTCGGGCGAGGACACCAAACAATGCTTCCTGGTCTCGACATGAAATGCCTTGCTGATGCTCTTCAGTTGCTTGGCAAGCTTATCCAAGACCCAGACACGGTTATCGCTAAAGAAAGTGCGCCGGTTGCAATTCAGTCCATCCGAGGGGCGCTGGAACGAGTCGGAGCTGATATCGACCAGAACCGATTGCTGCCCGGAGCCTCAGACTTTTCGCTCACGCTCTATGCAGCGCGCGAACTCGAACGATACGTTTGCGGTGAGAAAACACAAATCGGCAACCGGCGCATTGCGGAGGTTTACTACCACGTTTTACGCAGCGGTATCGAACAGATCCCCCGGTTAGGCCTGGACGTTAGATGAGTAGTTTTTGGAGTCGTATTACGGAGTTGAATCTGTCCCGTAGACGTCAGGCGGTACGTGAAATGCGGCACGACCGCATCGGGAACGGATCATGGAAGCGCACTACGGCACGAGCGCAGGAACTAGATTGGCTTGCGTCCGCTGTCTGGGAATTTGGGAGGATGAAATATGAGTTCTATAAAAATAGAACCACGGTAGTAGACGTAGCGGAATTATCTCTTCGTTTCCGAGAGACGCGGCAGGCCATTACCAAAACTCTACGGTTGCTCGAAAAATACAATCTAGCCGAACCAACCGAATTTCCTCAACTCTGGACACTCGATGTCGCGGATCTTGGTCAGCAACCTCGTGACGGTTGTGTGCCCTTGATCTGCGGACACAACGAATCGGCGCTCTTTTCCGTATGAAGTGCTGTTACTACGGGAGCGAAATGCTAGGGAAAGGGTTCCCCTCTTTGAAATATACGCAGGAGACGATATGGGAGAGGAAGATGAATCATCGAAAACCTTCTTGGAACTTCGCGGGACAGCAGAAGGTAAGCAACGAAGACGAAGCAGTGTCATCGCTAAGCTGGTTGGGGCGCGCTGTGAAGTTGAAGACGTCCTTCTGTCACCGAACGGATCCACGGTTCTGTCCGCCGCGGAGCGGGTCAGGCTTTCCATCCTCATGGCGGCTATCGACAATATCGTGCAGCGAATTGAGGAGTGCTGATAGTGTTAGCCCCTCTCGCCCACCTACTAGCACCGTTCGAGTTCCATTCGCGTCTGGACTGCGCGGCTGAATGGGACACGGGTTCTGCAGAGCGTAACGGGAGTCAATCAACATGAATTCTCCATCCCCCGCGTTTGTCGGAAGAGTCTTGCTCGTGTCCGACGATGCGACCACTATCGAGCAATTGAGTGAACCTATACAACGATTGGCGCTGGCCGTGGAGCAATGTTGCGACGTTGCCTCTGCCTTATCGCGGTTACAGCGGGCAAAATTCGAGGCTGTCATCGTTGATTTTCGGCTTGGCGCTCAAGCCGGTGAAGTCGTCGCAGGAACCCGCAACGCTGCTTCGAATGAACATGCAGTCGTATTCACCATCAGCGATGGCCAGGAAGAAGCCAGCGACGCATTTAAGGCGGGCTCAACTTTCTTATTGCGCCGACCTCTCTCTGCCAGTTCAATCGACCAGAGCCTCAAGGCTGCGTATGGCTTAATCGTTAGAGAAAGGCGCCGTTACTTTCGCTGCCCTGTCGAGGTTCCCCTGGCTATTCTTGCGACAGGCATGCTGACAGCGTATGGTCAGACCGTCAATATCAGCGAGGGGGGAATGGCACTGACCGCCGCCGCGCCCCTCAAACCTGGGGATCAGAGCCGTTTGCATTTCACTTTGCCGGGCGATGACTTTGAGTTTCAGCTCGAATCAACGGTCTGCTGGGCGAGAGAGCAGAGGCTGGGATTACAGTTTCTTTCTCCGCATCTAACCTCCAGGCTCCAGGAATGGCTTTCTTCCCGGCTCGAAGAGACTATGCCACAGTCTATCAGGGATAGATTTTCAGCTTTTCCGCCAGACTAGTTATCGCTCGACCGTCTGAACCGATAGAGTTTGCTCCTCATCCTTCGCTGGACTCCGTCGCGCTCCGCTCATGTCGCAATCCCCTTCACTCAAGTCGATACGTCTCCACATGGCGGGCTTTCTGCTAAGTGTTAATCCATCCCACATCCACGATTGCTCAACTTAATACTTCATAGTCCGGATCATAGTGCGGACGCGCTCAAACACCGACGGTCCGACTTTCGTAACTCTGCCGCGAGTTAGCCTGAAGGTTAGAATCTGTTATGTCTTGCAGGAGATAGTTGACGGTAATGGATCAGCAGGCATTCCAACAAGTAAACCAGAACAGCCCCGAGGCGATTCCGATTGAAGTAAGCCGGATCGAAGGGCGGGAATGGTGGCTCTGGGGATTTGCCGTTGCCGTAACCCTGGCGCTGACCTTTGGAATCATCTCGTTCACTTTTCCGTGGTTTCATTGGCAAACCGAAACCTCATATTGGTTTGACCTCAAGGAATGGGTTCGTGCGCTGGCATCTCTGGTCTTGCTTTTCGACTTATATGCGATTTATCAGCACTTCCAACTCCAGCGCATTCGGCGTCAATTAGTGGAGCGAGATCAACTCTTTCAACTGATCAGCGAAAACGCCGCCGATATGATCGCGCTTGTCGACAGCGACGGTCGCCGTTTATACAACAGCCCTGCCTATCAAAAGGTACTGGGGTATTCTCCCGAAGAACTGAAAGCCAGTTCGTCGATCGAACAAGTTCATCCCGATGATCGACCAAAAGTATTGAAGGCCGCGGAGAAAGCCCGCCAGAGCGGCCAGGGAGAGCGGGTGGAATACCGTGTGCGCCATAAAGACGGTTCCTGGCGCGTTCTGGAGTCGACTGCCTGCGCCATCCGAAACTCAAAGGGACAGACCGACAAACTGGTAATTGTGAACCGTGACATCACCGAACGGAAGCGAGCCGAGGAGATGTTGGTACACAACGCGTTTCATGACGGGCTCACCAACCTGCCCAATCGCGCGTTGTTCATCGACCGGTTGCAGCATTCGTTAACCCTCTCGAAGCGACAATCGAACTACAAGTTTGCGGTTTTGCTCATCGATGTGGATGAATTCAAAATCGTTAATGACAGCCTGGGACACACCGCCGGTGATGAACTGCTTATTTTAATCGGACAAAGATTAAAGGACAGCGTGCGGCGGGCCGACACAGTCTCGCGTCCGCGGACGACCGAGGGGGCAAGCCGACCTGTCAATGACGATACATTGGCCAGACTTGGCGGCGATGAATTCACCATCCTCTTGGATGACATCCGGGATCCCATTGAAGCCGTGCGCGTCGCTGAACGAATTCAAGGGGAAATTGCCGTCCCTTTTGTCGTGAACCAACGTGAAATCGTAGTTTCGGCGAGTATAGGAATCGCTTCCAGCGCCAGCCCTCATACCCAGGCGGAAGATCTTTTGCGAGACGCGGACATAGCAATGTACCGCGCCAAGCGGGCGGGAAAAGCCCGCTGTGAGGTGTCGGACCCGGCCATGCATGCCACTGCGGTGAAACGCTTGCAGCTGGAGACAGACCTGCGCAAGGCGCTCGATCAGGGAGAGTTCCGTGTTTACTATCAACCGATTGTGTCGCTGCAGACCGGAAAGATCACAGGCTTCGAGGCCCTGACGCGCTGGCAACGGTCGGATGGCTTGCTTGCGCCCATGGAGTTTATCGCAGTAGCCGAAGAGATTGGACTGATCATCCCCATGAATCGCCAGCTACTCCGCGAGGCTTGCCAACACCTTCGATCGTGGCAGGCCGAATTTCCTGGCAGCCCGCCACTGACCATGAGCGTGAATGTAACCTCCAAAGAGTTCGCGCACCCCGACCTGGTCAGCGAGATCCGCAAATCATTGGAACAAACCGGAGTTGATCCGGGCTGCCTGCAATTCGAAATCGTAGAAACCATTGCCATGGGTGACGCAGAGAAGTCCGGTCGCACGCTCTCGCAGTTGAAAGAACTCGGCGTTCGCTTGAGCATCGACGATTTTGGCACTGGATATTCGTCGCTCAGCCGCTTGCGCAGGATTCCAGTTGACACCTTGAAAATCGATCGGGCCTTCATCATGCACATGGATAGCGATCTCGAAAGTCGTGAGATCGTCCGTGTCATTATCATGCTCGCCCACAATCTCGGATTGAAGGTCGTCGCCGAGGGCGCCGAGACCCAAGAGCATGTGAATTTGCTGAAGGAACTTAATTGCGAAATGGTACAAGGATACTTTTTTTCCCGGCCAGCCGACGACCAGGCCATGTCGAAACTCCTGGCGGGGAACAACCAAACTCGTACCGCCGCCGTGGGCGCCTAGATCATCATCTCTCACCCTTTCCCACCCTTCGAAACTGCGAAGGGCGGGCGGGTTAAGTTCCACCAGTTTCCGAGTACAAAAGCAGATCCTCTCTCGGTTATTGACCGCAGTTCACGCGGTCGTTCCAGTCCACGAACGCACCTTGCGGGTTATCGCGCCACGCCCACACGTGCAGTTCGAAGAATGCAGGAATATTGAAGCGATTGGGGGCGTCAACGAAATTGAAAACCTCCCCATCGAGCACCGGAGGAGTGTTGTTATTGGCGGCGAGCCAGCTCGCCGAGTCCAGAATGAACTCAACGCCTACCAGCGTCATCTTGCCATTGGAGGGCTCGTAGATGAGCGCCTGCGGTTGCGAAGGATCAAGGGTGAGATTGCCGAGCAGGGTGCCATTGACGTAGTGCACGCCCATCGCCCCATGGTCGGTACCCGCAACGCAACCTAGAAATGGTCCATAGCCGGCTGCAGTGGCGTTGTTGACATCAATGTACTGGCGCGTTCCTGCGCGAACGAGTTTGACCAACCCGGTCTGAGAAGAAGCTTGATTATCAGCCGCATGATTGGAAGGCTTCTCGGTGGCCAGCAGCGGCATCGCAATAATGACGCTGCTGAGCAAAGCCAAGCTTAGAGTCCGTGACACTGATCTCTGTGACACTGATTTCTGGACGAGCTGGGAGATTGGCGCTGTCATAATTTTTCCTTTTACATCTATCGTTGAAATTGTCAGCCGCGATCACTTATGCGGCGGACCGACTGCGCCGATCTTGCATGGAACCAGGAAGGCGATCAATCCTCGCGCCCTCCTTCGTTCCCCAAAGTTTCCTCCCTTCATAACTATAAGAAAAACTTGGGCTTAGTGGACATCTGCTTCTAGGCCGATTGCCAAAAGAAGTGTGGTAGCCTTATTGACCTTAGCGGAAGTTCGTATGTTGACAGCGGCTCCAGCCTCGCGTGTTCTTCGATTTGACGGTTTTGAGCTCGATGTTCGGGCCGGCGAGCTGCGAAAAGCTGGCGCTAAGATCCGCCTGCAAGGTCAACCGATACAAGTACTAACCGCGTTGCTGAACAACGCTGGCGAACTCGTGACCCGCGAGGAACTTCGAACCCAGGTCTGGCCGGCGGAAACCTTCGTCGACTTTGACCACAGCCTGCACAACGCCATCGCGCGAATTCGTGAGGCGCTCGGAGACTCCGCAGGAACTCCGCGTTACATCGAGACTCTGCCCCGCAGGGGATATAGATTCATAGGCGCGGTGGAGAGAGTTGGCATCGAGGAATCGCCGCCGTCTTCGCCAACCGAGCCATCCATCGAAGCTCCGCTTGCGCCGCCGCGTAGCAGGCGTCGCGCCGCCCTCATCGCCGTATTGTTGTTGTTAATATTAGTGACCGTTGTGATCGCGACGGTTCTGGCGCTGGGGTTTTCGCATCACTTATCTGCCGCGCCGTCGGTGCGCTCCATCGCCGTGCTGCCACTCGATAATTTTTCCGGAGATCCCGCTCAGGAATACTTCGTTGACGGCATGACGGATGAGTTGATTACCGATCTGGCCAAGATTGGCGGCCTCCGCGTAATCTCCCGAACTTCCGTGATGCGTTACAAGGGCACGAGGAAGGCCTTACCCGAGATTGCTCGAGAACTGAACGTGGATGGCATCATCGAAGGATCGGTGATGCGTTCGGGGCAACGTGTCCGGATTACGGCCCAGCTGCTGTACGCGCCTACCGATAAGCATCTTTGGGCAGAGACCTACGAGCGTGACCTTGGTGATGTCCTCAGCTTGCAAAGCGAGGTAGCGCAGGCGATCGCGCAGCAAGTCCGCGCGCAGGTAACGCCGCAGCAGCAGGCTCGTTTTAGCGCCGTGCACCCGGTAAATCCGGAAGCCTATGACGCTTACATGAGGGGTCGTTATTACTTCTTCAACGCCTTCACGACGCCCCAGGACCTTGCCCTGGCCAAGACCAATTTCGAAGAGGCGGTTCAAAAAGATCCGGGATTTGCGCTGGCTTACTCGGGGGTGGCGGACGCGTATCTTTATTCGGCGCTTTTCCGGCAAGTGTCGCCAGAGACCGCTTACGGCCCCGCGGAAGACGCTCTTCGGCATGCGCAGAAGCTGGACGATAATGTCGGCGAAATCCACGACACGCTTGCTGTCATCAGTTGGCGCTACAACTGGGATTGGGAGGCTACCGAACGAGAGCTTAACCGGGCGATCGCTTTGGTGCCGAGCTACATCTGCGCCCATGAGGATCGAGCGGAATACCTCGCCTTCAGAGGGCGGCGGTCCGAGGCTGAGGCTGAGGTGGCCAAGAGTCTGGAATTGGATACGAGCGTCAGCTCGGTCATGACTCAAGCGGCGGTTTATTACCAACTGCGCGATTTCAATAAGTTGGCTGAGGTCAGCCGCAGAGGAGTAGCTTTAAATCCTGATGAGTGGGTCGAGCATTTCTTTCTGGGCATCGGTTATGAGGGCACGGGAAAACGATTGGAATCGATCTCTGAGTACCAGAAAGCGGTTGAGTTGTCTGGCGGCGATCAAGATGCCACAGTGGCGCTCGCGCACGCCTACGCCGGTATCGGGCGAAAGGCTGAAACCTGGAAGATGCTTCAGGACTTACAGAAAGAATCGACCAAAGTCTTTGTTTCGCCCTACTTGATCGCAACGTTATACGCGACGCTTGGCGACAAAGATACAGCCTTCAAGTTCCTTGACCAGGCTTATCGGGAGAAATCGTTAGAGATGTCCTGGCATCTGAAGGCCGATCTGCGGATCGATAACCTCCGCTCCGACCCCCGCTATCAGAACCTGCTTCGCCGCGTCGGTTTGAAAGACTAGGGCTTTGCATGATGCGGCCGGTGGCCCACTCGAAATTTCGCGTTCTTGGCAAAATTTTGAGTCGAGAGGTTAGAGACTGAACCCAAAGCAGCAACCGACGGCTGCCCCCCCGCCACGCGCCTGTTCACTCTGTGCGTCGCCCGCTACCCCACTTGATGGCGTATGGCAGCACGAACAAGTACAGCCCGCTGAAAAACTGCAAGGCGAGCACGAACACCGCCGAGAGGCCCAGCCGGGAGTTATACTTCCCCTGCACCACGGCGACGCCGTTGACGATGACGACCACCGTAAAGGCAATGGACAGCCAGCGGTGGGTCTGCCGAATCCATTTGTTCCAGTTCATTGGGACCTCCTCTAACTCTAAAGACGAATTCGAAGCGCTCGATTCACGACTTTTGAGCCGCCCCAGGCGGCCAGTTCGGCGTGTCAACCCCGAACTGCTTGGCGTACTCCGCGTTCAATCGCTGCCAGCCGCCGTACTTCATGGCATCCGGCCCAACCATGCGGCCGATGGGATCTCCACTGAGAAGGCGATCCAGAACATCGAAACAGATGTGCCAACCCGCAGCGCCCATTGCGATGAAGCGGTGGCCGATGTTGGTCCACAGCGTCGGGCGCGTGCCGCCGCCTGAGGCTTCGAGCTCCCACCGCATGTCGAAGTGCCCCCAGTTGTACTCCAACACTTCGGGAGCGTCAGCTCGCCTCACTGTTGCTTCGGTAACGCGCAGCGTCGGCGCTCCCACCGTGGTGAGCTTCACCCCGGTTCCGACCGTACTCAGGCTCCCATCGGCGTCAAAGGGAGCCCACTCGCGCAGATGCGCCGGCTCGGTCAGCGCCTGCCAGACTTTTTCCGGCGAGTGGCGCAGTTCTCGGACGAGAATGAGCGTCCACTTCTCTTCACCGTTTTGTCCGAGGTCCTTTCGTATCTGCGCCCCGCGGGCCGGACCCGGTGTGTACTGCTCGCGATCGAGCATCTTCTTCTCCTTAAAGCCCTACCGGTGTTTCAGCTGGGTGAGCTGAATGAGGTTGCCGCAGGTGTCGTTCATCATCGCAATGGTCGAGGCGGTCACGTCGGTAGGCGGCATCGTGAACACGGCGCCGCTGGCCTTGATCCGCTCGTAGTCGCCCTTGACGTCGTCGGTAAAAAACATGGCCGCGGGCTGGCTCTGTTGAAACATCGCCTGCTGATAAGTTTTGGCCGCGGGGTTACTGTTCAGCGCCAGCTGCAGCTCGGTGCCGTCCGGCTCCTCGGGCGAGGTCACGGTCAGCCAGCGATATGGGCCCTGGCTGAAATCGGTCTTCTTAGTAAAGCCGAGTACCTCGGTATAGAAGCGCAGGGCCTTGGTCTGGTCGTCCACGTATAGGGTAGTCACTTTGATTTTCATTTCGTTTCTCCTTTGTCACGTTCGCGGTTTGGGCCGCGTCGTCCTCTCCTTAGTCTTCTTTTTCGCAGGTGTGCTTTTCGTTGGTGTGCTTTTCGCTGGCGTAAATTGATCCATGCGATCGAGGTGGCGTTCGAGAGCATCGACATGAGCCGACCAGAACCGGCGGAACTGAGCCAGCCACGAATCCACCTCCTGAAATGGTTCAGGTTTCAATCGGTAGAGACGGCGCTGTGCGTCCACCGTGGATTCCACGAAACCGGCCTCGCGCAGCACCCGCAAGTGCTTCGATACGGTCGGCTGCGGCATACGAAGCTGACGCTCGATCTCTCCCACCGATTGTTGCGATGAGACCAGCAGACTCAATATCGCGCGGCGGTTCGGCTCTGCAATGATCTCGAAAACGGATTCCACTCTCTTTATATACCCCAAACAGTATATACATGTCAAGGCATATGAAGAATTCAGCCGGCCGTTACGCCGTCGCAGTCGGAGGCCACATGACGCCACGGCTAATAAACAGTTGGTCAGCGGTACGAGGCGGCCTGGATGCCATAGAGCTCCGCGTATTGACCACCAGCGGCCATCAGCTCATCGTGGGTGCCGACCTCCACGAGTCGGGCGCCATCGAGAACGACGATGAGATCCGCCATGCGGACCGTCGAGAAGCGGTGGGAGACGAGGATCGTGAGACGTCCACTATCGTTCGCGCCACTGCCGCGCGCCGCCGCGGCGTAGTGTTCGAAGAGTGCGTGTTCCGTCTCCGCATCCAGCGCGGCGGTGGGTTCGTCGAGAATCAGCAGCAGAGGCTGATCGCGCATGAAGCCACGCGCCAGCGCAAGTTTCTGCCACTGTCCGAACGATAGTTCGACCCCGCCCGGCCACGTCGGACCAAGCTGCGTGTCGAGGCCTGACGTCAGACGAGCGATGACGTCACCCGCTCCGGCGCGGTCGACCGCCGCAACCACGGCGGGCTCGTCGTCCAGTCGGGAGAGATCGCCCAACCCAACCGTGTGCCCCGCCCGAAACTCGAAGCGGAAAAAATCCTGGAATGCTCCCGCGAGACGCGCCCGCCACTCTCCGGCCGCCATGCGCGCCAATGGCGTGTCATCCACGAAGATCGAACCTGAGGATGGCTCATACATCTTCGCGAGCAGCTTGACCAGCGTAGTCTTTCCGGCGCCATTCTCGCCGACGATCGCGACCACAGCGCCCGCGGGCAGCGTCAGCGACACATCGTCCAGTACCGCGCGCGAGGTGCCAGGGTACGCGAACGATACGTGGTCGAGCCGGATGCTCTGCCGCACTACGTCGGGAACCGGCAGCTCGCCCGAGGCCGCGACGGAAGCCGCGTAGTCCTCCAGCCACGCCAGCCGTCGCGAGCCATCCATCCAGAATCCCCGCAGAAATCCGATCTCGCCGACCGTGGCTGCGATGTATGCCGACAGCCTTGCCCCCGCCGCCAGCACCAGCAATACTGCGCTGGCTGGCGCGCGTAGGCCGTAGGAGACGAACACGATCGCGCCAACATACGCCACGCCAAATATCGCCCAAGCCAGCGCATACCATACCGCCGACCCCCAGCGAGCCGCCGCCACGGGTTGGTACCCGCGCTCCCACGCCGCCCGGCGTTCTCTAATGAGGCGCTCTGCGATTCCGGTGACCCGCAGTTCCTTACCAGGCGGCGCGGTGGTGGCGATGGTAAACAGGTGACGGGCCAGCCGATTGCTTTGCGCCCCACGCTCCTGCGCAGATCTCTCGACCTCCGGCCGCCACGTCGACGTCAATACAGTCGGCACCGCAAACACCGCCAGCAGGATGAGCGCCGGGTGGATCGACACCAGCAGCGCCATGGTCACCGCCAGCCGCAGGATCCAGCCCAGCGTGGAAAACAGTGACACGTACATGTGGTCAAGCACGAACACCTGATGGCGGAGCATCGACAGCCGGTCAAGATACTCCGGGCGCTCCTGATGCGCAATCGTCGCGACCGATGCCTGCAGTCGCGCAACGTGCGCCTCGAGCGCGATCGTAACTTTGTCACGGAAACGGCGCTGTACGCGCGTGCTGACTGTACGGAGAAACCAGGTCGCGGCGGCCGACACTCCGAGGCCAATCGCAGCGCCTTGCACCAGGCCGGGTCTGTGATCCAGGACGCCTTTGCCGAGCAGCATCAACCATAACGCCAGGAGCGCATCGGGCAATGCGGCGAGTTGTGATAGCACGAACGCCGCTACCATCAAGCGCGGCTCGTGGCGATATCCCAACTTGCACAGCCGCCACATCGACGACAGTGCAGGAGGCAGCGGCTCGATCGTCTTTTCGACCGTCTGCTCGACTGCCCGCTTTCGATCAGGAGAGGACGTCATATGTCGTGCCCTCCTCGTCGGGAACGTTGAATCGCTGCGCCTGCAGTTCGAACATCGTTCGGTAGCGGCCGCCGAGCGCCATCAGTTCATCGTGCGAGCCGAGTTCGATCACTCGGCCGTGCTCCAGCACGCAGATACGGTCGGCATGGCGAACGGTGGAGAAGCGATGGGAGATGAGGATGGTCGTGCAATGCCGTGTCGCGGCAAGCAGGTGATCGAAGATCTCCGCTTCGCCCCGCACGTCGAGCTGCGCCGTCGGTTCGTCGAGCAGCACAACTCCGGCGCCGAGTTTGACAGCTGCCAGCGCCCGAGCAAGCGCGATACGCTGCCATTGTCCTCCCGACAAATCGGTGCCGCCGTCGTAGCCCCGTGCAAGCACCGTGTCCAGTGATGCCAGATTTGCCGCTCCCGCCGACTCAAGTGCGGCGCGCACGACATCGTCCGGCGCGCCCGCCGGCGCCACATTGTCGCGCAATGGCAGCTCGAGCCGGATGAAGTCCTGGAACACGGCCGCGACGCGCGAACGCCACGATGCGAGATCGAACTCGCGAATGTCGACTCCGTCGATCTCGATCGCCCCTGACTGCGGATCGTACAACCGGCACAGCAGCTTGGCGATCGTCGTCTTGCCCGCGCCATTCTGTCCGACAATGGCAAGCGAGGAGCCGGCGGGAATGGTGAGGTCGAAGTTCCGCAACACCGGCTGCTTCACGGTCGCGACCGCAGGATACGCGAACGTGACATCGCGGAGACGAATCTCGCGGGCCGGTGTCGCGTCCGCAGAACGATTGCCAGAACGCAGCGTGCCTGCAGGCCGCATCGCCGGTTCGAGTCGCAGCACTGCGGCGACGGGAGCAGCCGCTCCGTCGAGCGCCCAACTGAATCCACCGAAGGCGATCATCGAAACACCGATGGCACACTGCACGTAGATGACGGCTTCCCCAAGGCTGATGCGGCCAGCGGCAGCGGCGCTCGCCAGCAACCAGAAGACAAGGACGTTCGCCGAGACGACGAGGATCACGCTCCAGATGACAGGACGCTCGCGCAGACGGGTGGCGGCGTACTGCAACTCGTGCAAGCGAGTGCGTCGGGCGATGAAACGGTCAATCGTCCAGCCAGCGAGGCCGAACAGTCGCAACTCCTTGCTTGCGGGCGGGTCCACCGCCAGCCTGTAGGCGTAGTCGGCATCCCGCTGCGCCGCGCGCACTTCGTCGGTGTTGCGGTCGTGCCAGATCGCGCTATCGCTCAGAATCCAGTGCGTCGCCAGCCACGCCCCCGCGAGTACGATCGCCGCCCACCATGCATATCGGGCGAGGATCACTGCGGACGCGACGCCTCCGATCATCTCGACCATGCCGCTCGCGATGAAATCCATGGAGATGGACAGCGGCGGCCCAGTCATCCCAAGATCGAAGTCGCGCGCGACGGTGAGGTCGCCGGTGAGTGTCGGATCCTCGAGGTGTCCCATGCCCGGCGGGCGGGCGCAGGTCTCGGTGAGCCGGTCATAGAGCCATGCGGCAGTGCGGTCGCCCAGATTGGCGCTCACCGCCTGATGAATCGGGCTGAGTACCTGGAGCAGCACAAAGATCACGCCAACAAACACCAGCGGACCGGCAAGAGGATTGCCCCGCTGCACCGCCCCCACGAGCACACCCATCGCGATCGCAAACGCCGCCGGCAGAATCCCTCGCAGAAGGAGGGCTGCCCACCAAGCGGCGGCCAGCCCAGGGTCCGCCTTCGGAAGGACGGCGAAGAACTTCCATTCTTTGCGCGCGGTCAGTCGTTGCAGCACCACCGCATTTTGCCACAGAACCGGTTCCTCCTATCATGCTTCTGGAACCGTTTATGCAGGAAAGTAGTAGGGATCCGATTATTTCAAGAACATGCAAGACTTGAAGTGGCAGTTTACTTGAGCTCTAATAATGCTCCCCGTTCGTTGTCCGGAATCGTAAGCGTCACGTTGTCCGGCACTGAACTAACTCCGAGCTCAATACTTTTCCCATCGAGAGTGGCGGCGTGCTCCCTGGGCTGCCAGCCGTAAACCTGAACCTCAATCTCCCGCCACCATGCCGGATATGACCCTTGATGCTTACCTAACACGATCCGTAATCCCTCGGCGCTAACTTCACAATGGAAGTCCATACTTAGACTTACACCCTTCTTATAGTCGTAGGTTTTCCCGTCGTCCAGATAGAGGTGGCCTGCGCAAGCATCGCCTACATATACCCGCAGCGTTAGCGGACCTTGGGGCGTCTCCTCCGTACTCTGCACCAGCGGAGCCATCGGTAGAATGCTTCCCGCCCGCACGAACACTGGTAGCGACGCGAGATCAGGATGTATCCAGGTTATGAGCGGCACCAGATCGGTCGGGCTAATTGGCGCATTTGGTTCAGGGTCCGCAGGCGCTGGCTTAGGGACACGCCGGCCCGTCCAATAGTCGTACCACTCGGCCGATGGAAACTCGACGACGTAGCTATCGAGTTTATCTAGATAAGGTGGCGCTGCCACTAAGAGATCTGGACCAACAAGAAACTCCCCGGTGGCTCGCAAATCGATATCGATCGGATGATGGTCGCTCGCCGCCTCCGGAAACTCCAGAAAAAGCGGCCTCTCAATCGGCATCCCCGTGCGCGCCGCTTCCTCCGCCAGCGTGTAGAGGTACGGCATAAGTCGATAGCGTCCTTCGATAAATCGTTTGCGTATCGCTTCAGGCTCCGCCCCGCCCGCCCATGGCTCATGGTCGCCGCTTCCTTTCTCTGCGTGGTTCCGATCGATCGGCTGGAAAGCACTAATTTCAAACCATTTTGTAAGCAGGTCCTGTTGCGGCGTCCCTGCGAATCCACCAACGTCGGCCCCGGCCAGGGCGAAACCAGATAGCCCCAGGTTTTCGATCATCGGCGTGGTCATGCGAAGGTGATTCCAGGTGCTGCTGTTGTCGCCCGTCCAGGTTGCCGCATAGCGTTGTCCGCCCGCATAAGTGGAGCGTGTCAGTACGAACGGCCGCAAATCCGGACCGATGAGCCTCAACCCTTCAAAAGTAGCGCGCGAGTTTTCCATGCCATACACGTTATGCAGTTCCGCGTGTGGCGCCTTTCGCTTTGTGAAACCGGGTTCGTCTATGCGGTGCACCACGTCTTCTGGCATCGTGCCTGTCGGAGTGTTGAAAACCGACGGCTCATTCATGTCGTTCCAAAAGCCAGCGATGCCCATCTTCGAGAAATCTTTATACAGAGAACCCCACCACTCGCGCGTCTGCGCCCGGGTGAAGTCTGGAAAGACGCTAGGACCCGGCCAAACGATCCCGGAGTAGACGCTGCCATCGGGGTTTTTGACGAAATGATCGCCAGCAATTCCGCTGTCATAAGGAACATAACCGTGGCCCGGGAACTTCGCGATATGCAAGTCGGTAATCGCCACCACATGAAAGTTTTTCGAGGCAAGCTGCGAAACCATTCCCGGCAAGTCGGGAAAACGGTCTTTGTCCACGCTGAACGGCCGATTCTTCTCCTGGAAATCGATGTCCAGATAGATAGCGTCGGCGGGAATGTGATCTGCTCGCAGACGATCTGCGATCTCCATGACTCGCGATTGCGCTGCGTAGCTGTAACGCGACTGCTGATAACCCAGAGCCCACCTCGGAGGCAGTGGCGCGGTTCCGGTCAGCCAGGCATAGGTCTGCAATACCTGTTTCGGGGTGGGTCCATGGAAAACGTAGTAGTCCAACGGCCCATTGACGGCGCCAAAACAGTAAGCATTGGGATCTTGCTTACCGAAGTCAAAGTTGCTGCGCCAGGTATTATCCAGAAAAACCCCGAGTGCTCGCCCCGCCCGAAACGCCATGAAATATGAAATGCTTTTATAAATTGGATCGGTCGATTCCTGGAAGCTATAGGCATCTTTATTCCAAAGCGTGAATGCCTGGTCGCGGCGATCGAGTGGCCCGGTCTTGTCTCCCAGCCCAAAGTAATGCTCATCGAGCGGCATCCGTTTGCAGACTTGAAAGGAGTCGCCATGAAATTCAGTCGGCCGCGCATCCTCTTGCAGCACGTTACCATCGCGATCGGAGATGGTTAAGGCGAGCGTCTCCCTCTTGATCGAGACGCGGAGCGCCCGCGTCAAGAAGCCGACGGCATCAGCAGTATCGATGGGCTTTACCGCGGTCCGATTCTGCCTGGCCCCGCTAAGAACCGCCCAGGAGGCATCCTCGGCAAATTCACTGGAACGCGACACGCGGATGCGTATGACATCATCGCGCAGGGCGACGATTTGCATGCGAGCCTCGCCATCACGCAGATCGATTCCGTAAGCCAGCGCCGAATAGGACGTGACACGACTCAGTTGCATAGCCGTGTCCAACGGACTGCCTTGGCCCTGCAGCGGAAGTGCCGGGAGGAAGAAAACGATAAAAAGCAAGGCTGCCCGGTTACTATTCATTGCCATTATCTTTTATTAAGCGGCACAGTTGATCTTTCTAAGTAACACTTAGGATCACGGACTCCTCAACAATGTTTCATTGGTATTTCATTAGTATTTCTTGACTAGCGCCACATCTTCGAAGCCCGTTCTGCAAACACACTCCTCGCGTTGACTCGTCTTTGTTGGACGCGCTCTCATAAGTGAAGGGAAGGCACTGTGCGTATCTTTAAAAGCGCTGGGCGAAGTTTCAGCGGACGTGAGGTGCTCCCCCGCTGATCTGTCAGAATGTGAATTTCGCAGATACCTCCACCAGTCGGCGTCCAAGTTTGTAAGGAGCGAACCCGAAGCCAGAAGACGGAGAATAAACGGCTGTGCTCGCACTAGCTCCATTCAGCGATAAATTCGTCTGTTGCGCGTATCCTGTTCCGAAGCTATTCAACGGATGGTTGAGAAAATTGAAGGCCGCAATTCGGAAATGAAGGTTGCGATCGCCTCCCAGGCCAAAGCCTCTCTCCACCGTCAAATCTGTGTTGAAGAAGGTCGGACCCTGCGCATAGGGGAAGATATATTGACCGTTCTGTCCGCTATTGATGCCGGGCAGGCCGAAGCAAGCTCCATTAATGTATTGGTGTGAGCCCAGTCCATTTTTTGGATCACACGTCAACACCGGTTGCAGGCTTACATCTGGCGTTCCCAGAAAAACCTGCGCATTCACTGGCAGCACAGGTTGGCTGGGAGCGGTAATGAAACCGTTAAGGTTAAAGTCGGGGCTTGAACCGCTGATTCCTGTCTGCATGTTGCCGCCGCTCTGAATGCTGGTAATGCCCGAGACCAGCCAGTTATTCACGATGTCGCCTAGCGCTCCATTTCCCGCAAACCTTCCCACCGAATAGGAGTAAGTCGCATTAAAAATATGGGTGCGGTCAAAGTTCATGGGGCCGTAGTTACTACGAATGTTGAACGGATTGATAGCCGCGGTCCAGTTGAAGTTCGCCGCCGAGCCAAGAATGCCGAGCGCCTTCGACCATGTGTAATTGAAGCCGTAGTTCAGTCGCCCCGCCGTCTTCTGCCACACCGCCTGTAACGCGTTGTAGTTGGCGTAAGTGTCATGCTGCGGCACGGTAATCGACTGATATTCGGGATAGGGACGGAATGGTTGGATGTCCGTCGCACTCATTGCAGAGACTTCATACGGAGTGCAAGCTGCGGCCGCACACACGCTAGGAGTTTCGTTGTGGCCGATGGAATTTGCCTGATAAAGCGTGCCGATCGGAATGGCATTCAGGTTGTTGAGTATCACCGCCGAAGTCGAACCATTGTTGAATAGCGAGTTGCTGTTGTTGCCCGCATAAGTCAGCTGAATCACAGAATTCTTCGGCATTCTCTGCGCCAGACTTACGCTGTAACTGTTCGTCACCGGTTCTTTCGTGTCTCCGCGATACAGTCCGAATGCGTTTGTGCTGAGAGGTCCGGCAGTTACTGGGAAGTGAAGGCTATCGATACCGCCGAGCGTAACTGCGCCGAAACCAAAAAGATTCGGCTCGCGAAGCCCTTCCGAATTCGCGAATGCATTGGTCACATCCACGATCGAATCATGCATGCGATAAGATCCGTACCCGCCGCGGAGAACCGTCCGTCCCGTTCCAAAAATGTCCCATGCGACACCCACGCGCGGTTCGTAAAAAAGAGGCCTCGACCCTGTTCCCGAATTTGGCACCGAGGGATCCAAAGCATGCCACGTGAAACCAGGCAGAGGATTGGTTGCCGAAACTGGCTGTGAGATTGTCGCCGGGTCCCACACCGCCGCGCCCAGATTGTGCGCATCTTCCCACGCCCCCAAGTGCTCCAGACGCAGGCCGAAGGTCACAACCAGATTCTGGCGCACGCGCCACGAGTCCTCGCCATAGAAGCCAATGTTCCAGAAGTAGAGATTAGTGCGCGGCAGGATATTCTGCTCATCGAAGCTCTGTAGCTCGCCCTCCATGAAGTTTGCGAGATAGTTTCCGCTGGTGACGTATGGCGGTCCGAAGGCCGGGGAGCCATCCGGATTCGTACCGGCGTATGTGTAGAACGTCGTACCAGCCGGCGGAAAGTAATACAAGCGAACATTGCCATTGGTCGTGCCGTTGGTGATGACTTGGTTATTCGTGACACGCTGCGCGAAAATGCCAGCCTTCACAGTGTGATGAGGCCATACCTTAGTGATATTGTCTCCAACGCTGGGCTGAAATTTTTTCAGCGAGGGCGGCCCATAAGTGAAATCGGGCGGAATGGAAACCGGCAGACCATCGAAGCCGTAGTCCTCGAACTCGGGATAGTCCTTGCTGCCATTATCGTAGGTCCCGTTGTAAGGATAATTGATCACTGCCTTTGTCAATGCAGAGGGCGTCTTAGCCTCGAAATCCTGCGTGAAATAAACCAGGGTCGCGTAGACTTCATTAGTTAGAGTAGGAGACAAAACTCTGGCGTAGTTCGCGGATGCAGTATGAACGTGTATAGCGTTGATCACGCCGCCACCCGGCGTGTTCACCGATCCCATCACCGCTCCCGGCGAGTAATAAGGAACCTGCGGTTGGCCCTGACTTTCTCTTTCATACGTGTAACGGCCGAAGATGTGGTTGTTGTCGTTGAGCGCGTAATCCACACGCCCTGTCGTCTGAAAGACGTCATTATCCACCAGGTTTTCCGTGGTGTAGTTATAACCGTCCGTGCCCGTTGGCTGATTGGGCAACGGAAGCACGTGGTTGATCAATGCCATCGCGCCGGGATCGAGATACTGACTCGGGATCTGTCCATTCACCAGCGGCGTTCCATCGGAAGCGAAAGTAGGCGCATTAGTCAGATTGCCGTACGCGCCTCCCTGATAGTTAGGCCCCAGATAGTTCATCAACTCCGTGGAGCTAAAGTTGCCCGTGCGCATATTCGCCGTCGGAACCAGCGCATGAATGATTGCGCTTCCAGCGCTGCCATACGCATAAACATCGCGCTGCGCGTCCTCCTCTGCTGCGGCAAAAAATGTCAGCTTCCTTACATGAGGGACCGGACCGCCGAAAGTAACTCCGGGATAGACATAACGATCCGTTGGGCGAGGGATGCCATTGAAATT
>Ga0209008_1000121_pt1 | contig 38803 bp, 28 predicted proteins | sample JacPin_JW_Ref_O3_FD_187963 | JGI IMG/M metagenome (GOLD analysis project Ga0209008, IMG submission 187963) | Forest soil microbial communities from Algoma, Ontario, Canada - Jack Pine, Ontario site 1_JW_Ref_O3 (SPAdes) (version 2) | ecosystem: Environmental > Terrestrial > Soil > Boreal... | reverse complement strand
GCCTTGAGCTCGGAGAATCCGGGCAAAAGTTTGTGATCGGCGATCGTCCAGCCGTTGATTTCCTGTAGGATCTCGTCCGACTCCGGCTCCTGGTGCGCGCCCGTGATTGTGTAATCCATGTTCAGCGCGAGCAGCCCTTGGTTGCGCGCGCGCGGATCGAGTTTGGCCTTCGGCAGGATCCGTTGCCATAAATGATAGATGAACCAGTTTTCGCTGCGCGCGTCGCCAGGAGGGTCGATCGCCTTTTCACGCCACTGCAGCAAACGCTGTGTGTTCGTAAAAGTCCCGTCCTTCTCGACATGACCCGCGGACGGCATGAGAAAGACCTCTGTCCCGATGTCTGCCGGCTTTAGTTCGCCGCTCTGGACTTCCGGCGAGTCCCGCCAGAACGTTGCCGTTTCCGCTTCCACCATTTCTCGCACGACCAACCACTTCAGCTTGCCAAGCGCGCGGCGTTCCATACCGGAATTCGGGCCTGCTACGGCCGGGTTCTGCCCGATGACGAACAGCCCATCCATTTTTCCATCCATCATGTCGAGCCAGTAGGCTTGATGCGAGTGATCGCCTGTAACGCGCGGAAGCCAGTTGAATCCGAAATCGTTTTCCTTCGTCGCCGCGTCGCCGTAGTAAGCCTTGAGCAGGCTCACTATATATTTGTCGAAGTTGTGCCAGAAGCCCGTGCGCGGCTTGTTCGCTTTCACGTAGCTCGCAAGATCTTTCGAGGAAGGTCCGAACTTCGGCATGCTCAAATAGCCCGGCAGGGAATCAAACAGCGTGGGTATGTCGGTCGAACCTTGAATGGAAGCGTGTCCTCGCAACGCGAGGATGCCGCCGCCCGGGCGTCCCATGTTACCCAGCAGCAATTGGAGAATCGCGGCACAACGGATAATCTGAACGCCGCTGGAGTGTTGCGTCCATCCAAGCGCGTAGCAAATGGCCGCTGTTTTCTCCGGACCCGACGCCTCGCAGTACAGCTTTGCGACATTGAGAAACGCTTCCTGGGAAACTCCACAGTAGCGCTCGACCATTTCCGGCGTATAGCGGGCGAAATGCCGCTTCATGATCTGGTATACGCAACGCGGGTGCTGGAGCGTCAAGTCCTGTTCGTAGGTGCTCAGGTCGGTGCTGGAGTCAACGCCGTGCTGCGAGTGGCCGCCGGACTGCGCCTTCGAATTGTGATCGCTTGAATCGCTGGCGCTTTGTACGCCTTGATAGAGCCACGATGTGCTGTCGTACTCTTTCTTCTGCGGATCCCACCCCGAAAAAATCCCGCCCAGCTCTTCAGTGTCCTTGAAGGATTCAGGAATAATCACCGACGCATTCGTGAAATGGACCACGTATTCCCGGAAATCCAATTCGTTCTGCAGGATGTGATGAATCAGGCCCCCGAGGAACAGGATGTCGGAACCTGCGCGCAGCGGAACCCAGGTGTTCGCGACTGCGGACGTCCGGCTGAAGCGCGGGTCCACGTGAATCACGTGAGCGCCCTTTTTCTCTTTGGCTTCCATCACCCACTGGAATCCGACGGGATGATTCTCGGCCATGTTCGATCCCATAATAAGGATCACGTCCGAGTTCAGGACGTCGCTCGGCGACGTGGTCGCACCGCCCCTTCCGTATGTGGTGCCCAGACCGGGCACCGTCGAGCTATGTCATATTCTGGCCTGGTTGCTGATGCAAACCATGCCCAGGCCGGCGGTGAAGAGCTTCTTGATCAGGTAGTTCTCTTCATTGTCGAGCGTCGCTCCGCCCAAGTGTGCGACCGTCTTGTTCTGCATCAGGCTCTGGCCATCCTGCTCTTCGACGAAATTTGCGTTCCTGCTCTCCCACAGGCGATCGGCGATCATGGCCATCGCTTTTTCAAGTTCCAGCTCTTCCCAATCGGTTCCGTACGGCCGGCGATACTTCACTTTGGTGAGCCGCTTGGAATGCGTGGTCAATTCGTAACTGGCGGATCCCTTGGGGCAAAGGCGTCCGCGGGAGAGTGGCGACTCAGGATTGCCTTCAATTGAAATGAGCTTGTTGCCTCTGTGAAACACCAGCTGGCCGCAGCCCACCGCGCAATAAGGACAGACCGAATGAGCCACCTCGGCGCCTTCGTTCTTAGGGCGCATGTGCAGCGTCCGCTCGCTCATCGCTTCCACACCCGTGCCGTCCGCGCGATTCAGGATTTGCCTTACCACAGGCCAGCGGGTAACGAATTCCTTGATCATCTAAGCCTCCGCGATCGACAGGGCCAATTTTCTCACGCTTTGATGCACGGTGAACTCCGGGGAATCCCGTAGGCGGATCGAGCGGACCCTGCGCGACGTCTGACGTTCGCGTCGCCGAGTCTGTCGTCGGGTAGACCTGGCTAGAAGCCGGATGGCACTGCGGCGAAGAGCTTCATCGAGCTGAGCAGCGTGTTGTAAACACCCCAGGCGAGCGGGATGCAGACGACCAGCCAAGCTGCCAGAATCGTCGCCGGTGAAGACTTTTTTGTGTTTTCCGCCATGTCTTGAAGCTCCTGACAGAGTTTGCTTCCGCGTTCGGACGCGCTCTAGTGAAGTGATCCAGACTCATTGCGCGGCACCGAGTCCGGCAGCCAATATTTCGGGTCAACTGGCTTGACCAAAACGTTTGCGATGAATCCGACTACCAGCAGTCCCGCCATGATGTGCATCACCGTCTGGTAGGCGCCGGCTTTGTCAACGCCATGCGCCAACTGATACTCGCGCATGTCGTTTACGAGCACCGGTCCGAGAACGCCCGCAGTCGACCACGCCGTAAGCAAGCGGCCGTGAATCGCGCTCACATTGTGCGAACCAAAAAGGTCGCGCAGGTATGCCGGAATCGTCGCGAATCCGCCTCCATACATCGAGAGCAAGACGCAGGCGACCGCCACGAAAAGCTTGACGCTGTTCATGTGATCTCCGCCCGTCCTCGGGAGGAATACATAGAGCGCCGCGCCAAGCGCGAGGAAAATGAAGTACGTCGGCTTGCGCCCTATGAAATCCGATGTGGTCGACCAAAAGAACCGGCCGCCCATGTTGAACAGGCTCAACAGACCCACGAAGCCGCCGGCCGCAACCGGTCCGATCATGCCTTTGAAGAGATCCTGGATCATCGGCGACGCCTGTTCCAATATCCCGATTCCCGCGGTCACGTTCACGCAGAGGATGATCCACAGCAAGTAGAACTGAGGCGTTTTCATAGCCGTGCTCACGTCCACGTCGTGGGTCGTGATCAGCGCTTGTAGTTTGACGGGGGCCGCCCAATGTTCCGGCTTCCAGTCATCGCGCGGCACGCGAATCATGAACACGCCGAGCATCATGAAGCATAAATAGAGCGCGCCCATCACCAGAAACGTCTTTCCAACTCCAACGTCGGTCGGCGTCCTAAAATGCGCCATCAGCTTGATCGCGAGCGGCGAGCCGATCATCGCGCCTCCGCCGAAACCCATGATCGCCATGCCGGTCGCCAGGCCCGGGCGATCCGGGAACCATTTGATCAGCGTCGAGACGGGTGAAATGTAGCCCAGCCCCAGACCGACCCCGCCGACAACACCGTAGCCGAAGTACAGCAGCCAGAGCTGGTGGGAGACTGCTCCAAAATAGGCAATGACGAATCCGAGCCCAAAGCAGCAAGCGGAGACGAACATCGCTTTCCGCGGGCCCGCTGTTTCAAGCCATTTTCCGAACAGGGCGGCCGACAGACCCAGCATCACGATCGCAAGCGAGAAGATCCAGGCCACCTGCGACTGAGCCCAATCGTCCGGCCCGGGCTTGGTAATGCCGATCAATTCAGTGAGCGGGATCTTGAAAACGCTGAACGAATACACCTGACCAATAGCCAGGTGTATCGCGAGCGCCGCAGGGGGAACCAGCCAGCGGCTGTAACCAGGGTGAGCTACAGACCTCTGTCGATCGAGAAAGGAAAGCAGCGGCATCGGCACGACTCCGTCACGGAGCAAGGATTCGCGTCACATGCTTGCTCGATTCAAGCCGAGAGCGCTGGGAGCCGGACGCGAGACCGTTCTAGAGCACTGTCAATATACAAATATGCTTTCAAAAGCAAGACGTGAATTCGCAACGGCCGTTTGCGGGATTCAGTGAAAACGAGGGATAGAGTGCGCGTCTGTTTTCGTTTCCCACCGGTGCAGGATTTACTGAATACCACATCTCAGAAAACCCGCGTAAACGCGAGCGATGTCGTTGGGAGCGATCGCCGGGGACTTGATACCGGGGCTAATACGTTCGCCGATGGTCAACGAGCGGGCCATTGAACTGCCGTCGTGTCGACCGGCGGATTCTCATAACGCTGCATGCAGGCTTGGAACAGTGGTCCGTGGAAATCCTGGTGGGCCTTCGTGGCTGCGTCAACCGTTGCTAGGTGGCACATCTCGTGCTCCATGGCTTCGCGCAGGAAACTCTCGGAGCGGACGCCAGCCGGATCCAGGCGAATGCGGGGGAATCCTGTGTCCCAGTCCGTCATGCCCGCACAGGTAGCGCAGTCCTTGTTTGCCACCAGCGGCGACCAGGATACGGAAATATGGGCCGGAACCTGCCCGCCGTAATATTGAGCGTTTAACTGGGAGTAAAGATCCGGGAGATCGATATCGTGAACACGATCGGCCTCCAGCACTTTCTGCTTGTCCAAATCCTCGCCAGGGCGGTGAGACCACACAACGACGGCCACGCAAATGTAGATCGCTGCCACCCCGATCGCCACGATGAAATTTTTCTGATGCCGCACCTTGGAATTTTCCTGCAAGTGCGGCTGTGTCTACATAGTACGACGGTACCTGTTGCCCAGATGAACAGCTCCTTCTTCAGGTTCGACGCGAAGCCTGGGAGCAACTCGGGAACAAACATTAACGACCGCAGTGGTGACCTCTGCCCCCTAGTCGCTATCACCCGAAAAGGTTATATTGCGCTACCCGCGTTCAGTTCTCTGGTAAGCGTTTTGAGAGACAGGGCAGAAGGAGTTCGCGGTGGTAGCACCTAGCTACGACATCATTACCGTAGGGGGCGGGATTGCCGGCTCCTCACTCGCTCTGGCGATGGCCGGGCGAGGCGCCAAGGTGCTGGTGCTCGAGCGGGAAAAACAATTTAAAGACCGTGTGCGCGGAGAGGCGCTCGTACCTTGGGGTGTGGCCGAAGCGAGTGAACTCGGGATTTACGACCTCCTCAAGGAAAGGTGCGCCCACGATGTGCCTTACGTCGAGGGGGGTTCCGGGTTACGCGACCTCAGAGCGACGACGCCGCAGCAATCGCCCCTGCTTTCCTTCCCTCACCACGTAATGCAGGAAACACTGCTGGCCGCTGCGGAAAACGCCGGCGCGGAAGTGCGCCGCGGGGTTACCGTCGAGCGGATCGAAACCGGGGCCGAGCCTACTGTATTTGTAAATGGCCACAGCCACGAGCGGATCTGTGCCCGTCTAGTGGTTGCCGCAGACGGTCGCGGCTCTGCGGTTCGAAAATGGGCTGGCTTTTCTGTCTGCGAGCAAATCAATGGCCTGTACATGGCCGGTGTGATGCTGACTAATATACCCGCTCCGCCGGAGACGATTTATGCCGTGTTCAATCCCGAGCTCGGCACCTGGGTGGGTTTAATTCCCCAAGCGAACGGCCGGTTCCGGGCCTACTTTGTTTATCCAAAGACGATGGGTTACCGCCTGCAGGGTGAATCCATGCTGGGTCAATTCTTCCGTGAGTCCGCGAAAGGATACGCTCCGCTGGCTGATTTCTACGCCGGCGCGAGAAGTAGCGGACCGTTGGCCAGTTTTGATGCGCGCGACGACTGGGTGGAGCATCCGTATCGCGATGGCGTTGCGCTGGCCGGCGATGCCGCAGCCACGACCGACCCCACCTACGGCCAGGGGCTTTCGTTTGCTCTGCTTGCTGCGCGAGTGCTTCGCGACGAGCTTACGAAGGACTCCGATTGGGAAGCGGCAGGACACCGCTACGCCGACCAGCATCAGCGATGTTTTCGTGCATGCCACAGCGTGGAGGGATGCTACGCACCCTTTTTCAAGATCCGTCTGCGGAAGCAGCGGCATTGCGGGCGAGAGCCTTGCCCCGGATTAGCGAAGATCCCACGCGCGTTCCTGATCATATTATGAGCGGTCCCGACTTACCCTTAGACGAACACGTGCGCGCACGGTTTTTTGGTCAATGCTGATTCCATGTCCTCGCGGAATCAATCGGTAATTTTCGGTTGGTACATTCATCGCGGAGCAACAAAAGCGGTATAAGAGCAGTGAGTGGCAAGGATGCTCTCGAGATCGTTCACCCTGGCGTCCACGCCTTTGAGATCGCGCGGGGTTGAGAGATTTCGAGGATTGGGTTCGTCGTCACGAAACGAAAAGAAGAAACAACCTAGGAGGCAGCTATGAGCACGAATGCAGTCCGTGGTATCGACGCCAAGGCCGCACCAGTCGACATGAAGTTCGAGATTGTCGTTCTCCCTGTCACAGATGTCGAGCGCGCCAAGCAGTTCTACATCAAGCTCGGGTGGCGGCTCGACGCCGACTACGACGACGGTAAGGACTTCCGTATAATCCAGCTCACACCGCCCGGCTCCGCATGCTCGGTCATCTTCGGCAAAAACCTCACTCCTGCGGCGCCCGGCTCCGCCCAGGGCCTGTACCTGGTCGTCTCAGACATCGAGGCTGCCCGCAGAAACCTGCTCGATCGCGGCGTCCAGACCAGCGAAGTGTTCCACAACGACGGCGTGTACGCGGGCACGGACGAGCCCTTCCTGTTTGGACGAGTTCGCGTCAATGGTCCTGATCCCGAGCATCGCAGCTACCGCTCGTTTGCTTCTTTCCGCGATCCCGACGGCAATGGCTGGCTGTTCCAGGAAATCACCACGCGGCTGGCCGGCCGCCTCGACCCCGCGGCCACAACCTTCGCGTCGGCAAGCGATCTTGCGAACGCAATGCGGCGCGCCGAGGCCGCTCACGGCGAGCACGAGCAGCGCATCGGTGCGGCCGACGCGAACTGGCCCGACTGGTACGCGAAGTACATGGTGGCGGAGCAGGCCGGGACGGAGCTACCGACGTAAGCGACTGCGACGTGATCGGTAGCCAGCAGCTCGCCGGGGCGCGAACCGGTAATTTATCTAGATGAGTTAAGGTCCAGGTTAGCCGGATTGCCGGGTATACGCCTTCCCGGTATCCGCGAGCCCGGGCGCCGCGTTAATCGGTTGCGCTTACGCCAGCAGGAGTTCCTGCTTGGAACCGGTTCACGTTCTGTTGATCAAGGGGGACGCGACATGACCATCGGCCCCATAGACGAGTCACAACGCAAAGCTGCGAAGGTCGCGGGCTTCGCCTATCTCATCACGCTCGTTACCGTTGTCTACGCCAATTTCGGTATCCACGACCGCCTGATTGTTGGGAACAATGCGGAAACAGCTCGGAATATCCTCGCACACGAACGACTCTTTCGTATCGGCGTCGCGGGCGACCTGGTGTATTGCGCGGGCGTCATCGTGCTTCTTACAGCGCTTTACGTAGTTCTTGAGCCTGTCAGTCGTGGCCTGGCGTTGCTTGCGGCAGTCTTGAGGTTGGTCTTTGTCTTGATGTGGCTTGCCATGGCGCTCAATCTCTTCAACGCCCTACGGCTCCTCACTGGCGTGGATTACTCACGGGCATTTGATGCGGCGCCGTTACAGGCGTTGGCCGGTCTCTATCTCGGCACTCGATTTGACTACTATTACGTTGGATTGCTTTTTGGGGCGCTGGCTTCGACGGTCTGCGGTTTCCTTTGGTTCAAGTCCCGCTACATCCCTCGAGCCCTGGCTGGGTTCGGCGTGATTGCGTCGGCATTTTGCGTCGCGTGTACTTTAACGTTCTATATTTTCCCCAACTTCAATCAGCTCGTTAACCTGTGGTGGTTTGATTTGCCGATGACGATTTTCGATATCGTGCTGAGTTTTTGGCTTCTGTTTAAGGGATTAGCGCCAGCCCGGATAGCCAAGACTGTTGTGTCGGCCTAGTTGCGCGAGATCGAGCTCTCGCATCAATGCTCGCCAAGTTTTTCCCCGGTGCATGCACCCGCGATGTAAACGCTTAATAAGGTTCCGTCGGCGCGTGTGAATCCTTGGACACAGCGTTTGCCTGCGGACACGATTGTCTATTCGCGATTTGGATACTATGTCGTGCAGATCCTGCAGAGGACAAATGGGCCCTGGCTTGCAAGGTCATGTTCGATGAGGCGAGCCGCATGGTAGCGGTAGCCTGTTGAAGAGGACGCATGATCCGGGTCGAATGGAAGCGTTGGTCATGGATCGGCGCAAGCGTGATCGCCGTCACCGTCCTGCTGACCGGTTTCGTTGCCTGGCGGGCGTCGCGAGCACTGAGCCTGTCAAGACAGGAACTGCGGTCCGACCGCGAACTCGCATTCACCCTTCGGCCACTCTCACCTGCTCAAAATACCGGATTTGAGATTGTGCGTTCACCCGAAGTATTCGAGCAGCTCGCTTACTTCCAAGGACACTTGTATATTGCTGGGCCGGCCGGCCTTTCCGAGTACGAGCCCGCCGGCAACCTCCTGCGGCGATTCCCGGTCGGTGAGTATCTTCCCGGGTCTCCGTTGGTTGCGATCTCCGTAGGGCGGCTCGCCGATGCAACACAACAGGAACTCATTCTGGCTACCGCTGACCAGGGCGTTCTTGCATTTGACGGGCAGCGATTCCGTCAGATTTATCCCGCCGACGCCGGTGCACGAGAGCTGACCGCCATCCTAGCTTGTCCGGACGGTCATCTGCTGGTGGGGACCAAGAAGCGCGGAGTGCTGGTCTACGACGGAAAGACCATCCAGGAACTGCACCCCACGCTCGACAAGCTCTACGTGCAGACGCTTGCTGGCTCCGACATGGACCTGTGGGTCGGCACGCTCGATCAGGGGGTGAAGCACTGGCGCGCGGGTATGACCGAATCGTTTTCGGTTGAGCAGGGGTTGCCCGATCAGCAGGTGCAGGCGATCGGATTGCAGGGTGACAAAGCGTACGTCGGAACGGCTGCTGGCATCGCGGAGTTCGATCGCGGCCGGTTCTCAAGGGTGCTCGCGAAAGACGTGCTGGTAACGGCCCTGTACGTTCAGGGCGAACAGCTGTGGGTTGGATCCGAAGACCAGGGTGTGCTGCAGTTGACGCTCACAGGCAGGCCAGGCCGCCCTGCATTGCAACGAAGTGATGAAAGTGACCTTGGAGAGGTGCGCCAGATCCAAGGCATCGAGGATGGCGTCATCGTCCTCACTCGAGGGCACGTTTTCTCGATGAACACGAATGGCCTTGGGCGGCGGGAGACGCTTAAGCCTGAGCCGGCCGTTCTCAGCGACCGCGACGTGTCAGCTCTTGCCCGGGATCAAAGCGGGCAACTCTGGGTCGGCTACTTTGACCGCGGGCTCGACATTCTCCCGGACGGTGCTCTACAAACAGTGCATGTCGAGGACGAGCACGTCTTCTGCATTAATCGGATCCTTCCTGAAAAATCGAGCCATACCGTCGAAGTCGCAACGGCGAACGGGCTGGTGCGTTTCGGGGAAAGCGGCAGGCCGCAACAGGTGCTGGGCATCGCCGACGGCCTGATCGCACAGCACGTCACCGACGTGGTGGCGTACCGCGACGGGCTAGCCATCGCCACTCCCGCCGGGATCACATTTATTGATTCCGAAGGCGCTCGCAGTATTTACAGCTTTCACGGCCTCGCAAACAACCACGTCTACGCCCTGGGAGTCTCCGACGACGATCTGATGGTCGGAACCTTGGGCGGCCTGTCCGAAGTAAAGAGCGGGCTCGTCAAGACCAACTACCGCGCCGGAGATTCCGGCCTCAAGCAGAACTGGGTTACGGCAGTGGTTCGTGTGGGAGACGAATGGATGGTCGGCACCTACGGCAGCGGTGTCATGGAGCTTGATGGCGCAGGAAAGTTTCACGGCTATCAAACAGCCACGGCGCCAGTCGAGATCAATCCCAACGCGATGCTCGTGACTCCCGACCATGTTTTTGCCGGAACGCTGGGTCAGGGTCTCTATATCTATGACCGCCTGAAGCAGCGCTGGACGATCGCGCGGGACGGCCTGCCTTCACCGAACGTGACCGCGCTCGCTCAAAGCGGCGGCTACATCTACGCGGGTACGGACAACGGACTGGCGCGCATCGAGGAGAGCAGGATCCGGCAATGAAGTGCGTACTGAGAATCGTGTTGCTGTTGCTGCTGGGACCAGGAGCCGCGCTCGGAGACGGCGGCGTGCTGATCCCGCGCGACAAGGCGCAACCCGATCCCTCGATTCTTTCACTGGAAGAGATGGAGATTACCGTACAGATTGATAACGGCGACGCGCGGGTTTTCGTCCGCCAGATCTTCGTGAACCACACCAGCGGAATCGAGGAAGGGAACTACGTTTTCGCGCTGCCGAGCGAGGCCGCCGTTTCAGATTTCGCGGTGTGGGACGGGACCGTGCGCATCCCCGCGGTGATCCTGGAGCGCAAACGGGCAGGAGAGATTTACGATCAGCTGAAGCAGCAAGCCATCGACCCAGGCCTTCTGCAGATGGGTGAGCGCGACACCGAGGAAGCAAAACGAAGCGCCATTTTCAGCGCCCGAATCGTGCCCATCCCGGCATACGGAACCAAGCGCCTGGAATTTGAGTATCACGAAGCTATCCCGGTCGAGAACCTGAAGTCCTACTTTGCCATCCCGCTTCGACCCGACGCGTATCAGGCGCAGTCGGCGCGCCATTTGAAGATTAACTTCGAATTGAAATCGGCTCACCCGATGAGTGATTTCACGACTCCCTCGAAGGTTTATCCGCTTACGCTCACCGAACAGACCGCCGAAGTCGTCCGGGGCGCCTTCGAAGCTGAAAATGTCGCCCTCAATGAAGACTTCGTCGCGACGTTCAACCTGGACAAAACGGGAGCCGACACAGTCGCGATCCTTACGCACCGGAACCCGCTAAGCGGGCAACCGTCGCCGACAGAGACCGCGCCGGTTCGCAGCACGAATGAGCCCGGCTTTTTCTCAGTCGACGCGCTGCTGGGCTTTGGCGCGAACAATGCGCCGGCATCTCCAGCGGTTCCAGCGGGTCCCTCGAAAACAGTCGTGGTGTTGCTCGACGCCTCGCTATCGATGCAATGGGAGAAACTCGAGCGCAGCTTCCAGGCGCTTGAAACACTTTTGCGCTCGCTTGCGCCCAACGACCGGTTCAATCTTGTTCTCTTCAACAGCCAGATTCAGACGTTTCAACCGGCGCCGGTTCCAGTCGATGGCACAAGCGTCGGGCGAGCCCTTGATTTCGTGCGCGCCAGCCGATTGCGGGGCGGCACCGACCTGCAAAAGCCTCTCGAGGAAGCTTTGCGAGAGGCAGGCTCCTCCGGCCCGAATCCGTACCTCGTGCTGTTGAGCGATGGCGGATCGACCGAGGGCCTGGTTCGAAATGCCAGACTCGCGGCATGGTACGAAACGGAATGGAAGCGATTGCCGGAGGCGAAGCGGCCCAAGACCTATATTTTCGGTGTCGGGGACGACGCCAATGTGCCGCTGTTCAAGCTGCTTGCCCGGGAAAATGGAGTCTCGGAAACTGTCCTGTCAACCGAACCGATCGATTTCAAGTTGACCTCGTTCCTATCGAAGATTGGTCGCAGCCCGATTGGCCAGCTTGGCTTGACCGTTACGCCAGAATCCGCAGTCGACTCGGTCTACCCACTGCAGGACGAGGCATTTGCAGGCTCACATGCCGTGTGGGTCGGGAGATACAACAGCCCGGCGGAAAACGTGGGTTTCGCTGTTCACGGAGTGAGAGACGGGACGGCGCTCTCGCTTTCCGGGCGAGCGGACTTGCCCCGCGAGTCCGATGCCCATGCGCAACTTCCCAGACTCTGGGCGCGGGCGCGCGTCGATGCGCTGCTTGAGAAAATCGAGCGCGATGGGGAGGACGCAGCCTCGATTGCCGAAATCATCCGACTCTCGCGCGAGTACAAGTTCGTGACACCCTACACCTCGTTCCTCGCGGTCCCTCGGGCGCTCCTGCGGCCGCGTGTGATTCGCCCCGGCGATCCAGTCATTCGCGTCAAGACCGATCCTACGATCGCGTCAGTCGTGGCCCTGTTCCCGTTCGGGCTCGTCAAGAAGCTGCGATATTTGCCGGATGAGGACATCTGGCAAACCCGGTTCCTGGTACCCACAGATCTCGCTGACGGAACTTACCCGGTGCGCCTGGTGATGCGTGATCGGGCGGGTGAGACGTACCGCGAATCGAAAACATTCGTCATCGCGAGCAAGTCTCCTACGGTCGAAATCAAGCTGCCCAAGAAGCGCTATCAAAGGGGCGAAACGCTTCCTTTGAAGGTTGCGGCTTCACAGAATGCGCGGACCCTCGTGGCGCGCCTGGAAGGCGCCGCGCCAGCCGACCTGCACTGGGACGCCAAGGCTGGCGCCAACACCGGCGAACTGCTGATACCTGGCGAAATGATCCCAGGGACCTATCGGCTGACCGTTACCGCCGAAGATATCGCCCACAACATGGGCTCGCAGGAGGTGGACATTGAAGTCGTTCCTTGAGTTCGCCTCCGGTCGCAGCCGGTGTCTTGGCCTTGCGCTGCTCGTCGCCATCGTCGGTGCAGCCGCACTGCGGGCCCAAGGCGAACTGCCATCCTGGATCCGCGATATCGAGGCGAAAAGCGATGTCGAACATGCATTTTTCCGTGCGATGCAACTCCCTTACGGAGAAGTCCTGTTCCGCAGGCCGCCGGCGGAAACTCGTCCAGCGCTGGGGGAATTAATCCTGCACCACCCCGGAAACGCGGAACTGTACTCACTGCGCGCACTGGAAGACGAACAGCAGCTCGATTTTTCGGCGGCCGAGGCGGACTGGAAGCTCTACGCAGACAATGCTTCCAACAAGATTGCGGCCCAGTGGGACCTGGCTGATTTCTATCACCGGAGGCTCCGCCCACAGGACGAGATCGCGACACTGAGAGCGGTCGGAAATTCTCCCGCGACCCCGGGGGAAAAACTCACTCCCGCCGATCAGCAACAGGCCTGGAGGGCGTTCGCGCGCATTCTTCCCGTAATCCAGGCGCAGGCGCTCGGCAAGGAGGCTACGCTTTCAACCTATCGCGCATGGCTCGCGCGCTATCCGCAGCAAGCCGAGCTCTATTCGCGGTTCCTTGATTATCTTGTGGCCGAAAAGGATTTCGACGCAGCAAACCAGCTGATCGCGTCCTACCAGAAACAATTCCCGGGCGATGCGGTGTTTCCGGTGAAAGCAGGCGCGCTTGTCCAGTACAGGCGAGATTCGATCGAACAGGGGCTTGCCGTATATGAGAAGAGCTTTCAGCCGTTGTGGCAGCCGGAACTGGTAAAGGGCTACTTCGACCTGCTCGGACAAACTCAAGGTCTCCGAAAATTCCTGGACCAGGCCCGCGCCGACCTGAACAGGAATCCGGAAGATCTCAAGGCGACCGCGCGCATTTTCTACTATTACCAGCAACAGGGCAAGCTTGACGCCGCAGAACAAGCGATCACGAATCTGCGCCTGCACAAAGAAGCTGCGAATTCCCCCTGGATCCCCCAGGATCTCTATACCTGCGGCCGACTGCTTGAAGATATTCATGCCGACCCGGAAGCCGCGCGATATTACTTCGCGCTCTATAACAGCCAGGGCGCCCCGGATTCGCAGGAGCGCGCGCTCACCCGTCTGACTGACATGCTTTTGACCTCTCCCGAATCTGCGATTCGGCTCGGGGCCGGCGATTTGTCGATGTACAAGGACGTCGCGACGATCGACCCCGGACCGGGCTACTTGAATGGAATTCTCTCTCTGATACTGAACACGACTTCCCCCCAGAGCGCCTACTCCGACGAAGAACAACGTGCGGTTTCCTATTTCCACCGGTCACGGGCTGTAGAACTGCTGGCGCTGCTTGACAAGAACTATCCCAACGGAGAGGCCCGGCCCGAACTACACGCCAAGGAGATCCAGTTTTATTCCGATAACGGGCAAAGCGAAGCTGTACTCGCGGCCGGAAAGGATTTTCTTGCGTCCTTTCCAAAGTCCGGCGAGCGAACGCGCGTCGCGCTGCTGATGGCCGATGCTGATGCCCGCCTCCAAAAACCGGGAGACGAATTCGCGATCTACGATCAGGTTCTGCAGGAACTCGCGGCCGATGCGGACCATGTTCCCCTGGGTGACCGCGTTCCGGGCGGAGAACCTTTCCGTGCGGGACGATTTGAACGTCCAGATGACCAGGAAACCGGGGAAGAGCAGGAATCGCAGACGGACGCCTCGCCCGCGCCGAGCGGCGCCTTCCAGGTCAGCCAAGACGCGTCCACAGAACAGAACGGGCCGCGTTCGGCTGAGTATTCGCGAGTGCTGGAACGCTATCTTGCCCGGCTGGTGGAACTCAAACAGGTTCCTCAGGCGCTCGGCGTGTTGCGTCGGGAAATTGACCGTAATCCCGATGACCCCGGCCTCTATGAGCACCTTGCGAGGTTCCTTGAGCAGAACAATCTAAGCGCGGAACAGGAAGAAGTTTATCGCCGCGCCTTCGCGCGTTTTTCCGACCCATCTTGGTACAGCAAGCTCGCGCGGCTCTACCTTCGCTACCGAAGGTATTCAGAACTGGAAACGCTGACCCACGACGCCGTGAAACAGTTCGACGGCAGCGTTCTTCAAAACTACTTTGGCTCGGTTCGCGGCGGCTCCCCTGCCATGTATGTGCAGCTGAATCAGTACGCCATCCAGAGATTCCCGCATAACCTCTATTTCGTGCGCAATCTGCTGGGGGCCTACCATTCACGCCAGACCTACGATCAGGCGGCGTGGCTTGCGCTCATCCGTGAGCACTGGTTTGAAGATCAAGGGCTGCGGGACCAGTATTTTGAATATCTCTCATCCTCAAATCGCCTGGAAGACGAGCTCAGCGGGCTGCGGAGGTCCGTACCTCTCACGGACACCCCAGAGTCGGCCCAATTTCTCACAAGCAACCCCGCGGCCGCACAAGAGTTGGCCGATGGGGAAATCTGGCGCTCCCATTTCGAGGAGAGCGCACCGCTGATGAAAGAGTTGGCACAGATGTATCCTGCCGACCGGGAACTGGGCCGAAACGCGTCCTCGATTTTCCGTTCGCTTGCCTACTTCGATTCCTCGAAAACAGCAGTCGCCGCGAAGATTGAAGAAAACCTGCTGTCCGCAAATCCTGGGGACACGGAAATACTGACCCGCATCGGCGATATCTACTCCGACCGCGAGCAATTTCAGCTGGCCGCTCCCTATTGGGAAAGGATCCCGAAAGTCACGCCGGGAGATCGAAACGGGTATCTGGAGGCGGCGACCATCTATTGGGATTACTACGATTTCGGGGACGCACTGCGCGTGATGGATGAAGGGCGTTCGAAGCTGGCAAGTCCCATGCTCTACGGCTATGAGGAAGGCGCGATCTACGAAACCGAGGGTGATTATTCCAAGGCCGTTCGCGAGTACGCCGCCGCGGCGTTGGCCGACGGCGAACAGTCCCAGGCGATGTCGCGGCTGTTGGCGCTCGCTCGCCGACCGAATCTCCGCGACCTGGTCAACGACACGAGCGAAAAACTCGCAACCGAGTCGCACGATTCGTTGCCAGCCATCCGGCTTCGCATGCGTGTACTTGAGGCGGAAAATCGCAGACCGGATATGGCTGCGTTCCTCGGCACGGCGCTCGATCAGGCCGATTCGATCGAGCAGGCCGCGGCAATCGAAACCGTTGCCGGCGAGCGATCACTTGAAGGCGTTCGCGAGAAAGCGCTTGAGAAACAGGCCGTTCTGGCGCGCGACCCGGTCACGCAGATGCAGCTGCGGTACGCACTGGTCCAGTTCTATGAAGGCAAAAAGGATACTCCGGCAGCCGAGCGCAATATCAAGGAGATCTACCAAGCCAATCCCAAGATACTGGGGGTCGTCCGGTCGACAGTCGACTTCTACTGGCGAGCGAAGATGTACTCCCAGGCGATCAGCGTGCTCAGCAAGGCCGCAGCTGATTCCTATCCTCAGCTCAGCGCGCAGTTCAGCTTCGAAGCGGCGCGCAAATCGACCGAAGCGAACGATCCTCAACAGGCACGGGCGTTACTGGACGGGCTTTTGAAGGATTCGCCGTACGACAGTCAATATCTTGCGGCCATGGCGGATACCTATTCCCGGCAGGGCGATGCCGCCGGATTGAAGCAGTTTTATCTCAAGGAAATCGACCTGTTCCGCGGCGCGTCGCTCCCAGCCGACGAACGCAAGACCCAGATCGCTACGCTGCGGCGCGGACTCATCCCCGCACTCACGCAGCTGAAGGATTATTCCGGTGCAGTTGACCAGTTCGTTGAGCTGATCAACAGCTTTTCTGAAGACGACGGCCTGTCAGCGGAAGCCGCGCTCTATGCCCACCAGCACCAGCGCGAAGAGCAGCTCCTTGATTACTACTCGCAGACGATTCAACAGTCTCCGCGCGATTACAGGTGGCCGATGGTGCTGGCCCGGTTCGAAAGCAATCTTGAAGAGTTTCCCGAAGCCGTCGACGCCTACGGACGAGCGCTCGCGATTCGCCCCGATCGCACCGACCTGCGCATCGCGCGCGCGTCGCTTGAAGAACGCCTGGAGCACTTCAATGACGCGGCGGCAGACTACGAACGTCTCTACCAGCTGACCTATAAAGACCCCAAGTGGATGGAGAAGGTCGCCGAGGTGCGCGCTCGTCAGGGGCAAGACGCCCAGGCGGTCGCTGCCCTCAAAACCGCTCTGATTGACGGAGCGCCAGTACGGCCCGGAAACTATTTTGAAGTCGCGCGCAGGCTTGAGTCATGGGGAATCCTTGGTCCTGCCAGGAGCTTCGCGGAACAAGGCGTCAGCGTCGCAGGCGGTGACTTGCTCGCGTCGCAGGAAAACCACAATGGCGCCCAAATCTATCTGCGAATCATGACGCGCCTGCGCGAGCAACAAAAAGCCTACGCGACTCTCACCGAAGCGATGACTTCTGCGTCCGACTCACTCCCTGTCCTGAAAGAACAAGCCGCGAAACAGGGGATTGCAGGTCTCACCGACCAGCAGTGGCGCGACCACGTTCTTCAGCTGCGCGAGCAAACCGCCCGCGAGGGCATGCTTGCTTCCATGACCGAGATGGGTCTGGCGGCAGCCCGCTATTTCACGCCGGAGGAGAAAACCCGGTTTTCTGAATTCGCAGAAACCCTGCGCACGCCAATGTCCGATCGGGATGCGAAAGACTTCGCGCTGCCGCTTGTTGAGGCCGCCGGCCTTGCGGACACCGAGGCTCGGTTCCGCTACCAGTTGTTGAAGTCAACCTCGCGTACAGCCCGCGACTGGATGAGTCAGTTGAACGAATACGTAGAGCTCGAGCGACGTCGTCTGAACTTCGCAGAACTTGGTCCGGAAATGGCTGATCTGGCACGCGGCGGTCGCACCGATCAGTACGCACCCGCAATCGAGGCGGCCGCGCACTCCTACCGCGCCTCAGGAGAGGAAGACGGTGAACTTCAGATGCTCAGTGCGCTTGGCCCCAACCGTCTCGCCGGACCCGATATGAACCGGTGGTTCGCGCTTCTGTTGAAGAAAAATCCGCAACAGCTGGTGCAGGTTGCAAGTTCGTGGTCGGCCTGGGGACAACAGGCAGCGGATTTCGCACTCGCCCACGGTGATGCCGAGCTTGCGCACGCGGTCGTCGAGGCACGCAGCAAGGCTCGTCCGCCAGTTTGGGAGAAATCCTACAACGCGCTTGTCGGACTGTATTTCGCCGAGAACTCGCAGGTGGTCGACGCGGCATTTTCCGGCGCTTTGGGAGATCAAACCGTCGGAGCACGCCTGGGCACGCCCGTGAACCGTGACGCGCAACTGGCCGGAGATATCTGGTTCTACTATGGCTCGCGCTACGGCGAGTATCTGGCGGCGACGAAGCACCCTGGTTCCGAGGATTTCTTGCCCGCCGAACTCGAGCACAGCCCCGCTTCGAGCGACCCCCATCTTTCGCTCGGTGACTACTATCTGGACCAGGGAAACAACCGCAGTGCGATCGAACAATACAACTACGCTCTGGAGCTTTCGCCTACCAGCACCGCCGTCCACGACAAACTCGCAATAGCCTATTTCAAGGACAAGAACCGGGCGGCTGCGACCGCCCAGTGGAAGCTTTTTTTCTCAGCGCAACTCGGCGAAGTAGCGAGTGTGCGACTGCCCGATGACTTCTGGACCGATTTTGGTCGTGCCTGCGATCATGTGCACAGCCGCGGCCTGTTCCCGTACGTCAAGCCGGACGTTGACAAGGTCGTTCGCGCCTATCTGCACCGCAACGGAAATTATCGTTCGAACGCGCTTCTTGAGAGCGCTTATCTGGCAGAGGGGGATCGGCCGACAGCCACGGCATGGCTTCTCGACATGTCTCTGTCGGCGCCCGATCCGACATCGGTGCTGGAGGATGTCGCCAGTGCTTCGTGGATACCGCTCGCCGATCGCGCCCCGATTTATCAGCGAATCATGGACACGAAACAAGCAGCCGCAGCCAAGCTTGAGGGCGAAGAACTACAGGCAGCGAACAGCAGTCTGTGGGATTGGCAGCTTCGCTGGGTGGAATATCTGGTAGATACCAAGCGATATGCCGACGCCGAACAGGAAGTTGAGGCCCTGAAGAAGGACCACTCAAGCGAACAGGTAGCGTCGCTGGTGCCCGCAGAACTTGAGTGCGCGGCAAAACTCGGCACCCTGGACGCGAAAATCCTGTCGTATCAGCCCGGTCCGCAAGACGCGCCTTCGACAGAGAACCTCCGTTTGGCCGCAAGTCAACTTCTGAAAAGTGGCGACAAACAATCTGCCCGAAAAATCCTCGAATTTGTGTATTCGCGCGACATGGCAAATCATGAGGTCGTCGCGACGAATTTCCTAGGTCTCGCCGAAGCTCGGATCGATGACGGCGACACCGCGGGAGCTGTCGCAGTGCTGAAACGGCTCGTCCTGGTCGCCGAGGATCCCTACGAGAACCTGGACTCCTCTGCCGCTCTGCTTGAAAAGACAGGGCATCCCGGCGAAGCGATCCAGTTCCTTGAGCCGCTTGCGTCGTGCACGCCCTGGGAGCCGGGTTTCCGCCTCAGACTTGCCAAAGCGCGACTCGCCTCGGGACAGGACAAAAACGCGGCGGCAGGAAGCCTGGCGAAACTGTCAGCGGATCCAGAGAATCCGTATACGCTCCGCGTTCAGGCAGTGGCTTCGCTCGGTGGTCTGCCGCAGCCGGACGAATTTGGCAGCGCAGAGCTGAAACTGTTGGCCCAGGGCCGTAAAAACATCACGGCCGCGGCGGCGGATCATCCCTTTTTCGTCGATGCCCGTCTGGCAGCCGCAGAGAATTCGCCAAGTGCGGGCGCCAAGATGGAAATTCTCGAAAAGGCCCTTGCGGACTCTCCCTCCAGCGACGAAGCGCGCCTAGCGTTTTTCCGCGCCGCGGCCTCAATCCGCGCCGACCAGCTGGCCCTGGCATCAATCGAGCAGTATCTCGTGCGCAGACTGTTCGGGCAGGCCGCCGCCAATGATTCAAGCGACCGAGAAAATAGCGCCGACACCGGAAACGACACCGCCGAGGCTAACCAGATCCAGACGGCGTCGACCCTCCCGCTTCAGGTATCTGAACAAGCCGAGCTCACCCACGAAATCGCTCTTGCCATGATTCGGGTCGGCCGCCCGGACGAGGCTCTGAGCTATCTGCAAATTGACCGGAAACTTGAAACATCGCCCGAAAAGAGAAAACTCGTTGACGCTGAAATCCTGGACCTGAAGGCGCGTTTACGGCTGGAGCGGACCAACGCGTCGCGACAGCCAGTTCTGCATGCCGATCTTGCGCAGGACCGCCTCGTGCGGCCGCGCCTGGTCGCCCGCGCGACAACGCAACCAAAGGCTGCGGCCGCGGCTGGGGCAGGGAAGCCATGAAGCGCTCAATCGTCGTCGCGTTGCTGTGTGTTGGGATACTTGGTGCATCGTGGGCAGCCTATCGTGTTGCCGTTCCCCAACAACCTCAAGCCGAGCTGTCACGCTTGGTTCCTGCCGGAGCGGTTCTCTATATACAGGCCAGGGACTTTTCAACGCTTCTGGATGACTGGGACAAATCACGACAGAAGTCGAGCTGGCTCGGTGGTAAGAACTTCGACGTGTTCTCGCGATCTCGGTTGTTCCTGAGGCTGAAAGACGCCGGCGCCGAGTTCTCAACCGCCGCCGGTGTCCCCGCAAACACAGAATTGCTGCGACAGGTCGCCGGAAAACAGACGGCCTTCGCGCTCTACGACATCGGCAAGCTGCAGTTCCTCTACATTACCACGCTCCCGTCGACGGATTTTACCCAGTCCGCGCTGTGGCAGACGCGGTCCAGATTCGAATCGCGCACCGCAGGTGGCGTCAATTTCTTCTACCGCAAGGACCCGGACTCCGGGCGCGAAGTCGCTTTCGCCGTCACCGGAAATTACCTGCTGCTCGCAACGCGCGCAGATCTGCTCGCGGACGCGCTTGAACTCGTGGCCGGCGGACAAAATTCCTCGCTGGCCGGAGAAGCATGGTGGTCCCGGTCGGTTGCGGCAGCCGGCGCGCCGGGCGATCTCCGCATGGTCATGAACCTGGACAAAATCGTCCCGAGCCCTTATTTCCGCTCCTACTGGATCGAACAGAACACGACGGATATGAGTCGTTACAGTACCGCGATCACCGACCTGGCACGTTCAGGCAGCGAAGACCGCGAGGAGCGGACTCTACTGAAAAAGGATGCTCCGGGGCCTGTGGACGCAAAAGGTGCGACGGCCGTAGCCGACCTTGAGCGTCTCATTCCGGCAAGCGCCGGTCTCTACGAAGCAAACGCCGATCCGACTCCCAAGGATTCAACCGAGTTGCTCGCGTCAACCATCCTATCGCCGCACCAGGGCCCACCCGTTCCGCAGAAACTCGCGCCGGGACTTGAGCTCGGAAATGGTGAAACAGGTTCAGCGACCGATCTCGAGACGCGGATTGATCAGCCCGCCTCTGCGAGTTCCGAAGTGGGAGATCGCAGCGCGGCGCTTCAGGGCGTACTTGGGAAGAATCATATCCTGGCCCAACTACGGGTGAAGCGCACCGATCGCGACGCAGCCGGCGTGTTTGTTCGCATGCATTCCGCCGTTGGATTCCTGGGAGAGTCCAATTGGGACGAGGCCGCCGTCGAGACTGCACTCGCAAACTTTGTGCGGCCGGACTTCACGACCGGAAACATGGGCCTTGACTGGAAACCCTCGTCCGGATACCGCGTCCTCGACGGCCTTTGGCCCCTCTCCATCGCCGTACGCGGGAAATATCTGCTGGTTTCAGACGACCCCGTCCTTCTGGCGAATATGCTCGAGGGGATGAATCGGAAAACGACGGCGGCAACGGCCGTGTTCGCAGCCGCATTCGACCATCAACGCGAGATGGAAAACTTCGTAACTCTTACAAAATTGCTGGATTTCGAGGTGCACTCTGGCGCAAGTAACGGCAACCCGGAGTTCTTTTCCGACAACGTCGCAAGCCTGAGCTCTGCCCTGAAAGACATTACGTCGGAAAAAATCGTGATTCGTGATGCCGCTGACCGTCAGACCCAATCGGTGGTCTACGCATGGGCACACTAACCGGCCGTAACTGTGCCTTGATCCTGTTGTCCTTGGTGGTCGGCTTTTCGGCGTTCGGCCACGCCCAAGTTCCGCAGGCAGCGCGCGAGTCACTGTTCCTGCAATCGGCCGCCGGTATTCTTGAGCGCGATTACACCGATGCGAACACGTCCTACCTGCTGCTCGATGTGAACTCGGGCGCGCTGCTCGCGAGTCACTGGCAGGGGTACGACAAACCTATCCCGCTTGGTTCGCTCGTGAAGCCGTTTACGGCGCTCGCCTATGCCGATGGACATGCTTACCGCTATCCCGTCTATGAATGCAAAGGTAAAGCGGGTGGCTGCTGGCAGCCGGTTCCCCATGGAAAACTCGACGTCACCTCGGCGGTCTCGGTATCCTGCAACGCCTATTTTCTGCAGATGGCCGAAGCGGTGAGCCTCGATCAGGTTAGCCCCGTCGCGCAATCATTCGGATTGGAACGCCCCGACGCCGGGTCCACCAGCCCAAACCTGATTGGACTCGGCGAGAAATGGCGCATCGCACCAATCCGTATGGCCCAGGCGTACCTCGAGCTGTTCCACCGCAAGAACCAGCCCGGTGTCGCTCCTATCCTGGAAGGAATGAGGTTGTCGGCCAGGCGGGGGACTGGCGCGGGTGTTGACCGCGGGCTGAAGCATGCAACAGCCCTCGCGAAAACCGGTACGGCCGCCTGCACTCATTCGCCCAAGTCCGCAACCGACGGGTTTGTGGTCGTGCTGGTGCCAGCGGACCAGCCGGAAATTCTTTTGCTCATGAGGGTTCACGGCGGCGCTGGGGCCCAGGCCGCTGAACTTGCGGGGCAGGCGCTGGGCAAGATGGAAGAATGAGATGAAGTGCCTGTCAGCAGCACTTGTGGTTCTCGTTGTTCTGCCGCTGGCAGCCAACTGTCAGGCTCGCACGGTCCGCATCGGGGTTCTGGGTATTTTTCATCCGCAAGTGCTGACGCTCGCCGCAGGCGATACATACGAGGTGTTTGTTTCGGCCGGGAACCAACAGCTTTTCCTGCGGCCAAGATCGGAATGTAGCGTCCTTTCAATTCGAGCATCTGGCAGCGAGTTGCGCCTTGGCTGCGGCAGCAGGGAATTTCGTGCAACCGAACTCCATGCGTCGGGACGCAATCAACAAAATGCGGAGCTCCTACTCACGGTACCGGGGAAATTAAGGCGGCGCTACGAGGGCGTTCTGGATCTGAAATCGGAAAACGGCGAGCTGATTCCGGTGGTCACGATGGATCTGGAGACCGCGGTCGCCTCCGCAGTTGCAGCCGAAACGCTGCCGGACACTTCAACCGAAGCCTTGAAAGCCCAAGCTGTCGTCAGCCGTTCCTATCTCGTCGCCGGCGGCGGGCGTCATGCGGATTTCGACTTCTGCGACCTGACCCACTGTCAATTAATTCAGGGGCTGCCCGCCGCCGACAGTCCTGCGGCCCAGGCCACTCTCGCGACACGGAATCTGGTGCTGACCTACGAGGATAAGACCTTCGCCGCCATGTTCACGCAGAGCTGCGCAGGCCATACACGCACACCCCAGGAGATTGGTCTGTCACAAAACGGCTACCCCTACTATTCCGTGCTCTGCGACTATTGCCACCGGTACCCCATCCGCTGGACTCGCAAGGTATCCCGCGAAGACGCCGCGTTGCTGGTCCTTCGTGGAGAAAACGGCCGCCTGGATATCGGGCGAAGGCTTGGATGGAACGCTGTGCCGAGCAATAACTTCAGTGCCGAGGAAGTGGACGGGGGAGTCATGCTCCAGGGAGTTGGGCATGGCCACGGGCTTGGGTTGTGCGAACGCGGTGCACAGGCGATGGCCAGGCAGGGATCGGAGTTCCGCGCAATCCTCGACCATTACTTCCCGAACACCCGGCTGAGAGAGCTCTCCTCCGCTAAGTGAAAGTAATCGCACAACTTACATGGGGCCACCTGACCCGCGAGCGCGATCGTCTCGTCTGGTTCCGAGGGCGCAAATCTCCCGGGTCTGGAAGCCCACGAGCCGGACCGTCGCTTAAACTACGAAACTTGCTATTTGATACCTGTTCATCTAGCATCGCCTCTCCGATCTCATTCCATGGCCAAGAAAACCAAGCCACGTACCCACGAGCTCGTTCCGCTGCAAAAAGCGCGGACCGGTATTGCGGGCCTAGATGAAATCACCGGCGGCGGCTTACCACAGGGCCGCACCACCATCGTTTGCGGGGGCCCGGGCTGCGGCAAGACCATGCTCGGAATCGAGTTCCTGGTTCGCGGGGCTCTTGAGTTTAACGAGCCCGGCGTGCTCATGGCCTTCGAAGAGACGCCCGAGGACATTGCCAGCAACGTAGCGTCGCTCGGCTTCGACATCGAAAAACTCGCAGCCGAGAAGAAGCTCTTCCTCGATTACATCTCCGTCGAACCGAGCGAGATGGCAGAAACCGGAGACTACGATCTCGAAGGGCTGTTCATTCGTCTCCAGAATGCCGTGGAGTCGATCGGCGCCAAACGCGTGATGTTCGACACGGTCGAAGCTCTGTTCACGGGTTTCGCGAATCCGGGTATCCTGCGCGCGGAGTTTCGCCGGCTGTTCCGCTGGCTAAAGGATCGAGGACTCACGACCGTCCTGACGGCCGAGCGGGGTGAGGGGACGCTGACGCGGCACGGTCTGGAGGAATACGTATCGGACTGCGTGATCCTGCTCGATCATCGCATTAAGGACCAGATTTCGGCTCGGCGCCTGCGGGTCGTAAAATACCGTGGCACGAAACACGGCGCGGACGAATATCCGTTTCTGATCGACGAGCGCGGGATGTCGGTACTCCCGATTACGGCGCTGCAGTTGAAGCACGAGGTTTCAAACGAGCGGATCTCATCCGGCGTGCCGGACCTGGACGAAATGCTCGAAGGGAAGGGTTACTACCGCGGTTCGACTGTCCTGCTGAGCGGGACGGCTGGCAGCGGCAAGACCACCCTCGCCGCGTCGTTTGCCGACGCAACCTGCCGCAGAGGCGAGCGCTGTCTCTACATCGATTTTGAAGAATCTCCCCAGCAAGTCGCGCGCAATATGAAATCGGTCGGCATCGACCTCGAGCAGTGGTCGAACAAGGGACTTCTGTTCCACGAATCCTGGCGCCCTACTCAATTCGGGATCGAAATGCATCTGCTTCGTATCCACAAGTTAATTGAAGAGGTGAAACCCCAGGTCGTAGTGCTGGACCCGATTACAAATTTGATCAGCAGCAGCTCCGAGAAGGAAGTTTACTCGATGCTCTTGCGTCTGATCGACTCCATGAAGAGCTCGGGAATCACTGCTGTCTTTGTCAGCCTCACGGCCGCTGGCGACTCGCTCGAGGGTACCAATGTCGGCATTTCCTCGCTTACGGACACATGGATCCTGCTCAGGGACATCGAATTGAATGGCGAACGCAACCGCTGCCTGTACGTCTTGAAATCCCGCGGCATGGCGCACTCCAATCAACTTCGAGAGTTCGTGATGACCAGTGACGGCATCCAACTGGTACCTGCATACATCGGCGCCGGCGGCGTACTGACAGGGTCATCGCGGGTCGCGCAGGAGGCGAAGGAAAGAGCCGACGCCTTGTTGCGCCAGCGGGAGGCGGCCGCGAATCAACTACAGATTGATCGGCGACGCCTGGCACTGCAGGCGCAGGTCGAATCCTTGAAAGCAGAGCTGGCCGATGTCGAACGAGAAGCAGCGGAATCAGGACTTGAAGAGCGCGAGCGCGAAGCAGAACTGAAGCTCGACCGCGAAAGAATGGCTGAGAGTCGTGGCTCCAAGTAAGTAAGCCAGTTTCGCCAGAAACGGGGTACCGGAACGATGCCTTCGAAATCGAAAGCCAAGAAAGCCCGGAAGCAAACGGTCGACCTGCGGCTCTATGTGGCCGGGCAGACCCCAAAATCGCTTGCGGCGATTTCGAACCTGAAAAAGATATGCGACGACCATTCTGATGCCGCCTACCATATTGAAGTGATTGACCTCGTGAAGAACCCCGCACTTGCAAGAGACCATCAGATCGTCGCAATTCCCACGCTGGTTCGCAGCCTGCCGGTACCGATTCGCAAGATCATCGGGGACCTGTCTGATACTGAGCGGGTGCTGGTGGGCCTGCAAATCGTCGGACCTGGCGCGACATGATCTGCGGTTCCTGCCTAGAGTGATTCCTGAAGACTCAGCTTGCATACAGGATACTCCCTATATCGCATTGCCGGCGAAACGACGAAAATCACGCCCTGACCAAAAAACCCAACTCGAGGAAGAGCAGGCGAAAACCTAGGAAAGTCGCCCGGCTTGCAGCGCAGCTTGCGCGGCATCTGGAGGAGTCGCAGGAAATCGTTCTGGCTATTCGCCGAGGGAAGATCGACGCCCTGGTGATTGAGGGCGCCAACGGCGAACAAGTCCTCACCTTGCAGGAGTCCGACCACGCCTACCGGGTGCTGGTTGAGACGATCAACGATGGCGTCGCAACGCTTGACCCCGCCGGCAGGATTTTATACGCGAATAGCCGTTTTGGCGCGATCCTCAGGCTTCCGTCCGTGAATCTTATTGGCACTCCTCTCCAAAGCCATATCTCGGTACCCGATCAAGAGGCGTTGGACAAATTAATCGCTGAGGGATCCAAGGCGAGTACCCAGGGCGAGCTCAGACTGAGCGTGGCCGAAGGACGCTCCCGAATCGTTCGGCTCGCTCTGGCGCCGATCAACGACTCCGATCAGGGGAATCTGTGCGTGGTCGCAACCGAACTGACGGAGCTGGTCGAAGCGAACGAAGCGTTGCGCTCCAATGAAGAATCGCTGCAGCTGCTCTCCGCCCGCCTGCTCAAACTTCAAGACGAAGAGCGGCGCCATATCGCCCGCGACTTGCACGACATCACCGGCCAAAAACTTGCCGTCCAGGCGATCACCTTGTCGCAATTGCAGGCCCGCCAAAAGCTGAACGCGGAGTCTCAGACCTTGGTGGCCGAGTGTGTGAAACTGAACCAGCAGATCGGGGAAGACGTTCGCACACTATCCTATCTCTTGCATCCTCCTTTACTGGACGAGCTGGGCCTTTCCTCGGCCGTGAAATGGTATGCCGAAGGATTTGAAAAAAGGACCGGCATTCGCGTCGCCGTGGACGTCGCTTCCGATTTCCCGCGCTTACCTCCCGATGTGGAGGTGACCCTGTTCCGGATCATCCAGGAAAGCCTCAACAATGTTCATCGGTATTCCGGCAGCCACACAGGTTCGGTCCAGGTCAGGGTGACACCGGAAAAAACGATTGAAGTTAAGGTAAAGGACTTCGGCAAAGGCATAAGCCCGGGCGTTCTCAACGCCTCAACAGGGGTCGTAGCGCCTATCGGAGTTGGCATCCAGGGCATGAAGGAGCGGATCCGCCAGTTGTCAGGGAAACTCGAGATCACCTCTCGCGTCAACCGAGGAACCGTGGTCACCGCGACGATTCCTCTACGGGCGACCGGGACTGCCGCAGCTGTTGAATCCATATCCCCGCCGGCCGATCTGGTCGCTGAGCCCGCTCGACCCAGAACCCAAGGCTCGCGCAGGAAGATTCTGATAGCGGATGACCACGAGATGTTGCGCCGAGGCATCCGTGCAATGCTTGAAACCGAGACCGAGTGGGATATTTGCGGTGAGGCGATCAACGGTCAGGACGCCGTGGACAAGGCCCGCACCCTGCGTCCCGATCTGGTGATTCTCGACATCAATATGCCGACACTGAATGGTCTTGCGGCCGTGCGCCAGATCTTGCGCAACTCGCCGGAGACCAAAGTTCTGGTGTTCACCATCCACGATTCCGATCAAACAGCCACAGAAGTAAAGGAAGCCGGCGCGCACGGATACTTGTCAAAAAAGAACGCCGGTGCCGACCTGCTGAGAGCAGCGAGGGATCTTCTCAAAGATGCGATCTCCTACTCCGTGGCTACCGGACCCGCGAACTAAACCACCTTTGTAAGCGCCCAAAATCCTGCCAAACCGCTTTCGTCCGGGGGATGGTCTTTGACTCATTGTGTCGATAATTAGGACAGGGTAGGATTCGCAGCGGACATGAGTACAGATTCATCGAAGGGTGGCATTTCGAAAGCGTCGCCGCGCTTCAAAGCGAGATTCACAGGCGCTGTTTATTTACTCTACTTTCTGACCGCAATACTCGCACAGTTGCTTGCTGGCCGCGGGCAAACCACCTACGCCCTCGCCGCAAACCTCGTCTCAGTCGCGTTCTATCTCACGCTGACTATTCTTTTCTATTACTTGTTCAAACCGGTGAGCACGATCGTGTCGTTGCTTGCCGCCATCGTCGGCCTGACAGGATGTTTGATTACAGTTCTCAACCTTTTTAATCTCGCCGCGCAGGTCAGCCCGTTGTTATTTTTCGGGCCGTATTGCCTTCTGTTAGGCTACCTCATTCTTAGGTCGACCTTCCTGCCTCGAATTCTCGGTGCGCTCATGGTTCTTGCTGGCTTGGGTTGGCTGACCTTTCTAATCCTGCCAGCCGGGAGCCACATGACTCGTTACATTGAGGGTTTGGGCATCGTCGCAGAAGCGCTGCTGATGCTGTGGCTCCTCACCCTCGGCGTTAAGCCCGAGCGATGGAGCGAGCAGGCCGCGGAAGTCGGGGAGGAGCGAACGAAGTTACAGTGATTGCGTCGCAGGCCGAACGATTGGGCTGGGAGCCCACGTATCACGAAGTTTCTAAGACAGAGCCTGAGTGCTTTCGACCGGCAGACTTGCGGCTTCCCATCCTGCGACGCCACCCGCAATTTCACCTACCGAATCAAATCCACTGCGTCGCAGCAAGCTTGCGGCGATGGACGACCGGTAGCCGCCCGCGCAGTACACCAACAGAGGACGATCTCTCGGAATCTTTTCGAAATTCTTCGCAAGATTGTTCAGGGGGAAACTGACGCTTCCTGCGATGTATTTCTGATCGCGCTCGCGGGGCGCACGAACGTCAATGGCCAACGGCGGTTCACTCGATCTAAGAAGTTCGGCAGCAAACGGTGCGCTTAAGCGCTCTGTAAAGGTGACCAGTTCCGGCCGCGATTCCAGGCTGTGCAATCCATCCTGCAAATATCCGACGATGTGATCAAAGCCAATTCGCCCGAGCCGGGTCGCCGACTCGGCCTCGCGTCCCGGGTCTGCGATGATCACGATCGGATGATCCCGGCCTAGCACCGTTCCGGCCCACGTTGCGTACTGGCCGCCGAGGCCGATGTTGATGCTACCGGCCAGATGCGCCGCTGCAAATTCATCGGGATTGCGGGTGTCGAGAATCTGCGCATCGGCTGCCTGCAGTGCCAGCACACCGTCGAGCGGCATCGGGTTCACGCGAGCCAGTGTTTCATCAAGCGTGGGCCGCTCTTCACTGTTCAGCACGGCATCATACGTGAAGTAAGCGGGGGCTTCCGGTTGATCGGCAGTGACCACCTGGATGAACGCCTCTTTGTTCATCGGCTGGAGCGCGAAGTTCGACCGGCGCTGCTCACCGAGTGTGGACACCGTTTCTTTACTGAGCGCCTTGCCGCAGAGCGAGCCCGCACCGTGAGCGGGATACACCAGGCTTTGATCTGGCAACGCCAATAGCTTCGTGTGCAGCGAATCAAAAAGCATGCTGCCTAGTTCTGTCGCCGACCAGCCCAGGGCCGCCCGCAGATCGGGACGTCCTACGTCGCCGATGAATAAGGTGTCTCCCGTGAGTACGGCTTGCGGCTGCAGGTCGCTTGCGTTCAGGTCATAGACGACGATCGATATTGACTCGGGAGTGTGGCCCGGTGTTTCGAGCACCTTCAACCGGACTCGCCCGAATTCAGGGATGTCGGAATCGTGAGCGGGCGTAAATGCGTAGCCTGCTTTTGCCGCAGCGCCCAAATAAATTCGTGCGCCCACTCGGTCGCGTAGCTCTAAATGCCCGGCAACAAAATCGGCGTGCAGATGCGTCAAGAATACGTACTTGATCGCAAGTGCGTGCTCGGTGGCAAACACGATGTATTGGTCCGTGTCCCGCTGAGGGTCAATGACGGCGGCCGTGCCGGTCGCCTCGTCCCCAATGACGTAGGAAGCATGCGCCAGGCACTGTAGATAGAACTGCTTCAGGATCACGGCGCCCGACCTCGTTTGCGCGAGCTAACTCGGCTGGGGAACAATTCGCAGGTATGGCCGCGGGGCCTTCCAGCCACCAGGATACTTCTGTTTGGCTTCCTCCTCCGACACCGCCGGAAGGATGATTACATCTTCGCCCTGTTTCCAATTCACGGGCGTAGCCACTCGGTGCTTGGCCGTAAGTTGCATCGAATCGAGGACTCGGAGTACTTCGTCGAAGTTGCGGCCGGTGCTCATCGGATAACTGAGCATCAGCTTGACCTTCTTGTCCGGACCGACCACGAACACAGTACGCACGGTCGCATTCGTTGCGGCGGTGCGCCCTTCGCTGCTATCGCCGGCATCTGCCGGAAGCATGTCATAGAGCTTGGCCACCTTGAGCTCCGGGTCCCCGATCATCGGGTAGTTCACCTTGTGTCCCTGCGTCTCCTCGATGTCTGCGGCCCATTTGCTGTGGCTGCTCACCGGGTCGACGCTCAGCCCGATGATCTTGCAATCGCGCTTCTCGAATTCCGGCTGAAGCCCGGCCATGTAACCCAGTTCTGTCGTACACACCGGCGTGAAGTCCTTGGGGTGCGAAAACAGGATGGCCCAGCCATTGCCCATCCATTCGTGGAAGTTGACGGTCCCCTGCGACGTTTCGGCGGTGAAATTCGGGGCTTCGTCGTTGATGCGCAGCATTAAATGTCCTCCTTAGGACGCGGGGTAGTATACACACAAGGTTTGATCGCAGCAATTTACTGCGAGTTGGGAAGCGCCGGCCGCTCTCCGGATCACGCGAATCGCTGCGGATGCGGCAGCAATGCACTTCGCAACCGATGCTGAGTTTTGGAACCAGTAAGCCCGCGGCTACATTGATCTTGAGGAAAAGACTTCGCAGCCACCATTCGAGATGTGGCCCGAGGGTGTAAGCTGTGTTTCCGGAACGATATGTAAAGGATGTCTCTGGACTGTACAAATCAACGCTCTCTAGCTTTATAAGAAGAAGATTATGCGAAAAATTATAGTCACCGAATTCGTCACCCTCGATGGTGTCATCGAGGCGCCCGGCGGTAATGAAACCCCTCATCCTCACGCAGGTTGGCAGGTTAACTTCAGGCATCCAGAAGCCGGGAAGTACAAGATGGATGAGCTTTCTAGCGTGGAGGCCCTGCTGTTAGGCAGAACCACGTACGAAGCGTTCGCCGCGTTTTGGCCTGGCCAGACCGGCGGCGGATTCGCCGAGCGCATGAACCGGTTGCCGAAGTATGTCGTATCCCGAAACCTGCAAAAGGTGGAGTGGAACAACAGCCATATCCTTCGCGACGTGGCCAAAGACGTCGCGGCACTGAAGAAATCCGATGGCGGTGACATCCTTGTCTACGGGAGCGCCACGCTCGTTAAGGCCCTGCTTCACCACGACCTCATCGACGAGTTGCGAATGATGATTTTTCCCATTTCGATCGGCGGCGGGCTGAGGCTTTTCGATGACAATCGGGAACTAAAGAAATTCGGGCTCAAGCACTCGCGCGCGACCGACAACGGCGTTCTTATTCTCGAATATCTGCCGATCCGTTGACCCGGAATGCTGGCCGATCGGTCAATCCGAGAAATCTTAGTGGACACTTCCGGGCTGGTGGTCCGAAGCTGACTGTTTGGAAGTCCCCGACCTTGAAAGCACAAATTGTTCAGCCAAGTTCGCAGATAGTTGATAGCATCCAGCGGGATGTCAGGGCGAAAATGATCAGAATGCTCTGGCAACTCGCCGCCGTTCTCGGTTTTGCCATGTCAGCGTCCGCACAGCAACAACCTCCGCGTATTCTCGAAGCCTTTCGCGATTTCCTCAAGCCTGGCGTCGAAGCCGCCTATCGGCCGATCGAGGAAGAGGCTTCTCGCATCTGCGTCGAGGTCAAATGTCCACACTCATATTTGGCGATTGAGTCGCTGACCGGCCCGAAAGAAGTTTGGTTTCTGAATGGTTATGATTCGGTCGCGGAACTGAAACAGGTTGCCGATGCCTATGAGAAAAACGCTCCTCTACTCGCCGCGCTTCATCAGAACGTGGACCGCAAGAAGAACCTAAGGTCAGCCGAGCCCTTCGAGGTGTTCGCCAACTATCGGCAGGACTTAAGCCGGGGAGTTCCATGGACGATGGGCCAGGGGCGATTCCTCGTGATTACAATCGCCAAAGAGCACGTCCAGATGGATGGAACGGTGTTTGAGACGGACGATCGCATTCGATTGGGAGTGAACGGGACGCAGACTCGCGGTCAGAGGGATGATCACATTCTATTGGTAGTGAACGCGGTGCAGACCCGTGAGAAGGCAGATGCACTAGCAGCCGCAGCAGGCCCTCAAAGCCTCATCTTTGCGGTTCGACCGTACTGGGGCATGCCTGCAACTGAATGGATTGCCGCCGATCCCGCCTTCTGGCATGTCAATCCACGCGCTAATTAAACAGTGTTCACCTTCAAACTGATTCGCCTGCGTAGCGGGTGATTAACGCGCACTCCGGCAGAGTGCGTAGACAACCCATTTGGCCCGAGGCTGTAAACCATGTCTCCGGAACGTTATGTAAAGGATCTCTCCGGACTGTACACACTGTTTATGGAGCGGGCGATGGGAATCGAACCCACGTCCGAAGCTTGGGAAGCTCCTATTCTGCCATTGAACTACGCCCGCTTGCTCGCAGTCTGCTGATTATACATGACTAAGCGATTCGCGCACGCGATCGTTGGTTACCGTAAACATCCGAAGCCTGCTGGGCTTCGGATGTGAGCTCAACATTGCACTCTATCTTGGAATTGGCACAGTTTGTAAACCACCTGCTTGCAAAGCCGGACAATCGCTCACAACGGTTCCTTCCGTTCTTTTTAACTACGGTGACGCCAGCGACCAAGTCACGAAGGAATTTGTGACGATCGTAATTCTTCAGACTTCGGATCGACCGCGGTAGCCAGTCACGATTAGCCATGGGAGAAGGCGGACAGGAAAATTCGAACCGCATTCTAATTATAAACGAGCGCCGCGAAACATGATGGCGAGAATTCGCTTTAGTGAACGGCGACTCGCCGAGGGGTGGCCGAACGGGCATTCAACTTCTTGAAGAGTGTGGAGAAAACGCCGGAAGAAGTTGGTGGACGTGAATTATGTGCGATACTTTTGCCTCCCCTGATAGACGGCTGGTATATGGCAGAAAGTGCAAAGTCGATGCGCCTCTTCGAGCAAGCCTCTCCCACATCCCCCATCTCTCCGCGAACTCTGTCCAGCGAGGCGGTGCTGGATGCGTTGAAGATGATTCTCATCGGTACATCGCTGACCGAAGTTCTCACAAGCATCACATCTTTAATCGAGGCTCACAGCGACGGGATGCTTTGTTCGATTTTTCTGGTCGAGAAAGACGGCTTGTACTTGCGATATGCGGCCGCTCCAAATCTGCCCGAGTCCTATCGAATGGCGACCGACGGAGCACGCATCGGTCCTAATGGCGGACCATGCAGTACGGCCGCTTACCGTCGACAAGCTGTCTTCGTCTCTGACTTCATGTCCGACCCCAATTGCGTGAAATTTAGGGACAAGCCAGTGTCGGCGGGATTGCTCGCCGGGTGGTCAAGCCCGATCATTTCGCACGACGGACAAGTGCTGGGAACGTTCGGTATGTACTTCCGCGAAGTTCGCAGTCCGACTGAGAGCGAAATTCAATTGATTGACTACGCGAGCCGCATCGCCGGAATCGCGATTGAACGCGACCAATCCCAAACGGCTCTGAGCGCTGCGTTCGAGGAGATTAAGAAGTCGGAGGGACAACTCCGACAGATGGTCGATGCGATACCTCAGACCATTGTCGTTTTGGGGCCGGATGGCAGTGTTGTGTATGTGAATCAGACTGTTCTCGATTACACGGGTCTTTCGACGGACGATTTGAGAGAGAGGGATTTTCGCGAGCGGGTTTTCCATCCGGAGGATATGGAGAGGTTGCGCGAGACACGGCTGAAAGGGTTTTCACGTGTGACCCCCTGGGACAACGAGCTGCGCGTACGGCGAAGAGACGGCGAGTACCGGTGGTTTCTGATCCGTTACAGCCCACTTTTCGACGAACATGGGCGCCTGATTCGCTGGTTTTCTGCGGGAACGGATATCGACGATCGCAAGCGGGACGAAGACAAGTTGCGCGAAGAGAACCTGGCGCTTCGCGAAGAAATCGACCGCTCTTCGATGTACGAAGAGATCGTGGGATCGTCGGGCTCTCTACGCAAGGTTCTGTCGCAAATTGCCAAGGTGGCCCCGACGAATTCGACGGTTTTGATTTCGGGTGAGACCGGAACGGGAAAGGAATTGATTGCCAGCGCCATCCACAAACGGTCTGGCCGTTCTGCGAGGGCATTCATCCGTGTCAATTGCGCGGCGATCCCGCCTTCGTTGATTACTTCGGAACTTTTCGGCCACGAGAAGGGCGCCTTCACCGGCGCGATTCAGCGGCGTCTCGGTCGCTTTGAATCCGCCGATGGCGGAACGATTTTCCTGGACGAGATTGGCGAACTTTCGCCCGAGACGCAAGTGGCTTTACTACGGGTGCTGCAAGAACGAGAATTCGAGCGAGTCGGGAGCAGCCGGCCAATCTCGGTGGACGTGCGAGTGCTCGCTGCCACAAACCGCGACCTGGAAGCTGCCGTGGCTGCGGGCACATTCCGAGAAGATCTTTTCTACCGGCTCAATGTATTCCCGATACACGTGCCATCGCTGCGCGAGCGGAAAGACGACATTCCTCTTCTCGTGGAATATTTGGTCGAGCGATACGCGAAGAGAGCTGGAAAGAAAATCAGCCAGATAAAGAAAAGGACACTGGATTTATTTCAAGCCTATGACTGGCCCGGCAACATCCGCGAACTACAGAATGTGATTGAGCGGGCCGTAATCTTGTGCGATGGAGAAACGTTCTCAGTCGACGAGACATGGCTGCAACGGAAGCCGAACCGACAATCTCTATCGATGGCTTCTGGTGCTGGTGTACTCGCCAAGGACAAGAAAGAGTTTGTTGAACGTGAAAGAAAAGCGATTGAAACGGCATTGGCGGAATGTCACGGCCGAGTTTCAGGTCCGGGCGGTGCCGCCGCAAAGCTCGGAATCCCACCCCAAACGCTTGATTCAAAAATCGTGAACCTGGGCATAGACAAACGCCTCTTCAAGGTACGGTCCTCAAAAGAACGCCCATCTTAAGGGAACACTGCGAATCACATCGAGTCGCTGATCCCGCAAGGCCTCTACGGCTCTCCGCACTGTCCCACGTTTACACGCCACAGGTCGTTGGCCGCGATAATTCTGAATCGGTTTTCTGAAGGATCAGGATCCCCGAACAATCAGGACTTTTGCAAGCCGTAAGTTGAATCTACTCAATAAACACCCATGGCGACGGAGTTGCAATCGTGTTCCAGGCAGGTCTTGATTAAGCAGAGCGGACATTGAAGATCGAAAGGGATTCGCAGAGCGGAAAGACAACAATCCGCCTCATTGGACGCTTTCAATCGGAGCACATTGGCGAGTTGGAGAAGCAGCTCCAAGCGCCTGGGCCGCGGTGTGTATTGGACCTAAAGGAAGTAACACTCGTGGATGTGCATGTGGTTCGGTTCTTGGATGTCTGTGAGGTCGAAGGCGTCGAAATTGTGCATTGCTCACAATACATAAGAGAGTGGATGGTTCGGGAACGAGAGGCATAAATCTGCCGCGTAGAACGCTCCATCAGGGAGCGCGCTCACGCGAAATCGGGAGGTTCGTCCATGTCGGAAGAAAACAAGAAGATCGTAGTCGCTTTTTATGAGAAAGCGCTAAACGAAGGTGACATTGACACCGCGTTTCGCCTTTACGGAGGCAAATCCTACAAACAGCACAATCCACTTATCGAAGACGGAAAAGAGGGAGTCCGCAAATTCGTCGCTTGGATCGCGGGAAATCATCCGGGTGCTCATGGCGATATCAGGCGCGTCTTCGCAGAAGGCGATTACGTCATCCTGCATTCCCACTGGCATGGTTTGTTTGGCGGCAAGGAGGGCGAGGCCGTCGTTGATATCTTCCGCGTGGAAGACGGCAAGGTAGTGGAGCACTGGGACGTGATTCAACCCATCCCGGAGAAATTAGCGAACACCAACACGATGTTCTAGCTCCGGCGACACAGCCGTCATCTCGGAAGGACGACGATCGATTATGACAACTGGAACGCAGGTCGGGCTGCCCGAACCACAATTCGCGACCATCGACGGTCTGCGCATTCGATACGCGACGAACAGTAAAAACGATGGCGATCCCATACTTTTGCTCAGTCCCTGGCCAGAGAGCATTCATGCGTTTCTCCCGACCTGGGAAGCTTTCTCTGATCAGGGGCCGGTCATCGCATGGGACATGCCGGCCTTCGGTCGTTCGGAAAGTCGCCCTGATGTCCGATCTCCCGAGGCCATGGGAGAGTTTGTCATTCGCGCTTTATCGGCTCTTAGGATTGACCGCCCTCACGTAGTGGCACCGGATGTTGGCACGCCGGTGATTCTGTTCGCAGCTGCCAATCATCCTAATGCTTTCCGCAGCTTAGTCATCGGAAGCGGTGCTACGAATCACACCGACATAGGGGGCGTGCTAAAGGAAATCGTCAACGCGCCTTCGCTTGAACCGTTCAAAGATTTGACCGGAGAGCAATTTGTTCGCGGCGCGATCGCAGACATTAAGCATTACAAGGTTCCCGACTACGTCTTGCAGGACTACTTCGCTTCCTACGCCGGGCCCAGACTTTTTGAGTCGATGGAATTTGTCCGTGATTATCCGCGAGCTCTTCCTCGTCTGGCGCGGCGGCTCGCCGAAATTAAGGTACCTTGCCAGATTACTGTGGGCCGAAATGATCCGTTTGTTCCGATTTCCAACGCGGAGACGCTGCATCGGGGGCTTCCGAAGAGCAAGCTCGACATTCTAGATTGCGGCCACTTCGCTTGGGAAGACGCTGCTTCGCAATATGGAAAACTGGCCTGCGATTTTATCAAGGGTGGCTATACAAAGCTGTAGCTCGGAACTGCGGCGTTCACGTTTTCTTGGCCTAATGGAGGAAGACCGATGAAAGTATTGTTTGTGATCAGCAGCTCCGATACGGCCTTCTGGTTGTCGGAGGTCACGCATCCCTACTGGCATCTCACCGAACGCGGCGTCGCAGTTGACTTCGCAAGCCCACAGGGTGGCAAGGTCGTGTTCGATCCCTATAGCGATCCCTACTTCGAGAAATCGACAGAGCGGGACGACCTGGTGAGCAAAGGTTTCCTGTCCGATAAAGCGCTTGCCGCGAAGCTCGACACCACGCTGAAACTGAAGGACGTCGATTTGAGCGGCTATGACGCGATTCATGTAGCGGGCGGACGCGGAGCGACTTTTGACCTGTTTCCGAATGAGGACGTGGCGAGGGCGCTCGAGTATTTCTGGTCGCGAGACAAAATCGTCGGAGCGATCTGCCACGGAGCGATCGCGCTTGGAAATGTTCCCGATCGAATTCGTGGCCGCCGCGTCACCGGCTACACGCTGGAGGGCGACCAGCAGCTCCAGGCGATGTTCGGCAGCGACTTTCTAATTCCACACTATCCCCAAAGCGTTCTGGAAAATGCCGGCGCACACTATAGCCGAGTGGCTCCGAATGATCCTGGTGTCGTAGTCGACGGCAAGCTCATCACAGGTCAGAACCAACAGTCGGCGTCCGAGTACGCCCTGGCTTTGCTCCACGCCATGGCCGGTCACAACCCGGTTTCGGGCGCCTAAGCCGTGAATGCCATGGAGGAATGGATATGTTGTTCCACGTAAACATCGCGGTCCGGATTCCGCACGAGATCGAGCCTGAAAAAATCAAAGATCTGGCCGCCCGCGAGCACGACCGGGCGCAAGAACTGCAGCGACAAGGTAAGTGGCGGCACTTGTGGCGGATCGCGGGCAAATACGCGAACGTCAGCATCTTCGACGTCGAGAACGCCGGCGAGCTGCATGAGATTCTGAGCTCCCTGCCGCTTTATCCGTTCATGGAAGTCGAGGTGAGCGCTCTCTGCCATCATCCCGGGTCGCTGGAGCCAGCTTAACGTCGAAGCGAATCTCAACGGCCGAAATGTTGCGAAAGACCTATTTTCTCGGAGGTGTTGCATGAAGCTAGCTTTTCTTTTGCTGACGATCACATTCGCTGCGAATGCTCAAATGCAGATGCAACCACAACCGACCGCTCATCCCGCAACGGACGCTCAAAAGATCGCGGACGCGTTGAGGGCCGGTCCGAAGTTTATCACCGCGCAGGCGACCCTCCTCGATTGGCCGGCAATGCAGGATGGTCCGTATCGTGTGCTGCGAAAGGGCACCAACGATTGGACCTGCCTCCCCGGCGTCCCGGGCTACTCACACGACGAGCCAGGTTGCTTCGATCCCGTTTTCATGCAGTGGATCAGGGACAGTTTGGCCGGTCGTGATCCCCACATCGAAACAGTCGGGATTGCCTATATGTACGTCGGAGCGTGGATCCCGAACAAGTCGGGCAAAGATGATGCGGCGAGAAGTAAGGAGTTTCACGTGGGGCCGCACATCATGATCGTAAGCCCTCACGACAATCAGAAGGAATTGCAGTCCTTCAGCCATGACGGATCGAACGGGATGCCATACGTCGCGCACCTTCCCCATGGCACCGACCTGTATCTGGTAATGCCATTCCGCCAGTGGGACGAAAAGTAAACCCGGTAAGGAGAGTCAGTAATGCGGTCCTATTCGAAACTTTGGGGCATATTGATCGTCGTGTTCATCAACGTGTCGCTCGCCGGAGCTTCGGCGGCGCAAACCTCAAATGAGCGGGAAATCAAACGCATCTACAAGCAACTGATTGACGCAGAGGATAGACACGATCTGCCGGCAGTCCGCGCGCTCGTCTGGAATTCTCCTTCGACGCTCTTCGTCGCCAAGGCCCCGCTGGGTTGGCATGGCTATTGGGGCATTGATGACGTGATGGGGCATCTGCACGACATGTATCAACAGTTCTTTCGCATCGATCCGATTTACGAAGAGGAAAAAGTGGTCTTCATCACTCGCGATATCGCGG